>Ga0181537_10000870_pt1 | contig 28132 bp, 21 predicted proteins | sample PEATcosm2014_Bin_39_FD_119765 | JGI IMG/M metagenome (GOLD analysis project Ga0181537, IMG submission 119765) | Peatland microbial communities from MTU Mesocosm Facility, Houghton, MI, USA - PEATcosm2014_Bin23_10_metaG | ecosystem: Environmental > Terrestrial > Soil > Wetlands > Peat | place...
ACGATTGGGAAGGACTACAGAGGGACCACCGAAGGTAAGAGGGTTGATCAGATCCCGGTCAGCTGATCCTGAGGAAATCATCATCGAGAATGAAATTCGCCGAAAAATACGAGCTTCTGGAGTCCCTCACCACAGGTGCGGTAGAAACGTTTTTCGCCAATGACAAAGTCCGAGGCGAACGGGTGCTGGTGCATATTCTGCGTTGTGACCCGCGGAAGCCGAACCAGCCAACGGTGCAATGGGTTCTCGAAGCGTTTCGTCGTTTCGCTCCGGAGCCCCCAGGTCTTGTGCTGGAAGCCGGCCCCTACAGTGGGACTCTCTACGCCTACCTCGTCGCCAAACTGCCGGACGAAGCCGCGCTGCGTGCCTGGGTGCAGCAGTATGAAGCTCGTCCCCGCGATACTCAGGAGATTCCAGCGCCCCTGCCAACGCGCGCTCCCGAGACTGGGGCTCCGGCGGCAGACGTTCCGCATAAGCAACCCTCGCCCGCAGCCGGTCCGGTCACTCAGTTGTTACGCAGTTTCGAGCTGCCACCGAAACCTGGAGTTCCGAGCTCTCTCGCGAAAACAATAGAGCCGCCGATCCAGTCTCCGTCAGCCCAGCCTCCGCTGACCCAGCCTCCGCCGAATGTCAACCCCGTGGTGGACTACTCTCTACTTCAGACGGTCGCCATTCCCGCGCCCCCTGATCGGGATCCGGTTGTCGCACGGCCTTCCGTCCCGCCAAGAACTGAACCAGCTGCGAGCGCCCCGGTAAACCCTATTCGCCCCAATCTCTCGACCAAGAATTTTCCTACGGAACCGATCACTCCGCCGGTCATGGACAAGCCCAAGCCCGGCGAGTTCACGAGTGTATTCCAGGGACCGTTTCACGGCGACGCGCCGTCTGACATACCTGCGCTCTCTGCTCAGAAAATGGAACCTCCGCGAAAAACCGTTGGGGACTTTACGGCCATGTTTGGCGCGGTGAAGCCTCAAAAAGAAGAGCCCTTGCCGGCCTCGGGTGTAGCGGGAAACGAATCTGCGGGCACGGGGTTCACCGGCTTTTTCAGCGCGGACATTGCTTCGCGGAATTCCAGTACCAGCGCGCCAACCCCGCCGATTCTCCCAGCTCCGCAAGTTTTCCCGACGCCGCAGGTTTTCCCGGCGCCCCAGGTTTTTCCCGCGCCCCCGTCTCCGAACCTTCCAATGCAGTCGGCGCCGGTGGTGGGACCGTCCACTGTGCCTTCCGACGGGGCCACGTTCGCGTTCTCGTCCCCGGTCAGCAAGCCCGCTCCTGCTGCGCCGCCGATCCCGAGCGGCCCGAGCGCATACACGCAAGTCATTTCTTTGAAAAACGCAGGCCCTGCGGCAGATTCCGCTGACGCGGACGAGATGACTCCTGCCAATTCGGCGGAGCCGCCAGCATTTCCCCCGCCATCCATGCCGGAGCTTCCAAAAGCACCGAAGATGCCACCCATGCCGAAGCCAGCAGCGCCAAAGATGCCTGCGGCGAAGATGCCGGCCCCGAAAATGCCGAAGATCGACATTCCGTCGGCGCCGAAGCCGCCTAAGGAAGGAGCTCCTCCACCACCGCCAGTTTCTTACTGGCCGCTGATCCTGACCCTGACGGTGCTGTTCTTTATCGCAGTCCTGCTAGTGCTTTACTTCGTGCTGAAACACTGAGCTCGGCAGCTTCGAGATCTGAAGCGTCCCCGAACGTGTAGACGCGGGCGACTCGCCCGCGGCTTTTGACTTTGGTTTTGTCTGTGTGGACAGGCACTCAGGTCCGTCGCTTTTAAAATTGTTCCTAGATTCCGGCGAGAAAAACGGCGCAGAGCCTTTTGCGGCCTGCGCCATTCGTTTTTCCTCAGCTTCGGATTTTGCGGAGAATCTCGAGCCACTTCAGCCGTGTTACCCGCGCGGCGGTGCGACTACCTGGGCGGACGAGGGCGTTCGCCCCTCGATCAAGCTCTCGGTCGGGAAGCACCAGTTTTTCCGCTGCTCAAGCAGATTCCCGCGGTTTTAGTTCGACTGCGGTAGGAGGATGAGCAATTCGAGAGTGGGATTCGGGAGCTCGCCAGGAACATACGCCGCAAAATTGCGGGCGCGGTTGACCGCTTCCCAGGCCGGACCGGACTGGTTCAGGGCAAAATACTGATACTTCAGTTTCACCGGGATCGCGCTCGGTGGATTGGTCAGATGCCGGAGCTGAATTCCCGGCAAAGCCTGCCTTACCAGATGCTCAATGTGGGTTGCCGAACAGACCTTCACCAGCTGCGGCACTTTTTGAATTATATTCTCTTCACTAGTCTCCGCATTCACGGCCAGGTACATGCGCGTGTTCACCAGATATTTGTCGTGGTCGATGGCCGTGGAATAAATGGAGTTCTGCGCCAGCTTCAACGGGAGTGAAACCAGATTCGTGGGAACGACGGTTTCAAGAAGCGATCGCAACTTCTCGTCGAGCTCTGAAAAAATCGGCCCCAGAGAATCGTGCACATAGAGCGGCATATCGCGCGGCCGCATTTTTTGCGAAAAAGTCGTGAGCGATCCTGCGAGCGCAACCATCGCGGCGTAGAGTTCCTCGGGATGACCCATCTTGCTCTCGTAGAGATGGGAAAAGGCGGGAAAGTTCGAGTTCACCGTATAAAGCAACCAGAAGTTGGCAATGTCAGAGGCAGTGAAATCCGCCAGACTCTGATTCTTCTGTCGCCGTCCGGCCGAAAGCTGCGTGCTGCGAGCGGAGAGCAATTCCACCAGCCCGCGCAACAATCCCACCAGATACTCGCTCGCACCGACCTCGATGAGCGGCGGAATGAACCGGGGGTTGAGCTGAAACGTTCCCGCAGGAGTGCGCTCCACGTTGGCAATCCGCAACACGGAAGAACCTTCGCGGTTTTCCGAGTCGGCGAGCAGGCGCATATTCTTTCGCGCAACCTGGATCGGCTTCTCGCTGATCCCGGTGTTCTCATCGCGAAAGGCGGCCACTTCCGCCACGTAACGCGTACCTCCGTCTTTTCCGGTGGAGACATTCAGGCCACGTTGCCGGTAGTCGGGAATCGCCAGGTAGATATCCAGATTCTTAGCGCCGGGCTCGAAGAGTTCTTCCAGGGATTTCGACGGCGGCGGCGGATCAGCGTCAGGAACCTCGAACAAGAGCCCATCGGGAAAAATGCCTGCGGCACGTGTCACTGCGAATTGCCCTTCGGCCAGCAGTTCTCCGTTGATCGCCAGTTCGCGGAATCCCCACGGACAAAACTTCAGCGCCTGTAGACGGAAATTGAGCGCATCCTCGATGAAGCGATCCTGCACCTGGAGATGCTGGGGAGTGAGGAACGTGCCCTTGGTCCAGAGAACTGGTTTTAGCTGCCTCATAGAGTCGTGAGCTGCCGATCTTCACTGGTTCTGCACTGGCCTGCGCGTCTCAGGCGATTTTCAACACGGCTGCCCACAATAGCAATTCCCAGGCCAGGAAGCAAAGGGCAAATCCGGTCAAGAAGTCGCAAAAGGTGCTCGAAACCGTCCTAGAGTTAGAGCTAGCGTTGAGGAGGATGCGATGGAGGGCGATCGGAAGGCGTTTCGTGCGAGCCGTGGCCAGGCCACAGGCCGTCCATAAACTTCAGCCATTCCTGCGTTTTGGAACGCAAGCGCCGGGACAAGCTCTGGGAGAAGACTGCGAGACCAAAACCTCCGCGGGCGCGGCGGAGAACCAATTGAATTTCTTCGTGGACTTCCTCGGAAATGGAGCCCTGGCCCTCCAAGGTTTCAAGCAACTCGAACATGTCCGGCGCGGCAGCGATGAGGCTGGCACTGGCGTTGGAATCCCCGTCCGCTTCGACGGAAGCCACCGGCTGCCCGCAGCGATCGATCACGCGCGACCACTTCTGCGGATCGATGCGCCACATGCCCGAAGTCAGTTTGGTCCTCAGAACGTGTCCTCCGACGTGGTCTTCTTATATTGTAGGATGCCTTTAGATCGTTCAAGGTTACTAAAGGTTGTCCGGGTTAACCGCAGGGGTTCGCGCTGCACTGCCCCGGACCTCCTAAAGTCCTATGATTCAATACTTTCCGCAGCCGTGCCCTTCAGAGAACTCTGCGGAAAGTTTGCGGCAGGGAGCGGCCCAAAAGACCCAAAAGAGCCCTAAGTTGACTTCCCTTTTAAAGTGGTTGGAAATACCACCGGCTTAGGCTCTGCGCGGAGACCGCCAGTCCTAGTCGAGCAGATCCCCGTACCGCGTCGGCCTTGCGGTCGGCAACCACGCCGATCGCACTGGGAGGACCACGCCTACAGTCGAGTCAGCAATTGCAAAATATGAAAAAGACGCTTGATTTTCGATCGTAACGGCGCGAGACTTGGCGTCCTATGGCTGGCTGCAGACCGGGTTCCACCGGCAGGAAGGGTTGCCCTCCGATCGACAAGGGCACGCAGTCTCGGAGCACGATGACGCGCCCGGGAAGCCTGGGCCTGGCGCCTTTCACGATCGATGAATCGCTGTTGCAAGACAGTCTGCACACGCTTTTTCGCAGCGTCGTCCAGGAGGCCCTCAGGAGAGGCGCTAGAGACGCAGACCTGCAATTGCTGCGCCGGAAGTATCTCTGGATGCGACACACAGAGGCAGTTGGCAAGATCATCGGAGACGGCGAACTCGGCGTTCTGGCCCCAACCGGGGACTCTGATGAGGAAACCTGGACTAAGAACGTTGTCGATGAAGAGAGTCTCAGATTCGAGTGGATCATAGACGCCGAGTTGCAAAACATATCGAAAGGCCACTGGGAGAGCTCCTTCCACAAGCAGATTCAAGGAAACGCAGAGGTCCCCGCAAACCAGTATCCGGGCCCGGTGGCGGACGGTGACGACTATCGATACAGGATCCGGCCGCTGTATTATTCCCATGGCTATACGGACCCGGCCGATTTTCTATCGCAGCAGGTTGAGTACTCGCTACTGGGTAAGGGCAGGCTGAAGACCTGGATCCACTCGGATCTGAAGGACATTCTCGACAAGACTCCGGGAGTACTGAATGGGTGGGCTGCCGGCTTGGCGGAAGCAACTGCCAAAGAAATCGGGAGCGTGAATGGTCTTCAAATTCGCGAGGTCAAAGGGAAAGGCGTCTTGAGTAATCACGCCTTTGGCTGTGCCATCGACGTGAACGCGCTCGGTAATCCTCATGTCGTTGGTGCGGCGGTAGTCGAAGTCTTCAACTGGGTTGCCCGGCAGGGTGGCGTTCCCTTCGATTTCGGAAAACCAATCCTAACCCAGCACGAGCGCGGCCACGCCAGGTACACAGCGGACGATATTATGGAGATCCGCAACCGGGCGATTCCGGCATCCGATGCCGTAAGAGCGTGGCTGCAAACCAATCTGCCGCGATATCGGAAAATAATGGCTCAGGTTCAAGTGGCCGAGCAAGAACTTGGGATTAGACATGTTAAGCCTGGAACGCCCCTTGGGGAGCGGTTTACCAAGGCCTCCGCAGCGGCGAAGCGGTTGCGCCAGGAACGGGTAAAGAAGATACCGCCGTTCGTTGAGACTGAAGCGAACAAGGGGTCCGAGCCGCCACCCGATGCGGAACCCGAGGGGGAAGCTCTCCATGAAATCGACGAGGCCTTCTTAGCCATAACCAGCGATCCCGACCTCTCGCGCATTCAGGTCCTCTACGAAAATTTCGATACCAGCTACATCAACACCTGGGAGAAGCAGGGTGTGATGAGCATGCCTTTGTATTTTGCTGCCGCGCTGGTCGGCGAACTGGGGCTCCGGTGGGGAGAACAATACGAGGGGTCGAAAGACGCAATGCATTTTGAACTGGTGGACCACGTTCCGGCAAACGATCCGCTGCCGAAAGGCGAAAAGCCGCGAACTTTGAAACGACTGCTGGATGAAGCCTTCCAGTCGAAGATTCCAAGATTCGAGTTGATTGCCCATTAAGACGAAGTCTGTCGGTTCCCGATAGCCAAGTTAGCGTGCGGCTGAGTAGCGGTTGCATTCGTTTCCGGCTTTGCTAAAATGCCGTGCAGCCAACTGGCTCGGAGTTTTCATATGGCGATGCAAGTCTGCATGGGAGCGATGATGATGTGCACCATGGGGATGGCGCCGAGTTCGCTGGTGGTTCTGCCGACGAACATGGTCTTCACCAGCGAAATGCCGGATGCCAACATCATGGACAATATTCCAATGGTGAACATCATGCCGTTCGGGGTGTGCATGTCGCCGGCGAATCCGATGGTTGCCGCGGCCACCGCCGCCGCCATGGGCGTTCTCACTCCGATGCCGTGCATTCCGATGACGGTTGCGCCCTGGGTGCCTGGGGCTCCGACCGTGCTACTCGCCGACATGCCTACGCTCGACAACACATCGACGCTCATGTGCATGTGGGCGGGCGTCATCAGCTTCGTTGACCCGGGAGAGTTTACGGTCATGGTGCCGTAGGAGGCCCCCACACGAACCCGAATTCCGCTTGCCCTGAACGTCCCAGGATTGGTTGTTGCTAGCGAAGGCCTTACTTCAAAAACCTAAACGTAGACAACGCTTTCCTGAGAAACGTTTGCTCCCTCTGCTCATCCTGTTCCGTAAACTCCTTGATTGTGCCAGGGGCATCTCCTCCCAGGCTCGATGTCGCAATCCGGATGTCGAGTTCGTAGCACTGGCCACCGTGAAAGGTTGTATACGAATATTCGGACAGACCATGTCCCATGCCGGCGCTGGATTGATGACCGGTCTGAAACTCTACTCCGTGGATTAACTCTGTTTGGGCGGGAAGTTTCGTCGAACCCAAACACTTGCCATTCGTATCAGCGTCCGGGTGTTTGTTAACGGAAAACGCCGCCCCTTCGAAGTTATATCCTTGATATCGCGCCGCTGAATGCGCGACGCACGCCAGCGCGGTCTCGTCGCAAATTGGAATGTAGGTTAGGCAGGTTTCTTTGCGAGTACCCTTCCCACACATAGTAAGCGACGAGGGATATTCAAAGCGGAAGGAATCAGCCCGGCTGACAAAGGTTCGCCAGGGCGGTTCCGATTTCGCGGCGACCTGAGCGATCGCGGGAAGGCAACAGGGGACGAACCCCAGGCTCAACACGAAACATAAGAACTTCATTGCTGCAGCGGATCGAAAAACAAAGCATCTTGCGCTGCATCGCCCGCCCATCGGTCCGCTCTTTTTGCTCACGCGCACCTTCAAGTCAACGATTCGATTGAATCGTGCCAAGTCCGGTCAGTAGAACAGAGGATTGGAGGGATCCTGCACAGTAGAGCTGTCGAAATCGACCGAGGGCACAGAATGCCCACCCGCATTGATTCCGCAGCCCGAGGGCGCCTGGACATATTGCCACAGCTTGGCGAACGAGACACCCGACTGCGCAGGATCGGGAGTGGGAAACGGCGAAGTCTTGTTCACTGATTGGTAACCGCCCTTCGCCGGACCACAAGTGTATTGGTTGACGCTAAACACCCAGAAAACAGGCTTGCTGTTGAGGTTGTACAAGGACTGTGCGACGCCTGAAAAGGAGCAATAAACACCCGGCGAATAATTGGTGTGATCCTCGAGCTCCGAGGCCCAGGCATCGTAATACGCCAAAGTAGCGGGCGTAGCCGGTGGACCCGACTCGATATCCAGGAAGACGATCGAGCCGGTGTCAAATCCAGCCGCCGCAGCCAACTTCGCTGCGCCCTGCGCGTCAATTTTTCCCTGCGCAGCGGTCACATTGTGAGAGCCGGCACCAACTGTCTGCTGCCCGACGTAGATCGGAGCCATGCCCCACCCCATCTGTTGAAGGTAGGACTTCTTTGACATCCAGGACGTGCCCTTCCCCTGCGATGGAGCCGGGGCAAGATAAAAGCCACACCAGCAAAGGTTGGTTTTATCAAAAAGGGTTTTCATCAGGCTATCGCCGGGATAATCCAAGCGGTCGAACCCGGCGAAGAAGCTTTCCCGATCATCAACAACAGCGTCAACCCTATCCCACGTTATGCCGGCTTGGGTGCGGGCTTCGAGCACCCAGCGGCCGGGGTGAAAGCTGGACAATTCATAAAGCTGCACATCACCGATCACGTCTCCCTTCCGCACGCTAACGTAAGGCGGATGCAGGATCTCCAAAGGGTTTCCGTCAAAGTCCTTATAACCGTTGAGCCCTATCGTTACACTGGTGGGTTTTGCATTCAGGGAATTAGGCACTGCAATTTCGCTGATTTTCTCTGTGCGCGGATAATTGCAGAAGTTAGCCATCGGATCTCCTTCAACGCCGACTCGTGACATGCGATTTTCGCGGCCCAACCTCAGCTCAGCTTCGTTCCCTTGCTGCCATCATCGGCCGTATCGGGATCATTCGGGGCGGTAGGCGAGTCGGGGGATTGCGGACTCGCGTCTGGAGCGCTTCCGGCTGCGCCGCCGCTGTTGATGAAGACCATCGTGCCGGTGATGAACACGCCTGCCGGATTGATGTCGATGAAGTTGCTCCCAACTTTCAGGGTGAGGTCCACACCCGCTTCAATCACCGCGCTCATACCAGCGTTGAGATGAATCGTGGTGTCGGTCTTCATGGCATAGGACGCGGAAGTGTCCTGCTGCTGGCCGGTGACGGCCAACGAGAGATTGCCGGTCACACTCTCGCTCTGGTTGCCGGTGACCGCGAGAGACTTGTTGCCGGTGACGCTCTCCATCTGATTCCCGGTGACGTTCAATGACATGTTGCCGTCGATTGCTTCGAAATGGTTGCCCTTTACGTGCAGGTGCTTGTCCGTCTGGATTTGCTCCACCTGGTTCGTGGTCACGATGAGATGGCGGTTGGCGCCGACGAATTCGCGCGAGTCCTTCTCGACGCGCAAATCCATATCCATTTCCGCGTTCATGAAAATCTGTTCCTGTCCCTTCAGATCTTCGAAGCGAAGTTCGTTGTAGTTCGACGAGCCGCCGCCCTTGGAACTGCGCGACATGAACGTGCTTCGCGTCTGGTAATCGGGCAGAGTGTAGGGAGGCATCTGGTTCGCGTTATAGACGCGTCCCGTGATCACAGGCCGGTCGGGATCGCCTTCCAGAAAACTGACGAGGACCTCCTGGCCGATGCGCGGAATCCACATGGCGCCCCAGTTTCCGCCGGCCCAGGGTTGAGAGGCGCGAATCCAGCAGGAACTGTTTTCGTTCTTTTGTCCGAGCCGGTCCCAATAAAACTGCACGATGACCCGCCCGTACTTATCCACCCAGATTTCTTCGCCCGCCTTGCCGACGACTAGCGCGGGCTGCGGACCTTGCACGAAGGGTTTCGGTGTGATGCGCGGAGGACGATACGTGACCGAGGCTGGAATGCAGGTGAGGTGGTTCGAGTAAGTCTCTGCGCCCAGCGTGCCGGCAGTCGTATAAGTCTGCCCAGCCGAGGCGAAGTGTCGCACTTCGGTGACTACGTAGTTCGTGTTCTGGTCTCCACGATAATGGTTCTTCAACTCGAACGAGTAGCCAGACATCAGGCCGCGGCAGTTGCCCTCAGCCGACACTACCATGTAAGCAGCTTCCTCTTCCTGCATACGGACCTTCGCTACTGTGTCGCCCTGATCTTTGTTCGTATGCAATCCGGGGTAATCGAAAAGTTCCAGAGGATGGCTGGCGGAGAGGTCAACTACAGTGGGATCGTTAGCCAGCAAACTGGTTGACGGAGTCGTGAAATTGTAGTCGGTGACGGTGTACTTGCCGGTGCGAACCTCCTGTCCGACGTGCCAGTTGCTGATCGCTTCGGGATCTTCGAGGCCTCCGACCTGCGTGTCATAGCTCACGGGAGAACTGGGGCAGGCGGGCAGCGTACTGGACTGATCGGCCAGCACCATGGTGTGCTTTCCCTGCGTCGAATGATCGAAGTAGTAAAAAATGCCGAACTCCTCCATGAGGCGCGAGACAAAATTGAAGGAAGTCTCGCGGTATTGCACGCAATATTCGAGCTGGGGATAACTGCCCTTCAGGCTGAGCCGGAAATCCTTGAAGTCGAAGAGATTGAAGACTTGACTGATGATGTCCGGCACGGCCAGATTCTGGAAAATGCGGCAATCCGCCTGACGCGTGAGAAACCAGAGCCAGGGCACGACTTGAGCGTGGTAGTGGGTGAATAACCGTGCGTCGGTTTCGCCTTGCGTGAAACGGCTCACATAGCCATTGATGTAGCGCGGCGTGCCGTCAGGAAGGTGGAGAGTGATGGTCACTTTCTGCCCGACGATGTCCTTAAAAACGATGGAATCGTTCTCGTAGGCCAGCAGATTCAGTTCGTAGCTGAACAGACTCGAAATTGCTTCAATCCCGGTGAGCTCCTGCAGCAGGAGCACGTCCTTGCCGAGCGGAGTGTCGACGGCGATCAGCCGGTGATCCTGACTGTATTCGTCCTGTGCCACGAACCTATCCTTCCTTTAGTGTTTCCTAGCCGCCCAGTTCCCTAGCGATATTCGAATGCTCCGTCAGCGTTAATTCCAACGTGGATTCGCTCCATGGGTTCATTTGCCGCCATGCGTCCCAACAACTGCCGCGAAATGTCGGGAAGCAGGGTGTTGGTGAGGATGTTATCCACGTTGCGAGCGCCGCTTTCCACCTCGGTGCAGCGATTTGCGACTTCGTCCACGAGCGCGCCGTCGTAAGTCAGTTCGATCTTGTGATTCTCGTGGATCCGCCGCTGAATCTTGCCCAGCTTCAGCCGGATGATTTGCTTCAGATTCTCATCGCGAATAGGGAGGTACGGAATCAGCACCATGCGCCCCAGAAATGCCGGTTTGAAAATCTTGTTGAGTTCCGGCTTCAGCGCCTTGATCAGACCTTCTGGCCCGGGCATGGTTTCTGGGTCCGCGCAGAGCTTCGCCAGAATGTCGGTGCCAGCGTTGCTGGTGAGGATGATGATGGTGTTCTTGAAGTCGATCTCGCGACCTTCCCCGTCTTCCATGTTTCCTTTGTCGAACACCTGGTAGAAAAGCTCCAGCACGTCGGGATGAGCTTTCTCGACTTCGTCGAGCAGCACCACGGAGTAAGGCCGGCGCCTGACGGCCTCGGTCAGGACTCCGCCCTCGCCGTAACCGACATAGCCCGGAGGCGAACCCTTCAGCGTAGAGACAGTGTGGCCTTCCTGGAACTCTGACATGTTGATGGTGATCAGGTTGCGTTCGCCGCCATAGAGAAGATCCGAGAGCGCGAGCGCGGTTTCGGTTTTGCCCACACCGCTCGGTCCCACCAACATGAAAACGCCGATCGGTTTGTTCGGATCATCGAGACGGGCGCGCGCAGTCGAGATTCGCTGGCTGATGATTTCCAGGGCGTGCAGCTGGCCGATCACGCGCTGCCCCAGAAATTTTGGAAGAGAAAGGACGGTGGAGATTTCGTCCTTCATCATTTTTCCGACCGGGATTCCAGTCCAGGCGGAGATTACTTCGCCAACAATCTGCGCATCGACCGCGACGCGAATCATTGGCGTCTCGCCTTGCAGGGCTGCGAGCTCGGCCTCCGCCAGCGCGAGTTGTGAGCGCACGGCAGCCACGTCCACGGGCTTGGGAGCTTCTTCAACCGCGGTGGCCGTAGCCGACGACGCTGCTGCTTCTGGAGCTGCGGCTGTGGCGGCCGGAGTCGCTGCGCTGGCATCGGTAGCGACGCCAGGTATCTCCGTCCGTGCAACCGCGGCCTTTCCGTTCTGCGAAGCCGCGGCGCTCTCGAGTTGAGAACGCAGGTCTCGGATCGTCGTTACCAGGCCGCTTTCCTTCTCGAAACGAGTTCGCAATCCGGCTAAGTGGGATTCGATTTCCGTGCTCTTGGTGGCGATCTCTTGCAATCTTTCGCGGTGGTCGGTGCCCACCGCCGATTCGCGTTCCAGGATGCGCTGCTGGACCGCGAGATCATCGATCTGGCGGACGCTGTCTTCAATCGCGGGAGGAGTGGCGCTTTGTCCCAGGGCAAGCCGCGCACAAGCCGTATCGAGAATGCTGACTGCTTTGTCGGGCAACTGTCGACCGGCGAGATAGCGGTGGGAAAGATGCACTGCGGCGGTCAATCCCTCATCCAGAATGCGAACCCTATGGTGCTTCTCAAGCGACGGGACAATGCCACGCAGCATGGTCATGCACTGCGTTTCAATAGGCTCCTCAACTTTCACTACCTGAAAGCGGCGAGCCAGTGCGGGATCTTTTTCGAAATATTTCTTGTACTCCGACCACGTCGTGGCTGCGATGGTTCGCAACTCGCCGCGGGCTAAAGCCGGCTTCAGAAGGTTCGCGGCATCGCCTTGGCCCGCTTGCCCGCCAGCCCCGATCATGGTGTGGGCTTCGTCGATGAATAAAATGATTGGGATTGGCGAGGCCTTCACTTCCTCGATCAGGCCTTTCAGCCGGTTCTCAAATTCACCTTTGACTCCGGCTCCCGCCTGCAGCAGCGCGAGATCCAAAGTTCGGATGATGACGTTGCGCAATGGTGGAGGCACATCACCCTGCGCCACACGCAACGCGAAGCCTTCCACAACGGCCGTTTTGCCTACTCCCGCCTCGCCGGTGAGAATCGGATTATTCTGGCGACGTCGCATCAGGATGTCGACCACTTGACGAATTTCGAAATCGCGGCCCAACACCGGGTCGATCTTGCCGGTCTTTGCTTTTTCCGTGAGATTAATCGTGAACTGGTCGAGATTGGGGCTCTTGCCGCCGGGACGCGGGCCCGCGGAAGGCGCGCCTGGCGCGGCTGCAGCCTCAGCAGCTTGTGCTTCCTCGGCTGAGCCGCCGACAATCGCGGCGAAGTCTTTGCGCAGCGTCGCGGCCTGAATCTTCTGAAACTCGCGGCTGACCTCGCGCATGAGGCGCACGAGTTCGTCATTCGTCGCCAGGGCCAGAATGGTAAAGCCGGTGCGTACCTGTGCGGCGTTGTAGTCAATCGAACCGATAGTCCACGCCTCGATCAGCATCTTCATGAGCGTGGGGCTGAGCGCGGGCGTGCGCGCGTTGCCGGTTTTCAACTTGTCGAGGGCCCGCGCCAGTTCGCCGGAGAACCTTGACGTATCGACCTCAAAGTATTTGAAAATCGCGGCCGCATCGTTGTCGGTGGAGTCGAGCAACTTCGTGAGATAGTGCTCCACTTCAATGTCATAGTGCGTGCGTGCCAGGCAAAGTCCTGCCGCCGCCTCCAGCGCGCCGCGAGTGGAATCGTTAAGTTTGCCGATCAGAGACTTCAGATTCATGGCGTCCCCCCTTTCGCTGTTTTAAGCGCGAGCACAGTATCGTCCGGATTGCGGCCGAAGGGCGCCGACTTCACCCACGACACCCAGCCTAATTGCGGGCCAGAAGCGCCTTCTGCTCCCAGGGTGCAAGCCGGAACCTGCTCGCGTTCGAGAATCAGCTTCACTTCGAAATCCCATTCGTCGTTCGAAAAAAACTTTACCCATGCGCGCAGCGGCTCCCACGCTTGACCGTCGGGCAGGAAATCCGCGTAACGCTCCAGAGTCAATGGACCCAGAACGATGCGCACCCGGGATTGCTGGTTCCACACCTCGTCGCCGACCACGGCGCCGAAACCGAGTTCTCCGCTTTCGCTGCTTTCCTCCGACAGTCGGCATTGCGTTTCGGGATCGAGGCGATACCAGCCTCCGGCGAACTGCTCAATCTCAACCGGCACTTCGAAGTAGTCGGCGAGAATCTGTTGCAACGCCTGGGCCGAGCGCGGGCGCTGCGCCAGCAGGCCCCCATAGTAGACCAGAGTGTCGTCAGATACAGCTTGGCGGTCACGCAAGCCATCGGTGCCCAATCCGAGCAAGCTGAGAAGATGGCGAGTAAAGAGATCGCGCTCCCCCTCTTCGCAGGCGACATCAAAGCGGTATTTTCTCCAGGCGCGATAAAAAAGCGAGATGATCCGGTGATTGAAAATATCCAGGAAGTCTCGCGGCGAAGAATCCGAAGCGCGCAGCCTCTCGATGAGCAGCGTCGTGTAGGGATTGGGAAGAACGCCCGTGGGGCCGGTCAACCCCATAAAGTTGACGGTCATTTTCGCCGGCTTCTGCTCGGGCCAGTCCATCGATTGGATCTGGCTGGCCGGAAACGCCAGCGAGGGGTAGGCTCCGAATCGCGCCACCTCGGTGTTCGGGTGAGAGAACTGGCCCACCGACGTCCGCTCCGGAAACATTCGCTCGAGCAGACGCACCGCCTGGAAAAAGTCAAAGGAGAAAGGCTCGCGACGGAGCTTCTCGGCGACCTCGGAAGCGGCTAGATCCGCTAGATCAGAATTGACTGTCCCGCTCTCGGTGCCCACTCTTCTAACGGCTCCTTTCGCTGGCGGCTTCGCGCCACCAATTGGCTGAAGCTGTTCATCGACACATAAAGACCGAGAAACTTTTCGATCACGCTGGCAAACAGGTAAGCGCCGCCGCCGCTGAATTGTTCTTCGTCGAATTCGATTTCCACGCGCGTACCTCGCGCGAACCCGATCCCGTGTTCGGAGATGACACGAGTAAAATGCCGCTTCGCGTCGACCGAACTGATTCCACCGATTTGCTTCTTCGTATCCGCGGAATCGGAAAAATCGTAGAGCTCGAGAATTTTCTGCAGCGCTTCCTTTCCGTCATCCACAATGGAAAGATAGTTCAGCGAGAGCTGCGAGATCAGGCTCCACAGAGTCTTGCCGTCGAGCGGAGGGCGCAGCGTCTTGGTGGGCTTGTGCAGCGCGACAATGCGCTTGATCGCCGCTGCTCCGGTCATCTCGAAATCGCCGTTCTCGCTGCCGAATGGCAAGCGCGTCACCAGATCGCGGTTGGTGCAGGTGCAGCGCACGGTCACTGCGTCGTAGTCGAGTTGCATGGGGCGAGCCGAGAGATCCACCAGGGAAAGAAAAACATCTGTTCCTTCATCGCCCTTGCGGGTGGAGACCGAGCGGGTGATGTACCAGTACGCCGGAGTCGTGCCCTGTACAACGTGCCGCTCCGAGTAGAGCGGGTGATAAGTGACCGTCTGATGCGTTTCCGCGTCGGTGCTGACCACCTCATCGACCGAATAGATTTCCATGGTTTGGCGGCGCCGCGCGTCGGGCACGATGGGATACTGATAGCGGGTTTGATCCACCAGTATGGGTTCAGCGGTCTGCGCAAACAGGTTGATGATGGGCGTGCATCCCAAACGCAGCGTCTTTGCATTCACCGCGACTTCCAGGCGCTGATGGCGGCCGTCCTGTTCAAAGGGCGAGATCATAAACAAAATCTCGGCCTTCGAACTGAGCCCCGCACGCTGCAACTCCGAGAGCCCCTTGAGACTCATGAAGAAGAACTTTTCCGGAAACGCAAAGTACTCCTGGAGCAGCCTGTATCCAATAAAGGAGCGCCTGGGGTACGGCAGGACGTCTTCGTTGTCGCCGAAACCCATCGGCTGCAGGTTGCGCAACGGAATTTCGCGCACCTGGGCCTTCGGGTTGGCAGGATCGCGCACCAGAATGCGAACGCAGTTCCGGCATAGCAGCTCATACAATCCGTGAACGACCGCATTTTCGCCGTTCAGATAAAAGACGAGCGTGTCCAGGTCAAGTTTTTCAAAGGACACATCGGGGAAGCATTCGAGTTCGACCCGGAGAACCGCAGCTTCCGAGGCGCGCAACACCGGGCGAATGCGATCGGGCGTCATCCATTGCGCCTGAGAAACTTTGAAGGGCCACAACGTCAGGTCGTAACAAGTCCGGAACTTGCACGGCACTCCGTCGACGGGGCGCGAATAGAGAACAGTTCCCTTCGGAATCTTGAGGCTGCTGGTGAGCTTGCCCTGCTCCGAATCCGTGTGAAACTGCGCCACCGACATCGACGGCACGGGCCGCAGATAGTGCGGGTAAAGAATGTTCAACAGCGCTTCTGTGATCTGAGGGAAATCGTCGTCGATGCGCAGGTGAACTCGGGCCGCGAGCAGGGCGAAGGCCTCGAGCATCCGCTCCACGTGGGGATCTTCGCAGCGATCCGGCTCCAGCAGCAGCCGCGACGCGATTTTGGGATACTTGTCCGCAAACTCCGCCCCGATCTGGCGCAGGAAGGTGAGCTCGCTTTCGTAATAATTCCTCAGCTCATTGCGCAAGGTCGGCTCCCTTGATCTCGTATTCGCCCTTGCCGAGTTCAAGGACCGTGTCGAAGCGCACCGGCTCGGGTGCGGGGTCCATGCACAGCAATCCTTCGATGACGAATTTCAAAGCGCGATAACTGATGCCCTCCACCGGCTCCATTCTTACCCGGGCGCGCTTCAACCGGGGTTCGAAAATCGCAATCGCAGATTCCATCTCTCGCACCAGATCACTGTGGTCGCGGCCAGACAGAACCGACTTGGAAGAGATGTCCGGAAAACCGTAGTGGTAAACAGAACGGCAGGTCTCGCGAGCTGAGTCAGGAGCGAGATCGATGGTTTCCCTGGTATTGAGTAGCCACTCCAGATCACGCTTCAAGGCCAGCTTCAACTCGCGCAAGGATTGAGCGCGCGTGAATGGAATCTCCGAATGGTTTTTCGGTTCGCGGTCGATGAGCCGGTCCAGCACCGAGAGCGTGACCGGTCCGGTAGCATCTCGCCTGGCCATCGCTTACTTCCCGTCTCCCAGCGCCTGCGCCGGGTCGAGCCGGCAGATGCGCTCGAACAATTTTTGTTGCGCCGCCTTGTCTGCCTGGACCTTGGTGCTCATCTTCATGATGGTGGCGAGGGCGCCGGCTACCACGCCTGGATCCTCCCAGTCTTCCAACTTGTGGAGCTCAATCGCCGCCGCCAGATCGTCCAGGATGGGCTGCGCCACATTTGTTTTGTTGGTGGATGCACAGATCTCCACCAGCTGCATCCGGCGGCGAAAGCGTTCTCGTCCGGAGCGCTTGCGGGAGATATCCTGCTGCAGGATTTCGAACGCCTTCCGCTCCTGGCCTTCGCGTAACGCTTGCCGGGCCGAGACATATGCGTCGGTCTGCTGCGCCGGCCATCTCGATCCCGAACCGTTGGACGCAGCTGGCGCCACCGGCGCGCCCAGCGCCGGTTCCGCGGCAGGAGCCTGCTCGGCAGGTGCCTGGGTTAACGACACCAACCAGGCACGCGTCTCGGCATTTGCCACGGGCGTTTCATCCATCAGCGTGGCGTCTAGCAGTTGTGGAATATCGGTGATCAGAGCCTTCAGCTCCGAGCGAATTGCCCGGACGATCGCCCCATAATCACTGCCGAGGCCTTCGCAAGCTTCTACCACGGTGCGCTGCAAGTCCAACCACGCGCGGCTGCAAGGCAGTGCCATCGCACTTTCCGCGGCCTCAAGTAATTCCCCCCACTTCTTATCGAGGGTCAGGCGTTTCAAGTGCTTGCGGAGGTCCGTGGGTGGAGCCTCGAACTGGGTTGGATCGGCCAGGTCCACCGCGGCGCGCAACTCACCCCAGCGCAACCCGCGAAGCATCAGGTAGGAAGCTGGACTCTTCGGCTCACGCCGTCGCAGAAATGCCGCGGCCTCGGCGATTTTGGCAATCGCTTCGACCCGGTCGGGAGGCTCCGACGAGGTTTCAACCGAAATCAGAACTCCGACGCGTACTTGCCCACCTGCCGCAGCCTCGCCTGCGGCTGCACCCTCGGCTCCAGGTTGAACTGCAACTTGCTCGACTGGATCCGGTTCCTTTTCGCGCTTCTTCTGGAGAAACCCGTGAACGAGATGGCGAGTCGCCTCCAAAGCCGAACGCATGGGACCAAACGATGGCCCTTCATCGGGGAACCTCGGGTCACACGCTTCCTTCAGTAGAGTGAGCGTCTGCAGGCAGCCATCGAGATCTTTCTCGGCTTGCGCGTAAAACTTTTTTGGAGTTTCTTCGAAAGCCGCATCGAAGACCTCGGGCGCGAGTTTGCCTTCCTTAATGGCAAGAGCGCGCTTTTTCTTCGCCTCGTCGGTCTTCGCCTGATCCTCGTAACCGACTTCGCGAGACTGCTGGTGGTCGAGAAAGCTGTACTTGGCCTTTTCGACAACCGGAACCAGCTTCAGGGGGATCTCCAGCTTGGTTCCGACAAATCCCAGGGGAGCTCCGCGCGATTCGACCTCTCCATCCTCGATTTCGGGATAGAGGGAATCCCAGAATTTTTCAACCAAGCCATGGCAAACGGAGAGGCCGTCCTTCAGGCCGCCAAAGCCTTTTTGCTTCAGCCACGCTTCTGTCAGCCAGGCCGCCAGCTGCAGATCTTTGGTCTTGGTCATGAGCGCGTCGGTGGTCAGCTTGATGACCTGCGCGTTGTCGGCTACCTTCCGGTCGCGTTCCGTCATTCCTGGCGGGGGCTGGTCCTCTTCGCGGCGAGCTTCCTTGATCTTGTCGTAGACGGGATTGTAGCGAAGGTTAGCGCCGCTGGGGTTGGGTCCTTCTATGGGATTCAGCAGATCGTCGGGAAGGGGCATGGGTCGTCAGGCGGCCACGGAAGCTTGATTGAACTCGAGCGAACGCAGTTCGAGAAACGGGATTTCCTCGTCGTCCGCGAGCCACATCTTCTGGCCAACAGGAATTTGAGCATCGTAGTTTTCCTGCTCTTCCCACACCGTTGCTCGTCCCAGTCGCACGGCGTCATCCGGGTTCTGCCACGCGAACGGAGAAAGTACGGGAAGCATTACCTCGCCGAGTTCGGTGCCTTTGAATGCAGGAGTGGTGCGAACTACCGCCGGCGTCCACAACAAGTCCCGCAACCGCTTGGGAGGCATGATGTGAATCGACGCGACGTGCTCGAAAGGAAGCAGCAGGTAATTTCCCGCTGCGAAAAGTTCGAGCCGAGGTCCGATGCGGGGATCGGCATCCGAAAAAGACTTGAACGGCTTGCCGTTGATCACGCCGGCAAGCGGCGCCGGGGCAGTGTCCCCTGGCTGCGGAAATTCACCGCGCGCGAACAGGTCCTGGCGCTGGCGCTCGGCAAACAGCGCGCTGCGATAAACCATCACACCGATTTCGCTGTTCGGCCCGGCCTGGCCTAACACTTCAAGCTGTTTGTCCGCTCGTGCGTATTCGCCGGCAAAACACAGGAGTTCAAAAAGAAAGGTTCGACGTCGCGCGTCGGTGGGATTGTCTCGCACCTCGGCGCTCAACGCCTTGAGCGCATCAGTCAGCCGGCCCGCTCGATATAGTTCTTGTGCATTCATGACGATTTCGCAGAATTGAGGCGTTAACCAAAATTGCCGTGTTCAAACAATCAGTTTCAAGAAACGTCAGGTCGACCAACTCGGCCCTTCGCCTCCGAGACAAACCCGGGTGGCAATCAAATATGAGGCACCTTCACAGCCCGCCAACCGGCGGCCGTGAAGATGCCTCCTGATGCCAGACGCAACGTTCAATTGCTGCGCGTCGCTACTTCGACTGTGTCACCGTTGCGATGTTGTACGTCGCCAAGCCAGCCGACGTGGTCGCACCGGTAGACGTGTCCTGCGTGAAGTACTCGTACGTGATCTGTTCGTATGCAATGCTGACGGCTTGCGTCGGCATTCCCTGCGAACCGCCACCGGTACTTTGGCTGGTAATGTAGCAATTGGTCAGCGTAACCACCAGGTAATTGTAGGGGTTGCCGCCGCCGCCGGACTTGCGACCCGTGAAGGTGCAAGTGGAGATGTGCGTGCCCGCATACAGGTTTGTCAGCATCTGGAAGCTGGAAGAATCCAGAGCGCATGAAAAGCTGAAGTCCGACAATGAACACTTCCCGGCCGACAGACCCCCGCCCCCTACGTCAGGGGGATTCGAGGCGCCAAACGAGAAACTGTCGAGCTCGATGTTCTTGGCCATCCCTTGCGCCTGCGATTCCCCGTTTACTCCCGTAATCAACAGATAATAATCACTTGCCATTGCAGTTCCTCCTCATTTTCCACCCGATCAAAATTCAAGAACCCGTTGGGGTCTTGTTTGAAACTCCCCGCCAGATAGCGCGGGGTTATCTCTTTGCCGCAGACGGCAACTCTGCCACCAGCCGGAGAGAAACGTTCAGCTCGTCGAGTTGGAAGTGAGGCCGCAGATAAGCAACCGCGCGGTAAACGCCCGGCTTACCCTTGACTTCTTCCACATCCACGCGCGCCTCACGCAAGGGATACTTGGCCTTGGTCATCTGACTGGCTTTGTCGTCTTGCGTTACATACTTGTTGATCCAGACATTCAAGAATCGGTAGCAATCATCGCGAGACATGAAGCTGCCGATCTTGTCGCGCATCATGGCCTTGAGGTAATGCGCAAATCGGCAAGTAGCCATCATGTAAGGCAATTGCGCCGAGATGCGGGCATTGGCCGTAGCGGCGTCACTGTCGTAGAGCTTAGGCTTGTTGCAGGACTGAATGCTGAAGAACGCAGCTTTGTCCGTGCCCTTGCAATGAACCAGCGGCACTAACCCCTGATCTGCCAGTTCCTTCTCGCGCCGGTCGGTGATGGCGATCTCGGTTGGGCACTTGAGCGCCACGTCGCCTTCGTCGGTGCGGAAGGTGTGGGATGGCAAACCGTCCACCAGCCCGCCGCCCTCCACGCCTCGGATGGCTACGCACCAGGCGTAGGTCGCGAAAGCCTGAGTCATTTTGGATGCCAGCGCGTAGGCGGCGTTCCCCCAGAGATACTTGGAGTGATCCGTGCCATCTACCGCTTCGTCGTAATTAAAACCTTCCACGGGTTTCGTATCCCGGCCATAAGGCAGGCGCATCAGAATGCGGGGACAAGTGAGGCAAACGTATTTTGAGTCCTCGCTTTCGCGGAAGCCCTTCCACTTGGCATACTCGGTGCTGTCAAAGATCTTGCCAATGTCGCGAGGCTGGTCAAGGTCTGTGAACGTGGGCATATTGAGCAGTTCGGGAGAAGCCGCAGACAGGAACGGCGCGTGTGCCGAGGCTGCGACCTGCGAGACTTTTTCCAGCAACTCCAAATCTTCAGGATGCTTGCTGAACTCGTAATCGCCCACCAAAGCGCCCATCGGCTCGCCGCCGAAGATGCCGTACTCGTCCTCGTATACTTTCTTGAACAGTGCACTCTGGTCGAATTCGGCGGCTCGCTGCAAGTCGCGCAGCAATTCCTTCTTCGACGCGTTCAGAATCCGAATCTTCAACATGGTGCCGGTCTCGGATTGATCCAGCAGGTACTTGAGGCCACGCCATGTGCCCTCAAGCTTCTGGAACTGAGGATGGTGCATGATCTCGTTCAATTGAATCGAGATGAGGTGATCAATTTGGGCAACGCGAGCCGTGATCATCTGGTCGGCGTCGCGGGCTACAGTCATCGACCCGTCGAGAACTTGGGCGACGAATTCCTTGATGAGGCTTTTCCCGCGCTCCCGCGCGGTTGTATCGCTAAACCTACCCTGCTCTACGATCTGGTCGAGCAGACTCGATTCCGCGCCCTGCTCCACCGCTACCGTAGCCTTCTCCTCAGCCATCGACTTAGCCATTGGGTTCCTCCTTCTCGCCAACCTCAGACTTCAGCTTGTCCAGTTTCTCGGTCTTGCTCACCGCTTCCAGCAGGGCATCGTCGAGTTTTTCGTTGGTCTGCAGTGTGCCCTTCAAATCGTTGAGCCGCGTCCGCAACTCCAGCAGTTCTTTCAGCGGCTTTACCTGCCGTGCCACCTGCTCCGGTTCGAAGTCTTCGAGGCTCTTGAACTTCAGATCCACTCGGATTTGGCCGGCGTTCGAGTCTTCGCTCAGCTTGTTTTCCACTGCGAATGAGAGATGTGGCTTCATGCTCTCCAGCACGGAATCGAAATTGTCGGGGGTTACTTCGACAAAGCGACGCTCTTTCAGTTTGGGTAGCGGTTGTTCGGGTTGTCCGGTGAAGTCTCCAAGGACGCCCACTACGAACGGTAGTTCCTTGATTTCGATCGCGTCGCCGGTCTCGACATCATAAGTAATCTGAACCCGGGGCGGGCGCACCCGGTCCAATTTGTGCTGTGTGCTCGGTTTTGCCATGTTGTCTCCCTAACCACTCTTCGGATTTTCGAGGAAATGCCGTTATGCCAGATAGTGCCAAATTCCGGTATTGCAGTCGACCTGGGGATCGTAACGGTCGGGGGAAACACCCTTATCTTGAAGGCGGGTCAGAGCCATCGCCTTCAGACCGTTAAGGGTCGTGGTGCAACGGTTTATCACATGCCCCAAGCGCAGTCAAGCACCAAGCCCACTTTTTCTTGCGCTAACGCTGTTTTTCCCAAAAAGATTCGATACCGACAGGTTTATTTCCACAAAAGGATAGTGTTTTTCTCCGATCAAACGTTACAAACCAACCGACCGGGCAGGATACTGGCTTTGGGGAACGGGTGGGCACGAAATTCGAGCTGCCTTGGCTCGGCGCGGGGGTCCGTCACTGCTGGTCTTGTTGAGTGTCTTGCTGGATCAGATCCAGCCGGCGCAATCCGTCTTTTGCTTCCTGATTACTCGGCTGCAATGACAAGATTTTTTTATACTCTCTCTTCGCCCTGTCGTAGTTACCCGCTCCCGCGTCTCTTTGAGCCATGCCGAGCAGAGCAGGAATGTCCTTCTGGGACACACCTCCGGAGTCAGCGTAGGCTTCCGGCTCCTGCGCGTTTTCTTTGTTGCTTTTGACGTGAATGTCCGACGGTGGCTTGGAAGGTGCTCGCGGCTGGGAGGTCGCCACGGGCTTTGCTTGCGGCTTCGCGGAGGTTGGTTCTGGCTGTGTCGTCCTGGCCTCAGGTGCACGCGTGGGCGGGGACTGCTGAGGCTGGTTTTCGGTCGCGCCAGCCTGTTCTTGCTGCGGTATAGTTCGGGGTTTCGAAACGCGCGACGGCTGAAGTGTAAAAATCAACACCACCACCAGAACAACCGCGACAGCGCCAAGGATGACTCTCGTGCGCGTGAGGAGCGAGGGCTTTCCGGACTCGTCAAGTTCTTCGGTAAGCGAGCTGCTCGAGCTTTGCTGAAAGTTATCAGAGGTTGGAACTCGATCTCGCGCGGGATTGGCGGTCTGGCCCGCCCGCTGCGCAGCAGTTTCTGAGCCGCCCTTGAACACGAAGTCTGCGGTAGGTCCAACTGGGAGCGCGGGTTCGTTCGTGCGTCCTTCGCGCGCGTTTCGCACGGGGGCAGTAAAGATCACGGTAGCGTCCACCGGTCGACTGTCGTCGCCCGGTGGTTCGACCTCAGCTCCTACGGAATCCTGCAGGAGCGCGAGTCGCTCCGGCGACGTCCAGACCAACTCCGTCAGCCCACCCTGCCAATCGCCAGGCACCACCGTGAGCGTAGGAACCGCACGAAGCTCTATACCGGGGAGATCACGCAATTGCTGGGAGCTATACTCCGCAAGCAGAATCTGGCCGGGCCTCGCCTGCCCGAGCGCCTGCAGAACCATCTCGCCGCTGAAACCTGCCGACGAACTCATACTCGGCGGATAAATCAGGATTGCGGCTCCGGTTCGTTCGCCGGGGCGGCAGGCCACAAACTCCAGGACCGACATCTGAATCCGCTTAGCGGCAACCAATGCTTGTCCGGAACCGTCGAAGTGCGCCGCCATCATCGGGGACGATTCCTCGCCCACACGCCCGCCGCTGGCACTCACCAGGTCGGCAATCATGTAGACCAGGGCACTATCGGCCTGCCACGTCAGCCGCAGGCTGCGATCCGAACCTTCCTTAAACCAAAACCGAATCGCAATATCGGTTGCAGTTGCGCACGGATCGCCACTCCGCGCACCTACGCTGTCCTCAGGGTTGGCAACCTCGAATTCCCGGCTGTCGGTTTTCTGCTGGTACTGCGCCATGCGGAAGGCTTCCCGAGCCGTTCTAACTTGGCGTGTAGGTTACTTCAAAATAGGACCCCCGGGCAAATCATTGGCTGTCCGATTCGTGGCAGTGTTGTCTCACGCATCCACCGCTTCCAGCGCTTCGGCGGTCTTGACTTCGGGCAAAGCGTGAGTATGATACGGGACGATTGCGCAGGCGAAAGCTATGGCCTTTGCCGTCACTCCGGGGAGTTTATGTCGCGACGTCCGATGTTTCATTCAATGTGGTGTCCGCTATCTTACGTAAAGAGGGCTTTAATTGCCCTGGTGTTGGTTGCGTTCACGGGTCCTGCAGTCCACTCCAAGGATGTCCCACTTACCGCTGTTGAGTTATTTGACGGACCGGACGGCGCCGCTTATGTTCAGGTCACCGACTTACTGATCAATGGCAAGGCCGAGGTGCGCTCCTGCGGAGGGGCAACGCAGATCAGCAAGTCCGCGTATGGCAAGCTGGTAAAGATTCCACTGAACTCCTCGGTAACGTCGCTCGAACGGGACGGCCAGGGAGTAATGAAGCTCACGCGCGGTTCGGCGGCGGAGTGCGTAGTTCCTTCCAACCTGAAATTCGACAAGGATGAGTCTCTTACTCCCGCGCAACTGGCTGACCGTGCGCTGCTGCAGGGGCAGATAGTGAGTTCGTCACCGGCAGGAACGACCACTGTGCCGGCATTCAAACCTACCGTGCAGATCGTGTTCGTTTCGGCTCCCGATAACGAACTCGCGGAGTTTCTCCGCGCCAACCGGGCCCATTCGATCGCCCAGTGGCAGGACTACCTGAGCCGTTTTCCGAAAGCCGCGCACCTCGATCCCGCCAAGCAGGCGCTCGCCGCTCTCCTGTTGAAACAGGGAGAAGATGGATTAGCGTCGTACCGCAGTTCCATTTCGACTAACGCCGTCCGCTACCCCGATCTGAAGACGGCTCTCGGGCGAGCTGATCAGGTACGCGAACTCGTCCCCGCTAGCGAAGGGGCTTCCAAACTCCGGCAGAATGTTCTCGCCGAACTATCGCTTCTCGCGGACAAAGGCCGCGCCGAGCTGCAAGCATACAAACAAGCGCTGTCAGCCCACACCGCCGGATATGTTCATCTCGCCAACGCCCGCCAGTTGAATGACCACGTTTCGGAGGTCGATGCCCATTTCGATCAGAGCCTGAGTCTGCCGAGTGCGATCGCGTCGGAGAGTACGCGAGTGGATGCAGCCTTAGGCAGCGCGGAATCCCTGATTAGCTCGAAGCGATACGATGAGGGAGTAACCACGGTGACGGAGTTTCGCTCCTTTGCCGATGAAGAACCGCGGATCTCTGCGATTCTTAATGCCGCCTACAAGTACCACTTCGATCGCGGCAAGGCGGACATGGCCGACCAGAAGTGGCATGACGCCGTGCTCGAGTTCCAGAAGGCAATCGACGACAAGGCTACGCCCGAAGTATCGGACGAGCTCAAGCAGGCGCAAGCAGCGTTCGTGGCGGCAACCAACCGCGCGGCCGCCGATGCCGCTTTGCAGCAAAGCGCAGGGTTTGAGCAAGGCCAGCTTTACATCGAAGCTTACGAAGTGCTGGCCGATCTCCCCGATGCGCAGCGTGCTTTGGTCAACGACAGGATGCAGGCGCTGCAAACCAATTACGTAAAGAGCGCGTCGGACGAGGCCAAGAAACTCAAGGATGCTCACACTCCAATTCAGGGACGAGCCGACGAGATCGGCATACAGAAAGCATATAACTATCTACGCCGCGCCGGCGCTTTGCAGACGGACGATCAGGACCTCAAACTCCGCCTCGACCTGATTTCTCAAACTCTCAGCGACTACTATGTCGCGCAGGCGAAACGCTATCTCGATAAGCCGCTCGGATCAGGAGTCGGCCTGGCGTGGCTGTACCTCAACGAGGCCCAGCAATACCAGTCGAATCGCGACGATATCCGCGACGAGCGTACGAAAAGCTCTGCCATTCATAATGTTCGTTCCACTCTTTCGATCAAAGTCGTGTTCCGGGATCAGACTTCGCGGCGCGACAGCGCGGGGTTCGCCGATCAACTTTCTGACGCCATCGCAACTGGTCTGGAGACCACGGACCTTCCTGTCAGAATCGTGCGGGCCGCCGATGCGACCCCCGTGGAACCGAACTTCCAGCTGATCGGTGACGTGCTCGAACACCGTCCGGTCACGAAGGTGGGAATCGAGTCTATCGATTCGGAATACCGCGCGGCGGAGAGAGAAGTTCCCAACGACGACTGGAACAAGGCCAACCGCGACTACGAGGACGCAAACCTGGATTTGCAGAAAGCCCAGAAAGCTCTAGACGCACTTCAGGCGCATGGCAAGAAGAAAGAAATCTCAGCAGCGAGCGACGCCGTCGATGCGGCGCAGAAGAAGGTCGAGGAATCGCATCGCAAGCTCGACTCCATCGCCAAGACGACTCTCATGGATGTGGTTAAACCTTATAGCTACACCCGGAAGACGATCGACCTGAGCGCTTCGGTCGACGTTGGATTCCGCATCGTGGACTCCAATGGCAACACCATTGCAACCACACCGTCGGTTAAGAAGGCGGAGCAGAAGCAGTTCGTGGTGCTGGAGAACGTGAAGCCGGAGGACACCAAGAATGTCAAGCAGACTGGCGCGCCGCCCGATGAAACTCAGTTCCTCACCGATGTCGAAATCGCAGCCCGCATCGCCTTGATTAAAGACGTGAAAGAGAAGGTCGAGTCCCTTCCCAGCAAGATTCTCGCTCAGGCGCGAAAGCGGCTCATGGACGGAGATACCGACGGCACCGCCGAGTCCTACATCCTCTACCTGAACTCGACTCCGGACGCTCAGACGCCGGAGCGCGATGAAGCCAAGAAGTTCCTGCGGGATCAGTTCAATATGATCTGGGCGGGCAGTTCCGTCTAATTCCCGTGACCGCTACAAATATAAAGCGCATCGGAAAGTACGAAGTGATCGATCTTCTCGGTCGCGGCGGGATGGGTCTGGTGTATCGCGCTTTTGACCGTCAACTGAACCGCGAGGTCGCGATCAAAACGGTCACCGAGGGCTTTTCCGGCGATCCGGAAATGCTGCAGCGCTTTTATCGCGAGGCGGCCAAAACCGGTGCGCTGCACCATCCCAACATTGTCATTGTTTACGACTTGGGCGAGCAGGATGGCTTTCCCTATATTGTGATGGAATATTTGGCGGGCGATCCACTCGACCGGCTCATCGAATCCCGCCAGTCCCGGCCGCTTGCCTTTAAGCTAAAGATTGTTGAGCAGGTCTGCTACGCGTTGGGATACGCGCACCGCAATGACGTGATTCACCGCGACGTTAAACCCGCCAACGTCATCGTGCAGTCGGACGGCATCGTGAAGCTGCTGGATTTCGGAATCGCTCGGCAGGAAAAAACCGACGGCCATCTCACACGCACCGGACACGTGATTGGCACTATCCAGTACATGGCTCCCGAGCGCTTGAAAAACGAGCCCTTCGACGGCCGTTCCGACATTTTCTCGGTTGGAGTCATGATGTTCGAGTTGCTGACTGGGCAGCTCCCTTTTACGGCCGACTACACCATCGCCCAGCAAGTCCTGGCTGATAGGCATCCTCCTCTGGGCCAGTTTCTGCATGAATATCCTGCTGCTCTGGATGGCATTCTGGATTGTGCGCTGGCGAAAAATCCAAATGATCGTTATTCCACTGCCGACGAGATGGCCGCCGAGCTCTCGTCACTCGCTCACGAGTTGAAGAAAGAACAGGTCGCCGAGTGGATCCAGCGGGCAGAGCAGCTTGTCCAGGCAGATCAATACACGACGGCCAGAGAGGTTCTGCTGCAGCTGTTAAAAGTGGACGGCCAGCACACCCGAGCGCGCCAGCTGATCGCGCAAGTTCAACATAGCCTGACGTTGCGGCAGCGTGCGGAACAGATCAGTCAGTTGCGCAAAGGGGCCGAGGAAGCGGAGCGCGACAAGCGCTATGACGAAGCCATCGGCGATCTGCAGGAGGCTTGCGGTCTCGATCCCGGAAATGCGGAACTGTCGGAGCTCCTCGAAACCATTCGCCAGAAAAAACGGCGCAGAGAGCTGGTTGAGGGATACTTGCGGCAGGCGGATGACGCTCGCGACCGCGGTGACCTCGCAGGCGCCGGAGCCGTCATCGCGAAAGCGCTTGAAGTCGATCCCGAAGATACGCGGGTGCGCGCCGCGCATGTTTCGCTGGCTCGTCTGATCGATGAAGCGGCCCGACAGACCAGGGCAAAACAATTATTGGAAAGTGCTCGCAAAGAAATTGGCGCGCGCCACTTTACTGCCGCTATCGAAGCACTCGCCGAAGTCGAGCGCGTCGATCCGTCGAATCCCGAACTGATTACGTTACAGGCCGCAGCCAGGTCCGGACGCGAGCAGGAACAGCGGCGCCGCATTCTTGAGCCGCTGCAGAACGAAGTTTCGCTCGCTTCGACGCTCGATGAACTTACCCGCGCCGCGCAAATGGTAGATCAG
>Ga0181537_10000871_pt1 | contig 28100 bp, 32 predicted proteins | sample PEATcosm2014_Bin_39_FD_119765 | JGI IMG/M metagenome (GOLD analysis project Ga0181537, IMG submission 119765) | Peatland microbial communities from MTU Mesocosm Facility, Houghton, MI, USA - PEATcosm2014_Bin23_10_metaG | ecosystem: Environmental > Terrestrial > Soil > Wetlands > Peat | place...
AGCGCGAGTTTCGGCAAGCCGATGGCCAGAAGATAAAGCACCATCACCGGCCCGGCAGCGTTGGCGGTCATGGTCGAGAATCCGGCGGCGATTCCCGTGAGCGCGGCGAACCATCCGGCGTGCGGCAGCCGGGAGGCAAGATCGTCCGGCTGGCTTCGCCGCCAGAATTGCAGCGCCACCATGGCGAGCAGGATTCCGCCGATGGACCGTTGCGCCTCCGCGTTACTGAATTTGTCCAGCGCAAAACAGCCCAACAGAATGCCGACCACCACCCACGGAAACAATTTCCAGAGATGGGGCCACTCGGCGTGCTTGCGGAAAAAGGCCACGCCAAAAAAGTCCGCGCAGATGAGCAGCGGCAGCAGGGCGCCGGTGGAATCGCGCGCCGGCAACGCATTGGCAAACAGCGCCACGGACAGGACGCCGAGACCGGCGATGCCCGTCTTGGACAGGCCGGTAAAGAACGCGCCGGCTGCCAGCAGGCCCCATTGCCAGTTTTCCATGTTCACGGGCCGCCATATTGCCAACCGTCAGGAAATCAGTCCCGCATAATCGTGGCCGGTTTGCGGGCGTGTGATGACGGGACAAGGTCAGCCCCAAGCCGCAAGAATCTTCTCCGCCGTCACGACTTGTTCGGCCGAGCCGGTGAAGCTGTATCTGTATTTTCCGGCCCGGTTGGTGACATGGACCTGGATGGTGTCTAGGCCGCTGTTCTTCATCCGCAAGCGGAGTTGCTTGTAGATTTCCTTGATACCGTGTTGCTGAAGGCTATTGCTCATGCTTTAGCTATAGTGCACAACTGCCACATAGCAATGTTTAACGCAGGTTATTTTGGTAGGCGTCGGACGTTCACCTGATGTAAATTGGTTCCAACATTTAGCACAAAGAAAGGATTCAACCATGCAAAAGCGCAAACTTGGAAACAGCAAACTGGAAGTCTCGGCCATCGGACTCGGTTGCATGGGAATGAGCTTTTCCTACGGGCCGCCCAAAGATAAGACGGAGATGACGGCACTGCTTCATGCCGCCGTGGAGCGCGGCGTCACGTTCTTTGATACCGCCGAGGTCTATGGCCCGTTCACCAATGAGGAGCTTGTGGGCGAGGCGCTCGCACCGTTCCGCAAGCAGTTGGTCATCGCCACGAAGTTTGGCTTCGACTTGAGCGGCAAAGATAATCGGCCAGGTGCGGCGGGTTTGAACAGCAGGCCGGAACATATCAGGCAGACCGTCGAAGGCTCGCTCAAGCGGCTCAAAATCGCGACCATTGATTTGCTCTATCAGCATCGCGTTGACCCCAACGTGCCGATTGAAGACGTGGCGGGCGCAGTGAAGGAATTGATCCGGCAGGGCAAGGTGAAGCATTTCGGTTTGTCCGAGCCGGGCGCGCAGACCGTCCGCCGCGCACACAAAGTCCAGCCGGTCACCGCGCTCCAGAACGAATATTCGCTGTGGACGCGCGGGCCGGAGACCAACGGCATACTCGCAGCGTGCGCGGAGCTTGGCATCGGTTTCGTGCCCTACAGCCCGCTGGGCAAGGGTTTCCTCACAGGCGCGATGAACGAGAGCACCAAGCTCGCCAGCAGCGATTTCCGCAGCACGCTTCCACGTTTCACGCCGGACGCGATGAAGGCGAACCAGGCCCTGGTTGACCTGCTCGGCACAATCGCCAAACGGAAGAACGCGACGCCTGCTCAGATCGCGCTGGCGTGGTTGCTGGCGCAAAAGCCGTGGATTGTTCCCATTCCCGGCACCACGAAACTGAACCGTCTTAAAGAGAACATCGGGGCAGTTTCAGTCGAATTGACTCCGGACGATCTACGTGGCATCGAAAACGCTGCATCAAAGATCAAAGTGGAAGGTGCGCGGTATCCGGAAAAACTGGAGCAAATGACCGGTCGTTGAACAAAATAAAGGAAAGCGAAAATATGGAAATCAAACGAAGCGGCTCACAGCCATCCAACAAAGGACCGGCCGATTGGTTCACCGGCACGGTGCGGATTGATTCACCGTTTAAGGGAAGCGATCCCGCGCGGGTTTCCGGTGCCATCGTCACGTTCGAGCCGGGCGCGCGGACAGCATGGCATACGCATCCACTGGGCCAGACCCTGATTGTGATGGCCGGCTGCGGGCGCGCGCAACGCGAGGGAGGCCCGATTGAAGAGATTCATCCCGGCGATGTGGTTTGGTTTCCGCCGGATGAGAAACATTGGCACGGTGCATCGCCGACCACGGCCATGACGCACATTGCCATTCAGGAACAGCTCGACGGCAAAGCCGTTGACTGGATGGAAAAGGTCAGCGACGAACAATACCATGCCTGACCAAAGACCGAACTCCGGGAAGTTTGGGCGGCTCGCAGCGCCACCCTGCCGTTATTTTTGATTTGATAGGGCAGAGCTGCGGCTTTGCCGATTCTAATTTCCCAATCAACTTCATCACAGCGTTACTGCGAAAGGATGGATTCAATCTGTGACAGTTGATCGGTCGGGAAGGACAGGTTGCGGGTTGCGCCCACGCAATCGTCCACCTGGCTCACGCGGCTCGCGCCGATGAGCGCACTGGTCACGGCGCTGTGCCGCAACACCCACGCCAAAGCCATTTGCGCCAACGTCTGGCCGCGAGATTGCGCGAGGTCGTTCAGCTTTTTTGTCTTCGCCAGCACCGCGTCGGTGATATCGGCGGGGCGGAGAAACCGGGTGTCGTGACCCGCGCGGGAATCGGCGGGAACGCCCTTGAAATAGCGGTCGGTGAGCAGTCCCTTGGCCAGCGGCGAAAAAACGGTGCAGCCGATGCCCTGCTGTTCCAACGTGGAGAGCAGTTGCGGTTCCACCCAACGGTCGAACATGCTGTAACGGGGTTGGTGGATGAGGCAGGGTGTTCCCAATTCGCGCAGGAGCTTCGCGGCGCGGACGGTCTCGGCGGGTTGATAATTTGAAAGGCCGGCGTAAAGCGCCTTGCCGCTGCGGACGGCGTGGGCGAGGGCGCCCATCGTTTCCTCCAGCGGCGTGTCGGGGTCGGGGCGATGGGAATAAAAAATGTCCACGTAATCCAGCCCCATCCGCTTGAGCGATTGATCCAGCGACGACAGCAGGTATTTGCGCGAACCCCATTCGCCGTAAGGCCCCGGCCACATATAATAACCCGCCTTGGTGGTGATGATGAGTTCATCGCGCCATTTGCCGAGGTCGTCGCGCAGGATGCGGCCAAAGGTCTCCTCCGCCGAGCCGTCCGGCGGACCGTAATTGTTCGCGAGGTCGAAATGGGTGATGCCGAGGTCAAACGCGCGGCAGGCGATGGCACGGGCGTTGTCGTAGGAATCCTTCGCGCCGAAGTTGTGCCACAGTCCCAGCGAAATGAGCGGCAGCTTGACGCCGGAGCGGCCGCAGCGGCGGTAAAAGTTCGGCGAGTCGTAACGGGTGGATGCGGGTGAATACATAATGTTTAGACAGGATTAACAGGATGGACAGGATTTTGGAAAATAATTCAGATGGTTGCTTTTAATGTTTCAATCCTGCAAATCCTGTCTAAAGCCCGAGTTTCTTGAACCGGTTCTTTACTTCCTTGAGATGGAAGTCGAGGGAACAGAGTTTTTCCAGTTCGCCCTTCTTGAAATGTTTCGCCACGGCGGGGTCGGACTTGAGCTGCTCGACAAAATCGGCGTCGTCGCGACCGGCGTGTTTCACTTCCCACGTTTTCATCGCGTTGTCCTGAACGAGCTTGTAGGCGGCTTCGCGGGTCAGGCCCTTTTTGATGAGCGCCAGCAGCACGGTCTGCGAATTCCACATGCCGAGCGAGAGGCCGAGGTTGCGTTTCATGTTCTCCGGATAGACGTTCAAGCCGTCCATCAGGCGGGTGAGCAGGCCGAACATGTAATCGAGCAGAGTGCAGGAATCGGGGAAGATGATGCGCTCGACCGACGAGTGCGAAATGTCGCGCTCGTGCCAGAGGGCGACGTTTTCGAGGGCGGCAATGGCGTTGCCGCGCAGCACGCGTGCGAGGCCGGTAAGGCGCTCCCAGGTGATGGGGTTGCGCTTGTGCGGCATGGCGCTGGAACCTTTTTGTCCCTTGGTGAACGGCTCCTCGGCTTCGAGGACTTCGGTGCGCTGGAGGTGGCGGAACTCAACGGCCCAGCGTTCAATGCTCGCGCCGACGAGCGCCAGCGTGGTCTGGAATTCGGCATGGATGTCGCGCTGGACGACCTGCGTGGCGATGGGCGCAGGCAGCAGGCCAAGTTTTTTGCAGACAAAATTTTCAACGTCCGGCGACAGGTGCGCGTTGGTGCCGACGGCGCCGGACAGTTTGCCGACGGCGGCGACTTTGCGGGCGCGTTCGAGGCGTTCCAGTGCGCGGCCAAATTCATCGTGCATCAGCGCGAGTTTGAGGCCGAACGTCGTCGGTTCGCCGTGGATGCCGTGGCTGCGGCCGATGCAGGGTGTTATCTGATATTCCTTCGCACGCCGGGCGATGATTGGCCGCAGCTTCTTCACATCGGCGATGAGGATGTCGGCGCTCTGGACCATCTGGACGGCGAACGCGGTGTCCACGATGTCGCTGGACGTGAGACCGAAGTGAAACCAGCGGCTGGCGTTGTCGTTGATTTTCTCGGCGACGGCGGTGGTGAAGCCGATGACGTCGTGGTTGAGTGTTTTCTCGAGTTCGCGCTGGCGGGCGACAAGGCCGGGCAGGTCGGCAAGCCATTGGTCGGCACCGGCCTTCATTTTGGCGAAGTCGGCCTTGGACACGGTGCCTTCGGCGGCGAGCGCCTCACTGGCAAGCAATTCGATTTGCAGCCAGATGCGGAGCTTGTTTTCGTCCGTCCAGATGGCCCGCATCTCCGGCCGGGAATAGCGCGTAATCATGGGACAATTAAACTGCAAACTGACGCAGTGAAAAAGGCGGAAGTGGACATAAATCGCAAAAAAGAGGATTGGTCAACTCAAGCCGAGGTCTTTAACAAAGTTGGCGTCCTCGCTGAAGTTTGACTTGCAACCAAGCACATCCACGACGATTTCGCGCACACGGGCGGCAATCTGGTCTCGCGTCCAGGCGGGAGCAGTAGCAGTGGGCAGATCCGCCTTGTGAGTCATGATCCAGCGCGCGAGGTCTCCGATGGTTTTCAGTTCTTTGGGAAATTCCCTACAAAGTGGTTGGGTTAGGCGCAGAGCAAAGCCAGCGGTCAGGATGGCAACGCCCATGAAAATAAAAATGACTACCGACATCGAAACGTGAAAAGCGGCAAAAATAGCAACAAATAAACCAGCCAGCACCGAACCACTCAGCAGCAAGGCATTCAACCAATCGGGCCGGACAAATTGTGGAGGCTTTTTGATTCCCAACTCGCCAGCCACCTTTTCCAACAACGGCTGTCGTTTGTTACGGGCTATCAGTGTATTAAGATTGGCAGCAGGAATAATTTGTGCGCGTTTCCAATCGCCTTGCCGCAGCAGCGATTTACGCAGCAGATTGAACGCGCGCTGTGTCAGGCAAGCTGACGTGGTGGCCACAGCGACTTTGCTTTGGACAAAATCAATGAGTAGTCGAGGCGTGAGAAGTTTTCCAGCTTCGGCATCTCCGATCTGAATATCGAAGGCGTCTTCCACTGCCATCACAATTTCAACACCATCCAATCCCATGCAGGAATTTGTGACAGCCCGGCTTAAAAACGTCAAGACCACTTTGAAGGCCCATTAGCTTAAATTGCTGCCAATCCATTCACCACCAATCAATGCTTTGCCACTCGCGTGCGGGCCTTTTCGAGGATTTCGCGTTCGCGCGGCGTCAGGCTGTGGATGCCGTGCGCGGAGATTTTTTCGAGGATCGGGTCCACCTCGTTTTTCAGGAATTCGTCGGTGGAGTCGTCGTCCGTTTTGCCCGTTGCCGAGCGCCAAAGAGTGCGTTTGACGGCGGGTTCGCGCGGCGCGGCGCGGCGGGCGGGAAACTTCCAGAGCGACCATTGGCCTTGGATGAGCAGGCGCACGTAAAATCCACCCGTCAGGATGCCGCCGAGGTGCGCAGCGTTGGCGATGCCGCTGTAGGGCGTCAACATGCCGAGGAACGCCAAACCCAGGCTCACCGCGAGCAGCATCTTGCCGGTCATGTTAACGGGGATGAAATAAATCAGAAGGCTGAACCGCTCTTCCCAGTGCAGGATGGCAAAGGCTGCAACGAGGCCGGAAGCACCAGCCGAAGCACCGACAACCGCGCCGTCAAAATATTGCGGGATCAGCCATGCGAAGAGCATTTGCACCAATCCGCCGATGGCCCCGCTCAACAAATAAAGCGTGAGGAAGTGGCGGCGACCCAGGGCGATTTCCACCGGGCGTCCAAAAAAATAAATGGCCAGCGAATTGAAAATGATGTGCATCCAGCCGGCGTGCATGAATTGAAACGTCAGCAATTGCCAGACGAAACCCTGTTTCAGGCCGGCCAGGCTTAACGCGAAATAGTTGTATTCAATTTCAGCCGCGGGCTGGGAATTCGCTGCCAGCAATTGCACGACAAAGGCCACCGCGTTGACAATCAGCAGCGCGACGGTGAACGAAACCCGCGGCTCGTGATAAGCCGACTGGCGCATGTAGTCTCGATCCTCAAGCATTACAGCTAGAATTTAAGGCCGGACTGGAAATTATCAACGGGCTTTTCGCCTCCACCACAGCAGTAATTCCAATCCCGTCCGGTTTGGATAGGAGCGCGGCACGAGTTCCTCGATCAGCTCAAAATGCGGCGAAAACCGCCGCCATAATTCATCGCGGGTCGTGCCGAACGGCGGGCCATCCTTGTCGGGAATCATATAATTCACCGCCAAATACTGGCCGTCCGGCTTCAACCAGCGCGATGCCGCGCGGACGTAATCGTCGCGTTCCGGTGGCTTGATGGCGCAGAAGAGCGTGTGTTCAAACAACCAGTCAAATTTCTGCGGCGGTTCGTCGTGGAGAAAATCAGCAAGCTGGAATTGCGCAGTGAGTCCGGCAGTTTTTGCCTTCTCTGCGGCGAGTTGAATGGCGCTGGGGGCGATGTCGAATCCGAAGGTGTCAAAACCCGCCCGCGCAAATTCACGGACATCGTGGCCGGTGCCGCAGCCGGGCACGCAGACAGTTCCGCGCGGTAAATACGGGTGCGCCGCCAGAAAATCCACCAAGCCGGGCGATGGCACGCCTTTTTCCCACGGCATATCGCCGGCTTGGTAGCGTTGTTCCCAGTAATGGAGGCTCATGTGTTCCTCCTCGTCCTCGTTCTCATCCTCCATTCCTTTTTTCGATTACGAGAACGAGGATGACGACGAGGACGAACTGACTTGTCCATCCACGAGTTCAATCACCCGTGGCGCCGAGGCGGCCACGTTCGCGTCGTGCGTGGCAATGGCCAGCGTCATGTGTTTTTCGACGCGCAGGCTTTTTAGCAGTTCAATGATTTCGCCGCCGGTGTGGGAATCGAGATTGCCGGTCGGCTCATCGGCCAGCAACAGCTCCGGCTCGTTGATAAGAGCGCGGGCGATGGCGACGCGCTGCTGTTCGCCGCCGGAAAGCTCGAACGGCTTGTGGTCGGTGCGCTCTTGAAGGCCGACACGCGCGAGCAATTCGCGTCCGCGTTTTTCAGCCGTGTCGGCTGAAATCCGGGCGACGCGCGCTGGCAGGCAGACGTTTTCCAGCGCGGTGAGTTCGGGCAGCAGATGATACGCCTGAAATACAAAACCGACACGGCGATTACGGAAATGCGTCAATTGACTTTCGGAAAAAGCGGCCAGATTCTGGCCGTCAAAACGGATTTCGCCGGCGTTGGGCGAATCAAGTCCGCCGATCAGATGGAGCAGGGTGCTCTTGCCCGCACCGGACGCGCCGCGCAACGCGAGGAATTCGCCGCGCGCCACGTCGAGATCCACGCCGCGCAGGACTTCGAGCGTGCGCCTGCCCATCGTGTAAGATTTCGAGAGACCGCGCGCGGAAAGCAGGGGTTCACTCATAACGCAACGCCTCCACAGGTTTCAGGCGACCAGCGCGAAACGCCGGAATGACGCCGCCAAGAATGCAAATGACAAACGAGCTGGCGCAAATCACCGCGATGTCGCGCGGTGCGATGATGGCGGGCAATTCACCGAATCCGTAAATGGATGCCGGGAAAAGTTCCCAGCCTGTCGCACGCCGCATGATTTCGAGAAATTCGTTGCGATAGATCACCGCCAGAACGCCGAGCCCGTATCCGGCCAGAACGCCGAGCACGCCGATAATGGCGCTTTGTGCCAGAAAGATGCTGGAGATCTGGAGGTTGGTCGCGCCGAGAGCCTTGAGCATTCCGATTTCGCGCGTTTTCTGGACGACGAACGTGATTTGCGCGCTCAAGATGCACAGCGCGGCGACGAGCACGATGAAAAAGAGCAGGTAAAACATGACGTTTTTCTCGACAATCAGCGCGCCAAGAATCGCTGAATTCTCCTGCATCCAGGTGGAGATGGCGTAATTGGGGCCAAGCGCGGTGGCCAGTTCGTTGCTTACAGACACCGCCTGATACGGATCGCGCAGCATCACCATCAGGCCGTGGACGCTGTCGCCGAGGTTATAAAGGTCCTGCGCGTTTTCGAGCGAAGTGCATACAAAATCCGCGTCAAAATCATAGTAGCCCACGTCGAAAATGCCAGTCACGGTGTAATCGTCGGGCAGAACGGCTTCCTCGTTTGGTTTGCCGCGCGATTCCCTCATTTTTTTCACATCGGCGGGCGAATAAATCGCAACCCGGTCGCCAACGGACAATTTCATCGCTTGCGCAAAATCAATGCCGACGATTAACCCGCGTCCGCTTAACGCGATGGCCAGATTCGTTTCACCATCAACGATGCTTTTCGGCAGAACACTCACGGAATTTTCCGTGGTCGCGTCCACGCCGCGAATCCATGGCGCGGCGGTGAGCGACGACTGGACGTTCGTGTCCGTTGGTTCCGTTTCCACGAGCACCTGGCCAAGCACGGACGGCGCGACTCCGATGACATTTTTGTTGGTTGCAATGACGCCGGCGACGGCGGAATATTTCGCCATCGGCGTGGCGGTTTGATTTGCCGGATCCCATTGGACAACGGTCAAGTGCGCCTTGAAGCCGAGGATTTTCCCCCGCAAATCGTGGTCGAAGCCGCTCATCACGCTGATGACGATGATGAGCACGGCGACGCCGAGCGCGACGCCGAGGACGGAAATAAGCGTGATGATGGAGACAAACGTCCGTTTGGGCCGCAGGTAGCGCAGCGCGAGGAGCAGTTCAAACGGCAGTTTCGACATGGAGGCAGGCTAAATGTTTTATGCTGGAGTTCAAGCTTCAGCTTGTCTGCGGGGCAGGCTAAAGCCCGAACTTCAATAATTCATTTGAACGGATTTGCCTTTGTGATCGCTTCGGAAATTCGCGGCAGAAATAGCTGGCTCAAGAACAGGTAAATCCAGCCCAGCGCGAGATGCGCCGCGAAAACAAATCCGAGCGAAACCAGATCAAGAAAGCCGGCGTCGTAAAGCAGGACGCCCGCCGCCATCAGCAGCGCGCCGGGCAGCAGCGCCGCGCCGGACAATTTCCAGCACGCGCGAAAATCCAAATCGCGGTTCGCGTAAAAGGCGAGCAACCAGACCGGCAGAAAATAAATCGTTGCCAGAAGCCACCAGCTCACCAGCAAGCTGACTGTCAGCGTTGCGGCGGCGATAAATAAGATGTCCGCCTCCCACGCGCCCCAAAGTGGTTCAAGTTCCGTGCGGTTAAACGGCACGCCGCGATCCGGGAGATAAAAAATTTCCGAATAGCCGGGCAGCAGGGAAAAAATCTGGATTGAGTCTCTACCAAATTCAAATTGCAAATCGGCGGTCGAATGGATTTGGCCGGAATGGTTCAGGTCAACATCGAACGCCAGGAACCTTCCCTCGGCGAGCAATTGCGGCGAATCGCCGTGCCAGTCCAGTCTGCCGGAGCGGATTTCACCGTCGGCGGGCATCTTTTGGATCGCCGCGCTGATGGTTGGAAAACAGCCATCGTCAAAGAACCAGACCACCGACACGGCGGCGAGCAGCGCGACGATGAATTGCACGAGCAGGAGCCGGCCCAATTTTGCGCGCGCGAACGCCGCCACGCCGCGCGGCGTCAGCGGTTCCCATGCGAAGGTTGGTTCGGCAGGCGCACTCATCCAGCCGCAGGATAGTCAAAAGGGTTGAAGCGTAAAAGCGTTGAACCGCTTAAGCGCCGGCATGACAGCGCTTCGACGCTTTGACATGACGTGTTGATCAGGCTTTTTTTTCTTCCGGCGGCTTTTCGGGATTCTGGCCCGCAGGCGGAGGAGTGTGGATGACAGGCACGGGATAGCGCAGTTTCATGACGTCGTCCACCATCACCTCGACGAAATATGTTCCGGCGGCCTTGAATTCGATGTTGCCGAAGACCATGACACCGGTCGCAGAATGCGACGGGTCGCGTAATTCGAACTTTGTCTCCGCCTTGTTGATGACCGTAGTTTGATCGGGTCCAATAATGCTGATTTTTTCGCTGAACTGGCCGAGTCCGGCTGTCCAACGGTTGAAAACGCAGAGCCGCGGGGCGATAATCGGCAATTGTGGCACACGAATTAAACTGATGATGCCAATGAGAAAGAGATTTCCGTTGGCTTCCTGCCGGACTTCCTCGCACAAAAGCGAGGCCTGCAAATCGGGTAAAATTCGGGTGGCGTTCATTAAATCAATTTTTGGTTGAGGGTTGAGGGTTGAGGGCCATTTCCGCCGCGCGAACGGTATTCTGCATCAGCATGGCGATTGTCATCGGGCCGACGCCGCCGGGGTTTGGCGTGATTTTGCCGGCAATCTTTTGGACGGCTGTGAAATCCACATCTCCGACGAGTCTTCCGTCCACGCGGTTGACGCCCACGTCAATCACGGCTGCGCCGGGCTTGACCATGTCGGCCTTCACAAACTCGGCGACGCCCATCGCGGCAATCAAAATGTCCGCACGGCGGCAGTGCGCAGCGATGTCGCGAGTGGCCGAATGGCAGATCGTCACCGTCGCGTTGGCGCTTTTGCCTTTTTGGCAAAGCATCGCCGCCATTGGCTTGCCGACGATGTTGCCGCGGCCAAGCACGACGACTTCCATGCCTTCGGTTTTCACGTTCGAGCGGGCGAGCAGTTCGACAATTCCCGCCGGCGTGCAGGGCCGGAAGCCGGTCGAGTCACCCAGCATCAATTTACCGACGTTGACCGGATGGAAACCGTCCACATCTTTTTCCGGCGACACGGCGGAGTAAATCACGGACTCGCGGATTTGTTTCGGCAGCGGCGCTTGAACCAGAATTCCGTGCAGGCGCGAATCCGAATTCAATTTTGAAATCAGCGCGAGCAGTTCCGCCTCGGAACTTTTTTCCGGCAGAATGTGCGTCTCGGAGAAGATGCCGAGTTCGGCGCAAGCCTTTTCCTTGCGGCCGACATAAACCTTTGACGCGGGATCTTCGCCGACGCGCACGAACGCGAGTCCTGGCACCACGCCGCGTCGCTTCAGTTCAGCGGCGCGCCCGGCGAGTTCGCGGAGGATTTGCGCGGCGATGGCCCGGCCGTCAATGACGTTGTCCGGACGCCCTGGGGCTTCGATAGATGGCTTGTGGGACGGCATTTGTGTCAATCACCAGGATGCGCTGAACGGTCAGAACGGGAATATCCGTCCACCGCTCCGCAAGCCCCTCTTCGCCGGTGACGATGATTCTCATGCCGACGTAGCGGCTCAAATCCAGATTGGTCGTCGTCGCGTAGAGAAAATCCACATTTTTGTCCGTGGTGGGGTCATACAATTCATATTCCGTGGGCGTTATCAGGCTGCCGACGTGGCGGACAACGCCTTCATGCGTCGCAATTCGGGGCTGCGGCGGAACATTTGTGTCAACCGCCACCGGTTCAGGCGCGGGAATTTCCGCGGGCGTGGCATTGGTTGCAGCCGCCGCCGGAGCAGGTTCGGTGACTATGGGCTGGGCCTCGGGAACTGGCGTCGGCATTGGGGCGGGTTCGGTTTCCGCCGGTGCGGGCGCGGCGTTGGTTTCAACTGGAGCCGCCGCTTCCTGTTTCAAATATATCGCGGCGACAAAGGCATAGGTATTGGCCGGCGGTTCGATTTCCATCCAACCATTTTTGGTGGTTATTTCGCTCACTGGCGTGCCGCGCTCGATGACTCCGAGCACGCTGTAATTTTCACCCGGCCCGGCGCGCAGATTCAATTTCTTGGGCAAAACAGTTTTGCCCGTCGCGTCAATGAACTTGGCGCTGACCCAGATATGCGCGTTGGTGGGGGAGGCGATTTTCGCCCATTGCGCGGGCTCGCCGGCTGCGTGCTTGTCCAGATTGATCTGGCTCACAACCGTCACCGCGTCACCCATGAACAGGTGCGCGACCACTTCGCCTTGAAGGCCGGCCTGGCCGCGCACGATGAGATTGCTCACCGTGACTTCCGCCGGACCTGGAACCAGCGCGACTGTTGGCTCTTTCAACGCCGCGGCTTTCGCGTGCGCGGCGGCGCGCTTCTTGTGCTTCACGGGCGCGGCGGCCGGCGCGGCGACCGCGGCGGGCGCAACCGCGCCTTCCGCCATTGGCGAAGTGACCGGCGCAGGAATCGCCGGCAGTGAATTTGTGTTGTCTTGCGCGGCGGCGACCGTCGCGATCATCAGTCCCAGCGTCAACCAGTAATGCTTTTTCATAAATCCGAAAGTAACGTTTTAATTTCTATTTCTGTCAATGTCCGCCAGCGGCCCGGCTTCAATTCGCCGAGTTTGATTTTCCCGATCTGCAACCGCTGCAACCGCTTCACCACCAGCCCCTGCGACTCGAACAGACGCCGCACCTCGCGATTTTTGCCCTCGCCCAGTTCCAGTTCCACGACGCTCCGCGCCCGGCTGCCGGACACCAGCCGCGCCGACAAGGCCTTTAATCTCTCGCCGCCGTCGAAGATGCCTTGCGTGAATCGCTTCAGCATTTCGCCGCCCACCTCGCCTTCGACGGTCGCCGTGTATTTCTTGCGGACGCCGTAGCGCGGATGGGTCAGCCGCAATGCGAATTGTCCATCATTCGTCAGAAAAATCAATCCTTCACTGTTGAAATCCAGACGCCCCACGGAACTCACCGTTTGCCATTCCTTTGGCAATAAATCATAAATCGTCGGGCGGCCCAGTTCATCCGCGCGGGAGCAGACGCAGCCAGCCGGCTTGTGCAGCGCCACGTAAAGCTTGCGCCGGACGCGGACCGGTTTTCCGTCCACCGTCACGTTATCATGAACCGGATCAACTTTCGTTCCGAGCTGGCGGATGATTTTGCCGTTGACGGCAATCCGTCCGTCCAGAATGAACTGTTCCGCCGCGCGCCGCGAAGCCACGCCGGCCTCGGCTAGGAATTTTTGCAGCCTGATGGCAGGTGACATGTGACAAGTGACAGGTGACAGGAGCGCAAGTCGTGCCACTTGTCACCCGTCACTTGTCCCGTTTTACACCTCGGGTTTCGTCTTGCGGAGACCCGTGATGCGGTCGCCGTCCTTCCACTGGCCGCGTTTCTTGAGGAGTTCGGTGCGCTCGAAGCGCTTGAGGACATTGCGCTTGCCACCGAGGGTGGACGCCGCGCGCAGACTGCGATGCTGTGACATAAATTTTCTTTGGTTAAATTTTTGGCCGCTTCAATTCAAAAAGCGGATGCCGACTTTAGCACAATTGCAGCAAATGCCAATGTTTAATTGTGGACTGCGCGAACTCTGAAAAACCTGTTTGTTGCCGACGACGCACCGTAAGTTCCGGGATTTGCTGCCGTCCAGTTCACCAAATCCATGCTTGATTCCAGTATGATTTGAACATTTCCAGTTGCGCTTGCAGGAATGACAATCGCATCCGCAGGAACATAATTGGAAATAACATTCGCCGGACAAGCGGGGGTGGTTATCAACGAGGGATTTTAGTAAAACCTCGAATTCATCAGCCGATTTTAATTTCAGGCCTTTAATTTTTACCATTTCAATTCCTGCAAACGGCCAGCGACTTCCCCGGCGTTGGCGCGGCTGTTGAACGCGCTGATGCGGAAATAGCCTTCGCCCTCCGAGCCGAAGCCGGAGCCGGGCGTGATGACGACGTTGGCGTCGCCGAGAATCTTGTCGAACGCCTGCCAGCTTGTGACGCCTTTCGGCGAGCGCACCCAGATATACGGCGCGTTCACACCGCCGAAAACTTTCAGTCCGGCTTTCTTCGCCCCTTCGCGCAACACTTTCGCGTTGCCGAGATAATGTTCAATCAGCCCGCGCACTTGCGCCTTGCCTTCAATTGAATACAGCGCCTCCGCGCCGCGCTGGACGATGTAGCTCACGCCATTGAACTTCGTAGTCGTGCGGCGAAGCCAGAGCGGATGGAGCGGTTTGAATTCGCCGGATTTCGTCTGTGCGTTGAGCGATTTCGGGACGACCGTGTAAGCGCAACGGACGCCGGTGAACCCGCCGTTTTTTGAGCAACTGCGGAATTCGACAGCACATTCCCGCGCGCCGGGAATTTCGTAAATCGAGTGCGGCAAATTCGGATCGGTGATGTAAGCCTCGTAAGCCGCGTCGAACAAAATCACGGATTTGTTTTCGAGCGCATATTTCACCCACGTTTCGAGCTGCGGACGGTTCGCCGCCGCGCCGGTCGGATTGTTCGGCGAGCAAAGGTAAATCACGTCCACGTGCTTCTTCGGCGGTTCGGGAATGAAACCGTTGATCGGTTTGCACGGCAGATAGACGAGTTTCGAGTAGGTGCCGGCTTCGTTCGCCTCGCCGGTGTGGCCGGCCATGACGTTTGTGTCCACATAAACCGGATAAACCGGGTCGCTGATGGCGATTTTGTTTTTCGCGCCGAGAATGTCGAGGATGTTGCCGGTGTCGCATTTCGTGCCGTCGCTGACAAAAATCTCGTCATCCGCCACGTCGCAGCCCTGGTCGCGGAAATCATTTTGCGCGATGCCATGCCGGAGCCATTCGTAGCCCTGTTCCGGGCCGTAGCCTTTGAACGTTTCTCGCGCGGCCATTTCGTCCACAGCCTTGTGCATGGCGGCGATGACGGCGGGGGGAAGCGGCTCGGTCACGTCGCCGATGCCGCAGCGGATGAGACGTTTGGCGGCTTCGGGATTGGCTTCGCAAAAAACCTTCACGCGCCGTCCGATTTCGGGAAAAAGGTAGCCGGCCTTCAGTTTAAAAAAATTGTCGTTGAGAAATGCCATTTTTTAACCACAGATGAACACAGATGGAGGCGGATGTAAAATCTTGAATGAGCGGGCTGAAGAATCGGGACTGCTTGCGCCCGGATAAATACACGGCAAACTGAGATTTCTCCTATTTCTGGCAAACCTGGTTGCAGGCTTCTTTGTAAATGTGCGGGTGCAACACGCCGACGAACGGCAGGTTGCGGTAGCGCTCGGCGAAATCAAGCCCGTAACCGACGATAAAAAAATCGGGAATCTCAAAGCCGACATAATCCGCCTTCACTTTTTCGACGCGGCGCGACGGCTTGTCCAGCAACACGCAGATTTTAACGCGTCGCGGTTTGAGCGCGCGGATTTTGGGCAGCACGCGGCTCATCGTCCTGCCGGTGTCGAGAATGTCGTCAATCAACAGCACATCGCGCCCGCGAACGTCGAGGCGCAATTCCTTTGTGAAAACCAATTCTTCGGATTCCGTGCCGAGGCCGTAGCTGGAAACACCAATGAAATCAAGGCGCAAGGGCAGATTCAAATGACGGATCAAGTCCGCGAGAAACATCACAGTGCCGTTGAGCAGCGAGATGACGACGGTTTCACGTCCGCGAAAATCGCGCTCGATTTCACGCGCCAGAGTTTTGACGCGCCGTGCGATTTGTTCATCGGTGATGAGCACGCGCTCGACCTCCTTGCGCCAGCGGACGGGGACGGAAGTTTTGGGTTTCGCAATCACACGATCGGGCTGGTCGCTCGAAAACTTTTTGCCGCCGCGGTCAGTTGCCGCGCCAGCCAGTCGGCTTCGGGTTTGTTGTTCAAATTTTTTGCGAGCGTGAATTCCCTGCCGTTGCGGGCGCTGACCCTCAAATCATAATAAGCCGTGTGGCCGGCGGTGGCGCCCACGTCAGCCGTGAAATTCGCCGCGTCGGAGATTTTCAAGGCGCTTTGCTTTTCGAAGTCAAACCAGGCGGTTTCGATTTTTATTTCACCATTTGCAATCACAACACGGCTGCGGCGGAACCAAAGGTCAAAAACAAACGCCGTCATCAGCAAATCAGCCGCGCCGGCAACGAGCGGCAAAAGTGGCGGCGCGTGTTTGCAAACCAGGAGGATGATGACGCCGGTCCAAATGAGCCAGATGACCGTCGCGCCGGTCGCGAAGCCGGGATTGCGCGCGGCGGGGAAGATAAATTCCCTGCCACCGTCCGGCAAATCGTTGGCCTGGATTTTTGAGTGGATTTGCTTCCGCATTTCGTCAAGCGACATCTGGTATTGCACGGTCGGGTCGTCGGAGATTGCCGGCATTTCGGGCAGCTTGAAAACGGGCACCTCAAACGCGGCATGAAAATTCGGCCCGCGCAACGTCGCCGACGCTTCGAGTTTCCAATGAATGCCGTCGCTGCCCGCTGCCGTTGATTCCGGCAGGTTGTCGGGCAATTTGAAAAAAACCGGGATGCCGGTGGCGTTCAAATCCGTTTGCGGCAAATTGGCTCGCAGCCATTTCTCATCCTGCCAGAGGACTTTTTCGGTAATTTGACGATTGTTTGATTTGCCGGTCGTCGTGCGGCGGACGCAAGCCAGGCGCAGGTGCAATCCATGTTGCGGCTCCAATTTTGCCTTCACCTGAATTTTGCCTTCGAGTGCGCCGCCGGACGCGGTGGGAACGGCTGGCATTTCAAAAATGCTCCGGCCGAATTTGCGCCAGGCGCGCGTCGTGTTCACCGCGAAAAAAATCATGGCGAGGCCGACGAGGGGAAGAATCAGGACGAGAAGCGCGGCGTGATTGCCCTGTTGCAATTGTTGTGGAACGACGAAAAGGGAAACCGCGCCGGAAATGCCGCACCAAAACGCGACAAAAATCCAGAGAATCAAAGCGGTCTTGCGCGAGGACGAAATGATCCGGCCATCGGCCCAGTCTTTTCGTTTGAGCCACGGTTTTTCGTCATTGGTTTTTGCGGGGATGGCTTTGAGCGCGTGTTTTTTTGCGCTAATTCCAATAATGAGCGCGATGAGTCCGCCGCAAACGACCGCCGCGCTCAACAGCCCGAATGCCTTTTGCCGTTCCATTCTAAATCCGCTGCCAACTTCGTCGTGCAGAAGAAGTATGAGCGCGAGGATTCCCACGATGGCAAATGGAAGGGAAAGCAGCATCGCGCGATTGCGCGCGGCACTTGGATCTGATGGCGCGGCGGATTCTTCCTTGAAAATCCAGTTTTTCCAGTTGCTCATGAATTTGAAAGCGGGGTGGCTAAATATGTTTTCCGTTCAATAGCGAGTCTATATTATCAAGGCAGAGTTGCGACCATGATTCCATCTGCTCGCGTTTCGCCTTCAGCTCTTCAATGGGAACAAACTCAACTTGTGTGATGACTTGTTCGTTTTTCTTTACATTCTCAGGCGTCCGGAACAGCAAATGCACGATGCCAAAATGAACACGGCCCACTTCTGTGGAATCGTCGTTGATCAAGCCAACGGGTTTAGCGTCGAATGAACCTTGAACAGAAAGCTCTTCACACACCTCCCGCTCGACGGCGTCTTGAAACGCTCGCAAGCCGTCTGCAAAAAGCGAGTGATCTTCATCATTGATGTGGCCGCCGATGCCGATTGATCCTTTGGCAACCAGACGCTGTTCGCCAGCCTTCTTACCCCGAACATAATGAAGAATGCTTTTCCCATCAGTAACCACGACATAAGGGATGATCTGTTTGAAGGCTGGATTGGTTTCAGCTTGGGCGCGTGGTTGAAAGCTGTTGTTCTTTTTGTCAAGGATTGCCGGCAGATAGCGATTAACATTAGTGTTGAACCCTTGAAAAACGCCAAGCTGCTCAAAAAGCGAGCGAGGAAAAACCAGAACATTTTCATCTGCGACAGCCATAATTGATTAAGAATAACCAAGTCACAAATCAGAAGCCAGAATTTAGCGGCCATAAAATTTTCGCCCCCGGTCAAGTTTCTGGATTCTGGCCCCTGAATTCCGGCTTCTCCTCAAAATTTGCGCTTTGAACTTTCGGTCGCGAATCGTATAACAAGCCCATGTTGCCGACACTTTTAGCCAATGGCGGCGCGATAGTCTGGCTGATTTTGATTGCCGCAGCCGTCGCGCTGGTCGTGTTCGTCGAGCGGGCGCTGTTCTGCCACCGCTCGCAGATCAATTCCGCCGAGTTCCTCAACGGCGTGCGCACCGTGCTCAAGCGCGATAATGTTGTCGAGGCCATTTCCATCTGCGACGCCACGCCGGGGCCGGTTGCGCGCATCGTCAAGACCGCCATTCTCAACCGTGACAAGGGCCGCGAGCGCGTTCGCGAGGCCGTCGAGGAGGCGGGTCTCACCGAGGTGCCGCAGCTTGAGGAGCGATTGAACCTGCTGGCCACCATCGCGCAAATCGCGCCGCTGCTCGGCCTGCTCGGCACCATCGTCGGTTTCATCCGCATCTTCATGCAGTTGCAGGCCGCCGGGCTTTATGCGCACATCAGCGGTGAAAATTCACTTGCGACGGGCATTTGGGAATCGCTCATCTGCGCGGCGGCGGGCATCGCCGTGGCCATACCCGCGCACGCCGGTTACAATTATCTCGTCAGCCGCATCAACAAAATCGTCCTCGACATGGAACGCGCCGCCGGCGAAATCGTCAACATCGTCACCGAGAACGGCAACGGCAAATGAAATTTCCGCGCAACGCCAAGATTTTGCGCAGCCCATTCGAGATGGCGCCGTTCGCAGCGGTGTTTTTTCTTTTGGTGATTTTTCTGCTGCTTACCGCGCTCCTGCCGGTGCAAGGATTGCGGGTGCAGCTTCAGCCACCCATTGCCGGCGATTTGCCGGGTATTGACCAGCCGGCCGTGGCCGTGGCCGTTGACTCCGGCGGGCGGTTTTATTTTGCCAATCAAATTGTCAGCGAGGCGCAATTGAATTCCAGCTTGAGCAACGCGGTGAAAAATTCCCGCGCTCCGCTTACGCTCGTCATCCATGCCGACAAAACCGTGACGGAGGACCAGTTGATTCATCTGGCGTTGCTCGCGAGTCACGTTGGCATCCAAAACGGGCTGCTCGCCACCTTGCCGGGCCCCGCCGGCGCGTCCGCCCGGCCATGAATGGGGCGCATGCAGATTCGTCCGCGCCGGGGCTTGCCGGATCAAAACCCCAATCTGAAGGACGGGGCGAAGGCTGGTCTGCCGCGCCGGAGCCGCCGAGCGAAGGCTGGTCGCGGCAGCGGTGGCTGAAGTTTGTGGCGCTTGTTTTCGCCGCGCAGGTGGCTCTCATTTTTGCCCTCGGTGAAAAACAATTCCCGCCGCCGCGCGCCGTGACAAATGTTCCGCAATTCACGCTGGCGGACAGCGCCGACGAGATGATTGCGCTGGATGACCCGACGCTCTTTGCTTTGCCGCACGAGGACAGTTTTGCGCCTGCTGTCCCGGGCCAAATGCTTGTCGTGACAAATTCATCCTTTCGCTGGACGGAACCGCCGGGCGAACTGCTGTCGCCTGCCGTCGAAAGTCTCGGCGCGGTCTTCACCCGGTTCATGCAGACGAACCAATTCGCCACGATCAATCTTAACTTCAAGCCGGAACCGGAATTGAGCGAGCCGGTCCTGCCGCTTCAACCGGCATTCGCCGAAAATTCGACCCTGCGCGTCGAAGGAGAATTGGCGCAGAGAAAATGGCTCAACCCTTTGAGCCTGCTCTCCTGGCCGTATGCGGACGTGATAGCACCAAGCCGGGTCCAAGTGCTGGTGGACGCGGAGGGTGACGTGGTTTCGGCGGTCTTGCTGCCGCCGGACAATTTGGGTGAAGTCCATGATTCGGATGCCGACGCGCGCGCGCTCGAACTCGCCCGCAGCCTGCGCTTCGCGCCGTCATCGAGCCTGACCTTTGGGCAATTGATATTTGACTGGCGCACTGTCGCGCCGCCCGCGACCAATTCACCCGCCGTCGCGCCGTGACATGGACATCGCCGACCTCATCGAGATTTACGTGGCGCTGGCGCTCGGCGCGCTGTGCGGCTGGGGGATTTTTTCCGAAATGCGCCGCCGCCGCTTCTGGCCGACGCATTCCGAGGACAGGATTTTCCGCTGCAAAAAATGCGGCTACGTTTATACCGACGACCCGGACGTGGATCGTTCGCGCTGCATCCAATGCGGCAAACTCAATGAGCCGATTGTGTTTTAACCGCTAATCCTCGCTAATCTCCGCTGATAAATTGGCGTTTATAAGCGATGATTAGCGGTTTAATTTCCCGTTTTTAGTTCGACGACGTCGTGCGGGGCGGCTTCGCGCTGGCCGGCGGGGCTGACGCGGATGTAACGCGCCTTGCCGTAAAGCTGCGCGAGGTTCGCCGCGCCGAGATAACCCATGCCGCTCTGGATGCCGCCGATGAGTTGCGCCAGCACCCGATCCACCGAGCCGCACGCTTCCTTGAGCGCCTCGACGCCTTCGGGCGCGACCTTCTGCGCCGGATTTTTTTCGTGGCCGTAACGCGCCGCCGAGCCGGCCTTCATCGCCGCGAGGCTGCCCATGCCGCGGTATTCCTTGTAAAGTTTGCCGCTGATTTCCACCACGTCGCCGGGCGCTTCGTTGCAGCCGGCAAAAATTCCGCCGCAAATCACCGCCTGCGACAAGGTCAACGCCTTCACGATGTCGCCGGATTTTGTGATGCCGCCGTCGGCGAGAACCGTGACCTTTTTCTTCGCCGCCGCCCGGGAGCAGACGTATAACGCGGTCATTTGCGGAATGCCCACGCCGGCGACGATGCGCGTGGTGCAGATTGAACCCGGCCCCTGGCCGACCTTGATGGCGTTCGCGCCGCAATCGGCGAGAAATTCAACGCCCGCCGCGCTCGTGACGTTGCCGGCGATGATGGGCAGTTTCGGAAACGCATCGCGCAAGACCTTCACCGTGTCGCCGACGCCCTTGCTGTGGCCGTGCGCGGTTGAAACGGCGATGACATCCACGCCGCGTTCGACGAGCGCCCCGACGTGGGAGAGGATGCGTTCGCGATCCAGTTCGCCGAAGGCGTTGCGGGTGGCCGAAACCGCCGCGCCGCAGATGAGATGATGGCGCTCGTCGCGCGCGGGCTTGAACTGCGCCTTGCGCTCCTGCGTGATGCGCTCCACGTCGCTCATGGTGATGAGGCCGTGCAGATGGTCGCCGTCGTCCACCACGAGCAGCTTGTGGATGCCGATGTGCTCGGTGAAAAATTTGTCGGCGCGGGCAATCGGGTCCCTGCCCAGTTCCTTTTTGGTAATGGTGTGGACCTGCGCGCGCGGCGTGAGTGCCTCGGAGACTTTCTTGCCAGCGTAACGCGGCTTGACGACGTGGCCGGAGAGCAGGCCGACCAGTTTTCCCTTTCCATCCACCACCGGGAATGTGCTGAAGCCGAATTTTTTGTGTTCGATGAGTTCGAGCACGTCGCTGATGTGTTGTTCCGGCGAAACCTGGATGGGTTCCTGGATCAATCCGTGGACGTGGTTTTTGACGCGGCTGACCTCGGACAACTGCTGGCGTTCCGGCATGTTGTAATGGATGAGGCCCAGCCCGCCGTTGAGCGCCATGGCGATGGCCATGCGCGATTCGGTCACCGTGTCCATGTCGGCGGAGATGACCGGGATGTGCAGATGCAGATTTTCCGCGAGCTGTGTGTCGAGGTGCGTGTCACGCGGAAGGATTTCGGAATACAGCGTGGCCAGCGTGATGTCGTCAAACGTCAGGCCGATTTTGCTGTTCGCGGGGAAAAACTCATCCGCCGGCTGGTAGAACGGATCGTCGAAGGTTGAATTGCGCGTCGCTGCCATGTCGGAAAATGCCTGCCAACCGGCGGCTTTGGCAAGCAAAATCTAATCCGGATAGCCGTCTGGATGCTTTTTGTGCCATGCCCAGGCGGTGGCCACAATGTCTTCCAACTTCGGGTATTTTGGTGTCCAGCCGAGTTCGCGAATGGCTTTTTCGGCGGAGGCGACTAGCCGGGGCGGGTCGCCTGGACGGCGTGGCTTTTCAATCGCCGGGATTTTTTGGCCCGTCACCTTCTCACACATTTGAATGACCTGCTTCACGGAATAGCCGTCGCCGTTGCCGAGGTTGTAAAAATCCGGTCCTGCCGGGTTGAAGCCCCAGCATGTGCGCCTGCGCCAGGTCCTTGATGTGGATGTAATCGCGGATGCACGTGCCGTCGGGCGTCGGATAATCCGTGCCGAAAATCTCGCAGTGCGTCTTCTTGCCGAGTGCGACGAGGAGCACGTTCGGGATGATGTGCGTCTCAATGCGGTGATGCTCGCCGAACTTTTCGCTCGCGCCGGCGGCGTTGAAGTAGCGGAACGCGATGAATTCCAGCTTGTAAATCTGCTGATACCAGATGAGCGCCTTTTCAAACATCAATTTTGCCTCGCCGTAGGGGTTGATGGGGCGCTGCGGCAAATCTTCCGTCATCGGCACCTTGTCCGGCGGGCCGTAGGTGGCGCAGGTGGAGCTGAAGACGAATTTCTTCACGCCGCATTCCACGGCGGCATCGGCGAGCTTGAGCGCGTTGACGAAGTTGTTGTGGAAATACTTTTTCGGATTCGTCATGGACTCGCCGACTAGCGCGCTGGCGGCGAAGTGCATGATGGCGTCCGGCTTGGCGTGTTTGACGGCACCCAGGATGTCGCCGTCCGCTTCCGGTTTTCCGAAAATGAATTTCGCGCGCGGATCCACCGCCGAGCGATGGCCTTCGGTGAGGTTGTCATAAACCATGACCGAATGGCCTGCATTAAGGAGTTCTTCGGTGCAAATGGAGCCAATATAACCGGCACCGCCGGTGACAAGAACATTCATGCCTTGATTATAAAGAATGGCGTCATGTTTCAAAGTTGAAACTGCGGATGCCGCCGCAATTTTTCCGTTGTGTCCGGCGATAGCGGTTTGCGGGAATAAACCGGTTCACGCAGCGGTTCGGCGCTGTGGGAGCGGCAGGCGCGCTCCAGCCAGCGGGCGTTCAGCGGTTCGGCTATCAAATCCAAAGTGTTCGCGGCAATCGTGGTTTCCTCCTTCAGCCCGGTCGCATGGCCGACGCCGACAAAAAAACCGGCCAGCAGCAGCGTCGTGCGAATCAAGGTGCTGCGCGAATAGGTCGGCAGCGCGCAGGGCCGCTGCGGGTCGAGCAGTCGAAACAGATTGGCGAAGAGCGGCAACGTCCACATCGCCGGATTTTTTACGGGCGAATAGGCGTCGAACAAAATGGCGTTCGGCGCGGGTTGGAGTTCAAACTTCAGCTTGTCCGGCCTTGGCACGCTAAAGCGTGAACTCCAACTTTGAAGCAGTGTCGGGAAGTCGCCGAGGTGAAATTGCCAGTCCACCGATTGTCTGCCGTCCTGAAACGCCACGCGACGCGCGCGGATGAATTCTTCTAGATGATTTTCGTAGCCGCCGAAATAGCCAAGGTCGGCGGCGTGCCCCAGCGCGAATTTGAGCGGCTCAATCGTTTGGTCAAAGCTCACGAGTCGGATGTTGCAGGCAACACCCCGCGTGGCGCGCAGAATGGCAAGCGCATTGGCTGCCGCGCCGAGGCCGACATCCCAGATGACGAATTCGCCGGAATGATTTTTGAGCCGTTCGCGCAGCCGGATTTGATTCACATAAAGTGCCTCGGCTTCCGCGACCGGCCCGATGACCGGATGGAACGTCTCGTCATCCGCAAGCGAACGCACGGAACAAATGCCGTTGTTCAAGCGGACGAGTTGGTAGCTGGAACCGGTTTGCACGGTTCAATTTTGAGGCAAAGACAGCAAACGAAAAGAAAAACCGGCAACCCGTTCGCACGGATTGCCGGTCAACCAAACTGCAACCTAAATCAGAGCTGCGCCATCGCCTTGTCGAGTGCGGCAAAAAGCTGGCCCATCGTCGCCTCGGTTTCGTCGCCCATGTTGGAGATGCGGAACGTCTTGCCCTTAATTTTGCCGTAACCGCCGTCAATCAGGAAGCCCTGGTCCTTGGCCAGCTTCTGCAATTTCGCCACGTCCACGGCGCGGCCGCCCGGCTTTGCGCCGTTGTTGACGCAGGTGAGCGTGACGGATTCAAAACCTTTTTCGGGAAACAGCGTGAAGCCGTGTTTGGCCGCCCAGTCGCGCGTCATTTGATTTGTTTTTTGGTGGCGCGCGAAACGGTTTTCCAGGCCTTCGGCGAAGAAATCGTCGAGCTTGGACGACAACGCGAAAACGTGTCCGATGCTCGGCGTGCTTGGGGTCATGCTCTGCTCGGCGTTTTTCTGAAACTCGACAAAATCGAAATAGTATCCGCGATCCTTTGCTGTCGAGGCCTTCGCGAGCGCGGCGGGCGAGGCGACGAAAACGGCGGTGCCGGGTGGCAGCGCAAACGCCTTTTGAGTGCCGGCGAGCAGCACGTCAATGCCAAGTTCGTCGAACTTGATTGGCAGCGCGCTCATCGAGCTGACGGCGTCCACAATGAACATCACGTCCGGATATTTTTTCTTGAGCGCGGCGATTTCCGCGAGCGGGCTCATCACGCCGGTGGAGGTCTCGTTATGAATGACGGTCAGCGCGTCGAACTGGCCGGTGGCAAGCTTTGCGTCCACCGCCTCGGCGCGAATCGGCGAACCCCAATCCACCTGCAACGCTTCGGCCTGCTTCCCGCAACGCTTGGCCACGTCGAACCATTTGTCCGAGAACGCGCCACACATGCAGTTCAGGACTTTCTTCTGCACGAGATTGCGGATCGCGCCTTCCATCACGCCCCAGGCGGACGAGGTGGAGATGTAGACTAGCTGCTTGGTGAAAAGCAGTTGCTGGAGTTGCGGTTGGATTTTCGCGTAGAGGTCTTTGAAGCCCTGGCCGCGATGGCCGATCATCGGCGAGCAGAACGCCTTGAAGGTTTTTTCGCTGACCTCGACCGGTCCCGGAATATGTAATTTGACGTGTGGCATAAAAACTATTCGTGAAAGTTTTCACAAAGCGCCGCTTAAGGCAAGCACAGCCTTGAAAATTGCCAATTTTTGTCGAGCAATTGACAAAAGAATTCGGCGCGGAGTGTCTGGCGGTGACGAGGCGCGATTACGGCTTCGCGTAGCCGTTCTTGCGGAACCATTCGACAGCTTCTGCAAAAGCCTGTTTGGGCGGAGTCTGGGGCAGGCCGAGTTCGCGGACGGCCCTCGATGGATTGAACCACATTTTGTGTTTGGCCATGCGCACGCCGGCCAATGGCGCCCTGGGCGGTTTTTTGCTGAAGACTGAAATGCCTTCGTCAACGTGCGCGGCGGCCATCGCGACCCAGTGCGGGATTTTCCTTTTGGGTGCGGGAATGCCGGTGATTTCCTCAAGCACGGCCAGCGTTTGTTCCATTGTCCAATTCCCCTGTTTATTCCCCAAAATGTAACGCTGGCCAACCTGTCCCTTTTCTGCGGCGAGAATGTGTCCGATGGCCACGTCGCGAACGTGGACCCAATTTAGTCCTGTCTCCAAATACGCCGGCAGCTTGCGATTCAGAAAGTCCACGATGATCTGGCCGGTGGGCGTCGGTTTCAAATCGCCCGGCCCGACTGGTGCGCTGGGATTGACAATGACGACCGGCAGGCCTTCGCGCGCAAATTTCGCCGCGATCAATTCCGCCTCCCACTTGGAGCGCTTGTAATCGTTGGTGAGGCCCGTGCTGGTGATGGTGTCTGCTTCCACGGATGGCACGATCTCGCCGTTGACTTTCTTTGGCAAACCGATGCATCCAACGGTGCTGGTATGGACGATGCGCTGGCAACCGGCGTGCCCCGCCGCCTTGATCACGTTAAACGTGCCTTCCACATTCGCGGCATACATCGGCTTGTAATCTGGCAGCCACAAATGATAGCTCGCCGCGCAATGAAAACACCAGTCACACCCGTCCATCTCCCGCTGGAGCAGATCGAAGTCGCCCACATCGCCGCTTGCCAGTTCCACCTCCGCGCCCGCCAGTCCGCGCTGATCGCTGCCGGGCCGCACAAGCGCCTTCACGCGATGTTTGCGGGCCAGAAGTTCATGCGCCAGATTTGAGCCAACGAAACCGGAAGCGCCGGTGACAAAACATTTCATAACGGAAAAACTGGAATTATTCTGCAAAAACGCGCCGATGGAAGCCATAAAAAGTTTTTCGTATTCCGCTGCTTGACTTGCAAGCGCGCCTCGGAAAAACTGCGCCGTCGTATGCCGGTCAAAAGCACAGCCAGGAAGAAAATGAGCCGCGCCACCCAGCGCGATCTCGACACGCGGATTGAATTCATGGAAGGACTCGTCCGCCGCGACCCCGATTACGTGGACGCCCTCCAGCTTCTCGGTGACCACTACACTCAGCGCGGTCGCTTTAACGAGGGTTTGAAAGTGGACGAACGTCTCTCGCGCCTCGATCCCGAAAACGCGCTCGTGTTCTACAACCTCGCATGCAGTTACTCGCTCACCGAGCAGTTCGACCGCGCCGCGCTCGCGCTGGAAAAGGCCTTGAACCTCGGCTACCGCGATTTCGCCTGGCTCGCCAAAGACCCGGATTTGAAAAAATTCCGCCAGCAGCCGGCCTATGATGAAATCAAGGCCAAAATCCGCCGGATGAAAATCAAGATTGACTGAATTTTGTGCTCTTTGCGGCTCATTCCCCCATATGAACGTCACCGTCCGCGGCCGCACACAACATTACCGCACCGTCACCTTCGACCGCGCGCGCAATTCCATTTTGCTCATCGAACAACGACTGCTGCCACACGAGTTCAAAATCGTTGCCACGAAGAATTTCCGTGAAACCGCCAATGCCATCCGCGACATGGTGGTCCGCGGCGCCGGCGCGATTGGCGCGACGGCGGCCTACGGCCTCGCGCAGGGCGCGCTCGCGTTTCGGGGAAACGACCTGAAGAAATTTTCCGCCTATCTTGAGATTGTTTACAAGACGCTCGGAACCGCGCGCCCGACAGCTGTTGATCCGCTGAATGCAATGCATCAAGTTCTTTACACGATTGCCAATGGCGAATCAGTGGCCGAGCGACAGTCACTTGCTCTCGCCGCCGCCGAGGAATTCGCGAATGAAGACGTCCGCCATTGCGAAGAGATTGGAAAACATGGGGCGAAGCTGATTCGCAACGGCATGAAGATATTAACGCATTGCAACGCCGGTTGGCTCGCCTTCGTGGACATCGGCACTGCCACCGCGCCAATGTATGCCGCGCAAGCGCAGGGCAAAGAATTCCATGTCTTCTGCGATGAAACCCGTCCGCGTTCGCAGGGTGCGACACTGACCGCGTGGGAACTCGGGCAGCAGAAAATTTCCCACCAGATCATCGCCGACAACGCCGCCGGCCATTTGATGCAGCGCGGCGAAATTGACCTGGTCATCGTCGGCAGCGACCGCACGCTCGGCCGCACCGGCGAAGTCACAAACAAAATCGGCACCTACACGAAGGCGGTTCTGGCCGCGCGCCACAAAGTCCCATTTTATGTTGCGATTCCGCTTTCGACGATTGACTGGAACCTAAAGCGCGGTTTCGACATTCCGATTGAAGAGCGCCATGAGAGTGAAGTTCTCGGTGCTTGGGGGATAAACTCGCGCGGCTCGCGGGGGTTTGTTCGGGTCGCGAATCCAGCGAGCGGCGCGCGCAATCCCGCTTTTGACGTGACACCACCGGAATTGATCACGGGCATCATCACGCCGTCGGGAATTTTCAAGCCAAAGAAACTTTGGAGGCACCGGCAAAGATTGGGTTTTCAGGATTGAGGCTGATAGCGATGAAACTTGAACTTGCTTCGGGCGCAAAACAAATTAACTTCAACATTTCTTGTGGCGGGGTAGCCAAGTGGTAAGGCAGGGCTCTGCAAAAGCCTCATCCGTCGGTTCGATTCCGACCCTCGCCTCCAGCCCTTTTGTTGGGATTTGTGAGGAAAAAGAGCGAAAAAAGGCCGAGTTTCAGTGAAAGTTTCAGTAGCGA
>Ga0181537_10000872_pt1 | contig 28099 bp, 22 predicted proteins | sample PEATcosm2014_Bin_39_FD_119765 | JGI IMG/M metagenome (GOLD analysis project Ga0181537, IMG submission 119765) | Peatland microbial communities from MTU Mesocosm Facility, Houghton, MI, USA - PEATcosm2014_Bin23_10_metaG | ecosystem: Environmental > Terrestrial > Soil > Wetlands > Peat | place...
CCGCCTTCTTTGTCTGGACCAGCACGTTCAACCTGCTCACGATTTCGGTGTTCTGGAGCCTGATGGCTGATATTTATTCGCGCGCGCAGGCCAAGCGGTTGTTCGGCCTAATCGCGGCCGGAGGCACCGTGGGCACGATCTGCGCGCCGGCATTTACGGTACTATTCGTCAATTCGGTCGGCACCAACACGCTGCTGCTGATTTCGGCCGCTGGCTTCGCGATCACCGCGTTTCTGGTGCGCATGGTGGAAGCCGAGAAGCGCCGGCTCCTGGCTCTGGGCCAGGAGGCACAGGCGACAAGTCTGGATCACAGGCTCGGCGGCAATCCCTTCGAAGGCTTCACGCTGCTGTTCAAGTCGCCTTACCTGTTGATGATTGCGCTGTTCATCCTGCTGATGACGACGATCTCCACGGTGATTTATTTTCAGCTGCAGGATCTGATCACGCACGATTTCGCCACGCGCGCGGCACGCACGCGGGCCTTCGCCACGATAGATCTGGCGACCAACAGCATCGCCGTGCTGATTCAGCTCTTCGGCACCGGGCGCTTCATCCAGCGCTTTGGCGTGACCGCCGGATTGCTGCTCAATCCGATCATCATGGTGATCGCCTTCCTGGCGGTCGCGTTTTCACCGGTGCTGATGGTACTGGGCACGATTCAGGTGGTGCGGCGCTTCTCTGAATATGCGATCGCCAAGCCCAGCCGCGACATGCTGTTCACCGTCGTGGACCAGCAGGCGAAATACAAGGCCAAGAATGTGATCGATACGGTGGTCTATCGCTTCGGCGATCTCACCTCGGCCTGGCTCAGCCGCGCAGTGCTGCCCTTTGGCGTCACCGGCCTGGCGGTCGCCGGCCTCGTCGTCGCGGCGATCTGGTTTCCAATCGCCTATGTTCTCGGCAAGCGCTATGAGAGCGCGCGCGACGACCAGGGTCCCGTCGCGCCGTCGGTCGCAGCTCAATGAGCGCTCGGCGCGCGCACGCACGCCTGATGGATCATGGCTCTGACACTGAAACCAGACGAGAAGCCTGGGAAGGGGCTGCGCCGCATCGCGCATGGGCGGTTGCAGAAATTGCTCAATACCTTCAGCGCGCGCGACATGGGATGCGATGAGAACGTTCACGATGCGCGCAAACAAGTCAAGGAATTGCGCTGTGTGCTGCGCCTGGCCCGTGATGAGCTTGGAAAGAAGGCCTATCGGCGTGAGAACCAGGCATTGCGCGACGCAGTTCGACCGCTTGCGGATTTGCGCGACGCCACGGTACTCATTGACACGCTTGACGAGCTCATCGAGCGCTCGCGCGGACGCCTGAAAGCAGCGCCTCTGGCGCCATTCCGACGCAACCTGCAGGCACGCAGGCAACAGGCGCGCACGCAGATCATCCACAATAAGGTGGCGCTGGCGCGCTGCCTGCAGGGCAGCGAGCGTCGTATCAAGGGCTATCCGGCTCGCGATGGTAGCTGGAAGCTCGTCCGAGGCAGCATGCGCCGGATATATCTACGGGGCCAAACTGCCATGCGAGCGGCTCACGCCGCCCGCTCCAACGAGGCATTGCACGAGTGGCGCAAGCGTACGAACGCTGTCAGATATGCGCTTGAGATCCTGCGCTGCCGACGGCCGAAAAAGATTCGCAGATTCACGCAGCGAGCCCATCGACTCACCGACATACTTGGGGCGGATCATGATCTGGCCGTGCTGAGTGCGGCTGCACAACAGGAAGGCGGCGTGCAAGCGGCGGCCGACGCCGCGCTGCTCCTGTCGCTGATCGCCGAGCGACGCCTGGGGCTGCAGAAGCGAGCGGCCGCTATTGGCGGTAAGCTCTTCAGCGACACAGGCCGCCGATTTGTGCGTGAGCTCCTGCGCGGCAATCAGGACGGATAGCTCTTGAAGTCGCTCGGTACCAGCAAGTAGCGTTGCAGTATCTTGTAGAAGTCGGTGCGGTTGCGTTTCGCCAGCCGTGCGGCCTGGCTGACGTTGCCGCCCGTGATCTGCAGGACTTGCGACAAGTAACTGCGAATGAACAGACTGCGCGCCTCGTCAAACGACAGCAGCGTCCCCTGTGCGCCGTCCAGGGGCACTGACACGAGCTCCACCGGCACGCTCGGCTCGAGGCTCTGCAATTGATCCATGGGCTGCGAGTTGCTCAAGCGACATCCCTCGCTGCACTACATTCCAGCGCTTGACCGAAATCTTCAGCCGGCACGGGCCGGCCGAAATAGAATCCCTGGCCCTGCGGACAATTGCGCCGCTGCAGGATTTCCAGCTGTTCGCGGGTTTCCACACCTTCGGCCACGACCCGCATATGCAGGCTTTTCCCCATGCCGATCACGGCTGTGACGATACCGTCATCGTCCGCCTCCTGACTCAGGCCGCGCACGAACGACTGATCGATCTTCAGAGCATCGATTGGAAATCGCTTCAAAGAGCTCAGGCTCGAGTAACCCGTGCCAAAATCGTCCAGCGCCAGCAGTACGCCGATATCCTTCAGTTGCTTGAGTACCGCTGCAGCGGACGGCGAATCTTCCATAAGAGCCCTTTCAGTCAGCTCTATTTCCAGATAGCGCGGCTCCAACCCGGTCTCTCTCAGAATTGTGCGTATGCCGGCCACAAATCCCGGCGCGCGCAGCTCGACGGAGGAGACGTTAATAGCGATGGGCATCGGTGACAGGCCAGCCAGCTGCCATGCACGCGCCTGGCGACACGCCTCGTGCAGCACCCAGCGTCCGAACGCCACGATCAGGCCGCATTCCTCCGCAATAGCGATGAACTGGTGTGCCGGAACGAGGCCGCGGTGCGGCACGCGCCAGCGTGTCAACGCCTCGGCGCCGGCAATTGCACCAGTCGCCAGATTGATCTTTGGCTGGTAATGCAGCACCAGCTCCTGGCGCTCAATGGCATTGCGCAAGCCGACTTCGAGCCAATGCCGTTCGGTCACCTGTTCGTTCATCTCCGACTTGAAGAATTGATATTTGTCGCGCCCCGTATCCTTGGCGTGGTACATCGCGACATCCGCCTTGTTCATTAGCGTCTCGACGTCGGTGCCATCATCCGGATAGGTGACAATGCCGATGCTTCCAGTGATATGCAGCACGTGTTGGTTGATGTGGTAGGGCTCACGCAGCGCCTGAAGAATCTTCTCTGCTGCGAGCGCAGCATCGCGCGCGTGACTGACCTCCCAGAGCAGTAGCACGAACTCATCGCCCCCTTGGCGGCTGACGGTATCGGAACTTCGCACGCACGTGAACAGTCGCCGCGCTACTGCTTGCAGCAAGCGATCTCCCACAGCGTGGCCCAACGAGTCGTTAATGTGCTTGAAGCAATCAAGATCCAGAAACAGCACCGACAGTTTTCGTTGGTGACGCTCGGAGAGCGTTATCGCTTCGTTCAGTCGATCATTCAACAGCACACGATTGGGCAGGTCCGTGAGACTGTCATGCTGTGCCAGATAGGACATCCTGAGCGTCATCGCCCGCGCCTCGCTGACATCGTGAAACACCATGACAGCGCCCGTCACCGCCCCGTGCCGATCGTGGATCGGCGCGGTAGAGTCTTCGATGGCGATCTCGCTGCCGTCGCGCTGAATCAGTACGCTGTTCGGGGACAGGGCTAGCGTTTTGTTGTCGCGAATCGCGAGCATCAGCGGATGGGGCGTGGTTTCTCGCGTAGTCCCGTCCACGATGCGCAGCACTTCATTAAGGGTGCGTCCCTGCGCCTCAGCATTCGCCCAGCCAGTCAAACCTTCGGCGACCGCGTTGAGATAGGTGACATGACCCGAAACATCCGTACCCACGACCGCATCGCCAATCGAGTTGAGCATGATCTGGGCGCGTTCCTTTTCCTCGAACAGCGCCTCGGCATTGGCGGCGCGCTCGATCATGCTGCGCACGGCTTTTGGCAACAGGTAAGCGTCGAGGCGCGCCTTGAAGAGGTAGTCCTGGGCTCCGGTTTGCACCGCCGCCTTGCCGGTGTGCTCGTCCCAAGGGTCAATCAGGACCAATATCGGGATCTGGGGCGCGGCGCGAAACAGACGCTCGAAGGTGGCTATGCCGCGGCTATCAGGCAGGTAGAGATCGGCCAGTATCGCCGCGGCGCCGGTCAGTCGCTCCAGACCCTCCGAGCAGCGTCGGACCCAATCGACCTGGAAGGAGACATCCTTGGACTGGCTGAAAGCCTCAAGGATGGCCTCGGCCGTCGTCGCATCGTCCTGAATCAGCAGTATCCGTTGAGCCATGGAAGCTTAATTGCACGGGAATTCCAGATGCGCTCAAGTCCACCACCGTCGGCAGCCTCGGTATGTACGCCAGCGCACATACCATAATTCCAGCCGCCTGATTTTCATTATTTTGCGACCAATTTCACATCCCGGTTCCGCGCCCGCAATCTGTTAAATACCGTCATCCACAGCTCGAATTAGTCGACCGCAACGACTGCAACCGACTTTGCGGGTAATTTGAACTCTATCTTGCCGCTGGCCCCACTGCTGCCGGTAAATGACACGGGGTGGATGGTTTCAGGCGCGTCGAATGAATTGTGAGTATCCATCGCCGGGCCGGTGAGAATATTCCCATGCGCCCGGCCCGTCAGATTGGTTGATACCAGCGCCGATCGGTTTGGATCCAGATTGACCAAAGCCAGAACGAGCTTGCCGTCCTGACTCCTTGCCGCCGATGCGTCCACCGCCGGCAAACCAAAGCCATTGAACTCATAGCTTGGCCCGGATGCGCTTACCGGATAGGGCGTTGCGCCTTGAAACGGCTGGTACATGTCAAACACGTGGTAGGTGGGGGTCAGCAGCATCTTCTCCTTGTCGGTAAGAATCATCGCTTGGAGCACATTGATCATCTGAGCGACGTTGGCCATCTTTACCCGATCAGTATGCCGATGAAAGATGTTCAGTGTCAGCGCCGCCACTTCAGCGTCAAGCAGGCTACTTTGTTGATAGAGAAACCTGGGGTTCGTGCCCGGTTCAGCGTCGTGCCAGGCGCCCCATTCGTCGACAAACAATGCAATCTTTTTATCGGGATCATATTTATCCATGATCCCTGAAACTGCGCTGAGCGCGTCCTCCATTTGCCGGGCACTGCGCAGAATATTGGACCATTCATCCTCGGCAAAGCCGGTGGCGCGGTTAGTCAACGAGGAGCGCCGGGGTATCGGAAAGGTGTAGTAATGCAGGCTCAGTGCCTGAAAACTGGGCCGACCGACCAGTCCGACCCCATTCTTCATCATCGTCTCGGTATAGTCGGCCGTTTCCTGCTCATTCGCGCTCGGACCTGTGGCCACTTTCACGAGATTCTGCTCCGCGCGCGCATTCAGGAACGAGGAATAGCGGCGCGTCACATCGGCAGCATATTCCGCCCGCATCCTGCCGCCGCAACCCCAGGCCTCATTGCCGATGCCGAAGTATTTGACCTGCCATGGCTGCTCGCGGCCGTTTTTGCGCCGCTCCTGCGCCAAGGACGAATTCTGCGCCGAGGTCATGTATTCCAACCACTCAGCCATGTCCCGCGGCTGCATCGAGCCCATGTTGCCCACGACATAAGCGTCAGCGCCGAGCAGCTCTGCGAAATCCAGAAACTCATGCGTGCCAAAGGCGTTATCGTCAGTAACGCCGCCCCAGTTGACGTTGATGCGCACCGGTCGCGCTGCGCGCGGGCCGATGCCGTCCCTCCAATCATATTGATCCGCGAAGCATCCGCCGGGCCAGCGCACTACCGGTACATGGATCTTCTTGAGCGCGTCGACGACGTCCTTGCGATAGCCTTTGATGTTGGGGATATTGCTGTTCTCGCCTACCCAGATGCCTTCATAAATCCCCCGCCCCAGGTGTTCGGCAAACTGACCATAGATGTTGCGATCGATCTGCGGGCCGGGTTTGGTGGTGTCAACCGTCACCGTAACCGATACCGAAGCGGGAGCGGAAGCGGCCACAGCCGAGGCGGCCAGGGCAACCCACATCACCGCGCCCACCACCCACTTATGAGTTTTCATTATTTTTTGCCCTGTTAGATTGCGATTAAATTGCGATCGCGGGCAAGGTGCAGCGCAGCGCCCGCTCATTATCTTGGTTGGGTTATTATATCACCGGAACCGGGCCGAAATCGCTGACACAAACAGGAGACCTCAATGGCTGCTTCAAAAACCTTTCTGCGCGACATCAAAAAGCTACGCGCTGAGGCAAGGAAACATTTGACGCAGGGCGCGGTAACACGCAATTACAAGGGGAACGTCGCCGATGCGATTGCGTTGCTCAATAATGCCGTGGCCACCGAGATCGTCTGTGTCCTGCGCTATCAGTTCCACGCTATTTGCGCGACCGGCATTTCAAGCGATGCAGTCAAGGAAGAGTTTGCGCAACATGCAAAAGAGGAACTCCAACACCTGGGCCTGCTGAGTGAGCGTATCAATCAACTGGGCGGCAAGCCCAATATGAACCCTGAGGGACTGGCGTCGCGAGCAGCCACGCAGTACATCGAAGGCGCGAACCTGGTCGAGATGATTGAAGAGAATCTGGTCGCCGAACGCATCGCGGTGGAAACATATCGGGACCTGATTCGATACTTCGGAGACAAGGACCCGACTACCCGAGTCATGCTTGAGCACATCCTCGCGCAGGAAGAAGAGCACGCCAACGACATGCACGATTTATTGGTCAGCCATGAAGGCAAACCAATGCTCAGCAAGTAAGGCGCCTGGAGATCGTCAGCCTACTGCGGGACCGCGTACTGAGGCTGAAGGGGGACTGCCGCTGCAAACTGAGTGCGCTCTGCGGGCTTCTCCACCCATCCACCTCCCAGTGCCGCGTACAGGTGGATAAAGGCCAGGCGATTGGCGAGTACCGTCTGGGCGAGCTGATCCTCGGCCGAAAACAGGGTCTGCTGTGCTTGCAGCACGATAATCAGGTCCGCGGCCCCTTGCCGGTATTGCAACTGGGAAATCTCGAAGGCCTCCTGCGCGGCGGTGATCAGGCTGCGCAGATGTTGTTCCGCCCGCCCGGTATTGGCCACCTCGATCAGGGCAGATTCCACATCCGCATAGGCGTTGAGAGCCGCGCTCTGATAGGCGGCGATGTACTGAGCCTGCGTCGCCTCGGCCAGGCGTTTCTCCCCGATCAGCTTGCCGCCGTCAAAAATGCTCTGCAGCAGGCCCGCGCCATAGCTGTAGCCGGAATTCGAAACTTGCAGCAGCGTGCCGATCGTGCCGCTCAGAAAGCCGCCGGAACCGATCAGCGAAATCTGCGGCAGGAAGGCGGCGCGCGCGGCATCGACGTTGGCATGCACGCTGGCAAGACTGGCCTCAGCCAGGGCGACGTCCGGTCGGCGCAGTAGCAAATCCGACGGCAGCCCCGCCCCGACAGCGGGCGCCAGCACGGCGTCGAGTTCGCCGGGCGTTACATCGAAGCCTTCGGGCGGCCGACCCAGAAGAACCGCCAGCGAATACAGGGCTTCCTTCTCGAGCGTCTCCAGGGACGGAAGCTGCGCCTGCACGGCCTCGATCTGGGCCTGCTCCTGCGCTAAATCAAGATGCGAAGTTGCACCTGCCTTCACCCTGAGCTTGATCACATCCAGGATGCTGTTGATCGCAGCGATGTACTCATCGGCGATGGCGATACGACGGCGCAGTGACAGTACAGTCAGATATTGGCTGGCGACGTTGGCGGTGACGGTCAGAGCGACCGACTGCCGCGCGAAGCGTGCGGCTTTCAGTTGCTCGTTGGCGGCGCGCAGATTGTCGCGTGCCAAGCCCCAGAAATCGAGTTCATAACTGGCATTCAATTGCAGTCCGAAATCCTTGCCACTGGTGTATTGCTGACAGGCCAGGCCCTTGCAGCCGCTCGCCTGATAATTGCTCTGGCCGCTGATTTGGGGGAAGAGCGCCGAACGTTGGATGGTTGATTGGGCCTCGGCCTGCATCACACGTGCCGCAGCGATAGCCAGATCGCGATTGTCCGTTTGCGCTTGCTCCACCAGCGCGGCGAGTTGAGCATCGCCGAAGCCGCGCCACCAGGACGCATCGGGCCAGACCTGCGCTGCGGAAGGCGCAGGCCCGGTGAAGGTTCTCGGCAAAAGCCGCGGCGCCAGCGCCTGCGGCACCTGTGTAGCACAGCCCGCCAGTAATACGCTCAGCGCAAACCATACCTTACTCATAGCGCAGTGCATCGATGGGATTGGCGCGCGCCACACGCCAGGCATGAGCGAAGATCGTGATCCAGGCGATCACCAGCGCAGCCGTGCCGACTCCAACGAAGTAAAGCGGGTTCAGTGCAATCCGATAGGCAAAGCCCTCGAGCCAGCCCCGCAGGTAATACCAGGCCAGCGGCCACGCGATTGCGTTGGCGATCAGCACGGGAATCGAGAACTGCCAAGTCAAGAGCAATACGACATTGCGGGTGCTCGCCCCGAACACCTTACGGATGCCGATCTCCTTGGTGCGGCGCCCTGCCGTAAAGGCGGCCAGCCCGAACAGGCCCAGGCATGCGATGAATATGGCGATGCCGACAAAGATGCCGAACATTGTCCCCTGGCGCTCGTCGGCGCTGTAGAGCTTATCGAAGCTGTCATCCAGGAAGTGGCGCTGAACCGCCGTGATCGGCGCGAAGCTGTGCCAGCTCTTGTCGATGAAGCTCAGGGTCTGCGGGATCATGTCGCCGCGCAGGCGCAAGACGACATTGGCGGATTGTTCCGCGTAATACTCGAAAGTGGTGGGTTTGACGGGCTCGCGCGCGCCGCCATATTTGGCGTCGGCAAGCACCCCGACGATGTTCACATGGTTAAGGCCGAACAGGACGCTCTTGCCGATCGCCTGCTGCGGCGTGAACCCCATGCGCGCAGCGGCTGCCTCATTGATGAGGACATTGTGGCCTTCATTACGGGGTTCCGGCTGCAGGAACTCCTTGAAGTACATCCTGTCCTCGGCACGCGCATCGGACAGCAAGCGCCCGGCAATCAACTTCATGCCATAGACGCTGGGAATATCTGGGCTGGCCCAGATCTCGTTGAGCATGATCACGTCGGGGTGTCCCGGGACGATCACAGGCACCAGAGACTGCCCATTGTCGAAAGGCTGAAAATTGCTCATGCCGACGGCCAGCACCCCTGGATGGGAGCGCAACGCCTGCACGAAGCTTTGACGCCCATCGCCCGTCACGCGGCCGTGGGAGTCGATGACCAGCACATTGTCACGCTGCAGTCCAAGATCGACATTACGCGCGAAGCTGATCTGGCTGAACACGACCAGGGCGGCGATGCCCAGCCCGATCGAGACCGCGAACTGCATCACCACCAGGATCGCGCGCAACCGACCCGAGCCGGCGTGGCCACTGGTGTTGGCGCGCAGAACCGCAGCTGGCCGGAAACCCGACAGGACCAGCGCGGGATAGCTCCCGCTCACCAGGCCGGCGGCGACCGCAATGGCCAGTATCAACAACAGCAGCGGCCAGTCAGCGACGTAAGTGAAGGCGATCGGTCGCTGCAAAAAGTTATCGAAAACGGGCAACAGCATTTCTGCCATCGCGAGCGCCAGCAGCAGCGCCAAAAGCGCCATGAGAACGGCCTCGCCAAGAAATTGGATTACAAGCTGCCGGCGCAGAGCACCCATGGTCTTGCGCAGGGCGATCTCGCGCGCCCGCAACAGCGCTCGAGCCGTAGCCAAATTCATGAAGTTGAAGCAGGCGACCAACAGAATCAGCAGGCCGATGGCTGCGACGCCATAGACAGTCGCCCAGTTTCCCGGAGGTGTCATGTTGAAGAGCCAGCGGCTCGAGTCCAGGTGGACTTTCGCGAAAGGTGTGAGGTGCAGCAGATAGGCCTGCGCGCCGTTAAGGTTCACGCCGAATTTGTGCAGATCCTTGGTCAACGCGCGATCCAGCAACGGTACGGCCTTGGCGATCACGGTCTGCGGGTCGGCGCCCGGCGCCAGCACCAGATAGCCCCAGCCGTTCTGCGAGAGCCACATCTGTTTCATCCTCTGCTGATAGCGGTCCGCCAAAGAGTTGTTGGAGATGAAGAATTCTCCGCTCAGCTGGGAGTTGTGCGGGATATCGCGCGCAACTCCTGTCACTTTCAGTGAAATGATGCTGTCGAGGCACGCCCTGTCGTTATCGTCACACCCGCCTCGGCCGGTGGTGATGATTTTGCCGAGGGGATCAGCGTTGCCAAAATATTTGCGCGCCGCCGACTGCGACAGCACGATGGAATCGGGCTCGCGCAGCACCTGTTTTGGATCCCCGGCGATCAGATGCAGTTTGATGATTTCAAAGAAGCCTGGGTCTACCACATCGACACTCGTCTCGATGAACTGCTTGTCGCCGGCTGTGAGGGTGAACTCTTCCTGCCAGAGCCTGGTCATCCCCGTCACCTCGGGGATCTCGTCCTTCATCGCGGCGGGCATCGCGAACGGAATGACCGCCGCCGGCAGTACCGGCCGGCCAGGTACAAGCACAGTCTGCTCCAGGCGGTAGAGATGCTCGGTGCCCGGCAGCCACTGGTCGTAGGACAACTCGTCGCGCACGAACAGGACGATGAACAGCACGCAGGCGAGGCCCACTGCGAGGCCAACGATGTTGATGATGCTGTAGAGCTTGTGCCGCACCATGTTGCGCAGCGCGACGATCAGATAGTTGCGGAACATGACGTCTGCCTACAGAACCTGGCGGATGCTTTCGGTCACGATTGCGCCGTCCAGCAGGTTGACGATGCGGTGGGCATATTCCGCGTGGGAATGCGAGTGCGTCACCATCAAGATGGTCGTGCCCTCGTCGTTCAACTGCGTGAGCAGCTGCATCACCTCCTCACCATTGGCGGTGTCCAGATTACCGGTGGGCTCGTCGGCCAGTATCAACTTCGGACGCGCCACGACGGCGCGCGCAACGGCGACGCGCTGCTGCTGACCGCCGGAGAGCTGCGAGGGCATGTGGCGGGCACGGTGACCGATGTGCACGCGCTCGAGCGCCTCATTGGCGCGCTTGCGCCGCTCGCCCGCCGAAACATCGGAATGATAGAGCAGTGCCAGTTCGACATTTTCGCGCACGCTGAGCTCGTCGATCAGGTTGAAGCTCTGGAAGACGAAACCGATCGCGTTCTTGCGCAACTGCGCCAGCTTGGTCTCGGAATAGCCTGCGATGTTCTGGCCGTCGAACCAGTATTCACCGGCCGAGGGGCCATCGAGCATGCCGACGATGTTGAGAAAGGTGGACTTGCCGCAGCCGGACGGCCCCATCACAGCCACGAATTCGCCCGCGCGGATCTCCAGGTTCATGTCACGAATGGCGGTGGTCTCCACTTCGGTGGTGCGATAGATCTTGGCCAGATTCTTCAGCGTTATCATGCGGCGCCCCTGCTAGTTGCCATCCGGCTTGGTGAACTCAACGCGGTCCATCTTCAGGAAAGCCTCATAGCCGGAGACGATGAGCTTCTCTCCGGGTCTGAGCCCATCTATCACCTCGACAAAGTCGGGATTGCGTCGGCCCAGCCGCACATTGCGGCGTGTCGCTGCGCGGCCGCTGGAATCCAGCGCGAACACCCAGCCGCCGCCGGTGTCCTGATAGAAAGGTCCGTTGGGCAGCAGCACTGCGCGCGCGGCACCGCCGAGTTCGATCTTCAGATCAATCGCCTGGCCAACGTGGATAGCGGTAGGCGGCGTGCCGTCGAAATAGAAATCGACCTTGAACGTACCATTAATGACCTGCGGATAGACTTTTGCGACCTTCGCGCGATAGTCGTGATCCTCGGCATTGAACAGGGCGGCCTGCCCCAGGGCCATGCGGTCGAGATAGAACTCATCCACTTGCGCGGTGAGTTTGAAGCGGTCGGCGGAGTTGACCTGCCCGAGCACCGCGCCCTGTGCCTTGGACTCACCGACTTCCGCGTCCAGCGCGGTGAGCTGGCCGTCCATCGGCGCGCGGATCGTGAGCGCCTCCACGCCGGCGTTAGCAACATCGACTCGCGCGCCAAGTCCGGGCGTAGCGCCTGTCAGCTGGGTAGTACGCACGCGCTGTTCGACATCGCGCGACGCGATGGTCGCAGCACGCAGGTTTAAATAGTAGTCATAGTCTTCTTGTTCCTGCTTGTAGGTACTGGGGGCGATGGCGTTGCCGTCCAGCAGTACTTTGTCGCGCGCCAGATCGTTTTTGAGTCTGCTGATCTGGTGTTCGATATCCAGCAGATCGTTTTCGTATTTGAAGCGATTCTGTTCGAAGGTGAGCTGCTGGGCCGCGACCTGAAGCTGCAGCGCCGGATTGGAAAGGATGATCAGCGGCTGGCCTCGCGCCGTCTTCCACCAGCACCTGCTTTACCGTGCCGCCCTGGTCGGTCGTCAGGTAATCAATGATGAATGGCGCCACAGCGCCGCGCACAGCGATGTAGTCCTCGAACGATCCTTCGGTGACTGTTGCGATGGTCAGCCGGTTCAGCGGCACTCGATAGACGCTTCCCCGCGAGCCGTTAACCACCCAGACTCCTGTACCCAGCGCCAGAGCGAGTCCAGCGGCAACGAGAACGTACATGCGCCAGCGAGGTTTCCCGGCGAGGGCTTTGTCCATGGCGTCGTTGCTCATGGGTCTTAGAGGAGCAAGCCTCGTGCCATATATTTCTTCTTATTTTTCAATACTATAGAAATTTAAATTGAGCCTGGCCGTCCGAATTCGTACAGTATTCCGGACACCTGTTCGCATACGGACACTCATTTGACTGCACCGCCGCTCGCTGCCCGTGTCCTCGTTGTGGATGACAACGAGGACATCCTCCAGGCCGCCCGGCTGCTGTTGAAGCGCCACTTCACCGAGGTTCAGACCCTTAGCGATCCTTCCAGGCTCGTCGCACAGATGCGGCACGGCGGCTTCGATGTGCTGCTGCTGGACATGAACTTCCGGGCCGGCGCCGACGATGGCGCAGAAGGCCTAGGGCGCCTGGCCGAAGTGCTGGCGATTGATCCTCAAGCGGTGGTGGTGCTGGTGACCGCACACAGCGATGTCGACCTGGCCGTTGAAGCCATGAAGAAGGGCGCCGCGGATTTCGTCACCAAGCCCTGGGAGAACGAGCGGCTGGTGGCGACCCTGATGGCGGCGCTCAACCTGCGCCGCTCGCGCATGGAAACCCGAGAATTGCGACAACGCAATCTGGGCCTTGCCGCGGCCACGCATCTTGAATCCGGCATGATCGGCACCGCGCCGGCAATGCTGAGGCTCTTTGGAGCCATCCGCCGCACCGCGCCCACCGATGCCAATGTCCTGATACTGGGCGAGAACGGCACTGGCAAGGAGCTGGTCGCGCGCGAGATTCACCGTCTGTCGAGCCGCGCCAACGAGGTGTTCCTGCGGCTGGACATGGGGGCTCTTTCGCCACAACTCTTCGAGAGCGAATTATTCGGTCATCGCCGCGGGGCCTTTACCGATGCCAAGGCAGACCGGACCGGATTCTTGCGCGCGGCCACCGGCGGCACGCTGTTTCTGGATGAGATCGGCAACGTAGCACTGCACCTGCAGAGCAAACTTCTGACCGCGCTGGAGCGGCGCGAAGTGGTGCCGGTAGGGGCGGAAACGCCTGAACCCATCGATGTACGGCTCATCTGCGCCACCAACCTCAGTCGCGAACGACTAGCCGACGAGAACCTGTTTCGCCAGGACCTGCTCTACCGCATCAATACCGTAGAAGTGACCCTGCCCCCATTGCGTGAGCGCAAGGAAGATATTCCTCTGCTGCTGGAGCACTATGCGGGAGTCTATTCCCAAAAATACAATCTGCCACCGAAGCGCCTGTCCGCAGCACTGATCGAGAAGCTGAGCGGGCGGGCGTGGCCGGGGAATGTGCGCGCCCTGCGCCATGCCGTGGAGCGCGCGGTGATCCTCAGCGAAGGCGATCTTTTGGGCCCTACCGATTTTCCGCTGGCTGATACCGAGGCGCTGAAAGACATGCCAGCCGATTTCGCGCGGCTGGACGCGGTGGAAAAAGCCGTCGTAGTACGCGCGCTGGAACGGCACAAGAATAACGTGAGCCGCGCCGCCGAGGCGCTGGGTCTCACGCGCGCCTCACTCTATCGACGGATGGAGAAATATGGCCTATAGCCGCTTCCAGCTCGGCATTCTGCTGCGAATTCTGGCGCTGCTCGGCACCTTATTGGCACTGGTCTGGAGCCTCACGCATGCGCTCTGGTATGTGACGACGCTGGTGCTGGTGGCCGCCAGCATCGCCCAGGTGCTCGCATTGCTGCATTTCGCCAACCGGTCCGGGCGCGAGATCGCGCGTTTCCTGGGTGCAGTCGCGTTTGACGACGCGTCGGTGACCTTCTCGGCCCTGTCCGACGATAGCGCGTTCGGTGAGCTCGGCGCCGCGATGACGCGAGTGGTGAATCAATTGCGCATCGGACGGGCCGAACGCGAAGAGCAGGCCCAATATCTGCAGACGCTGATCGCGCATGTGCCGGTGGCCCTGGTGATGATCGCTGAACGTGGCGAAGTCCAGCTTCTCAATCCGGCGGCGCGACGGCTGTTCGAGAGCGCCTGCGTCGGTGCAGCGCAATTCGCACGCCACGGTGCGCCCTTCGCCGCAGGACTGGAGGCCTTGAAACCAGGCGAAAGCGCGATCATCAAGATGGAGCGTTCATCGGGGGCACTGCAGCTCAAGGCTGCGGCCACCGGCTTGAGCATGTCAGGCGTGCATTATCGGCTTATCTCGCTGCAGAACATCGAAACCGAGCTCAGCGCGCAGGAACTGGCGGCCTGGCAAACCGTCATCCGTGTGATGGCGCATGAGGTTACCAATTCGCTCACGCCGATCACTTCCCTTGCTGCCACCGCGCAGGCACTGGTGTCCGAGGCACTGACTGGTCTGCCGCAGGATGATCCGCGCCACGCTGCCTTGGCCGACGCCGGGGAGGCTCTGGACACAATCGCTCGGCGCAGCGAAGGGCTGCTGCATTTCGTACAGAACCACCGGCGGCTCACTCGTCAAATGGTGCCTAAGATCGAGAGTGTACCGGTGCGCCGCATCTTTGCCCGCCTGCAGCGATTGCTGGCCGCGGAGCTGGCAACGCGCAATGTCGAACTGAGCTTATCGATATCGCCCGATACGCTGGAAGTAGCGGCCGATATCGAGCTGCTCGATCAGGCGCTGATAAACCTCATGCGCAACGCGATGGAAGCGCTACGCGATGAGCCAGAGGGCCGCATCAATCTGTCGGCCTCTCGAGAGACTGGCGGGCGCACCGTAATCGCGGTGACCGATAACGGCCCCGGAATCGCACCCGCGCAGCGGGAAAAAGTATTCGTCCCCTTCTTCACAACCAAGCGGCAAGGAAGCGGGGTGGGTCTCACATTGGTGCGCCAGATCGCAACCGTACATGGCACATCGGTGAAGATCGACGAGACGCCCGGCGGTGGCGCCACCGTGAGCATTCGATTTTGAAGTTCTCTGATTGAGGGCATCGGTGGATGGATTAACCCTATTCGGTCTGTTCGCGGTCACGGCGATGTTGGCGACCTATGCGCTTGAAGATCGGAGCCATTGGTTCATCCTGGCATTCGCCGCTGCGTGTGCGCTCGGTTCGATCTATGGCTTTCTACAAGGCGCATGGCCTTTCGGACTGGTAGAGGCCATCTGGGCAATCATCGCCCTGCGCCGTTGGTATCGGAAAAAAAATTGAGCTCGTTGCCACTCGAGCAGCGATAACCCCGGACTTATTCACAGCGGCGGTGTTGTTTACGTGGGCGACTAAAGGTCCATTGAGTCGTAAACAATTACCTTCTCCCAAAGGTGTGCGCAGGTCTTGATGAATTCCTTGTGAATGGGATGGTTTTGGTAGTTTTGATGTCCAGCCACATCATCGAAGAACATGAGTTCCGACGCGCTATAGCTGGAATCCACCACATCTCTTCCTCCCGTGTCGGCGGGAACACCGATGTGCAGCCTGCGGACAGTTTCTATCTTTCCCAGCGTTCGAAGTCCATTCAAAAGCTTGACCAAGTCTTCCTTGGAGTCTCGGTTTTTCAGCCAAAAGATGACGTGGTGAATCAATGGGGTTCTATCGAGCTTTTCCATATTCCTCCCGCACGCCGACACCCGCGCCTCGAACAGGCAGCCTCGATATCGCTGCGCGATTTCGGTCGCGACGAGCGTGCGCGCTGCTGCGTGGACACTTTGTCAGATACATATCAAAGTTTAACGATGCGTACCATCGACTGATATAGGCTACCTCCAGACCATGAAAATCGCGGTAATGGGCGCGGGTGCGGTGGGCTGCTACTACGGCGGCATGTTGGCACGCGCAGGACACGATGTGATGCTAATTGGGCGCCCTCAACACGTCGAGGCGATCGAGCGTCAGGGGCTCAGGCTCGAAACGCAAACCTTCGACGAACGCATTCGCGTCTCTGCCAGCACGGAAGCGAGCGCGATGCAAGGCGCGCGGCTCGTGCTCTTTTGCGTGAAGTCAACTGATACCGAAAGCGGTGCGGCTGCCATTGAGCCACATCTTGCGCCGGATGCGTTGGTGCTGTCGCTACAAAACGGCGTCGATAACGCGGATCGACTGCGCGCGCTGCTGCCACAGGAAGTGATTGCAGCGGCGGTATACATCGGGGTCGAAATGGCTGGCCCGGGGCATGTCAGGCATCATGGCCGCGGCGAATTGGTGATCGAGCCGTCGACGGCCAGCGATGAGGTCGCGCGCGCGTTGATCGAAGCCGGCGTGCCGACCGACATTTCCGACAACGTGCGCGGCGCGTTGTGGGCGAAGCTGATCCTGAATTGCGCGTACAACGCGCTATCGGCGATTACGCAATTGCCGTACGGCCGGCTCGTGAAAGGCGAGGGCATACCTGCTGTCATGCGCAACGTTGTTGATGAATGCCTGGCCGTGGCGAAGGCCGATGACGTGACGATTCCGGGCGACGTCGATGCGGCCGTACGAAAAATTGCTGAGACGGTGCCGAGCCAGTACTCATCGACCGCGCAGGATCTGGCACGCGGCAAGCGCAGTGAGATCGATCATCTCAACGGCTTGATCGTGCGGCGTGGCGAAGCGCTGGGCGTCGCGACACCCACCAATCGGCTGCTGCATGCGATCGTCAAGCTGATCGAGAGCAGGCAGCAGATGGTGTCCTGAAACGTCACGAGAGCGATTTGGTCCTTTGATGTCCATGCTGCTCAGTAATGCAGGTAAGAGCCACGGCTAATCCTCTACAACCATTGGTGTCGAGAGTGCAGCGCGTGCGGATCTACCGGGAAAGGCAATGCCCGAGAGGCGCTGGCATGCGTCCAGTAATGCATCTTGGCGAGCCGGATCGCGAGCGGCCGGATCCGGCGCGCGCCGGTGAAGGTGGTAGAAGTACTCGCCCGAAACCAGAGCGCCTGGATCGTCGCTAACTGCCAGCCAAACCTGCGTGCGGTGCGCCTGATCCAAGTCATCGCGTGCGCCCGGGCCTCCCATCCTGGTCGGCACCCAACCCGGCTCGAGCGCGTTGGACAGCACATCGGGCCAGCGCCGCGCCACGGCAAAGGCGAGCAACACGTCCTGCAACTTGCTCTCGGCATAGGCTTCAGATCCTTGCCATCGACGCTGTAGCCATTCGATGTCATCGAGGCTGGCGTTTGCGCCTCGGTGCATTCCAGAACTCAGATATACCAAGCGCCCGGGCCTGTTGATCCGTGCCGTCAGTATGTAAGGCGCAAGCACGTTGATGGCGAACACGTGGGGCAGGCCGTCTTGCGTCTCGATGCGACGCGGCTCTCGATAGCCCACTCCGGCATTGTGTATGACCGCATCGAAGTGACCCAGATGGTTCACCTGCTCAGCTACCTCGCGGGTCTGAGCGATACTCGAGAGATCACCGATCACCACAGCCTCGGCAGCGGGCAGGTTGTGACGTGCATCGGCAGCGCGCGCGGCGCTGCGTGCATGTAGTACTACCCGATGGCGTTGCTCGACCAGCAATCTGGCGGCCATCAGACCGAGTCCGTCAGTGGAGCCCGTGATGAAGACGCGGGGCATTCTCATGACCTGATGGGGTTATTCGGGTGACGCCCGGTCAGCTTAACGCGGCTGCCGCGTCTTCGATGAAGTCGGCTACCTCTCCGGGGTGCGAGATCATCGGCACGTGGCTTGACGGAAGAACGAGTGTCTTGGCGCCCATCCGTTGCGCCGTATCGCGCTCCAGGTCGATCAGGAGCATGTAATCCTGCTGGCCGCTGATGAACCAGCTGGGCTTGTCTCGCCACGCCGCCTTAGTGATCGGTTCGTCATTCGATGTGGGAGCGAACGGTCCCTGCAGGCAGTAGAGCAGTTCGATCTCGTCTGTCGCCAAGTCCTGCGCGAAGTGATGACGAAATCCCTCGAGTGTCAGCGCGATGCGGTCAGTGCCGTACGGCTTGATTTCGGCGGCGCCCGGTGCCACCGGATAGCCCTTCCACCAAGTGCTGAAGGACTGGCCCGAATCTGGTGCTGCGGCCGCGATGTAGACGAGTCCACGGACTTCGGGCTCATTGCCCGCCTCAGTGATTACCACGCCACCCCACGAATGGCCAACGAGCAATACCGGCCCATCCTGTATCTTGATCGTGCGCTGAACGGCGTTCACGTCTTCGCCGAGTGAACTCAACGGACAGTGCGGAACAGCGACGGACAGCCCCTTCGCTCGCAGGAGAGGAACGAGCTTGGCCCAGCAGGCTCCGTTGGCGAACGCACCGTGAACCAGTACAACTGTTGGGCGAGATGACATCGCGAGCTCCTTGGGAATTGGCGTTCACAGAATGCGAGCGTTGCGGTTACGATCCCCTGGGGCATTCAGACGAGTGCCGCCGGCCTTTCGGCCGCGGCTGTGCGTGCTCGCAGCCGCTCGCGGCTCGCCCGCATGAGCTGGAAGGCCTCTGCGACATGGGGTCCGATGAGTTTGCCGTCCCGCTTAACAATGTCGCCGCCGACGATTACCGTCTCGACATCTGCAGGGCCAGCGCCCAGAACCATTACCGCGACGCTATCGCCAAACCCGTCGAGATGGGGCGGGCGCATGTCGATGACTGTGATGTCCGCCTGCTTGCCGCGCGTCAGGCTGCCGATCTCATGGTGAAGATTCCATACACGAGCTCCGTCAATGGTGGCGAGTCTCAGCATATCTCTCTGGTGGAGCGCGACGGTCGGTACCTGCTCGCCACGTGCCAGGGCAGCAGCATTGGCTCTGGCACGCTCCGCCGCGAGCGCTAACCGCATCTCCGAGAATAGATCGGTTCCACAACTGCAGATTGTGTCTACGCCAAGGCCGCACACGATGCCTCGCCCAAGTGCACGGCCGGTTCCGGGAAATGTCCCGAATTGCATCAACATATCGGTCGATGAGGTGATCGACAACGTTCCCTTGCTCGTCGCGATCAGATCGAACTCTCGATCGGTCAGCATGTTGCCGTGTGCATAGTTGACATCGGCACCGAGTAGCCCAAAACGCTCGAGCGTGATGATCGCATCTGAGGTTCCAGCCATCCCGACATGCGTTGAAATCGGCAGCCCGAGTTCTCGAGCGAAAGCGAAGTCCTTCGCGTTTTGCTCTGCCGACGTGAAACACGGACCCCGAAGGGCCATACCCATGCGAAGACGCCCGTTCACCCCTGCGGAGAAATGCTCGTCGCGCATCCGGCGGGCATCCCACGGATGGGGCGGATTGGCGGAGTCGCTCGCCGGCCCAGGCCCTCCGTAAAGAAAGTAGCCGCGGATTCGAGACTCTTGCAGGCCTCGCAGATTGGCGTCGGCATGCGCGGCGGACTGCAGATTGTGCGCCCAATCAGCAATTGTTGTGATCCCGGCGTCGAGTGCTTGCAATGCCCCCCAGAGCGCGCCGGCGTAGATGTCTTCCGGCAAGTATCGCGGGGCAATTCCATTCAGCACCGCCGGACCGTAACCCGCTCCCGTCATCTGCGGCGTAAAGCCGCCGATGGCTCCCTGCCACACGTGGCGGTGGGTGTCGACAAGACCCGGGATGACCAGGCGTCCGGTCGCGTCGATCACGTGTGCGTCTCGGATTGACGTCGACAAACCGTGGCCCACGGCGACGATCACACCATCTCGGATAAGAACATCTGCATCGGCCAGCTCTCCGAGCGAGTCATCCATGGTTACAACGTGTCCTCCCTTTAATAGCAGTTCATGAGCCATAGTTCATCGTCCTCTTCAAAATGAGCAACGTTCAGTCGTGCGAATTGGTGAGTGCCTCGGCAGATACACGAAGGCTTCCCCGCGCGGCCCAGCACAACCTTCTAGTAAGGGGACGGCCCCTCTTTACAGCGGCCTTTGGACCGACTTCATACGAGACTAGCAGCGGCGCTTACTTTGACTCAAACGCAAAAATGTCACATTATTTGTGACAAAAGTAATGGAATCACCACGTGGCATTTGATGGACGTCTATTGGCGGGGGTCGGGGTTCTCGCAGCGGTTGTTGAGAGTGGCAGCTTCACGCGCGCTGCTGCATCACTAGCGCTCTCGGCGTCTGGGGTGAGTCGCGCGGTGTCCCGACTTGAGGAGCGGCTTGGCGTACGGCTGCTCGACCGAACTACTCGGGCGCTGCGGCTGACCGATGAAGGCAAGCGATTTTATACCCTCGCGGCGCCGCATCTCGACGCGATTGCGGATGCTGCAAGTGTTGCGGCCAAAGCGTCCACGCACGTGCGCGGAAAGCTGCGCGCGAGCGTCAACTCGATCATAGCCCAGGCTCTCTTGGGTCCACGGATGGCCGAGTTCGTTGAGCGATTTCCTGACCTAAATGTAGAGCTTCTGCCCCCGGTCGAAGCCGGCGATCTGGTCAGCGAGGGCATTGACGTTGCGATTCGTTTCGGACCGCAGCCCTCCTCGGCGCTGTCAACGCGCCTATTGCTGCACACGCGCGTGATGACCGTTGCAGCGCCTTCTTACATCGCAAAACGCGGGCGACCCAAAACCCCCGCCGATCTCGAGCGACACTCTTGCATTCAGTTTCCCGATCCGCTGACAGGTAGCCCGTTTGACTGGGAATTCAGGCGCGGACAACAAGTTCTACCGGTTGCCACATCAGGGGCGCTCCTGATGACGGACGTTGCCGCGATGGTCGCCGCCTGCACGGCCGGCGCAGGCATCGCACAGCTCTTGGCCATCAGTGCGCAACCGCTTCTCGCCTCCGGCCAGCTGATCGAATTGTTCCCAGATTGGCCTGATGAGACCTTTCCTCTTTATGCGGTGCGCCCGTCAAGACGGCTCGCCCCTCTTAAAGTGGCGACTTTCATAGATTTCTGCGAGGAGATTTGTCGACCACACGATACGCGCGCGATAGTAAAGGCTCGTTCAAAAAAAAACATCGAAATAGCACCGAAGGTGCCACGTGAGAGTTTCGGAATTCATGGCAACCGATCGTGTGATCCCCGTGAAGGTGAGGCGTTTCTCCTGATCTCGAAGCTGCGCTGTAGTCTTCGCACCGGCGTTAACTGCACCGGGGGTGCGGATCCTACGATCCTGCGCTGCAACGCCAGATTTGATGCTCCCGACCGGCAGCGGGACCGCGATTGGAGCGACCTGGACTTTCGCGATATCGCTGTGCATCGTAACTACCGCGCTTCGGCCGGTATCAATGTTGGTCGCCTTTGCGGTTGTACCAGCGGAAGCGTTTGCGATCTCATGGAAACCTTGATGCCAAAAAAGCCATGAGAGCTGCCTCGAATTCATCCGGCTGTTCAATATGCGAGACATGGCCGGCATTGGCGATTTCAACCAGTTTGCCGTCGGCGAGATCTTTAGCTGCTTGACGACCGAGTGTTGGCCAATTGCCCAGCGACTTGACAGCCTCGGGCGAGGCGTAACGACGAAAGAATGCGCTGCGATCACTTTGCCCTATTATCAGCAGAACAGGCATTTTCAATAAACTGTATTCCTGCCGGATCGGCTCATCGAAAATCATTTCGTAAGTCAGCGCGGAGGTGCGCGCCCAGCGCGGATATTCGGGACTCAGCAAAACTCGCGAGAACACATCGACATAGTGCTCGGCAATTGGCGGCCAACCGACAAAGAATGACCGCATGAAGGCGCGATAGCTGGCTGGCGTCTGCGTCATTTCCGTGTTGATCAGCACCTCGAGAGGCTGCGGCGGGATGACGGCGCGGTAATCTTCGAGCCCGATAGGGTTTTCCAACACCAGGACTGCCGTTGTCTCGGGATAGTTGCGGGCGAAGTAAACGGCGAGCATGCCGCCGAAGGAATGTCCTACGATGGCCGCGCGAGTAATACCGAGTTTGTCGAGCAGCATCTTCGTATTGCGCGCGAGCAGATCGAAATGATAGCTGATGTCCGGCTTCGCCGACTTGCCGAAGCCGATCTGGTCAGGCGCGATCACGCGATAACCCTTGCTTGTCAGTGTCGCTATCGTGCGCGCCCAGTATTCACCTGTGAAACTCTTGCCATGCAGGAGTACGACCGTTTTGCCGTTCGGTGCTGTGGTCGGCGCTACATCCATGTAGGCCATACGCAGCGGTTGGCTCTCAATGAGCAAGTCGAAGAAATGCACGGGGTATGGATACTCGATGCCTTCGAGACCGATGCCAAGCGGTTGCGGCTCCGGTTCCGGCGCCTGCGCCCTGGCTCCGGACATCATTGCAATAGCAGTGAGCAGCGCAGCCAGATATCTGAAGAAACGATGAGTCATAACAGGGCTCGGGTTCCGTTAGTCGGCGACGGCCGCTGGCATGGCTGCAATCGTCTCATCTTCCGAACAATCACGAATAAACGAAGATCGTGATCAGGCTCAGTGCCGCGGGATCGGGCGTTTCAATGCATCCCTGCAAATCATTCGACTATGTAGCCGAATGATAGGCGCTTGGATCTCAGATTAGGTCAATCCGAAACACGTAGCCCCCGGACGGGCTATTGAGAGGCGGAAATCCGGGGTGCTGATAGGCAGGATTGTCAATTGACCAACCCGGATGCTCGCCGGCATCGACGCCGAAAAGCACACCATCGGCCACAGTGACGTCATGGATGTCGCAGGAACCGGGGACGAATTCCACGATCTGTACCACTTGACCGGTCTTAACGTCATACTTGACCAAGCCCGGTGTATATCCCTCATAGCCAGGAACGTCAGGCTTCTGGGTCCCAGTTACCTGCCAGATGAATCCATTGTCCCATTCAATGCCGTGGAGCCGCTCGCTCAGGCCCGGCATACGAGTGACCGGGAACATGTAATCGACCTGCCAGCTTTTCGGATCGATGCGTATAAGAGCTGCCAGGCGGTTTGCGTATATCCAGAGCTTGCCGTTTTCCCAAGCCATACCGTGGGTGGTTCCGCCATTGTCCAGCGGACCAAATGGGATCTGCCGCTGACTGATCTGCTTGGAGTTCATATCGGTCTGAAAAATTCCTTCGATAGGAGGCGTGGGGTGTTCTATCTCCGATTCACCGTTCGCGCCGCTCCAGATACATCCGTCCCCGTAAGCCATGCCGCTGGTGTCCTTGCAATTCGTAATAACCGTGTGCAAGACCTTACCGTTTCGATCTAGGAGCCACGCGGCTTCCGGCTTGTTGTCGTGTCTTTGCTCCTGTACCCAAAAGCCTCTGCCGTCGGGGTCGGTCGTGATGGCGTTGGGCCACGAGGGCGGGGTCAGGAACAATTTTGTCGTTTTCGCCATCCGCTTTGGAGGCGCTGCCCTGCCGCCTCGCCCTTCAGCCGGACCGCGGCCAAGAGCATCCGTGCCTGCCGCCCGAGGTGCCACCTCTGTCTGTGGCGCGGACGCCGCGCCCGCGCTCACTCCTAAGCCTAAGCCGATTCCCACGCGCGCGCCCGCGGTGAGAAATTCTCTTCGGCCCATAAGATTGTTCATAAAAAATCTCCTAGATTGGGGCGTTAGGCGCTAAACACGGCTAAGAGCTTGCGGCATAGATGACCAGCTCACCACTTGGCGCGGAAACCGAATGCTATTACCCGCCCAATCGGATTGCCGACAAAGTTATTGTAGCCGATCGCCGAGTTATAGAATGCCGGCGCACTGTTAGCGATATTGGTGACGTTCATGAAAAACTGGCCGCTTGGCAGCGCCGACATTCGTGGCAGCTGATAGGACAGATGCAAGTCAAAGCTCGAGAAGGAAGCCACGACGTCGCCGCCGCCCGAAGGTGCGCCATTGGTGGAGATAACCGGATTTACTGCGTTCGAGCCCCAGTTGAGGTAGCTGCCGGTATAGTTCCAGAACATAACGCTCGAAAAGTTTTGGAAATCCCACCCCACGTTGGCGCGCATTTGAAATTTTATCGACGGAAAGGTTGTGTTGAAGCCGGACGTATTAAGAACACTGTAGGTGGCGCCGCCAGTGCCATTCTGCTCGGTGTACTTTGTAAATAATGTGAAGAAGTCACCGACGCTAAATGTTCCGATGGGGGTTGGACGTTTGTAATCACCGGAGAAGTCGATACCGCTGATGTCAAGGTTCAACACATTCGCCTGACGAAAATCGTATGTGTAGTAGATCTTCGACGGCAGAACCCCCGAGACCGGCGCATTACCCACGAAGGCTGCGACCTGAGCCGGAGTCGCGCCATTGGGATAAAATACGAGTAAGCCGTTGAGTGCCGAAGCCGATGTAATGGCAGAGAGGTTCGGCGAAGTAACGCCGCCCTTGAAGTTGTCATTGAAATCCGTGATGTTCAGCTTGAGGCCCGGCACGAAATCCGGTGTGAAATCCGCGCCAATTGACCAGTCACTGCCGGTTTCGGGCTTCAGACCCGAATTGGCGCCCGAGAGAATTATCCCCTGCGTCGTCGAGGTAATGGTGCAATTCACCGTCTGCCCCGCGCAGCCGGGGATCTGGGTGACATTGGGATAATTGGCGACAGGCACGTTGAACGCCATCGACGAGGCTGCATAACTGGGCGGCTTCTGCACGCTATCCAGCCATGGCGCCACGAAGGCTGTGCTGTAGTTGCCGCGGATCTTCACGTCATCATTGATCGTCCAGGTGGCGGCAATCTTGGGATTCTTTGTCGGCCCGACGTCGCTGTAATCGTCGTAACGGCCGGATACGTCAACATCGAACTTTTTGACGAAGGGCACGGCCATAGCGGTCCCGATCACCGGAATGTCCACCTCGCCATAGACGGAGGACACTGAACGGTCGAAATCGTAATACGTCAGCCCCGGCGCAGCGATGGCGTTGGTTGTAATCGTCTGGGTTTCCGAATAGTGAGTAAATTCACCGCCAACCGCGAGCCGGACCGCGCCGGCGGGCAGATTGAATACCGAGCCGTCGGCTCCCAGTCGGAGTTCCTTAATCTCATCGATCACCTCGGTACTGGTGTAGCCGGAGACGAGGCTAGCTATAACTGCAGGCGAGGTTTTGTTGCTGCCAGCCGGATCCCACACGTCGAGCGCGTTGGCGGCAGTTAATGCCTGGGTGATGATGGCATTGGTATTGGGTATCGACGCGGCGGTCAGGCTGCCGCTGGTGTTAGTGGTGCCATTGAGCGCGAGGGAAACACAGGACGCGCAAAGTGATCCATTGCTCAACATATAGCCGCGGTCCCAACCCTCGACGGTATTTAGCGTGGCGTGCCAATCACCAGCGAAGTGATAATCCGCAGAGCCGGCGAAATAGGCCGTATCGTTGCCGGTGACGTTTACCGGACTGGCGAACTGCCCGTTGAATAGCCCATCAAGGTTGGCGCGCACCGTCTGGGAGGTTGCGGTAACCCCAGGAGGGTCGACGTAGAACGGGTTGGCCCGTGTGCCCGTATCAAAAGCGGTTGCCGTCAGGGTACCGAGCGCCGCAGTTGCGGTATCCACCCGTTTGGAAACAAGAACGTCTCCCTCGACCGTAAGATTGTCCCCGAAGTCGCGCTCAAATTTTGACAGCACATTTTCACGCTCCTCGCGCGGGACGAGATCACCGTATTGCGAGGTATTGCAGGGCGCATTCGCGGCGGAGTTGACGGTGCCAGCCGTGGCGGTTGGCGACAGATAGATCAGACTGCTGCCCGTAGGTTGGATTGAGGCAGGAGCGCAGCTGAAAGACAGAAAGTTAGTGCCGCCCTGCGCGGTGTGGTTGGGATAGAGAAAGGACCGCGCGCTGTTGGGAATCGCGCCGCGCAGATCGTAGCTGGCCGCGATCATCGCCCAGCCATTCTCCCAGGTCGATCCCCATAATGCGCTGTAGTTTTGTGTACTGTACTCATCCCCCGTGCCGCCCTGAGCCTGCACCTCAAAGCCATCGAATTTCGAGCGAGTCACGAAGTTAATTACGCCCGCCACCGCGTCCGTGCCGTAGATGGACGATGCACCGTCCGCAATTATGTCTACGTTTTGAAGCGCGATCGCCGGGACAATACTGGGGTCTGTCAGCCCGTGGTTAAAGCCGCCTGAGGGTATGCGATGATCATCGACCATGACCAGCGTGCTATTGCTGGCGCTGGCGCCGAGTGAGTGAATGGTCGGCGCGTAGTAGGAGCTGTTGGTTGTTCCTTGGGTAACGTTACCGAATTGCCCCATCATCGGCAGATTCGTAATAACGTCCGTCATGTCAGTCGCGCCCATCGCTTCGATTTGCGGGACACCAACGCTGATAAGGTTCGATCCAACCGGTGCGACGCCGCGGATGAGGGTGCCGGTGACGACAACCTCCTGCAGAGCTTCGGCGTTTGCATCGCTCGGGGCTTCCTGGCAATAGGCGTTCCCAGCAAGCGTCAAAGGGCCGCACAGCGCAAAGAGTCCTGCAATTCGCCCAATAAGTCCCTTCTTCTGATTCGGCATGCTGCTCTCCTCAATGTTTTTGTCCGCGTCGCTGCTTACCGTAGCTGAGGGGCTAATAATCGCCGCAGTGCTTCCTTTGTTTTCCTCCTTGCTCTGAAAGTCGGTGCGGGCCGCTTCTCCGGGTCTTACGATCGCAACCGTGCGCTCATTAACGAATCTGAAGACCAATCCGGTGTCACGCAGCAGTTGTCGCAGAGTCTCAACCGGAGACAGCCCCGCGGCGGCGCCTTTCGAATTGAGTCCTGAAACAAGCTCTGAGCGATAGACCACCTGGTATCCTGTCTCTCTGGCAAATGCTTCCAGTGCATAGCTCAAGGATTCGGGCGGTACCCGTTCAAGCCCCCCAGCACGCGCGCACGTGAACGTCAGCATGCTCACCAGCACCGCCAACAGAATGAGCGGAGATTCCCGGCGCCCTTTGCGCCGTTTAATCAATGGTCCCCCCTCTTCGCTCAGTTCTATATCTTTCGTTGTCCAAGGGAAAGACTGAATTCTGAGAAATTTCGGGTACCCTTCATCTTCTATTGATATTGTGGGGTACGGCGCGAGAGATGCACGGTGCCATCATTTGACCAAGTCACGTGAACCGATTCGAAGTCCTGCAGAAACGCGGCCAGTGAATACGGATCGTTAAGATCAAAGACGCCGTTTATTCTGATGACCGCCAGTTCCGGGCTATCAATAAGGATTGGCGAGGCGCGATAGCGATTGAATTCGCGTATTACTTCGGCCAGTGATTGATCGCGAAAGATCAGGCGTTTTTGCGTCCATGCGGATACGCTTTCCGGAGTCGGGCCTTTATCGAGTTCGATTCTCTCGCCACTGACGGCCGCTCGCTGACCGGCATCGAGCTCTACGCTCTCCCGGGCTTTCCGGACGGCGCCGTGATCGGCACTTTTGCTGTTGTCGTCTGGCTGTTGCCGGACAACGGGCACGATGGGAGAGAGCTCCGTAAGCTTTACGCGCCCTTGAAGAACCGTGACCTCTGTGGACGCTTCGTTCGCGCGCACGTTGAAGATGGTTCCAAGCGCCCGAACAGCGGCTTCGCGGGTTTCGACAATAAACGGGCGTGCCGGATTCTTTGCGACATGAAAGCGTGCTTCGCCCCTTAGCAGGTCGATATGGCGCTCGGCGCGGCTCCAAGTAACCCGGATCTCGGAATTTGTATTTAGAACTATTTCCGACCCGTCGGCCAGAGTGATACTGCGCTGTTGCCCGATTGGCGTCTGGAATTCACGCGCCTGATTCCACACTACGTACGCCAGCCAGAGGCCAGCGCTCAACACCACGGAGGCGGCTAGTGCCAGCCAGCGTCGTTGGGAGCTACGACGGTCCAGATCAACACTGTGGCTGCGCGAGTC
>Ga0181537_10000873_pt1 | contig 28087 bp, 20 predicted proteins | sample PEATcosm2014_Bin_39_FD_119765 | JGI IMG/M metagenome (GOLD analysis project Ga0181537, IMG submission 119765) | Peatland microbial communities from MTU Mesocosm Facility, Houghton, MI, USA - PEATcosm2014_Bin23_10_metaG | ecosystem: Environmental > Terrestrial > Soil > Wetlands > Peat | place...
AGCGCCGCCGGATACGAGGATCATGCCCGCCGGCTGGCCCAGGGTTTCGCCGATGCGCCGGTGCTGCTGGCCGGGGTGCTCGACGCCCTGCGCCGCATCGCGGTCGCCGACGGTCCGATCCAGCCGGCCGAGAGCGAGTTCCTGGCCCGCGTCGCCAACGCCTTTCGTCTCGTCCGACCGGGCACCGGCGCCGGCGCGCACTTGGCGAGCGGCGAGGACGATCCCTACGCCACGCTGGGCGTCGCGCGCAGCGCCACCACCGACGAGGTCAAGGCGGCCTGGCGCGATCTGGTGCGCCAGCACCATCCCGACGCACTGATCGCCAAGGGCTTGCCCAAGGAATATGTGGATCTCGCCACCCGCAAGATGGCGGCCATCAACGCGGCCTGGGACCGCATCCGCGCCGAACGCGGCGAGACCTGACGCGACGAGTCGCGCCGAATTCTTCGGCGCGCCCCGCAACGACCGGTTATTCCGCGGCTTCTTCGTGCTCGTCGGCATCCTCATCGCCATGATGCTCGGCGTGCAGCTTGCCGGCCTCGGCGGCGTGGTGCGCCGCATGATGGTCATGCCCGTTGGCGATATGGGCATGATGGGCGGCGGTCACATGATCGTCGTCGTCATGGTGCTCGGCGGCCTGACGGTGATGATGGGCGGCCTTATCGTGATGCTCGGCGGCCTTGCGGTGATGTTCGGCGATATCGGCTTTGGTCATGGTATCCTCCACGTGGCTGACGGATGCGCAGTCCGTGCCGCGAGAGTACGTTTCGCCGATGACAGGCCCGTGCCGTTTCGGTGAAATTCGCGTGACGACGACAGGGAGCGAACCATGTACGAAGAATACGGCCTTTACATCGACGGCGGCTGGCGCCCTGCCATTTCGGGCGACACCTACCCCACCATCAATCCCGCGACCGAGGAGCCGATCGGCAACGCGCCCGCGGCGGAAGCGGCCGATGCCGAGGCGGCCATTGCCTCGGCGACGCGGGGTCTTGCCGTGTGGCGCGCGACGCATCCGTTCGAACGCGCCAAGGTATTGCGCAAGATCGCCGCGCTGATCGGCGAACGCACCGAAGCGATCGCGCGCATGATCGCCATCGAGGTCGGCAAGCCGCTGGCGCAGGCAAGGCGCGAAGTGGGTGGCTCGGTCGAGCAGTTCGAGTGGTATGCCGAGGAGGCCAAGCGCATCTACGGCGAAATCCTGCCCAGCCGCACGCCGGACGGAAAGATCGTCGTCGAGTATCAGCCGGTCGGGATCGTCGCCACCTATACCGCCTGGAATTTTCCCGCCGTGCTGCTGGCCCGCAAGCTGGCGCCGGCGCTGGCGGCGGGCTGTTCGGCGATCTGCCGCCCGGCCGACGAGACGCCCGGCACGGCGATGCTGCTGGTGCAGTGCTGCCACGATGCCGGGGTGCCGGCGGGCGTGGTCAATCTGCTGACCGGCAAGCCGGCCGACATCTCGCCCACGCTGATGGCATCGCCCGAAGTGCGCAAGATCAGCCTGACCGGCTCGACCCGGGTCGGGCGCGAGGTGCTGGCCGCGGCGGCGCAGACGGTCAAGAGGGTCAGCATGGAGCTGGGCGGCCATTCGCCGGTGATCGTCGACGACACGGTGGACATCGACCAGGTGGTCGACACCATCGTGCCGGTCAAGTTCGGCAATTCGGGACAGATCTGCGTCTCCCCGACGCGCTTCTATGTCCATGAGAGCAAGGAGGCCGCCTTCGCCAAGCGTTTCGCCGACGGGGCGAAGTCGCTCAAGCTCGGCAATCCGCTCGACGCCGCGACCCAGATGGGGCCGATGGCCACCAAGAAGCGCCGCGACGAGATCGAGGCGCTCGCCGAACGCACGAAGTCGGAAGGCGCCGAGACCGTGACCGGCGGGCACCGGCCTTCCGGGCTCAATCGCGGTTACTATTTCGAGCCGACCGTATTCCGCCATGTGGCCGACGGCGCCACCATCATGAACCACGAACCGTTCGGGCCGCTGGTGCCGATCACCACCTATCGCGATTTCGACGAGGCGATCGAGCGCGCCAATTCATTGGAATACGGGTTGGCGGCCTATGTGTTCACCAAGTCGCAGAAGCGCGCCCAGGAGGCCTCGGCGCGGCTCGAATCGGGCATGGTGGGAATCAACGTGCTCAACTTCTCCGGCGCCGACGCGCCGTTCGGCGGCATCAAGCAATCGGGCTTCGGCCGCGAGGGCGGCTCGCAGGGCATCAAGGACTATCTCAACATCAAGCTCACCCACCAGGTGAGCGTGTAGGAAGCGCCCTCATGGTTCGAGGCCCTCATCCTGAGCAAGCGCCTCTCCTTCGAGGCGCCCTTCGGGCGCACCTCGGGATGAGGCGCTCGTCGACGGACGCATTCGCGAGGCACCTCACCATGAGGCCCATTATCGAATCCTCATCTTGAGGTGCCGGCGTCATGCGCATGCATGCAAAGCATGACGCCGGCCTCGAAGGATGAAGGTTGCGCCCTACTCCGCCGCCACCGACGGCGCTCGTTCCAGCGCTTTGTTGTGGCCGAGCGACAACACCAGGACGATGCCGAGGAAGGCCGAGCACGCCAGGAAGACGAGGCTCGCCGTATCGCCGCCGGTGGCATCCTTGAGACTGCCGAATATCTTCGGACCGAAATAGCCGCCCAGATTGCCGATCGAATTGACCGCGGCAATGCCCGCCGCCGCGCCGGCGCCGGACAGGAACGCGGTCGGCAGGGTCCAGAACACCGGCAGGATCGAGAAGAAACCCCAGCCCGCGACGCACAGCACCGCCATCTTGGCGATCGGGTTGGGAAGCACCGCGGCAAGGCCGAGCCCCACCACCATGGCGGCGAAGGGGATCACACAGTGCCACACGCGCTCGTGCTTCTTGTCGGAGTGCCGGCCCCAAATGATCATGCCGATGCCGCCCACCGCGTAAGGCAGCGCGGTGATGAATCCCGCCTCGACATTGCTGACGCCGAACGCCTTGACGATCTGCGGCAGGAAGAAGCTGAGCCCGTATTGCGGCACGTTGAGCGCCATGTAGACGCAGCCCAGCAGCAGAACCCGCGGCTTGATGATCGACTGCGGCACCGACAGTTTGAAGAAGGTCTCGCGATTGACGCGCTCGGAGTCGAGCCGGGCCTGGATCCATTGCCGCTCGTCGGGTTCGAGCCAACGCGCATCGGCGGGCCGGTCGGTGAGGTAGTAGAGCACGGCAAAGGTCATCAACAGCGCCGGAAGCGCCTCGATCAGGTACACCCATTGCCAGCCATGCAGGCCCCAGACCCCTTCGAGGCCGAGGACCAGGCCCGAGATCGGCGAGCCGATCACGGTGGAGATCGGGATCGCGAACATGAACAGGCCGACGATGCGGGCGCGGTAGATCGAGGGAAACCACAGCGTGAGGAAGAAGATGATGCCGGGGAAGAACCCGGCCTCGGCCACGCCCAGCAGCAGGCGCACGATGTTGAAGCTGACCTCGCCGGTCACGAAGGCCTGCGCGCCCGAAACCAGGCCCCAGGTGAACATGATGCGCGCGATCCATTTGCGCGCGCCGAACCGGTTGAGCGCCAGATTGCTGGGCACTTCGAAGAAGAAATAGGCGATGAAGAAGATGCCGGCCGCGCCGCCGAACGCCTCGGCCGAGAGATTGAGATCGTGGCGCATCGAAGCGCCCGCGAACCCGACATTGACGCGGTCGAGATAGGCGATGAAGTAGCAAAGCATCAGGAACGGGACCAGGCGCCAGGTGATCTTGCGCATGGTGCGCGATTCGAGTTCGCTTGCAGCTGCGAGTGCCATGTTTCCTCCGTGAATGCCCGCTTATGCGGGCTTATGCCGGTGAGGCGCTGGTGCGCCCCGACCATTGACCCATTCGTCTAAGTCATCACTGTGACGAATCCGCGATGCGCGCGCAACCCGCTCAGCGTGCGCCGGCAATCCAGGCCATGCTGCATCGCGTGATCACATCCATTGCCGCGGCGCAGCGCACCGCCATGCGTTTCTGCGCCGGATCGTCCAATTCGCCGGCCAGCGCGATGGCGGCGGCGGTTGCGCGGGCCATCGCCTGGCCGCCGGCCTCGGTGACTCCGTTGCGGCCGAATTCGTCGAGCGCGGCGCGCACGATTGCGGCCAAGGAGTCGGGGATCGGACGCAGGCGGGACCGCAGGAAAGAATGGAGGCGCAGGATATCGAGGCCGATATCGAGCGTCAGCAGACAGCGGCGCAGCACGGTGGACGAGCGCCGGTTGGGCAGCTGCGCCAGGGTCGAGCGGTTGAGCTGGTCGTACATCAGCGCTTCCCACTTGTGCGGCAGCGGCCGCCAGCGACCGCCGGCCAGCGATTTAAGCATCTCGGAAAATGTGGCGTTGAGGCGATGCTCGCGCGCGGCCGGGCCGGCGATGGGCGCGGCGAAGGCCAGATAGGCGAAACCGATGCCCACGGCCAGGCTGGCGCTGCGTTCGATGGCGGAGGAAAAGCTCACCAGCGCGGGACCCGCGCCGAGCATCAATCCGGTGAAGTTGGCGTTGAAATCGAGCGCCGGGGGAAACCGGTTGGCCAGCCCGATCGCGCCGATAAAGGTCAGCAACGCCACGGTCGCGAGCGACGGCCACGCTCCATCGCTGCCGGTGCCGGGAATGCCGTGCCACAGAATGAACAACGAGGCTGCGACGCCGACACCGAGCGCGAAGCGGCTGATGCCGGCCACGGGGCTGGGCTGGACGCCGAACAGCAGGCAGGCGATCGAGGTGAAGATGAAGGCGAAACTGCCGCCGCTCCAGCCGGTGAGGTGCCAGACCAGTCCGATCCCCAACGTGGCCACCGCCGCGCGCAACCCGACGCTCGCGCTGGCCCGCCAATCGGCATGAACGGCGATCGCGGCCGGGGCGAATCGCGACGGCGCGCCGCCCATGAAATCGAGATCGCGGGCGATGCGTTCGAGCCCGTCGGCCAGATCGTTGACCCGTTCGCCGATGGCGCTGGGTAGCACGCCCGCGGCTTCGTCGGGCGCGGTCGCCGACAGGGCGCCGGCGTCGGCACGGAGCGCGGCGATTTCCGCGCTCGGTGTTCCGCCGCCGGTGACGGTCTCGGCGGCCTTGGCCAGCTGCGACCGCGCGTCCGCCATCGCCACCAAGGGCGCCAGCGCGCCCAGGCGCCGCACCGCGCGCGCCGCCGCCACCAGCGACAGTTCGGCCGCGGTCAGGCGGCGGATCGCCGGCAGGCGCTGGCGGATCACCGCGGATTCGAAGGCCGCGTATTCGCACGCGGATTCGAAATCGCTGATACCGAGCCACAGATCGCGGTTGGGCGTGGTGCCGGCGGGCGTCGGATCGGCCTCTGAGATCAGTTTGGCGGCCCAGCGGATCGCGCGCGCGGCCCATTGCCGGGCATCCTGCTGCAGCCGCTTGGCGTCGATCGCCTCCGCGAATAGATAGGCGAAACCGGCCGACACGGCGATCCCGATCAGGACCAGGGCGATGCGCTCGATCGCCGAATCGAAACTGTGTCCCTCGGGTTCGTCGAGCGCGACCACCGCGACGATGGTCGCGGTATAGCCGGCCAGCTGCGCCGCATAGGCCTGGAACCGACGCAGCAGCCGGGCGATGCCTGCGCACAGCCCGACCCAGGCCGACAGCGCGACCAGGAACACGATCGGCATTCCCGCCAGCGGCAGCACGGCGAGCGCGGCGACCGCGCCGATCAGGGTGCCCATGGTGCGGAAGAAGGCTTTCGGCAAAATCAGCCCGCGATCGGGCACGGCCAGCACCCAGGCCGTGATCGCGCTCCAATAGGGCGCGTGGAACCCGAGCAGGCTGCCGATCAGCAGCGCCACCAGAGCGGCCCCGGTCGACCGCGCGGCAAAGCGCAGCGCGCGGCGGTCTGGCGTGAACGCGGTCCGGGCGTCGGTCCAAGTATAGCCGGCCACGTGGAAGCTGCTGATGCGCGCAAACACGGGCTGCTTCCGTTGAGTTGGTGGGAATGGTCGCCGACCAAGCGTTAGCGCGGCATCCGCGATAAGTCCAGGGATGGCGCGGCCGGGTTGCCGCTGGGGTCGCCCGATGCTGGCGCTTACGTCCCCGCCGCCTTGACGAAGTTGGCCACCTGGTCGCGGCCGTAATAGCGCCGCGCGAAATAGGTGAGCGTGTCCTTGAGGTAATGGTCGAGCCCGTCGAGGGTCACGTGGCCGTCGCCCTTGCCATAGGGCGGCTTGGCCGCTTCGCCGCTCATCCCCAGCAGGAAGTATTTGGTGAACAGCCCGTCGGAATTGTCCTTCTCCCAGCTCGCCATCTGGTCGCCGCTGGCGGCCGCGATCACGGTCAGGTTGCGCGGCACCGGCGCGGGAGCCGGCACCAGCAGGATCGGCGAAGCCTTGCCGATGATCGGCCCGCCCGGCGACTGGCCCGAGAAGCAGGATTCGAGCACCACGGTGGTCTGTTCGGCCGGCAGCTTGCCGAGATTCTCGTAGAGCGTGGCCAGCGAGTAGCCGCTGAGTGCGATGCTGGTGGAGTCGGCGTCGGCCGGCACCAGATAGGGGCTGGCGCCGCGTGTCGCTCCCGGCGCGCCATGGCCGGCGAAATACACAAACACCCGGCTGACGCCCGGCTTCACGAAGTCGAACAGCTTGCCGCGCCACTCGCGGTCGTTGCCGAACACGGTTTCCATCTGGGCGCCCGTGGCGTCACGGATGAAGATGATGTTCTCGTCATGGATGCCGAGCGCCTGGCGGGCATAGAGCCTGATTCCCTCGGCGTCGGCATAGGCCGGCAGATCGTCGGGAATGTCCTTGCCGAATTTGGCGTAATTGGCGTTGCCGATGATCACCGCGACATCGTGCGGCCGGTCGGGGCCGGGCGCGAAACGCACCGCGAGCGGTCGCTCGGCGAAACGCGGCAAGGGCAGCGCGGCGGCCATCGGCGGCGGGTTGGCGGGACCGGCCATCGCTATCTGCCCGTCGTTCAGCGGCGCGACGCCGACGCGCGGTTGCGGCGCGGCCAGCGGCAGCGGCGGCTGGCCGTTGGCGAGCGGCGGCGGTCCGGCCGATGGCGAAGCCACACCGCCATAGAGCGGCGGGGTAGGCGCGGGAATCGTCGCGCCGGGCGCGGGCGCGACGCTGATCACCACCGGATCGCGCGGCGCGGTGGCGATCGGAATCGGCGGCTGGGCGCTCGCCTGGATCGCCTGCGGCACCGTGGCGCCCCAGCGCGCCAGGGCATCGCGCGCCTGGACCAGGTCGGGGCGCAGCGCCAACGCATTCCGGTATTCGGCCTGGGCCCGGTCGCGATACCCGGCATGTTCGAAGGTGACGCCGAGATTCTGGTGCGCCTCGGCGAAGCCGGGCCGGAGCGCGATCGCCTTCTGGAGATCGGCGATCGAGCGGTCGTAATAGCCGGTCACGCCGAATTCGCTGCCGCGGCCCATATAGGCTTCGGCGAAATCGGGCCGCATCGCGATGGCGACATTGTAGTCGGCGATCGCCTGGCTGTGGTCGCCGCGCGCGGCGTATTCCGAGCCGCGGTTGTTGTAGGCGATGGCGTCGTTGGGATCGAACACCAGGTCCTTGGTCGAATCGGCGATGGCGAGATCGATCTGACCGCGCTGTTGCAGGGCCATGGCGCGCACGCCATAGGCATGGGCGAAGGACGGGTTGAAGCGGATGGCCCAGCTCGCATGCCGGATCGCGCCGTCGAGATCGCCAGAGCGCAATGCCTGGATCGCCGCCCGGTACTCGGCCGCCGCGTCATCGGCAAACGCGGCGGCCGGCACCCCGGCGATCAGCAATGTCATCGCGAACAACCCGCGCAGCATCATCGGGCCGCTCCCATCCACTGATTCAGCCACCCAGGCGCGGCGCGCCCGGGCCCCTTCGTCATTGCGGCGGCGCGTCCGGCGTCGCCTTGCCGTCGCGCGATTTCTCGATATCGCGTTCGAGATCCTCGAACGCCTTCGAGGCGCGCAGCTTGGTTTCGAGATTGGGATCCTGCTTGACCCGGTCGGCCAAGTCACGGCTGACCTGGGCGACCGAATATTCGAGCAGGACGTAGGCGCGGTACTGCGTGCCCTCGGGGATCACCTTGGCGTTGACCTGGTGATACCCGGCCACGTTGACCTCGGTGATCACGTCGGTCGTCACGCTTTCGACCTCCTTGCTCGGCACGGCGTCGCCCGTGCCGCTCTCGGACACGAACTGCTTCATCTTGCCCGACAGCAGGCCCTTCAATGAATCTGCCAGTGTTCTTTTGGCAGCGAGCGCGGATTCGTCCATGGCAAGCTGAAGATCGCCCGACGTCGCGGTGCCGGGGGCAAATATTTTCTGCTCGTCCTGCGGCGGCTTGATGTACCAGTCAGGCGCCTCGGACACGACCGATTTGACTTCTTCATTCTGTGCCTTCACCAGTTCTTGATGTTCGAGCGCCGCCGCTTCCGGCGTGCCCGGCTTGGGCGTCGAGGCGCAGGCCGCGACGACGGCCAGCATGGCCGACATCGCAACCAGCTTGGGAATGCTGCTTCTCATGTCTGATCTCCTTTCTTGCCGATGGCATCGAGGGTACTTTCAAGCGCGCGGACGTTCGTTTCCGGAACCCGGGCGGCGTCGCCGAGCTCCTTGAGATTGGCGAGCGACTTTCCGGCCTGGCCGTAGTTGCCGGCCTTGAGATAGGCGAGACCGGCGCCATAGAAGGCCTCGGCCGCGCCGGCATCGTCGCCCTGGTTGTAGAGTTGGACGCCGATGTTATAGAGAGCGTATCCATCCGCCGAATCGGCCTTGACCGCCATGCGATAGGCGGCCATCGCGCGCTCCGGATGGTTGTTGAGCCCGTTCACATAGCCGACCGCGTTGAGGTACTTGGCGTTGCCGGCATCGAGCGCGGCGGCGCGCAGCAAGGGCGCCTCGGCCGCGTCGGTCTGGCCCAGCTTGATGAGCAGCCGGCCGCGGTCGAACTCGGCGGGCGCGCTGCGCGAATCGATGGCGAGCGCCATGTCGGCGCGGGTCAGCGCGTTGCCGTAATCGCCCTTCTCGGCCAGATAGTCGGCATAGCGAAGCTGGTCCTCGGCGCGCGACGGCGCGATCGCGGTCAGCGCGTCGAGCAGCGGCGCCTGACCGTCGCCGCCGAAGCTTTTGTTGTCGACCGCGGCGACCAGCAAGTCGCGCTGCTTGTCGGCCGGCAGGTCGGCGAGCGAGGAAAGGAAAGTCTGGTAATCGGGGACGGCCTCGGCATGCAGCGGCGCGGCGGCGATCGGCGAGACCGGCGCGGCCGGATCGTCGAGCGTGGCGATGGCGTCGTCGGGAATGGTGCCGATCAGACGCCGCGCCAGATCGTCGACCACGCGGAAGGTCTGCTCGTCCTCGACATTGCTCGCGGCATCGGCCACGCCCATGGCCAACCCGATCGGCGAGATCGGGATCGTGCCGCCGTGAATGGCGGCGGTGTGACTCCCCTCCCACAGCACCGCGCCGTCGGAGGCGCGCACCATCTTGAGCTCAGCGCCGACGGCGACGCGCGAATAGATGCCGTAGAAGTGCGAACTCCATTCGGTCACGCGTCCGGTGATCAGCGCGTCGCAGCCGAGCCGCTTGCCGATCTCGGCGAGGTTGCCCCGGTCGGCCGGATCGAGCTGGTCGAGCACGAAGTCGACCCGCGCCGGCTTTTCCACGCGTCGTCCCTGGGGCGCGAGATGCGCGAACAGCGCCCGGCGCACCGCCTCGCGCTGCTCGGGCGTGATCTCGGTTTTATCGGGAACGCCCTGGTCGGCGACGGGTTTGCCCGCGCGCGACTTGTCGGCATCGTCGGCGGCGAGTTCGGCGGCCGGCTTGGCGGCGGCCGCTTCGTCCGGCTTGGCCTTTTCGGGCTTCGGTGGCGGCCCCTCGAGCGGCATCAGCGCAACGCAGGCGGGCGGCGCCTCGGCGTAGGCGTCGTGGACCTGGAACACCACCTCGTTGAAACCGGTGGTGACGTGGGTCTCGTCCTTGCCCTTGTCGATATAGGTCGGCGTGACGCAGCCTGCCGGCAGCGCCGCGAACGAAAGGACCAGGATCAGCCGCACCCCTCTCATTGCCACCCCCCTGGTCGGTCAGTCCCCCCGGACGACGTTGTATGATTTGCGCACGATGCGGCTGTCCGAACGCGACAGTTCGAGCAGCCGCGCGTGGAATTCGTCGAACGTGTAGGCCGGCAGGAATTCGATCGGCTCGCGCGTCGCCACCACCACGAGATATTCGTCGAGCACCTTGCGGTTGGCCGGCTGGCCGTCGGGGAACGCGACCTTCATCGCATAGCGCTGGGCGCCGGTCTCGCTGGGCACGATCGTCGGCCCGGAAATGCGCTGCTCGGCATCGAAGCGGTTGGGGTACAGCCGGGCGATCTGGTCGGTTCCCTGGGCGTAGGGCAACCATTCGAAGATCGCCACCGCCATCGGCTTGGTCGGCTTCAGGCCGATCCGCATGTCCTCGCCGTCGCGGTAGACCGCGGCATTGGGTACCACTCCGATATCGAAGCTGGGATCGGGCTTGCCGGCGGGCACGATCACCTCGGCCTCGAGGCTGACCGAGCATTTGCGGAAACCTTCGAGATCCGGCGTCACAGCCTGCTGCCGGTCGCGCACCGCGCGCACATCGCCGTCGAGCTGGGTCCAGACCGAGGAATTGAGCGCGCAATCGGTTTTGCCGCTCTGGTCGGAGCAGCGCATCATCTGCTCCGACGAAAGGTGTTCGCCGGTGAGGTGGCGGATCGCATCCTCCTTGGCGCGCTCCTCGGCCGCGCGGCAGGCCTCGGCCTCGGCGACTTCGGGCGGAAAGCGATATTCGCCGGTCGCCTTGATCCAGTCGGCGCGCGCCGGTCCGCCGGCCGCCGCCAGCATCGCGCCCAGAATCAGACCGACGATGGCGGGGGCGGCTTTCATCGCTGCGCGGCCACCAGAACGACGCGGGGCAGCATCATCTGGTAGAGGTCTTCGAGGCTCATCTCGGCGCGGACATGGGTGGGGGGCGGAACGCTGCGCCCGAGGAACCGCAATATCCTGTCAGCCTTGATGCCGATGTTCATGTCCTCGACCAGATAGCCGTCGCGGCGATAAATATCGGCCGCATCGGTCTGGCCGACAGTGACGCCCATCAACCTGCCGGCGCGATCGAACACCGGGCCGCCGGAATTGCCCTTATTGATCTTGGTGGTGATCTGGAAGGTCTTGGGATCGTTGGCCAGACCGGTGGTCTTGGCGACGATCCCCTCGGTCAGCGCCGGCAGGTTGTCGCCCAGCAGATCCACCAGGGGAAAGCCCAGCGATACCGCGGCCCGGCCCGGCGCCGGATCGACCAGATCGGAACACTGGAAGGACGCGGCTTCGGGGAAGGGCTGGTCGATCTCGAGCAACGCGAGATCGTCCTCGTGCGACACCTTTACCAGACGGGCGCGCCGCAGATGGCCCGTGCCGTTGCGCAAATAGATGACCCTCATGCCCTCGATGACATGGCGATTGGTGACGACCAAGCGTCCGTTATCGACGACCACGCCGGTGCCGGAGGTGTAGTTCGAACCGGGCGGGAAGGGCAGCGGGTCGGGCGTCTCCAGGATGGCCGCCGGCACGAATTGGGGCCGTTCCTGGGATTCGGGCATGGGCTCGGGCGCCGGCGCGGCCATTGCCTGCTGCTGCGGCTGCGGCTGCGGCTCAGACTGCGGCTCAGGCTGCGGCATCGGCGCGTTCGCGGGCGGAGTCAGGACGCGCATCGGCTGCGGCGCGGCTTGAGCAACGGGCGGCTGGCTTTGCACCGCGTCGGCCTGGGGCGCGTCCGGCGTCACGGTATCGTGTTTCGGCAAGGATTCCGTGGTCGGCGGTGGCGCGAGCGGCGCGGCGCGGGGCGGCGGCGGTTCGTCGTCGACCGGCGGTTTGAGCGCAGGCTCGGGTGTCGGGGCGAGCTGCATCCCGGGGGGAAGAACCACGGGCTGGGCCATCTCGCCGCGCGCGGAGCGCTCGAGCTTGCCGTCGGCGTCGACCGACTTGATCCAAAGGGCCATCGCTTGGGCGCGGCCGATCTTGTTTTCGCTGAGATATTGCTCGCCGGCCGCGATCCGCGCCCGCAGCGACTCGACATGCTCGCCCGCCATCCACAGCAACCCGCCGAGCGCGTTCTCGGCCGCCGCCGCATCCGGATGGACCTTGACGAACTCCTCGAGCGACGCAATGGCGGCGTCGCGGCCCTGACTTTCGGACTGGTAGCTCGCCAGCACGACGGCGACCGCTTCGTCGTCGGGCCGCTGCTGGATCAGCTTGGCGAGGCGGTTGGCGCCATCCTTGGGGTGGCCGGCGCGACGTTCCGACTTGGCCAGCACCAGTTCCGCGGCGACCAGATCGGGATCGCTCTTGAGCGCGAGTTCGGCGTCGCGCCGCGCTTGCGGAACCTGTCCCAGCGCAAGCTTGGCCTCGGCCATGTAAAGGTATGATTCGGCTTCGCGATCGAGCGAAAGGGCGGCCGCTTTCGCGAACTGGTCGAGCGCCTTGACGGGATTGCCGCGCGCCAGCAGCAGCCGGCCGCGCAACAGTTCGAGCTCGGCCTGTTCGGCCGGCGTGGCGGCGTCGATTTTGGCGAGAATGTCTTCGGCCGGCCCATACTGGCCGACTTCGATCAGCCCCTCGGCGAAGTCAAGGGAGGGTTTCAGGGCTCCGGCAAACGAACCCGGATCAATCCCCACTGCGGCAAGTGCCACTACGGCAACGTAGGCAATTGCGAATCTGTTCACACCAACTACCCGGATTCTCCGGACCCCCACAAGATAGTACTCTCGATTCGAGCGATTTGCGAATCATCGGACGGCTAATTTTCGTTTCACTGCGTAACAGAGGTCGCCGAGGATTTCGAATCAACCGGTTGAGCGGGAAATCCGGCCGCACTGATGAAGCGTGCGTGCGGTCGCCTCCTGGACGCGGCGGCTGGAACCGACGCGCGACGACCCGGTGGCGGTCGTTGCCGCGCCTTGACACAATCGCCGGGCCACCGGCCGCCAGGCCGGGCGTAAACCCCTGCCGCCGCAGATTCTTCTTCTGGCCCGGCGTTTTTTGGCATAAATATCGACCCAATAATCAATGAGCACGTCACTTGGGGGTGGGTGCCAGTTGTCAGGCGCAACGCAAGCCGTCGACAGCGGATTCCGGGTTCGACTTTTGGTGGCGCCGACGATAGTCGCCGCCATCGCGATTCTGTTCGCCGTGTTGTGGAACCAAATCGCGGTCGTCAACCCGTGGGTCGCCGCGCGCGTGTGGCTGGTCCGAACCGGCGACGGCCTGCCCATCGTGGTGGGCGCGTTGGCCGCCGGATTGCTGGCGCAGGCGGTCGTGCCGCATGTCCTGGTACGGCATCTACGGTTGCCGCCGACGCGGATGGTGCGCCAGCTGGTCGTCGCCCTGTGCTGGCTGATCGCCATCAGCATGGTCGGCGCGATCTTCTTCGATGTTCCGGTCGGCAGCCTGGTGACCACCTCGGGCCTGTTGGTCGCCATGATCGGCCTTGCGCTCAAGAACGTAATCTCCGACGCCTTCACCGGGCTCGCGCTGCCGATCAAGATCGGCGACTGGATCGAAGTCGACGGTCAGACCGGCCGGGTGGTCGAGATCAGCTGGCGCGCCACCCGCCTGCAGACGCTCGACCGCATCACGATCATCATCCCCAACACCCATCTCTCCGCCAAACCGTTCCGCAATTTCAGCCTGCCCGAGCCCTATTACCGCGACAGTTTTCGCGTCGTGCTCGATCATTCGGTGACCACGCACCAGGCCGAGCGCATCCTGCTGGCGGCCGCGCGGCAGGTCGAGGCGATCCAGACCATCCCCTTCCGTCCCGACGTGCGCATCGCGGCCTTCACCGATCGCGGCATAGAATGGGAATTGCGCTTTTTCGTTCCCGACGCGGAAAAGGCCATCCGCGTGCGCCACCAGGTGCATCGCAATCTGTTGCGCAACCTGCACTTCTCGGGCATCGCGCTCCCCTACCCCGTGGTCGTGCGCAAGAGCGCCCAGCCGCGCGAACGAGCCTATGCCCCGGCCGACGAATTCAATTTCCTGCGCGGCGTGGAATTGTTCGATTCGCTTTCCGACGAAGAATTGGAGACGGTGTCCAAGGGGATGCCGATGAAGTTGAAGCTGGCCGGCCAGGCGCTGGTGCGCCAGGGCGATCCGGGCGATTCCCTGTTCGTGTTGCGCGAGGGATTGCTGTCGGTTTCGATCGCGCGGCCCGAGGGCGGCGAGGACATCGAGGTCGCCCAGCTCGCACCCGGCAGCTTCGTCGGCGAAATGTCGCTGCTGACCGGCGCGCCGCGCAGCGCCACCGTGACGCCGGTGGTCGATTCGATGTGCTACGAGATCACACGCGAGATCATGGCGCCCTTGATGGAAAGCCGGCCCGATCTGGCGCAGCAATTGAGCGACATACTCGCCGACCGCCAGATCCGCAACAGCGCCAAGCTCGAGGCCTCCTCCAAGGTCAACGAGATCCAGAAGAAGTCGCTGACCGACCAGATCCTCGGGCGCATCAACAGCTTCTTCCGGCTGCGCACCGCCGCCGAGTAGCGCCGTGTGCCATGGCGGCCAAAGCGAATGCGGCGGCGGCACCGGCGCATACCACTAGCTGCCGATCGAAACACCGCGTTACCCGAACCGGTGCGCCGGGAAATTTCCGTGAAACCGTATTGGGACATATGAAATGGGAACAGCGGGTAGAAGCCGCGATCCAGGCGACCCGCCGAGGCCCCCGATGATCAAAGGAAGCAAAATCGTTCTTGGCCCGTTGATGCCCGGCGACGCGGACGCGATGTTTCGCTGGATCAACGATGTCGAGTCCGCCCGCCTCGACTACGCCTACCGTCCCACCGATTGGAATGCCTTCCAGGGTTGGATCGACAGCCTGTCCAAGGACAAATCGCGGGTCATGTTCGCGATCCGTCGGATTGGCGCATCGCCGATCATCGGCTTCGTCGGACTGCACAGCATCAATCCGGTCCATCGGTCGGCCGATTTGTCGGTGCGCATCGGGGAGGAGGCGAACGGAACACGGGTTGTGGGACCGAGGCGATCCTGCTGGCGCTGAACGTCGGTTGGCGGCACCTCAATCTCCGTCGCATCACGCTGACGACCCTGGCGAACAATGAGCGCGCCATCCGAGCCTTCACGACCGCGGGGTTTGCGCGCGAGGGACTGGCGCTCAGCGCCGCCTTCATCGATGGCGCTTGGCACGATGTCGTGACGATGGGGATATTGAGGCCGATTCCCGATTGAATCCCGATTGACATCCCGTGTCATGGTCGGGATCGGCGGCGACGAACGGCCGAACAGCCGCGCGGCGACGCAGCGGGTCCTCCGCTCAGGCGGAAGGCGATAGGGAAGCGATCGTCTTGAGCGCGCCGTCGAGGGCGGTGCCCTCCTCGTCTTGCAAAGCCGCCGCAACGAGGCGACGCATCCAGGCGGCGCCGTCGTCGCGCTTGGCCAATTCGGGGATCGCGGCCATCACCTTGTCGAACTTCGACAGGCCCCTGGAATGGGTGTCGGAATAGCCTTTGACCAGGCGGCGCGCATTGAGGATTTCCACCGCCAGATCATAGTTGCCGGCGACCTGGGCGGTCGCGAGGCCGATCCAGCCGTCGACATGCGCGCGTTCCCGGACATGGCGCAGCGTCCGCCGCCGCCACGGCCGCATCCCGGCAACAAGGTAAAGTGACAGGAACGCACGAATCGTCCCGGTGCGAACGCGCCGCGCGCGATTGACGATGCGGTCGATACCGTCGAACGCGCCCCGGTGCTTCTCGATCCATAGACCGATCCCGCGCGGCATGGTGCCGACAATCTCCTCGGCGCGCGGATGCATGAACTCGGTCGTGTAGAGAATCTGGCCATCGGCCAGATCCATCTCGCGGCGCACGCGCTCGAAGCGCGTTCCCCGCGTCTTCAGATCGGCCACCCGGATGATGTCGTCATAGGCCATCGCCACCGCGATGTATTTGGCGGCGGCGAGGGTCAGCGCGTAGCCGCGATGGTCGCCGCCCTGGGCCCGGTCGAGCACGAGAATGGAGGCGATCCGGTCGAGATATTCGTCGGCGTATCGGGGATCCTGGTAGTCGACCAGGCGCCGGATTCCGGCGTAGAGCAGCGTCTGGACCGGCACCGGAAACTCGCCGCGCAATCGCGCCAGCAGCCGATCGAGCTTGGGATGGCCGGCGGCGCCGGGCAGCGCGTCGTCTCGTTTCGGCGCCGCCTTGGCGACCGGGCTGACGCCGCCTTGCGCCGCGCGGATGCGGGCCGCCTCGAAGGTTTTGAGGCTGGCCTCGATCCCCTTGCCGCCCTTGCGGATCACCGCGACGAAGGCTTCGAGGGGAAACGGCAACACCTGCGTGCCCGCCAGGGCGCCGAACAGCGAGGCCGAGATCACGCTGCCGTTCCGGTCGGCCAGAGTCTGCATATCGAAGGCGATGGTGGCCTTGGCGGCGATGCCGGCCGCATCGGTCACCGCGACGGGATCGCCGACTCCGTCGCCGGGACGTTCCTTCTCGCCCACCGCATAGGCGCGATGCGTCGAGGCGATCAGCACCGTGCGATCGGGTGTGACCAAGCCGCGCAGCATCGAGCGCCCCGCCTCCATCCATTCCGCGGCGATCACCACGTCGACATCGCCGGGACTCGGCATCAGCGACAGGATCGGTTCCAGCCCGTCGCGGGCCTTCATCATCTCGATGTAGTAGATCGTCGCGCCGGTGCGCTGCGCGACACCGGGCACCGAGGTCGACTGGGCGTGCCACCCCTGGCTTTCGGCCAGCGCCACGATCCAATCGGTCAGCACGCCGCCGCCTTGACCGCCCATCGCCATGATGGCGATGCCGATGGGTTTATCGCCGACCAAAGACGCCGTGGTCCGCCCGATCTCGTTCATGGGGTCAGTCGGCGAAAACGATGCGGCCGGCGGCGCGGCGGTTCTGCAGGAAGCCGATGAGGGTTGCGCGCAAACTCGCCATCGCCCGATCGAGCCAAGAAGGATTGCTAATGATGTCGGCGCGATAGAACGACGGGCAGAGCACCGCGGCCTCCGCCACTTCGCCGCAATTGCCGCAGCCGACGCAGGATTCGTCGATCGCCGCGACCGGGTCGTCGCGCAGCGGATCGTCGAGATGCTTGACCGACAGCGACGGGCAGCCCGACAGCCGGATACAGGCGTGATCGCCGGTGCAGACATCCTCGTCGACGCCGAAGCGCTCCTTGACCACGCGCACGCCGTCCTGCCGTGCTTTGGCGAACAGCGGCTTGATCCGCCGCTGCTTGTTGAGCATGCATTCCGACGAGGCGACGATCACCTTGGGGCCGCTCTCGGGCGTGGTCAGCGCCTCGCGCAAGGTATCGCGCATCTTGGCCACGTCGTAGGTACGGTCGATCTGGCGCACCCACTGCACGCCAATGCCTTTGACGGCGTCGACGATCGTGTTCTTGGTGGAACGGCGCGAGCTTTCGCCGCGCGACGAAAGAATGTCCTGCCCGCCGGTCGCGGCCGAGTAGAAATTGTCGACGATCAGGATGACGCCGTCCTGCTTGTTGAACACGGCATTGCCGACGCCGCTGGTCAACCCGTTGTGCCAGAAGCCGCCATCGCCCATCACCGAGATCGCGCGCTTGCCCGCCTTAATGTTGAAGGCCGACGACGATGCCGGTCCGAGCCCATAGCCCATGGTAGTGGCGCCGATGTTGAACGGCGGCAGGATCGAGAACAGGTGGCAGCCGATATCGGCGGCGACGTGATGCGCGCCGAGTTCCTTCTCCACCATTTTCATCGCGGCGAAGATCGGCCGTTCGGGGCAACCGATGCAAAAGCCGGGCGGGCGCGGCGGCACCACTTGGGCCAGCGCCTTGACCTTGGGTTGGTTGAGGGTCGGGGCCGGGTCGGGCAGCGGCGGGCGGTTGCCGAGCAGCGCGGGATCGTGGGCTTCCAGGAACGCGGCGATGCCCTTGGCCACCACCGGCACGGTATATTCCCCGGCCAGCGGCAGCGGGCCCTTGCCCATGATCCGCGTGTTGACGTCACGCCGGCGCAACACGGAATTGAGCGCGAGTTCGATGTATTCGGGCTGGCCCTCCTCGATGACGAGGACCGCCGATTTGCCCAGGCAGAAATCCGCGATCTCGTCGTCGATCAGCGGGTAGGTCACGTTCATCACATAGAGAGGCACCGCGGCGTTGCCGTAGACATCGGCGAGGTGCAGATGTTGCAGCGCACGGATCACCCCGTTGTACATGCCGCCCTGCAGGATGATCCCCACCGTGCCGTCGGCCGGGCCAAAATGCTCGTTGAGCCTGCGCGCCTTGATGAATTCGACAGCCGCCGGCCAGCGCTTGAGGATCTTTTCCTGCTCGTGCAGGAACGAGGCCGGCGGCAGCACGATGCGGTTGACGTCGCGCCGCGGCATCTCGAGCGCCTGGTGGAGCGGAAAGGCCGGCGGGCGGTTGTCCTTGGCGATGAAATGGCCATGGACGTGGCAGGAGCGGATGCGCACTTCGAGCATGACCGGCGTGTTCGAAACTTCGGACAGTTCGAACCCGGTCTCGACCGCAGCGACGATCGATTCGAGGTTGGGGCGGGGATCGAGCAGCCACATCTGCGATTTCATCGCATAGGCGTGGCTGCGCTCCTGCATGATCGACGAGCCGTCGCCATAATCCTCGCCGATGATGATCAGCGCGCCGCCCATCACCCCGCCCGAGGCGAGATTCGACAGCGCGTCCGACGCGACATTGGTGCCCGCCGTCGACTTCCAGGTCACCGCGCCGCGAATCGGGTACATGACCGAAGCCGCCAGGGTGGCCGCGGCCGCGGCCTCGGAGGCCGAGGATTCGAAATGAACGCCGAGTCCGTCGAGCACATCCTTGGCGTCGGCCAGCACGTCCATGAGATGGGAGATCGGCGCGCCCTGATAGCCGGCGACATAGCCGACGCCCGACTGCAGCAGCGCCTTGGTGATGGCGAGGATGCCCTCGCCCCGGAATTCCTGGCCGGCGCCCAGCTTGAGGTCCTCGACTTCGCGCGCGAACGATCGTTCCGCCATGGCCACCCTCATTGGTCCGATCCCGCCGGGACCAGCGCCCCGATGCGGATACTATAGTACCGCGCGGGCCGTACGATGCTTGCAAAAGCATATTTACCGTCGTTCGCGCCTGTCAATCGAATCGCGGCTTCCATGGCCATTTGACAGGCCCACCGGGCTTGCCGGTACCATTGGGTACGCGCGCGGGCGGAACCGATCTATGGGTTTGAATTCAATCCCCCGCGCGTCCGCGACCGGCCGGCGGAGGGGCCAACGCGATTGACAGAATGCTTTAGAGTTGAAATGTTTGCGCGTCGCGCTCGCCCGCGCCGCCGCCCTGTCGGCGGCGGCCCGCATACCGCATGGGAGGACTGAGACATGCGTATCGTGTGCATCGGGGGCGGTCCCGCGGGTCTCTATTTCGCCATCCTGATGAAGCAGCTCGACCCGGCGCACAGCATCGCCGTGATCGAGCGCAACCGGCCCTACGACACGTTCGGCTGGGGCGTCGTGTTTTCCGACGCGACCATGGACAACATGCGCGCCTGGGACCGGCCGTCGGCCAACGCGATCCAGAAGGCCTTCAACCATTGGGACGATATCGAACTCTGGTTCAAGGGCCGCCGCATCCGCACCACCGGGCATGGTTTCGTCGGCATCGGCCGGCGCCATATGTTGAACATCCTCCAGGCGCGCGCCGAGGAGCTGGGCGTCGAACTGGTGTTCGAGCGCGACGTAAAAAGCGACGCCGAGTTCCCCGACGCCGATCTGATCATCGCCTCGGACGGAGTCAATTCGGCGATCCGCGAACGGCACAAGTCTGCGTTCAAGCCCGACATCAACATCCGTCCCAATCGCTTCATCTGGCTGGGCACCGAAAAAGCCTACGAAGCCTTCACCTTCGCCTTCCAGCGCACCGAGCATGGCTGGTTCCAGGCCCACATCTACAAATTCGACGACCGCACTTCGACCTTCATCGTCGAGACCACCGAACAGACCTTCCTGGCCCACGGGCTCGACCAATTCGACCAGGACCAGTCGATTTCGTTTTGCGAGTCGCTGTTCGCCGATGTGCTGGGCGGCGCCAAGCTGCGCACCAACTCGCGCCATCTGCGCGGCTCGGCCTGGCTCAATTTCAGCCACATGGTCTGCCCCACTTGGCACACGCACAACGGCGCGAGCCATGTCGTGCTGATGGGCGACGCGGCTCACACCGCCCATTTCGCCATCGGCTCCGGCACCAAGCTTGCTTTCGAAGACGGGATCGAACTGGTCCGCCAGTTCCAGAAGCATGGCAGCAACGCCGACAAGATTCCGGTTGTCCTCAACGCCTACGAAGAAGTGCGCCGTATCGATGTGGCGCGCATCCAGAACGCCGCCAACAACGCGATGGAATGGTTCGAAGTGGTCGGCCGGCGCTACGCCGACGTGCTGGAACCCGAGCAATTCATGTACAGCATGCTGACGCGCTCGCAGCGGATCAGTCACGAGAATCTGCGCCTGCGCGACAAGGATTATCTCGAAGGATACGAGCGATGGTTCGCGTCGCGCTCGGGCATCAACGCCGATCCCGCCGAGCGCGGCCTGCCGCCGATGTTCACGCCCTTCCGGTTGCGCGGCGTGACCATTCCCAACCGCATCGTCGTCTCGCCGATGGCGATGTATTCGGCCACCGACGGCATTCCCGACGATTTCCATCTGGTCCATCTCGGCGCGCGCGCGATGGGCGGGGCCGGATTGGTGTTCGGCGAGATGACCTGCGTTTCGCCCGATGCGCGCATCACGCCGGGCTGCCTGGGCCTGTGGAACGACGCGCAGGCCGCCCATTGGAAGCGGATCGTCGATTTCATCCATCGCAACAGCGCCGCCAAGGCGGGCATTCAGCTCGGCCATGCCGGGCGCAAGGGCTCGACCCGACTCGCCTGGGAGGGCATCGACCAGCCGCTCGACCACGACAATTGGGAGCTGATCGCGCCCACGCCGCTCGCCTATCTCAAGAACGGCCAGAGGCCGCGCGAGATGGATCGCGCCGACATGGATCGGGTGCGCCAGGACTTCGTCGACGCCGCCAGACGCGCCGCCGGTTGCGGCTTCGATATGCTCGAACTCCATTGCGCCCACGGATATCTGCTGTCGGAATTCATCTCGCCGCTGACCAACCGGCGCGGCGACGCATTTGGCGGGTCGCTCGAGAACCGCCTGCGCTATCCGCTCGAGATCTTCGCCGCGATCCGCGCCGTATGGCCCGAGGATCGCCCCATGTCGGTGCGACTGTCGTGCCACGATTGGTATCCCGGCGGCATCACCCCGGAGAACGCCGCCGAAGTGGCGCAAATGTTCAAGCAGGCCGGCGCCGACATCATCGATTGCTCGTCGGGGCAGGTGTGGAAAGAAGAAAGGCCGGTCTATGGGCGCCTGTTCCAGACGCCCTTCTCCGACAAGATCCGCAACGAGGTCGGCATTCCCACCATCGCGGTGGGCGCCATCTTCGAGGCGGACCACGCCAATTCGATCATCGCCGCGGGGCGGGCCGATCTGTGCGCGATCGCCCGGCCACATCTCGCCGATCCCGCCTGGACGCTGCACGAGGCGGCCAAAATCGGCTTGACCGGCGTGCCCTGGCCCACGCAATACCTCGCAGCCAAAAATCAATACGAAGCCAATCTGCGGCGGGCCGAGGCGGCGGCCGCGGCGGCAACCGAGGCGGCGGTAGCCGCTTCCAATCGGCGGTAGGGCGGGAAGCGGATCGCGATGAGCGACCAACTGGCGGATGCCGGCTTGCGACTCGACGGGCGCCACGCGCTGGTGACCGGGGCCGGCAGCGGCATCGGCGCCGCGGTGGCGCGCGCGCTGGCGGCGCGCGGCGCCAAAATCTCGCTCGCCGGACGCCGCCGGGACCGGCTCGACGCCACACGCGCGACTCTGGCGGGCCAAGCGGCCAGCGTTGCGATGGATGTCGGCGACGCCGCGTCGGTTGCGGCGGGCGTCAATGAAGCCCTGGCCGCGCTCGGCCCGATCGACATTCTGGTCAACAATGCCGGCCACGCGCCCAGCGCGCCCTTCCTCAAGACCAGCCTCGCCACCTGGAACGAAGCGCTGGCGGTCGACCTGACCGGCGTGTTCCTGGTCACCCAGGCGGTGCTGCCCGGCATGCTGGAGCGCGGCTACGGCAGGATCGTGTCGATCGCCAGCACCGCGGGACTGATCGGTTATCCTTATGTCGCGGCCTATTGCGCCGCCAAGCATGGCGTGATCGGACTGACCCGCGCGCTGGCGCTGGAGGTGGCACGCAAGGGCGTCACCGTCAATGCGGTGTGCCCGGGATTCACCGACACGCCGCTGCTCGACCAGGCGGTGGCCAACATCGTGCGCACCGCGAAGCTCGACGAAGCGGCGGCGCGGGCGCGGCTGGCCGCCGGCAATCCGCAAGGAAGGTTCGTGACGCCCGAAGAGGTCGCCGACGCCGTCGCGTGGCTGGCCTCGCCGGGCGCGGGCGCGATCAACGGGCAGGCCATTGCGGTGGCCGGCGGCGAGGTGATGGCGGGCTGAGGGGGAAACGAGATGGCGAACGAAATGACGGCGCAGCGCCGCGCGTTCAAAGACTATAAGGCGCGCAGCTTCCGCTGGGAAACGGACGGCGACGGTCGCGTCGCCACCCTCACGCTCAACCGGCCCGACAAGAAGAATCCGCTGACTTTCGAGTCCTATGCCGAGCTGCGCGATCTGTTCCAGGGACTGGTGCATGCCGGCGACGTGCGCGCCGTGGTGCTGACCGGCGAGGGCGGCAATTTCTGCTCGGGCGGCGACGTGTTCGAGATCATCGAGCCGCTGACGCGGATGAAGATGCCCGATCTGCTAACTTTCACGCGCCTGACCGGCGACGTCGTCCGCGCCATCCGCAAGGCGCCGCAACCGGTCATCGCGGCGATCGACGGCGTGTGTGTGGGCGCGGGCGCGATCCTCGCCATGGCGTCCGACCTGCGGGTGGCGACTCCGGCGGCCAAGACCGCGTTCCTGTTCACGCGCGTCGGGCTGTCGGGCGCCGATATGGGCGCCTGCGGCATCCTGCCGCGGCTGATCGGCCAGGGCCGGGCCGCCGAGCTGCTGTTCACCGGCCGCACCATGACCGCAGACGAAGGCGCGGCCTGGGGCTTCTTCAACCGGCTGGCGCCGCCCACCGAGTTGCTGGCGAACGCGCAAGCCTGGGCGCGCAGCCTGGCCGACGGCCCGTGGTTCGCCCATGGCATCACCAAGACCATGCTCAACCAGGAATGGGCGATGGGCATCGACGAGATGATCGAGGCCGAGGCCCAGGCCCAAGCGCTGTGCATGACTACCCAGGATTTCCGCCGCGCCTTCGAAGCCTTCGCCGCCAAAAGCAAACCGGCGTTCGAAGGAAACTGAGCGCGATGAGCGACGCCGCGCGCCGTCCGACCCGCGAGCATCTCGACTGGCCGTTCTTCGATCCGCGCCATCGCCACATCGCCGCTTCGGTCGATGCCTTCGTCGATGGCGGCGGGATCGGCAAAGTCGATCATCGCGATGTCGATACCGCGTGCCGCGGCCTGGTGCGCGCCTTGGGCCGCGCCGGCCTGCTGCGCCATTGCGTTCCGGCCGCGTTCGGCGGGCTTTCCGATGCCATCGACTCGCGCGCGCTCTGCCTGCTGCGCGAGTCGCTCGCCTACCACGATGGCTTGGCCGATTTCGCCTTCGCCATGCAGGGGCTGGGCACCGGCGCGATCAGCCTGGCCGGCACCGACGCCGTTCGCCGCGCCGTCCTGCCCAAAGTCGCCGCCGGCGACTGGCTGGCGGCCTTCGCCCTGTCCGAGGCCGAAGCCGGCTCCGACGTGGCGGCGATGCAATGCACGGCGCGCCGCGACGGCGATGCCTATGTGCTCGACGGCGAGAAGACCTGGATTTCGAACGGCGGCATCGCCGATGTCTATTGCGTCTTCGCCCGCACCGGCGAGGCGTCGGGCACCCGCGGCATCTCGGCCTTCGCGGTCTATGCCGACACGCCGGGCTTCTCCATCGTCGAGCGGATCGAGGTGATCGCGCCCCATCCGCTCGCGCGCATCCGCTTCGCCGATTGCCGCGTTCCGGCCACGCATCTGATCGGCAATCCGGGCGAGGGCTTCAAGGTGGCGATGCGGACGCTCGACGTGTTCCGCGCCTCGGTCGCCGCGGCGGCGCTGGGCTTCGCCCGCCGCGCGCTCGACGAGGCCGCGACGCACGCCGTTTCGCGCCCGATGTTCGGCGGCACTTTGGCGGACCTGCAGATCGCGCAAGGCACGCTGGGCGACATGGCTACCGCGGTCGACGCCGCGGCGCTGCTGACCTATCGGGCGGCCTGGCAGCGCGACGTGGCCAAGCGCTCGACCACGCGCGAAGCGGCGATGGCCAAAATGAACGCCACCGAAAACGCGCAATGGGTGGTCGACCAAGCGGTGCAGATGTTCGGCGGCCGCGGCGTGCGCGTCGGCGAAATCGTCGAGCGCCTCTACCGCGACGTCCGCGCGCTGCGCATCTACGAGGGCGCCACCGAGGTGCAGAAGATCATCGTCGCGCGCGAGCTGCTCAAGGGATTCGGAAAGTAAAGTAGCGAGCCGCCGTCAAATCTCGTGCTTGCGGATGTTGCGCAGCATCTTGTGCAAGGTGGCAACGAACCCCTGATACTCGTCGGTCGAGACGCCCGCGAAAAGCCGCGCGTACTGCGCATAGATCACCGGCCAGATCTTGACGAAGGCGTCGCGGCCGGGATCGAGGATATGAACTTCGCGCACGCGCATGTCGTCGTCGCGCGACTGGCGCCGGATCATGCCCATGCCTTCCAGCGCATCCAATGTGCGGCTCATGGTGGATTGCTCGGTCACCGTGAGCACCGACAGCTCGTTGACCGTGAGGCCCGAGCTGACCGAGAGCACCGCGAGGATGCGCATCTGCGCGGTGGTCATGTTCTGGGCCTTGAGCGCCTCGGCGACGTTGGCGTTCCAGCGCGCCGAGATGCGGTTGAGCAGATAAGGCGCGAACTGGTTCAGCCCGATCTCGCCCATCGACGGAATCGAATCGCCGCCCAGCGCGTTGATCCCGCCGCCCACCAGAATGTAGTCCGCGTCAGCCATCCCACCTCGGTCGTTGCCGCCCGCTCGCACGCCGCCAAAGAGTATCGCCAACCCATGAGTTTGCAAATAATCCGCCGCATGCGGAGCGCAGTATTGCGGGCTTGGCGCGCGAGCGGCTGGACAAGATCCATGCATTTGCGATGATATGAACGGCGTACGGGCTCCGTTCCGTCGGGGGGGAACAGCGCGGTCATGGATTGGGATGCGGTGGTCGTCGGGGCCGGCCATAACGGCCTGGCGACGGCGGTGCATCTGGCGGCGAAGGGCTGGTCGGTCGCCGTGGTCGAACGCTCGGCCGAGGCCGGTGGCGCAGTCAAGACCAAGGAACTGACGCTTCCCGGCTTCCGCCACGATCTCTACGCCATGAATCTCAGCATGTTCGCCGGCTCGGGATTTTTCGCCGCCTATCGCGACCGGCTGCTGGCCAACGGTCTCGGCTTCGCGCCGGCCGAGCATTGCTTCGCCACCGCCTTTCCCGACGGGACCTGGCTGGGCGTCAGCAAGGATCTCGACGCGACCGCGAATCGGATCGCCAAGCTGTCGGAAAAAGATGCGGCTTCCTGGCGCTCGATGGTCGCGGCCTTCGGCGCCGACGCGCCGCATATCTTCGCGCTGCTGGGTTCGCCAATGCCGTCGTTCGAAGCTTTCAAGGCGATCTGGCGGGCCTGGCGCGCCAAGGGCACCGCCTGGCTGCTGGACACCGCGCGCATGCTGGTATCGTCGCCGCGCGCCTTTCTCGATGCGCGCTTCGAGAGCGAACAGCTCAAGACCATGGCCGCCGCCTGGGGACTGCATCTCGATTTCGGGCCCGACATCGCGGGCGGCGCGCTGTTTCCCTATCTCGAATCGATGGCCAATCAGGCCTTCGGCATGGTGATCGGCGCGGGCGGCGCCGATATCATCATCCGAGCGATGACGAAAACGCTCGAGTCGCTCGGCGGGACAGTGATCACCGGCGCCGAGGTCGCACGGATCAGGCTCGATGGCGGCAAGGCGAGCGGCGTGGTGCTGGCCGACGGACGCGAATTCGGCGCGCGCAAGGCGGTCATCGCCAATATCCATCCCAAGCTGCTGTTCGACCGGCTGCTGCCCGGCGCCGAGGGCAAGACGCCGGCCGCACGCGCGATGGCGGCATTGCGGCCCGGACCGGGCACGATGATGATCCATCTCGCGCTCTCGGGCCTGCCCGACTGGACGGCCGGCGACGAACTTAAATCCTTCGCCTATGTCCATCTCGCGCCCTCGCTGGCGGCGATGGCGCGGACCTATGCCCAGGCGATCGACGGGCTGTTGCCGGCCGAACCGGTCCTGGTGGTCGGCCAGCCCACGGCGATCGACCCCGGCCGCGCGCCTGCGGGCAAGCATATTCTTTGGGTCCAGGTGCGCGTGCTGCCCTTCGCCGTCGCGGGCGACGCCGCGGGCACCATCGCGGCACGGGACTGGGACCAGGCCAAGGAACCGTATGCCGAGCGGGTGCTGGACCTGATCGAACGCTACGCGCCGGGGCTGCGCGGCAAGATCCTCGGCCGCGCCACCCTCTCGCCGCTCGATCTCGAGCGCGACAATCCCTGCCTGGTCGGCGGCGACTCGCTTTCCGGCAGTCACCATCTCGACCAGTATTTCCTGTTCCGCCCGGCGCGCGGCTGGTCGCGCTACCGGACGCCGGTGCCGGGACTGTATATGGTTGGCGCCGCGACCTGGCCGGGCGCGGGCACGGGCGCCGGTTCGGGTTTCATGCTCGGCAAGATGCTCGCGGGCGCCCCATGACTACATTTCGCGCCGGAATTTTCGTTCCCATGTATCGTTCTCGAATTCACGATCGGAGAGGGACCAATGGCTGACACGATTCTCGCCCAATTCGCCAGCGCGCTGCTCGGCGGCAAGATCAAGGTCATCGACCTGACGCAACCGCTGGAGCCCGCCACGCCGATCATCGCGTTGCCGCCGGAATTCGCCGCGACCTGGCCGTTCCGGATCGAGGAAATCTCCAAATACGACAAGCGCGGCCCGGCCTGGTACTGGAACAATTTCGCGTGCGGCGAGCACACCGGCACGCATTTCGACGCGCCGATCCATTGGGTGACGGGCAAGGATTATCCCCACAACGCCACCGACTCGATTCCGGCGGAAAAGTTCATCGCGCCCGCCAACGTGATCGATTGCTCGAAGGAAGTCGCCGCCGACAGCGATTTCCTGCTGACGCCCGACCATGTGCTCGATTGGGAAAAGAAGCACGGCAAGATCGAGGCCGGAAGCTGGGTGCTGATGCGCACCGACTGGTCGAAGCGCACCGATGCCAAATCCTTCCTCAATATGAAGGAGGACGGCTCGCACGTGCCGGGACCCGATCCCAAGCTGGTGCCGTTCCTGGCCAAGGAGCGCAACGTGATCGGCTGGGGCTCGGAAGGCGTCGGCACCGACGCGGGCCAGGCCTATCGCTTCGACCCGCCGTTCCCCTGCCACTCGGGCATGCATGGCAGCAACAAGTTCGGCCTGGCCAGCCTGGTGAACCTCGACAAGCTGCCGCCCAAGGGCGCGATCCTGATCACGCCGCCGCTCAAGATCGTCAAGGGCTCGGGCAGCCCCTGCCGCGTGCTGGCGCTGGTGGGCGGCTAAGTCCCCAGCCTTATCGTCATTGCGAGCGTCCTTCGACCAGCACCTCATCCTGAGTGCGAGCGTCATGCGAATGCATGCAAAGCATGAGGCGAGCCTCGAAGGAGAGGTGCCGGCTCAGGGTGAGGGCGAAGCAATCCAGTCTGTCATCGCGCATTCTGGATTGCTTCGTCGCGTCGCAACGCGACGCTCCTCGCAATGACGCCCTAATCCGGAATGACGGCGATCGCTTGGATTTCCACCTTGGCGCGGTCTTCGATCAGCGCCACCACCTGCACGGCGGTCATGGTCGGGAAGTTGCGGCCGATCGCCGCGCGATA
>Ga0181537_10000874_pt1 | contig 28074 bp, 22 predicted proteins | sample PEATcosm2014_Bin_39_FD_119765 | JGI IMG/M metagenome (GOLD analysis project Ga0181537, IMG submission 119765) | Peatland microbial communities from MTU Mesocosm Facility, Houghton, MI, USA - PEATcosm2014_Bin23_10_metaG | ecosystem: Environmental > Terrestrial > Soil > Wetlands > Peat | place...
ACACCGATGGCGGCGATGACGTAGGGACTAATGGTCGCGGGCATCAGCCCCATCCGCACCTCGGTCGTGCCAAAGCTTGCTGCAGGGGTTGCCAGCGCCATATCACAGGCAGCGACAAGACCGGTGCCTCCGCCCAGAGCCGCGCCGTGGACGCGCGCGACGGTCGGCTTCGACAGCTGCGCGAGTGCCCGATACATTTCGGCCAGTGCTGCCGCGTCCTTGAGATTCTCGGCCTGCGAGTAGCCCGCCATGCGTCGCATCCAGGCCAGGTCCCCGCCAGCGCAGAAGCTCTTGCCGCGCCCGGCGAGCACCACGACGCGTACGCCGGCATCCGCATCCAACCTGTGCAACGCACGCGTTACTGTGGCGATCAGCTGTTCGTCAAACGCGTTGTGGACCTCGGGCCGGTTAAGCCACAGGGTGGCCACGGAGCCCTGCTGCAGCAGTTCGATTCCCGCTTCGCTCATCGGGCTACATCCTAAAGATGCCAAAGCGGGTCGCGACCGGCGGCGCATTGAGCGCTGCTGACAAACCCAGTGCGAGCGCGCCGCGCGTCTGGGCCGGGTCGATGATGCCGTCATCCCAGAGGCGGGCGGTGGCGTAGTACGGATCGCTCTGGGCTTCAAACTGCTGGCGGGTCGGTTCCATGAAGGCGCTCTCTTCCTCGATACTCCAGGTTTTCCCCTGAGCCTCGATGGCCTCACGGCGCACCGTGGCCAGAACGCGCGCCGCCTGCTCGCCGCCCATGACGCTGATGCGTGAATTGGGCCATGACCACAGCAGTCGCGGGCCGAAGGCGCGGCCGCACATGCCGTAGTTACCAGCGCCGAAGGAACCTCCAATCAGGACGGTGAACTTCGGCACCTGGGAGGTGGCCACTGCCGTGACCATCTTGGCACCGTCCTTGGCGATGCCACCACTTTCATACTTACGTCCGACCATGAAACCGGAGATGTTCTGCAGAAACAGCAGTGGGATCTGGCGCGTGGAGCACAGCTCGATGAAATGGGTGCCTTTCTGCGCCGACTCGCTAAAGAGGATGCCGTTGTTGGCTACGATGCCGACCGGGTAGCCGTGAATATGGGCGAAGCCCGTGACCAGTGAGCTGCCATAGCGCGTCTTGAACTCATCCAGGCGTGAGCCGTCTGCCAGGCGGGCGATCACCTCGCGAACGTCATAGGGCTTGCGGGTGTCGGCCGGAATGACGCCATACAGTTCCCGCGGGTCGCACAGCGGGTCTTCCGGCGTGCGCAGGTCCATCGAAACGGGCTTGAGACGATTCAGGTTGGCGATGATCTGCCGAACGAGCGCGAGTGCGTGGTGGTCATCTTCGGCGAAATGATCGGCGACGCCCGAGATCCGGGTATGAACGTCGGCGCCACCGAGATCCTCGGCGCTGACGATCTCGCCGGTCGCGGCTTTGACCAGCGGCGGCCCCCCCAGAAAGATCGTGCCCTGGTTCTTGACGATGATCGCCTCATCGCTCATGGCCGGCACATAGGCGCCACCGGCGGTGCACGAGCCCATCACACAGGCGACCTGCGGAATGTTCTGGGCCGAGAGGTTGGCCTGGTTGAAGAAGATCCGGCCGAAATGCTCCTTGTCCGGAAAAACCTCATCCTGCAGCGGCAGAAACGCGCCTCCGGAGTCCACCAGATAGACACAGGGCAGGTGATTCTCCAGGGCAATCTCCTGGGCTCGCAGGTGCTTCTTGACGGTAATCGGGTAGTAAGTGCCGCCGCGTACCGTCGCATCATTGGCCACAATCATGCATTCGCGGCCGCTGATGCGACCGATACCGGTGACCATGCCGGCACTCGGCACCTCGTTGCGGTACAGGCCGTGCGCTGCGAGCGAGGAGAGCTCCAGGAAGGGCGAGGCCGGATCCACGAGCGCATCGATCCGATCGCGCACCAGCAGCTTGCCACGTGCCTGGTGCTTGCTGCGCGCGCTCTCGGATCCGCCCAGCGCCGTCCTGGCCGTGGTCTCGTGCAGTGCATCGACCAGCCGGCGCATCAGCGCTTCGTTGGTACGAAATTCCTCCGAATCGGTCCGGATCTGCGAGTGAATCACACTCATTCCAGGCCCTCACTGACCAGTTCCCGCCCAATCAGCATCCGACGGATCTCCGAGGTGCCGGCACCAATTTCATACAGCTTGGCATCGCGCCAGAGGCGGGCGGCAGGATACTCATTAATATAGCCGTTGCCCCCCAGCGCCTGGATGGCCTGCCCGGCCATCCATGTCGCCTTCTCCGCCGCGTACAGGATCGCACCTGCGGCGTCCTTGCGCACCTTCTCACCCCGGTCGCAGGCGCGGGCCACGGCGTAGACATAGGCGCGGCAGGCGTTATACCCGGCGTACATGTCCGCGAGCTTGCCCTGCATCAGCTGGAACTCCCCGATGCGCGTACCAAATTGCCGCCGCTCGCGGACGTAGGGCAGTACCAGATCGAGGCAGGCGCCCATGATGCCGAGCGGTCCTCCGGCCAGCACCAGGCGCTCGAAGTCGAGCCCTGACATCAGCACCCTGACGCCGGCACCCTCTTTGCCAAGGACATTCTCGGCCGGCACCTGGCAGTTTTCGAACACCAGTTCGCCGGTATTGGATCCGCGCATGCCAAGCTTGTCGAGCTTCTGGGCGGTTGAAAATCCCTTGAAGGTGCGCTCGACAATGAAAGCCGTAATGCCGCGCGAGCCGGCGGCCGGGTCGGTCTTGCCATACACCACGAGCGTCGAGGCCTCCGGGCCGTTCGTGATCCACATCTTGGTGCCGTTGAGCACATAGTGATCGCCGACGAGCTCGGCGCGCAGACGCATCGACACAATATCGGATCCGGCACCGGGTTCGGACATGGCCAGCGCCCCGACCTGCTCGCCGCGGATCAGCGGCGGCAGATAGCGCTGTTTCTGCAATTCGGTGCCGTGACGGCTGATCTGATTGACGCACAGATTCGAGTGCGCGCCGTAGCTCAGGCCCACGGCGGCGCAACTTCGTGAGATCTCCTCCATCGCAACCACGTGCGCCAAATAGCCGAGGTTCGCACCCCCGTAGCGCTCCTCGGCTGTCATGCCAAGCAGGCCCATTTCCCCGAGCTTGGGCCAGAGCGCACTGGGGAACTCGTTGCTTCGATCAGCAGCCGCGGCGAGTGGCGCGATTTCCCGTTCGGCAAACTGGTGCGTGGCTTCGCGCAGCTGATCGATGTCCTCGCCCAGCTCGAAATTGAGTGTCGATAGCATGTTGGTGATCGCCTCCCGCTAGCCCATCAGCCGTACCCGAGCCTGGGGTCTCTGACCGGCGAGTCGCCGGACCCTGGCGGCGCTTGCGGCCGTTTACAAATGCTCCAGCCCACGGTACCGTGCCCCATAAGAAGTGAATCATAGTTCACTTAAAAAAGGAAGGTTCAGTACATGGTTTATCGGCGCACGTCGCTGATGCAGGAGCGCCTGGCGGATAACCGCAACCGTATCCTCGTGGCAGCGCGCCACCTGATCGCCCAGGGCGGCTTCCGGGAGGCCTCAATTGCCGCGGTCGCCGGCGAGGTGGGTCTGTCGATCGGGGCGATCTACCGCTATTTTCCCTCCAAGGCGGACTTGTTTGTCGAATTGCTCACCGAAGCGGTCAGCCGTGAGATCCGGATCCTGCGCGATATCATCGAAGGCCCGGGATCGGCGCAAGAGCGACTGCGGGCGGCGGTCGAGTCGTTTGCTGCGCGCGCACTCAAGGGCCCGCACCTGGCCTACGCCTTCATCATCGAGCCAACGGAGACCGAAGTTGAGGCGGCGCGCATCCTCTACCGGCGGCAGTTCAGTGACCTGTTCTGCGAGATCCTGCGGCAGGGGATTCGATCAGGTGAGTTCCCGCGCCAGTCGATTGATCTGAGCGCCGCGTGCATCGTGGGCGCGTTTACGGAGGCACTGGTACGGCCGGTGGCGCCCTATGCAAAGCCCGCACACAGCCGTCATCTGATCAAGGCCATTGCAGAGGTCTGTGTCCGGGCCGCCGGGTCCGGCAGTGGTTCATTGGGGCGACGAACCCGTACCCGGCGCAAGTCCTCCTCAGCCCCAAAGCCTCGCCGCTAGTGGGACTCGGCCCTGATCGGGATGGGCAACAGCTCTCAGCCCACGCGCCGGCTGCGCTTCAGGCACGCTAGCGCGTGGGCCGGGACTTACCCGAAGGCACCTCCTGTGAGAGTTATCTCAGGAATTGCCGTGCTGCGCCTGCCATTCGGCCCGGCGCGCCTGCTCAGCCGCGACGATTCCCGGGATCTGGGCCTTCTGATCAGGCGTGAGTACGCCATAGATCTGGGACCACAGGTTGGCACGCGCCTGAACTGCAGCCGAGGCGTTTGCCTGGGCCGTAGCTACCAGTGAAGCGTAGCTCGAATCGGCCGGGGAGGTCGATTCAAGCGCCGCCCGATTGGTACGTAGCGAGTTTATCAGCGTGGATCGCTCGGACCGGCTCTGCGCCATCAGCGTGCGGATGGCGCTCTTCTGCTGCGCTGACAGATTCAGCTTGTGCAGCAGATGCGCGAAAGGTGCCCGATGCCGGAAGTGGGCACGGCCCTGAGATACGGAAGTGCCCGGCGCAGCAGCCGTGCTCTGCGCGAGCGCGAGCGTCGCGAACGAGGCCGCGACGATGGCGGCCGGAATCAGTGATCGCATCTTGTTCATAACGATTTTCCTTTGCAGTGGAGGGGATCGGCCGCGGCCTGCGCCGCGGCGGGCTGTGCAGCCAAACTGCTGCACTGAGCTGTGAGAACTCAACGCGAGGCGCGACTTCGAGTTGACGGATTGCTGTAATGCACCTGTCAAGAATCGTTGAGATTTCTCAGTCGGCGCGAAGTTGCCGCTCACGTGCGGCCGGGCTCTGCGCGGGGCCCTAATCGATGGGCCGCCTGCAGGCCTGGTAAATCAGTCCTGGCAGATGAAGCAGCTTCGGCTGTCAATGAGTGCTTGTCGCCCAGCGGCGTCGGAATTTGAGAGATTAAAGAAATGTTCATCTGGCTCGGGAACTCGCTGGTGCAATCAGTTTCCAATTGCTACGTCCAGATTGCATCACCCGCAGTACCAGCGGCGATGCTTGCTGATGCCGCGTAGAGCGCATCGGGGAAATCGGCAGGTCGCTCCAGAGGATCTGTCAGTCGCGTGAGGATGCCGCGCGAAGAATACTGTTACGGCAACAGCAGGAGAACGGCATGGCTCAATATTCGCTTCGCGCAAATCACTCCCGGCGAACCGACATCAGCTCGCTGCGGCTGCGTGCCGTGACCCGCTATCTCAGGCTTGAGGATCCGGCCGAGCGCGCAATGATTGATTTTCTTGAGGATCCGCCGCTCACCATCAGTGATGAGTGTCCGGCCCAGAGCGCACTGGATGAGATGTACAGGCTCGGTGTGCGTACCGGGCTGGTGGCGCGCGATCGGACCGTACTGGGACTGATTTCCGCAGCGCACGTGGATCCTCTTCGCGGCCATGAAGCGGGCGACTACACCCTGAGGGCCACGCTCATGGCGCGCGATGTCATGACACCGGTGGCCGAGGCTCCGGCGATTGATTGGGACACGCTGCAGAGTTCGAGCGTTCGTGACCTCGTGGAAGTGTTCGAAGGCGCTGGCGTCAGCTATCTGGTGGTGCTGCAGCGCGAGAGTGCCACCCTGAACTCGGTGCGCGGACTGATCGCCAGAGATCGCCTGGCGCGTTGTCTGCGGCTGGAGGGCCCGCACTGACTCACGCGGCGTTGAGCGCGCGCCCCGAGGCTACATTGCCCGGCAGCGTGCTGTGGCCTTATCGTTGCGCGATGCAAACGGTGGAGCACTTACTCGCCCGCGCGCGCGACTCTTACGCCTGGGGAGACGATGCGGCGGCCAAGACTCAATATCTCGAGGTCCTGAAGCTCGATCCGTGCGAGCTCAACGCATTGAGCGAACTGGCGGCGCTCGCGCTTGCCAGTGGCCATCGCTCGGCCGCGCGCACGGCGTATCAGCAGGCGGTGCGCTGTCATCCCGGCTATGCGGCCGCTCTGGTGGAGCTTGGAAACCTGGAACTTCTGGATCATGGCGCGAACAGCGCGCAGCAGCACTTCGAGGCGGCATTGCGCCTTGATGCGGATTTCCCCCCAGCCCATCAGGGATTGGCGCGCGCCTTGATGGCGCAAGGCGATTCTGCCGCCGCCGAGAGCCACTTCAGGAGCGGATTCACGGGGCATGCCCTCGTGCCACTGCCATTTCGGGGCCCCGGCACTCCGCTTAGGGTGCTGCTGCTGGTCTCAACCCATTTTGGCAACGTCTCGACATCGGAGTTTCTCGACCCTCGGATGTTCGCGGTCCTGGTGCTCTACGTGGAGTACTTCGATACCACGCAATCCTTGCCACCGCACGATCTGGTCTTCAACGCCATAGGCGATGCGGATCTGTGTGCGGATGCCTTGCGTGCGGCACTGGGTGTACTGAAATTCTCTGCTGCACCGCTGATCAATGCACCCCAGCGGGTGCTCAAGAGCGGGCGCTTGGAGAACGCACGGCGCTTAGGGTCGCTTGTCGGTGTCGTCGCGGCGGCGACACGACGAGTAGGGCGCGCTGATCTGCCGAAGTTGCTGGCTGAGGGCGATGCTGGCTTCCCGATGCTGATACGCTCGCCCGGCTTTCACATGGGCAGCCACTTCGCTCGCGCGCACAGTGGCGAGGAGTTGCTGCGGGCCGCTGCGCGGCTGCCAGGGGATGAATTGCTCGTGATGGAGTTTCTGGATGCGAGTGGTGCTGATGGCATGACGCGCAAGTACCGGGTCATGATCATCGATGGGCAGCTGTATCCGCTGCACCTGGCGATCTCCGCGGACTGGAAGGTCCATTACTTCAGCGCGGCTATGGCATCGGATCCCTCATTCCGTGACGAAGAACGGCGGTTCCTAGAGGATATGAAGGCCGCGGTGGGTGTGGCGGGTGTCGGCGCCTTGCTGCGTATCGCTGAAGAATTGGGACTGGACTACGCCGGCATCGATTTTGGGCTGCGCCCGGATGGCACTGTCCTGCTGTTCGAGGCCAACGCCACCATGGTCATTGCGGCACCACCCATTGATCCTGTATGGGACTATCGTCGTGCGGCCATTGAGCGGGCGCGACGCGCCGCTATAGAGCTGGTCCGTACACGCGCAAAGGCCCATTCACAGGCTGCCAAGCCTGATTAGCTGCAGCTGCAGCCCCACACGGCGCGGTGCTGCTGACTGAAGCAAGCCTCTATATTTAGTGTGTGCAAAGGGAACCCAGGCGGCTTGCCCCGCTCTCAAGGAGCGACTGCCGCTGCATATGCAGCGATTGGCGGGGAGTGGGTTTGACGGCGGAATGCCGCACAGTGTCTAACGGGCCTCACGCAGTGGCGTTGACCGGCCTCCTAGAGTCCTGAAAAACCTGAATTTCCGTCGATAACGATGGTAGATTAACCGGCTTCGGTCGGAGCGGGTCGCGGTGCGCTGTTGCGCCGCGCCCACCGTAGCAAGATTGCCAGGATGAGGACCAGCCATTGAAGACTGCCGTGAGCCGCAAGCCGCCATTTACTGTTATGGCCTGGATCCGCTGGGGGGTCGTGACGGCTGGCATCGGAATGCTCTGTGCCTGTCATCATCACACCAAGGCTCCGGTCGCAGGCACTACCGTGTACTCCATTGGGGGTTCGATCAGCGGGCTTACCAGCCCCGGCATGGTGCTGACGAACACCCGGACTGGCGGCAGCGACGTCATCGACATCGCCGCCGACGCCAGTTCGTTTACTTTTCCTACGGATTTGGCTGAGGGTGCCACTTACAGCACGGTGATCACGACGCAGCCCACGGGCCAGACCTGCAAGATCCTCACTGGCAGCGGCTCGGGCACCGTGTCCACGTACAACATCGGCACGATCGTAATCACCTGCCTGTCGGCGTGGGTCTGGCAGAACGGTGCCACTGGAGGCGACTCCACCGGCGCCTATCCGGTCAATGGTGCTGGCAGCGGCACGCCGAGCGCGCGCGACAGTGCCGCATCCTGGACCGACAGCTCGGGGCATTTCTGGTTGTTCGGGGGCGAAGGCATCGATTCGGCTGGCAACTACGGTTATCTGAACGATCTGTGGGAATACACGCCCGGGACGGGCTGGCTGAGCGCGGGCTGGCAGCGCATTGCCGGGGGCTCTTCGACGAACGGCGCCGCGGGCACCTATGCGGCACATGGCGCCAGTGCAGCAAACTGGCCGGGCGCGCGTGCCGGGGCCATCTACTGGACTGACAAGTCTGGCAATTTCTGGATGTTCGGTGGGCGGGGACTGGATTCCACGACCAACAACGCCGATCTGTATCTCAACGATCTGTGGGAATACGTTCCGGGCACTGGCTGGAGCTGGGTCGGTGGCCCGAACACGGCCAGCGCGAGCAGCGCGAGCTATCCTGCAAGCGTGGGCCTCGCATCGGCGCAGAACCTGCCGGGCGGCCGCGCGTCCGGCGTCTCGTGGATTGATGGCGCTGGTGATCTGTGGCTGATGGGCGGTCAGGGCTACGACTCTGCGGCTGCCTTTGGTCCACTGAACGATCTGTGGGAGTTCATACCCGGATCCGGCTGGATCTGGCAGGGCGGAGCCCGTACGAATAGCGCTCTTGGCAGCTACGGTGCCGCGGGCACGGCCAGCAATGTGCCGGGTGCGCGCTACAACTCGGTCTCATGGACCGACCCGTCCGGGAATTTCTGGCTCTTCGGCGGTTTTGGGCTCGCCACCACGGCCACCGCCGGTAGGCTCAATGATCTGTGGGAATACCTGCCTGCGAGTGGACAGTGGAATTTCATCAACGGATCCAAGGTCGTAGGGGCTGAAGGCGTATACGGCACCGAGGGTACGGCGGCAGCGAGCAACGTGCCGGGCTCACGTTACAGCTCCATCAGCTGGACCGATTCTCAGGGCAACCTGTACCTGTTCGGCGGCTATGGTCTGGACTCGAGCGGCACGCCGGGTGGTCTGAACGATCTGTGGAAATTCCTGCCGAGCTCGGGTCTTTGGACCTGGGTGAGTGGCTCGAGCTTTGCTGATGCCGAGGGTATCTACGGTACGTTGGGGACCGACAGTATCGGCTCTGCGCCTGGTGCTCGCTATGGAGCAATGCCGTGGATGGATGCACACGGCAACCTGTGGTTCTTCGGTGGCTACGGCATCGACGTGTCCGGTGAAGTCTTCGATCTGAACGATCTGTGGGAATTCATTCCCTGAGGCGCGATGGCTTCTGATCGAGGCCGCGGGGCGGCACGCACGCCGCTCCGACTCCGCATGGCGCGCCTCGCTCCGCGCGTCGGGCTCATCGCGCCATTGCGGTCACAATTGACACGCGATGTCTCACGGTGTGGAAAGCAAGCTTCATGGCAAGGTCGGCTCAGACTGCGGCAGGGCACCCACGCCAGGCCAACTCAGGCGCAGTAACCCTGGATACAGGCGCACACAAGGCCGGTGTGTCACCCGGCACACTCGCGCGAATTCTCATTAGCACGGCCCGCGTCGGCGACTCCAAGGTCAGTGCTGTCGATGCAACTATTGCGAAACTGCGGACATGAGCACCGATCGGTCCGGCACCGCGCCCGGTCAGATGACCGCGGCTACGGAGACGGCCAAGCGACTGCTGCCATGGCTCGTGGCGGTGGCTTTTTTTCTCGAGTCGCTCGATACGACGATCCTCAACACGGCGGTCCCGACGATATCCGCGGCGTTGCACGTAGCCCCATTGAGCATGAAGGCGGTGCTTGCCAGCTACACATTGAGCCTTGCCGTGTTCATTCCGATCAGTGGCTGGATGGCGGATCACTTCGGCACGCGTCGGGTGTTCGCCTCGGCCATCGGTCTGTTCACGCTGGGATCAATACTCTGCGGGCTCTCCAGCGACATTCACCTGCTGGTGGCATGCCGCGTGCTGCAGGGCTGTGGTGGCGCGATGATGGTGCCGGTCGGGCGCCTTACGCTGGTGCGTACCTATGCGAAGTCGGAGCTGGTCAGGACGATGAGCTTCGTCAGCATTCCGGCGCTGGTGGGTCCGATGCTGGGTCCTATCGCCGGTGGCCTCATCGTGACCTACCTGCACTGGCGCCTGATTTTCTTTGTGAACGTGCCAATTGGACTCGTGGGGCTGTGGATGGTCTATCGCCATCTGCCCAACTACAAGGAGGAGCAAACACCGCCGCTCGATGTCGTAGGTCTGATCCTGTTTGGCTCAGGAATCGCGCTGCTGTCCTACGTGCTCGAAATCTTTGGCGAACACCTGCTGGGCGCGCGCGAAGTCCTGGGCCTGCTGACGTTGTCGGTCGCGCTGATTGGTGGCTACGGCCTGCACGCCTCGCGCACGGCGTTCCCGCTGCTGCAGCTGGCGTTGTTCAAGATCCGTACCTTCAGCGCTGCCGTAAGCGGCAGCTTTGCGACGCGCATTGGCATCGGTGGCGTGCCGTTCCTGCTGCCGCTGCTGTATCAGGTGGGCCTGGGCTATAGCGCGATCCAGTCCGGGCTGCTGATCATGCCCCAGGCGGTCGCGGCCATGTCCTGCAAGTTCCTGCTGCCGCGCATCCTCACCCGTATCGGCTACCGCGCCGTGCTGGTCTCCAACACGATGGCGCTGGGCTTGCTGCTGCTGGCATTCGCCACCGTCGGTGCTGCTACCCCGGTCTGGCTCATTGTGCTCCAGGCGTTTGCTTACGGTGCCTTGAGTTCACTGCAGTACACGAGCATGAACACGCTGGTCTATGCCGATATCAGCGACGCACAGAGCAGTAATGCCAGTTCAATCGCCAGCACCCTGCAGCAGATGTCAATCAGCTTTGGTGTAGCTGCCGCGGGTCTGACGACGGCGCTATTCGTCCCAGACCGCTTCCGGACAAGTCCGTCAGAGATGATCCATGGCATTCATCTCGCCTTTCTCGTCTTCGGTGTCTTTACAATGCTCTCGACGGCGGTCTTTCGCACTCTCAGGGCCAGTGACGGGGGTGCGGTCAGCCAGCACAAGGTCATTGAGGCTGGGTGATATGCTGACCTGGCGGGGACTTGATGATGGAGTAAACTTCGAAATCACTCCAGTTGCATGGGTGTGGCGGAAAGCAAGGCGGCTATGTGATGCAAAGGTTCAATGCTGTTTGGTGGACAATGATTGCGGCGCTGCCGCTCGCGGCGGCTGGCTGCGCGGGGATCAGTACGGTCACGCCAATGACGGTACCGCTGGCCTATAAGGAGACGCCAGAAAATGGCGCTACGCTGATCAGCCTGACATGCCCCTATCTGGCGCATGTCCAGGTCATCGACAAGCGTACCGACCCGGTGCTGGGTATTCGATATCTTGAGAGCAAGCCACTGAAGGCCGACGTCACCGCCGGCAATGATCCCGCGACTTGGGCGCAGGCTGGGATCGAGGCGTACCTGAGACAGAATCATGCCAAGATTGGCGAAGTCGGTCCGACGCTCCTGCTGGAACTCCAGTCGTTAAAGACCTCGGAAGACATCGATCATAGGGCAGGTTACGATGCGCGAATCACGTTTGCCGCGAGCCTGCAATCGCCAATGGGAAAAGCCTGCTGGCACGCCTCGCTGGACGGCAAGGGCGGCAATTACGGCTACGCCGGAAGCATTGCAAACTATCAGGAAACCCTGAACGAGGCGCTCGACAAGGTGGCCTCGCAGGTACTTACGTCCTCGGATTTCAATACAGCACTTTGTCACTGCGCCGACTAGGCCGGTTGAGGTTCGATCCCTCAGGCGAACCCGCGGCATCCGCGGGTGCCGCCAGATATCGCGTATGTGATTGGGTTTCATTGGAGAGCCTGATCTGAAGGTTGCGATCTGATCCCGCGATCTGGACATGCTTGCGCGGCCGTAAGTGTCGCTTGAAATACGGGGATGCCAGGATTGCAGCAAGCCACTCGCAGTCACGCGCCGTCGCTCTGCTGCTGTGGATGGCGGTGACATGGCACAGAGCGAATTTCGTTATTACCTCGAGTTTGTATGAATTGCCGACTGCATTTATTGCTGGCCCCGTTGCTGATGACGACTGCGACATGCTCCGCCCAGGCGCAATCACCGCTATTTAGCGTCAGCAAAGTGAATATCGGCGGCGAGGGAGGGACGGATTACATCAGCGCCGAGCCAGCCTCCGGCCGCGTCTTTGTGTCCCGCCAGACGCACGTCATGGTGGTCGACGGCGCCAGCGGCCGCGTACTCGGAGATATTCCGGATACTCCCGGCGCTCATGGGGCAGCGCTCGCCGTCAAATCGAATCACGGCTTTATCACCAACGGCACTGACTCGACCGTCACAATGTTCGATTTGAAATCACTCCAGACGATCAAGAAGATCCCGGTCGCTGTGGGCGGAGTGGACGGCATCATGTATGACGCCGTCCTCGATCGGATCATCCTGAGCAATCACAGCAAACCTGTCGGCACACTGGTCGCGCTTGATCCAAGCACCGGAGAGATTACTGGTGCGGCACAGCTGTCCAACGATTCCCCTGAGGGTGTCGTTGGTGACGGGAAAGGGCGCATCTACGTCAATCTTGAAGGCAGCAACACGATCGAAGTGGTCGATGCCAGGACAATGAGGGTCATCACAGACTGGCCGATTCCCGACTGCAATCGACCCACGGGCATTGTCTACGACGGTCCTTCAAACCGAATAATCTCCGGATGCAGCAAGACCTCGGTCGTGGTCGATGCCGCCAGCGGCGCCGTAGTAGCCACCATTGCGAACGGGCAGGGCGTCGACGCACTTGGCTGGGATCCGAAGGAGAAGCTGCTTTATATCCCGGCGGGTCGGGACGGAAATGTCACGGTAGTCCATCAGGACGATCCTGATCACTACACAGTGGTTGCGACAGTCGCGACACAGACAGGAGGGAAAACGCTGACAGTAGATACGGCGACTCATACTGTCTACATGTTTGCCGCTGAATACGGTCCGGTGGCCGACGGCGCATCATCAAGCGGTCCCCCTGAGGCCGGCCCACCGCGCAAGGGTCCGCTGATCGGTGCGTGGTTCCTGGCGATTCGCCATCAATAAAAATGTCTTGATTCAAGAGTGCCATCGGCCAAGAGGAGGCTCCATGGCGGCAAGATCGAGTGTGTCGATGCATAATTTAGTGATGTTTTCGATTTCGACCCTGATCCTTGCGAGCTGCGTAGTTTCGGCTGCGGAGAGCGAAAAACCTGTTACGCACCTGGCCAAGCAGGCTTACACCATGCGCACGGCACAGGGTGATGCCAGCGTTCCGATGGAGATCTCGGTGGATCTCAATGCCGCTCACCCGGAAATCACCCGCGCCGCCATTGTGTTTCACGGCAAGGGGCGAAATGTAGAGGGCTATTTCTCAGCGTTGGAGCGTGCGGCGCACGAGGCTGGGCATGATTCTGGGCGGACGCTTCTTTGGGCGCCGCAATTCCTTCGCGAGGAGGACGCCGAAGCCCATCACCTGCCAAAGCAGTTCCTGCGCTGGCATGCGGGTTCCTGGACGGCGGGAGAACCGGCCAGCGGACCACTGCCTTTAAGTACGTTCGATGTCATTGATGCCATGTTGGCGACACTGGCCAATAAGGAGCGCTTTCCCAATCTCTCCACGGTCGTCCTGATTGGTCACTCCGGAGGCGCCCAGCTGCTCAATCGATATGCGATCGTCGGTAAGAGTGCGATCACGATGGCGGGCATTCATCTGCGTTTCGTCATTGCGAATCCTTCGTCCTACTTTTATTTCAGCGATGATCGCCCGCGGCAAGATGGATCGTTTGCACCGTTTCATGATGCTGCCTGTCCAGCATTTGACCACTGGCGCTACGGAGCTGTGAATGCGCCGGCTTACGTCGGAGCCCCGTCCGCGGCAGCCTGGCAGCAATATGAGCTGAATTACGCCAAGGCGGATGTCATCTATCTGTTGGGAACCGATGACACCGACCCCGCTCAGGCCGATCTGGACACTTCTTGCGCCGGCGAAGCCGAGGGGCCCGAGCGCCTGGACCGGGGTAAGTCCTATTTCCGCTATCTCAGGAGCCGCCACCCACAGGATTTCGGTCAACAGTTGTGGTACGTGCGCGGGGTAGCTCACGTGGGCAGTCGAATGGTGGAGTCCCCGTGCGCCATTGCTGCGGTATTTGAGCACGGAAGCTGCTCTGACCGGGATGCGTCAGAAGGCGCAAATTGATAAAGCTGCGCTTGAGAAAAGGAGGTCGGGTAGCGGGTCTTTCGCGAAAGGTCGCAGATCATTTAACGCTGCCCGCTGCCGGAGTTTCACCACCGGGAGCGGGGGACCGTGACCCGCTTCATTGCGCGCGCCGGCCGTAAGCGTAATTGCCCCATGCTTGAGCTCAGCCCGGCTCGCGCGGCTTGATGTCTTCGCTCGAATCTTCCTCTTCCTCATCGAAATCCGGGGCGGGCTCGAACTCGATTGATGAATTTTGATCATTCGCGAAGGGATTGAAGCCAGGCAGCTTTTCGATATTCGGTTGCCAAGGCTTCTCATCAGGACGGCGCTTTTCGTTCATGAAGTACTCCGGGTTAATGGGTGGCGTTTTCGATATGAACATGCCAACGGACTTCTGGATGTAAGCGCCCGGTGATTGCCCAGGTCAGTCGTGGCTTACGCCGCAGGCACCGAGTAGTGGCTCCAAGGGGCCGGAAGACTTTTGTGACCGTGAATTGTTGGGTGAGCTGTGGTTAGCAGATGGGTATGAGTGGTGGTTCTGTATGATCTCTAGAAATTGGGCGATAAGTTAAGATTATCGTGAGTTATAGCAGCTAGTAATAGTGCTATCAAAGGGTTACAGTACATCCAATGATTGAGCTCCCTATAGTCCCGGCGGTCGCCAGAACGTACTCCGAGCCCGCAGACTCCTTATTAGAGGCTGATGCGCTCTCCGTTGAGGCCGCCAAGGCGATGGAGGCCTTCCGGCGCGAAGGCCAATCCCCGAACACCCAGAGAACCTATGAGACGGCACTTCGCTATTGGGGCGCCTGGCACACACTCCGGTTTGGCCAGCCAATCCAGGGACCTGTCAGCCCGGCGGCCGTCATCCAGTTCATCGTCGATCATCTCGAGCACCAACCCACGAGCGAAGCCCCGCAGGTAGGGCCATTCACGCCCTCCTCCCGCACCACGCAACATCTCCTGCCGCCAAGCATTGACCGGCTGCTGGTGGATCGCGGCTACAAGGGCAAGCTCGGCCCATGGACACTCTCGACGGTGGAAACCCGCCTGGCCGCGCTCTCCCAGGCACACGACGCGTACATCGCCAGGAACGATCATCTGGGGCTCGGCGCTGAAGTCAATCCGCTGCGCGATCCGCGGGTACGCCAGCTGCTCGGTGCCGCGCGTCGCGCCTACGCGCGGCGTGGTCGCACGCCCTCGCGACCCCAGGCGGCGACCGCGAGCATCCTCGAAACCCTGGTCGCCACCTGTGGCGATGACCTGGCCGGCATCCGCGACCGGGCGCTACTCTACTTCGGCTTCTCCAGCGGCGGTCGACGCCGCTCGGAGATTGTCGCGGCGAGCTTCGAGAATGTGCGCCGGGACGAGGATGGGTTCATCTACGAGCTGAATTATTCAAAGACCAACCGCGGCGGCCGGCACCGACCGGAGAATTTCAAGCCGATCCAGGGCATAGCTGCCGAGGCGCTGGCACGCTGGATCAGCAAGCTGATGGAATATCGGATCACCGAGGGGCCGCTGTTCCGGCGCGTGCAGGATGATCGCATCCATGAACCGCTGCGGGCCGCGGCCGTGCGCGATATTGTGCGCCGGCGCGCCGAACTGTCCGGGCAGGCGCTCGGCAAGCTTTCGGCTCATAGCCTGCGTTCAGGATTCGTGACCGAGGCTGCACGCCAGGGGATCTCGCTGGGCGAGACCATGAAGCTGACCGGCCATCGCAGCGTGCAAACCGTCATGGGCTATTACCAGAGTGGCGAGGTCGCGGTGTCCCGGGCTGCACGGTTGATGGACCGGAAGAAGGGCCCGTGAGCCGCTGCGCTTCCCCAGCAGCGCACGGAATCTGACCGGTATGCGAATCTGGCGCGCACTGAGCGTTCCGTTTGATCTGCCTTCGCTGCTGTTTGTCCTGATCACCGCCATTCTGCTGGGATTCCTCGCTCCACACGGTCTGTACGCCGTCTTTGCCATCGTCATCCTGATTTCCTGGCTGTTCAAGTACGGCTTTGCGGTGCTGCAGCATGTAGCGCACGGGCATAGCGGCGCACCGGTCTTTTCACAGGAGATCTTGAGTCCCTTCGAGCTGCGCCCGGGGATTCAGGCGCTCGTGTGTGCCGGGGGCTACCTGCTAATTCGTCAGCTCGATGAGCCTGCAAGCTCGATCGTAGCCGCGCTGGCCTGCCTCATTCTGCCCGCCTGGGTCGGCCTGCTCGGCATCGCGGATCATCTTTACCAGGCCTGCAATCCGCTGGCGCTGTGGCGGATGCTCCGTGGCATGGGTCTTTACTACTTGCTCGTACTGGCGCTGATCGGTGTTGCGTGCCTGGTCTTCGTTTCCATCAACCACCTGCCGCTATGGTTGTCCGTGCGCTTTGCGCTGATGGAAGTGTGCATTCTGTCCTGCTACAGCATCATCGGCGCAGCAATTTTTGCCCGGCGCCTGGAAGTGGGCTTTGCGGCACGCTCCAGCCCCGAGCGCAAACTGGAGCAGCAGGCGCAGGCGCGCGACAAGCTGCGCCAGCATGCCATCGATGAGATCTACGCGGCGGTAAACGCACGCCAGTACGTCAGTGCTACGGGACGCCTCGAGGCGTGGCTGGCCGAGGTCGATGAAATCCACATTCGCGCCGATTCACAGACGATCGCCGCCGCCGCTGTGCTGTGGCGCAATGAGCCGGGCACCGCGGCCGTGCTACAGGCGCTGATCGCGTGGCTTATCGCGAAATCACGGTCCGCGGAGGCCCTGGAGGTGACCCGTTCAGCGCTCGCGAAGCTGCCAAAGTTCTCCTTAACTACGGAACCCGCCACGCTGGCACTGGCCGAGGCCGCCCGTTCGCTCGGTCAACCGAGATTCGCATTCAAGGTGCTGGATAACTTTGCGCAGCAGTACCCGAAGATGCCTCTGAGCGCCCGTGCAGCCGCGCTTCACGCTGAATGCGCCTCCTGAAAACGGTATCTTCTCCGAACCGGAATCGGACTAGTTACGGATCTCAAGGGGCCCCTTATGCGCGTGCACAGCTTTGTGCTAATCAGCACTACATTGGAGCATCCGACTGCGGAGTTATAGCAATGAGAAATGTCCTGTTCGCTTTCCTTTTGCTGGCCTGGGGTACTCCGGTCATTTGTGCAGCAGCAGAAGACCCCGTTCACGCTGCCGATGAAGCCGCCATCAAGGCCGTGCTTACAGAGCGCTTCTTGGCGGGCTGGAATACACATGACGCACACCTCTTCGCTTCGGCATTTGCCCCAGACGCCGACTTCACGAACGTTCGCGGCATGAGTGTTTCGGGCCGGGAGAACATCGAGAGATTCCACGCGCAGGCGTTCCAGAACATGTTCATGCAGAGCCATCAAACCAGCGAGGTAAAGCAGATTCGCTTTCTGAAACCCGACGTCGCCGTTGCTGATGTGCGGTGGGAGATGACAGGTTCGCTGACTCCCGGCGGCGTTGCAATCCCCCTGCGCAGCGGCCTTCTAGATCTTGTATTTACGTCTACCGGCGGGAGCTGGCTGATAACCGTCATGCACAATACTGAACTGACACCCGCAGCGGCAGCCTCACCAGCCGGCAAATAGGCAGCAAGGAGCAAGACTCAGATCTCAATGAGTCTTGCAATCTCCACTACACTGCGTGGAGGCAAATGAAAGCGATCCACCACTCTGACGGCATTGCGATATAGATAAGAGAAGAGCTGCAGTCGTCCATGACTCAGCACGTGGCTCCCTGGCCGGCGCACGACCAGATCCCGGGAACCAAAGAAGATTGCTCGATCAAGATCGATCGACGGATCCAGACCGCCAAGCTCCTTGAGGGATGCGGTGAGATTCGGTATCTCCATAAATCCATAGTGCAGGGTAATGTGCCAAATGCCATTGCCGAGGGCTTTTATGGCTGAGCGCGCTTCAGGTTCGACGCGCGGCGTCTCATCGAAGAGCACACGCAGCGCGATGACACCCTGCTGCAACGCACCCATCTGGCGCACGTGCTGGATCAGCAGCGGTGGAAATTTCTGGGTCGTCCGCGTCAGGAACACTGCAGTTCCTGGCACCCGCGGGACGGGGTGAGTCTTCAGTTCAGCCGCGAACTGCTCCTCTGATGGTGCGTGCTGCGTGATGCTCGAACGCACCGCGTCGATGCCACTACGCCAGGTCAGCATCAGGGCGAAGATGACCAGGCCCAGAGTCAGTGGCAGCCAGCCGCCATCGACAATCTTCAGCAGATTGGCGCCGAAGAAACTCATATCGACGATCAGGAAGAGACCACCGACGGGCACCGCAAGCCAGCGCGACCAGCCCCAGACCTTATACATGGCTGTGTATAACAGAGCGGTGGTCAACATCATTGTGGTGGACACGGCGGTGCCGTAAGCCCCGGCCAGACGGTCGGAACTACCAAAGCCAAAGGTAATCGCCACGGTCGCGATCATCATCAGCCAATTGACCGCTGGAACATAGATCTGGCCGTAGATCTTATCGGAGGTCTGTCGAATCCCGACCGCCGGAAGCCATCCAAGTTGCATCGCTTGCCGGGTCATCGAAAAAGCCCCGGTAATGATCGCCTGGCTCGCAATGATGGTCGCTACGGTGGCCAGCAGCACCAGCGGATAGACCGCCCAGCTTGGAGCCAGCAAGAAGAACGGATTACCTTGTATCGGGCCGCCATCGAACATCAGGCCGATCTGGCCGGCGTAACTGATCAGCAAGGCCGGAAGCACAATAAGAAACCACGACCTGCGAATAGGTGCCCTCCCAAAATGACCCATATCCGCATACAGCGCTTCGGCGCCGGTGATGCACAGGAACACTCCGCCCAGTATCAGCCAACCCACGGCACCGCCGTGCACAAGGAAGGAACCCGCACAACCGGGGTTCACCGCTGCAAGCACCTGCGGATGCCGTGCAATGCCGACGAAGCCCAGCACCGCGATCACCACAAACCACAGCAGCATGATCGGCCCAAAGGCCCGGCCAATGCGCTCTGTACCCAGGCGCTGGAGCGCGAACAGTGCAATGAGGATCAGCAGTGCCGCGGGCATGACAAAGGGCTTTAACGTCGGGGTGACGGCATTCACTCCTTCCAGCGCACTTAATACCGAGATGGCCGGAGTGATGGCGCCGTCCCCGTAGAGCAGTGCGGCTCCCAGCAGGCCCATACAGGCGAGCACCTTCGTGCCCTTCTTAAAAGAATTTACCCCCACCAGCGACATCAACGCGAGGATCCCTCCTTCCCCGTGATTGTCCGCGCGCATTACAAACAGGCAGTACTTGACGGAGACGGTGATAAGAAGTGTCCATATGATCAGCGAAAGCACGCCGAGTGCATCAGGCGCGGTAAACCGACCCCCGGTAGCCTGCGCAACGGTTTGCAAGGTATATAGCGGACTGGTCCCAAGATCTCCGAAGACCACGCCGAGCGCCGAAAGCGCGGCCCACTGAAGTTGCGGCGCTTGGGAAGGTTGCAGGCGTGGTGCGCTCATAGTCGCCATAGTACTGTTCGTGCCGCTGCAGACGAGGGTTTCTATGTGGCGAACGCGGAGCGGGCTCGACTCCCGTGGCGGCTGGTCCCATTCTCGCCATCCTTCGAGGTGTCAGCCCGCACAATCCTGGGGAATGCGCACGCGCAGAACTTGCAACGGCAGCACCATGTTGATGATCTCGAAGTTGACGGCTCCATCCGTTATGCCGATCAGCAACCGCGAATCGCGCCGCTTATAACGCGCTCAGGGCACCCGGCCCCCCCCCGCTGCACGCTGACTTACGCCGGATGGGTCGCTTACCTCGCTGTAAGCCGCAAAACCGAATGCATGTTCGCGTGTCACTTTGTTCTTTAATATCAACGCGTTGCCGCACACAGAAACCTCCTCCTGGTCTGCTTGCCAGTCAGGTAATGCGCTGCTACAGTCTTCGGTGTTAAGAAACTGTTAAGAAATCGAGCAACTCAGCGGTGCATGCGACGGACGCTATGAAAGCACAACACTTTGCTGGAGAGTTGTCATGACTGTCGCCCGAAAACTATTTCTTGGGGCGGCAGTTTCCGCCATTTCACTGGGATGCGCCGGCGCGTACGCAGACTCCGCGCCCAACTCCGCATCAAGTTCGTTGACGGTGCGAATCGCCGATTTGAACCTCAATCAGCCACGCGATATTGCCCGGTTGTACACCCGCATCAGCTCAGCAGCTGATAAGGTTTGCGGTCCGCGTTCTGTCGGCGGCTTCAATCTCACGTCAGCTGACTATCTGAGTTGCTACTCGGATGCTGTGGCTCAAGCCGTTGCCCACCTCGATCGGCCGGCGGTCACTGCCTACTACCGCGTGCGCTCAGCGGAATCCGCCGGCAGGGACGCAAAATTGGTTCAGGAATAAGCGGGAGCTGATCGCCGCGCAGAAGCAAGCGCGCCCGGTTCCCCGCCTGTGGCGGTTGCCCAGCCAGCGCAGCGAGAACAAGTACTTTGAGCGCGGTGTCTGCTCCACGGCCGCCACACGGCCTCGCCACCGCACGACCCACACCAGCGCGCTCCGCGATCCTTCTGCAAATTCCCTCCGCACCTTTACCGACTTAGCCGCAGGCACGCGGGCGATTTCAGCGTCAATCGCAGCCATTTACGCTCGGAGCTGTGAGTTTGGCGTCGCCAATTCTGACTTCGAACTGACCGCGCTTATGCCGGGGACGCACTACTTTGCTAATAGCAAAACGAGTGCATGATTAAGCGCCCGCAAAAGATTCCTGAGATGGCTTGAGGCGATCCTCACTGATAGCGCGGCGCGCGATCTGGAAGAATCTCTAGGCGTACCTGGCGCAGTTCGATTCCCAGGCATGCACCAAGCATGCCTTCCAGCCTTTGCCCAAGGCAAGTGACCCTCGTCGCATGCTCCCAGAGGCTCTGACCCGCAGCACGCCAGGACTTGCGCTCACCACCGCCAGCGTGGCCTGGGGAACGGGAATGCTATTGGCCTGGAGAACGAAACTCATCGCCGGCGCAGAAGTCGCCTCAGCAGCCTGTACCGTGGGCAGCAGCAGTCCTGCGGTCGCCACTCCGATCAGGATGCTGAACCCGAAACGCAATCTCATTCTCATCGGTACATCCTCTCGTTTGACGCTCGCGCGTCCGCTGATCTCACCGACTGGCTGCACGTTTCGGCAATCGCCGAGCTTCCGCTCAATGCCGCCGTCGTGAATAACTTGCGCAGAGCCTAAGGGTTGCCTCGTTGTTCGGATATACACAAAGCTGTTAAGACTCTTCCCGGAAGGCTAAACGACAAAATATTTACGGATAATTAATCTCGTTCCGGGCGCAAGTGCCCCCCGCAATCTGCCTTCACAAGGCGCGCCGCTTCCAGGTCCTAACCGGTCTGGAAAGAACCCCCGTTCTCGCTACTGCCGATGTTCTGGCCTTCGGGCAGTGCTCGATCGCCTAAGGCCCAATGCGTGGCGGCCCACAGAATTGACTTCCGCTCGACGCGACAGCAGGTGTCGAATGCCTGTCAACTAAGGAGAGCGGCGCGATCAGTGCTACTGCAGCATCTCGACTCTTCAACCTCCCGGGGCTCGCTCAACTCTTTGTACTTGCGACTCTTCGCAGAAGGCAGCCTGATCCATCACTTCGACGCGCCGCACGTATAACAGCGGCGATCGCTCGCAGTGACAAATCTCCGCAAGAGAACACCGGGCTCTGAAAACAACTCGCGACCACGAAAGCCCGAGTTCTACTTATTACTATCGAGGAGATGCCAAGAAGAATTTCGGATTAACAATCCGTAAAGGTTTCGACACGCGACATCTGATGCGGTTTTCTTAACAGCTTTGCATGCAGACGAGAGACTCCCTGTTCGGTAGCGTTTCATCCAATGCTCAGTGCACATCGAGCCACACGCAGCAACCTACCTCGAGAGCGACAGGAACACATTGTGCGGATTGCAGTTCATTTCCCAGTCGCACATGGAAATGGCTGCGAAGCGCGTGGTTAGTTGCCGGAATGGAGGAGTGCCGCGTATGAAGCCGACCCTGAAACTTGCCCTAGGTGCCTTGTTGGGCGTTGCGCCATTGTTCTTCCCGATCGCGGCGCACGCTCAATCTGCTGATTCAGATTCACTGGTTCAGGAGAAGAGCTCAACCACAGGCTCGCTTGAGGAGATCGTGGTGACCGCGCAGAAACGCGCCTCCACGGTGCAATCCACGCCGGAAAGCATCGCGGCCGTCAGCAGTCAGGACTTGCAGGACGCCGGCGTCGCCTCCCTGGCAAGTCTCGCCCAGGGTACGCCCGGTGTCTCCCTGAAGAGCGAAGGGCCCAGTCAGACGGAGATTGAGCTGCGCGGCATGACCTCGAGCGGCGGCAACTCGGCGACGGTCGGCTTCTATCTGGATGACATTCCCCTGGCGGGACCCGCAAGTGCCCAAAACGGCCATGTGGTGATCGACCCTGACCTCTATGACCTGAATCGCATCGAGATACTGCGTGGGCCTCAAGGCACTCTCTTTGGATCTGGTTCCATGGGCGGCACCGTAAGACTGATTACCAACCAGCCCAACTTGTCGCAGTTTCAATCGACCGCGCAGAGCGTCCTGTCGAGTACTGAGGGCGGTTCATTCAATCACAACGACAATCTGATGATTAACCTGCCTCTGATCAACGACACTCTGGCGCTACGGGTCGTGGGCAGCGAAAATTATACCAGCGGCTGGATCGATCGCATCGTGGCTGACCCCTTTCCTCTGGCGGGTGGAAACCCGGACGGCAACGTGCGCGGCGATGTCCTGGACGCGCCCATCGAGAAGCAGTACCCGGGATCAAATGCCTACCAAATCTACGCGCAGCGCGTGACCCTGCTGTGGCAGCCCTCAGAGAGCCTCTCGGTCACGCCCTCATTCTTCCACGAAGGCAGCACCCAGAACGGCATCAGTGCCTATGACAGCGATCCTGGAACGATGGCGCACTACCAGCCCTTCGACATCGCCGAACCACTGACCGATTCCCTGACGGCCTACAGCATCAATGTGAATTACAGTCTCCCGAGCTTCGATGTAACCTCGAGTACCGCGCGCTGGACTCGAGAATCAACCCAGGTTGAGGAGGCGAGCGAGGCCTTCAATAATCCACTCGAGGAAATTACCTATAACTCCAACTACGGTCTTCCGAACCCGGGATATTATGGCCCGAGCGGATCCGGGCCGGAGCACGGAAAGGAGGAGGATCCTACCCATCAACTCAGCGAGGAGCTGCGATTCACTTCGAAGGGCGATGGAAAGCTCAGCTGGGTCGGGGGTCTCTACTACAGCGACTTCTACTCTTTGTGGACCTTCCACGGTACGACGCCCAACTACGCCTCCTTCATGGATCTGGGTACGCTCGCACCGGCAACCACGCCCAACTGGTTCGATGCCTACTCGCCTACAACGATCAAGCAATATGCGGCATTCGCCGATGCCACCTTTGCGCTGTCCAATGCGCTCAAGATGGATGTCGGTGCCCGCCTGAATCACTACGACTATGATTTTTCCTCCTGCATCAGCGGCTGGGGATCGGGCAATGGAGCCGCTACGCCCTCATGTTCCGGTCTGATCGCGCTGACATCGACCAGCTTTAACCCGAAATTCAATCTGACCTACACGTTCAGCCCCAACCTGATGCTGTACGGCACCGCGTCCGAGGGCTTCCGCCCCGGCGGAGGGGACGCTCTCTATCCAACCACCGGAGCCGCGTGGGGAGGGGCTCTCCAGCAACAGAACTACACCAACGGGAGGTGGCCCACGACCTATGAGCCGGACACTGTCTGGAGCTTCGAGCTGGGCGAGAAGTCCAGGATGCTCGATCGCCGGCTGACCTTGGATGCGAGTGTCTTTTATGAGGACTGGCGCCACGTCCAGCTCGAGGCGTATCCGAACGACTGGGCGCTTAACATCATCGGCAACTACGTCACCATCTACGGCGGCGACATCGATATGCTGGCCGATCTCGGGGCCGGATTTGAGCTCAAAGTCTCCTTCGGTTACTTGCACGAATGGCTGGACGGGGGGCCGCATTGGGTGATAACCCCGATCCACCAGATGCCGGAGGTCACGCCCGAGAGCGGTACCGTCGATCTCAGCTATTCCAAGCCCCTCGGCAGCTCCTACGCGTTCACAGCCCGAGTGGAGAATTCCTATACGGGTTCACGCTACTCGATTTTTTTCTCGAACCCTTACGAGTTCACCGGCACCTACAAACAACTGCCGGCCTATGACCTGATCAATGTCCGCGCAGGCATCAAACACGGGGATACCTGGAGCGCCACGCTGTTTGTCAACAACCTCACTAACAAGCACGCCCAGCTGGAGAGCATGTTTACGGAAAACGAACCGCAACCTGATTTTACCCGCGTCGAAACCAACCAGCCGCTCACAGGGGGTGTGGACCTGACCTATCGCTTCTAGACAGGCGTACGAGCCCGGCTCATCCGCGCACCTCACGAGCGCGACAAGATTCTGGTCATTACGTCCGGGTGGGGCATACGCCCACAGGGAGAGCCGCGCGCGGAGAGATGATATACTGGGGGTCTGTCGCGGCCGGTGACCGGCGCGGCCGAACTGGTTTAGTCCTTTGCATGGGGTGGCATGACCCGACGCGCCAGAATCCTGCTCCCGCGGCTCGTCCGCGGGTTCGATCTTGTGTGCCTCTCATTGGGCCTGGCGCTCCTGGTTGTATTGGCCCCCACGCTGCTTATTCTTTCAGCGAGAGCCTCCGCACCGTCCCCCGGCGAGCTGACCCGGGTCGAAGGCGTACTGGAATCCTGCCGGACCGACCCGCAGGGCGCTGTGTTTACGCTGTCGGGCCAGCCCGGCAGCTACCGCTCGAATCTCGGACCACCGGAGACGTGCGCCGACGCGCTCAGCCGCAGGGGTGGCGACTTGCATGTTGCGGTTTATGTCGAGTCGAAGGATGAGCAGGCGGCGGGCGCCTCCTCGGTGATTCCGACCTACGGCATGAGCGTCTCAGGCGCGGTGTTGCGCTCGGCAAGTCAGGACGTGCGCATCGCACGCATTGATGCAGCGATATTCCTGCTGCTAGCCGTGGCGGCCGCAGCGACCCTGTTCGTGCTGGCACGCTGGATGCGACGCGCCCGCAATCCCCTCCAGAGCCTACTCGGCGTTGAGGGCCCATCGGATACGGGCCCGCACCTCGGTTAGCGTCGACAGCGCATACCCGCTCCGGCCGGCGACGGCCCAAGGTATATCTTAACGAGTTCCTAACGCCCTCCCGGCTATTCTCGACTTTGTGCGATGCGTGGTTGTATCCCGATTCAGGAGCCACGCCCCGATCAGTCGCCCCGATGTCGATCACATTTCCACCTTCCAGAACAGCACAATGCCTGGAGCCCTGCGGCATGTCCGATACGAGCTGGGTGAGCCGCAAATTCAGCGGCCTGTTGCCTATGGCGCGAGTCCCGGTGTGGGCGCAGGCTTAGCTTTGCGGCACGAGCTTGAGCCGGAGGACTACGCTGGCCCGTCGTTCGGACCGCCTGCGGCCAGCCCAACGCAATCGACCGATGGCTGGCTGCTGGTCGCCGTTTCCTCCAGCCAGAATGCGGCGCGCCTCGTACGCCTCGGCAAGACACTGGCCGATCGCTGGCATACCGACTGGATCGTCGTGTGGGTACAGACACCCCGGCTGCTTGGCCAAGTGAGCCGCCATGAGGAAAGTCTGATCGAAATTTTCCGGCTGGCCGAGTCCCTGGGGGCCGAGACCGAGATACTGAACGGTCTGTCCGTCGCCGCGACCCTGGCCCGCTACGCCGAGGTGCGCCATGTGGGTCGTATCCTGGTCGGCGCGCCGCAACCCCGCCGTTGGCTGGGTTGGTTGCATCGCTCTACACCGGCAGCGCTGCTCAGGACCGCCCCCACAGTCAGACTGATCGTCGCGCCAATCCAGGAGGCAGCGACCGAGAGCGTGGAACCGGTGGGCACCTACAGTCGCCCACCCGATTATTCCAGCCGACTGCACTCCCTCTCCCGCTACCTACGGGCGATCGGCCTGACCGGGCTGTGCACGCTGATCGCGTTCCCGATGTTCCAATACTTCGACCCGGTCAACATTGTGATGATCTACCTGCTCGGCGCAACGCTGGCCGGGCTGCGGCTGGGACGGGGTCCGGCGGCGTTGACAGCCGTTGCCAACATCATCCTGTTCGACTTCTTCTTTGTGCCGCCCCGCTACAGCTTCTATATCGCAGAAACTCAATACCTGTTCACGATCGGCGTCATGTTGATCATCGCGCTGGTCATCGCCAACCTGATGGTCAGCGTGCGCCAGCAAACGGAGGCCGCCGACGCACGCGAGCACCGCACCGCGCTACTCTATGCATTGAGTCGCGAACTGGCGGCAGCGGCTGACATCCGCACGATGACCCAGATTGCCGCGCGGCACATCACTGCGGTATTCAGGTGCCGCGCTCTGGTAATTGCCCTGCCGCCCTCCGGTGTGGCTCCCAGCGCCTCCAGCCTAAGCGACCCTGAGGCAGCGACGATGCCGCTCGATGACCACCTGGTACAGTGGGTCGCTACCCACAGCAAGAGTGCGGGACCGGGTACCAGCGAGTCCCCGGACGCCCCCATCCTGTACCTGCCGCTGCGCGCCAGCGTGCGCACGATCGGCGTGCTGGCCATTGAACCCGCTGATAAAGCCGAGGTGCGGGAAAATACCCAGCGCCGCATGCTCCAGGCGCTCGCGGCTCAGGTTGCCCTGTCTCTGGAGCGTGCCCAACTGGCGCACATGGCCGAGGAAGCCCATGTCGCGGCCGAACGCGCGTCACTGCGAAATACGCTCCTGGCCGCGATCTCCCACGATCTGCGCGCGCCGCTTGCGGCCATTGCCGGCGCTGGCAACCTGGTCGCTCAGACCCATTACGCCCTGGATGCGCATCGGCGCACGACGCTCGGCCGGCTGATCGAGGAGAAAGCCCGGGACATGACGACCCTGCTGACCAATGTGCTTGAGCTGCTGCGCCTCGAGTCCGATGCCGGCGTGCTCAAGGCTGACTGGCACAGCATCGAGGATCTGGTCGGCACCGCCCTCACCCACACGGAGCACCGGCTCGCCGGATGGCAGCTGATCACGAACTTTCCCTCAGGGTTACCCTTGATCTATGTCGATGCATCACTGGTTGTGCAGCTCATCGTGAATCTGCTCGAGAATGCGGTGAAATATACGCCGCCGGACACGACCATCACCCTGAGCGCGAAGTTCAACGAGCGGCTGCTGACACTGCAGGTAGAGGACAACGGGCCGGGCTTTGGAGAGCGCGATCCGGAGCTCATGTTCAGCAAGTTTCAACGGGGCCGCGAGGAAAGCGAGATCGCCGGCCTGGGTCTGGGTCTCGCGATCTGCCGCGTAATCAGCGAACTTCACGGCGGTTCGATTCGCGCATCGAACGGCCACTCCGGAGGCGCACGATTCGAGGTGGACTTCATATTGTCGCCCGCGGTTACCGACACGACCGGATTGCAGCTGCCCGCATGACACAGGCGATGCATCAAGTGCTGTTAGTGGAGGATGACCCTGCCATCCGCAACGTACTGACTATGCTGTTCGAACTCAATAACTTCCGTGTTGTGTGTGCTGATACCTGCGAGCGCGCCATTCGCGAGGCGCAGTCACATCGACCTGATATCTGCCTGGTGGACCTGGGCATGCCGGATCATGACGGCCTGCATTTCATACACCAGACGCGTTTGTGGTCGCCGGTACCCATTATCGTGCTGACGGCCAGAACCCTCGAGCACCAGCGCCTCGCGGCCTTCGAGGCGGGTGCCGATGACTATGTGATCAAGCCATTCAGCAATCAGGAGCTGCTCGCACGCGTGCGCGCGATCTTGCGGCGCGTGACCCGCGGCGATCGGCCCGATGCCGTACTGCCGCTTGGCGCCGTCTC
>Ga0181537_10000875_pt1 | contig 28071 bp, 29 predicted proteins | sample PEATcosm2014_Bin_39_FD_119765 | JGI IMG/M metagenome (GOLD analysis project Ga0181537, IMG submission 119765) | Peatland microbial communities from MTU Mesocosm Facility, Houghton, MI, USA - PEATcosm2014_Bin23_10_metaG | ecosystem: Environmental > Terrestrial > Soil > Wetlands > Peat | place...
GCGTATGGACCAACTGCTATCACGCCTATCCGGCGCATGCGGCGTTTGGCGGCTACAAGCAGTCCGGCGTCGGGCGCGAGAACCACAAGATGATGCTGGATCATTATCAGCAGACCAAGAACCTGCTGGTGAGCTACTCGCCCAAAGCGCTCGGATTTTTCTAGGGCCGCGCATGGCCGAAGTCGCACGCGTCAGCGCGACCGAGGCGGCGCTGGCACTGATCAGCCGCCTGCAGCAGCAGCACGGACCGCTGATGTTTCACCAGTCCGGCGGCTGCTGCGACGGCAGCGCGCCGATGTGCTTCCCGCGCGGCGAATTCCTGGTCGGTGACCAGGACGTGCTGCTGGGGGAGATCGGTGGCCAGCCGTTCTATATCGGCGGCGCGCAGTTCGAGTACTGGCGCCACACCCACCTGATCATCGATGTGGTGCCGGGGCGCGGTGGCATGTTCTCGCTCGAAGGCCCGGAAGGAATGCGCTTCCTGACGCGCTCGCGCCTCTACACCGATGCCGAATCGCGCCAGCTGGAATTGCAGCCGCTGCAGATCGGGCCGGCGGCTACGGCGACAGCAACGGCGGCAATGCCGCTATAGCGGCGCAAACTGTGCGCGCCGCGCCGCTGGTTTGGTGAGCAGCATCTGTACGTCGCCGGTCGCACGCTCGAGGAATCCGCCCTCGCAGTAGGCCAGGTAGAAGTCCCACATGCGCACGAAGCGCTCCGGATAGCCGAGCGCCCGCACCTCGTCACGCCGTTCGAGGAAGCGCTGCCGCCAGGCGCGCAGCGTCAACGCGTAGCTCGGTCCGATGTCCTCGAGATTGAACAGCTTCAGGTCGCTCACCCGTGCCATGGCCGAGAGCATCGCGCTGACCGATGGGATGAAACTGCCGGGAAACACGTGCCGCTTGATGAAATCCACCGAGCGCAGCGCCTGCGCATAGCGGTGATCCTCAATGGTAATCGCCTGCACCAGCGCCATGCCGTCATCGGTAAGCAGCTTACCGAGCTTGCAAAAATAAGTGTCCAGGTACTGATGGCCTATGGCCTCGATCATCTCGATCGACACCAGCCGGTCGTAGCGGCCGGTCAGGGTGCGGTAGTCCGCCAGCAGCACCTCGACCCGGTCGGTGAGCCCTGCCGCTGCCACGCGCGTACGCGCCAGCTGGTACTGCTCGTGCGAGATCGTGGTTGTGGTCACGTGGCAGCCGTGGTGGCGCGCCGCGTGCAGTGCAAAGCCGCCCCAGCCGCTGCCAATCTCGATCACGCGGGTGTGCGCCGACAACTGCAGCTTGTCGCAGATGCGCTCGAGCTTGCGGGTCGAGGCGCGCTCGAGCGATTCTTCGTCGCTGGCAAACAGCGCCGAGGAGTACATCAGGTTGTCATCGAGAAACAGGCGGAAGAATTCATTGCCCAGGTCGTAGTGCGCGGCGATGTTGCGCCGGCTGCCGGCCCGGGTGTTGCGCCGCAGAGCCGCCCAGCCGCGCATCAGCGCGCCACCGATACGTGCCGGACCGCGCTCCATCGCATCCAACCGGTCACGATTGCGCACCAGCATGCGCACCAGGGCGACCAGCTCATCGCAATCCCACAAGCCATCCATGTAGGCTTCCGCCGCTCCGACGCTGCCGTTGAGCGCCACCCGCCGGTAGAACGCCGGATCATGGATGCGCACGCAGGCGCGCAGCGTCGCGCCCGAGTGCGCCGCCGGCGCGCCAACGCTGATCGTTTCACCGCCCTCGCGCAGCAGCAGCGCGCAATCCGGAAGTTCCTGCAGCAGATCGAGCACCCGCCGGCGCAGTGCGCGCTCGAGCCAGCTCGTGGACCGCGACGCGCGCGCCAGCGGGACCACCTCCGCGCTGCTCACGAGCGTCCGCCCTCGGCATCCTGCCGCGCGGCAAAGCGCAGGCTCGCCGGATAGGGCCGCAGGCCGTGCACCAGGCCGAGCCATGACAGCACGCTCAGGCCGTAGTAGGTCATGTCTAATTCCCACCAGTGCAGTCCCTGGCGCGCAGATCCCGGATAGCGGTGGTGATTGTTGTGCCAGCCCTCGCCGAAGGTGATCAGTGCCAGCAGCCAGTTGTTGCGGCTGGCGTCGCGGGTACCGAAGCGGCGCGAACCGAAGCGGTGCGCCAGAGAGTTGATCATGAAGGTGGCATGGAACAGCACTACGGTGGAGATGCAGAATCCCCACACCACCAGCTGCAGGCCGCTGGTACCCAGCTGCGGCTGCGCGCCGTTCAGGTAGCGCCCCAGCACGTACAGCGCCACTGCCAGCACTACCGGCATCAGGATGTCGAAGCGATCGAGCAGCCGCAGTTCCGGGAAGCGCGCCAGGTCGCGAATCATGCTCCAGTCGGTGCGAAACCCGCGTGGGGTCAGGAACCAGCCGACGTGGCTCCACAGGAAACCGCGTCGTACCGGTGAATGCGGATCGAGTTCACCCTCGGCGTGGCGGTGATGATTGCGATGGTGCGCGGCCCACCACAACGGTCCGCGCTGCACGCTGCTGGCGCCGATGGCCGCGAATATGAATTGTACCAGGCGCGATGCATGGAATGCCCGATGGGAAAAATACCGGTGATAAAAGCCGGTGATCGCGAACATCCGGATTGCGTACAGCGCCACCGCGGTGGCGATTGCAACACCGGAGACCCCGACCCAAATGACCGACGCGCAGGCCAGGTGCAGCCCGACGAACGGCAGCGTTCGCAGCCAGTCGATGTGCTGGTCGTCATCGTCGGGCAGACTGCCAACGCTGGAGTCAAGCCAGCGCGCCAGCGCCGTGCCGATTCTCCGCGGCAGCGCGGGTGTGGTCTGCATACTCGCTTCCCTGGAGTGTATTCTCACCGCCGGTGCACTGGCAGTCCTGCACCGATCCGAATCCGCCGCGCGGGGGCTCACTGCCGCCGGCCGTAGCATTGCAGTACACAGTGGCGAGTCGGCGGCTGGCCGCCGGCGCGCTCGATCCCGGCCGCCGTCACATCGTCGACATCACGAATATTGCTCAGGCCACCATATTCGCGCAACTCGTGTATTGTTTTGTCATAGGCGACGTCGATGTGCGGCAGCCCCAGGCCATACCCGCCGGCTAGCTGCAGCCCGGACTGCTCGGCCGGCGAACAGACGTAACCCGGGTAGTACGGCCCGCCGAGGCACCCGGTGCCGCCGCCGACGGCCGCCAGACCGGCCAGCGGTGCGCATGTGTGCTGCATATGCTCATTAATACGCCGGCCAGCGGCTCGCGGATGCAGCGCGACCGGGGCTTCAGGCGTCGAACGGATGGCGCAGTACTATGGTCTCGTCCCGATCCGGCCCGGTCGAGATCAGGTCCAGCGGCACACCTACCAGCGCCTCGATGCGCTCAAGGTAGCGGCGCGCGTTGGCCGGCAGCGCGCTGTGCTCGGTGAGGCCGACGGTACTGACCTTCCAGCCGGGCAGTTCCTCGTATACCGGCTCGATCTCGTTGTAGGCATCGGCAAACAGCGGCGTCTCGGTGGTGGTCTCGCCACGCACGCGGTAACCGACGCACACACGGATCGTATCCAGTCCGTCGAGCACGTCGAGCTTGGTCATACACAGTCCCGAGACGCTCGAATGCACGATCGAGCGTCGCAGCGCAATGGCGTCGAACCAGCCACAGCGCCGTCGTCGTCCGGTGACCGAACCGAATTCGTGCCCGACGCGCGACAGGTGCTCGCCATATTCGTCGAACAGTTCGGTCGGGAACGGCCCGGCGCCGACCCGCGTGGTGTAGGCCTTCACGATACCGAGCACGTAATCGAACATGCACGGCCCGACCCCGGTGCCGGTGGCCGCGCCGCCAGCGGTGGTGTTCGAGGAAGTCACGAACGGATAGGTGCCGACGTCGACATCGAGCATCGCGCCCTGCGCGCCTTCGAACATGACATTGGCGCCTGCGGCGCGCAGCCGCGCCAGCGCCCCGGTGACATCCACCAGCAGCGGTCGCAGCCGCTCCGCGTACTCGAGCTGCTCATCGAGGGTGCGCTGGAAATCCACCGGCGGTTGCGCGAAATAGCGCTGCAGGACGAAATTATGGAAGTCGAGCACCTCGCCGAGCTTGGCCGCGAAGCGATCACGCTGAAACAGATCGGCAACACGCACCGCACGGCGCGCCACCTTGTCCTCGTAGGCCGGCCCGATGCCGCGACCGGTGGTACCGATCGCATTGACGCCGCGCGCCGACTCGCGCGCCCGATCGAGCGCCACGTGCGACGGCAGGATCAGCGGGCAGGCCGGCGAGATGCGCAGCCGGTCGAACACCGGCACGCCCTGGTCGATCAGCATCTGGGATTCGTCGAACAGCGCCGGCAGCGACAACACTACGCCGTTGCCGATGAAGCAGCGCACCCCGGCGCGCAATATGCCCGACGGGATTAGCGACAGCACGGTCTTGCGGCCGCCGATCACCAGCGTGTGGCCGGCGTTGTGTCCGCCCTGGAAGCGCGCCACCGCCGCCGCACGTTCGGTCAGCAGATCGACGATCTTGCCCTTGCCCTCGTCACCCCACTGCGTGCCGATCACGATGACGAAACGCCCCATCAGGATCGCACCATGTAGAGGATCGCAAGGCCCAGCAGCATGCTCGCCAGGCCGAAGATGCGCAGCTCGCGCTCTTCCATCGACGCCATCCTCGCCAGCAGCCGCTTCATCGCCGGCGGATTGATGAATGGCATGATGCCTTCAATGATGCACACAATCGCGAGCGCAGCCAACAAGTCGGTCCAGTCCAACCCCACGAGTCACCCTAAGGCAGATCAGCGCCCGCTGGCGCTGTGCAGATATTTGAAGAAATCGCCTTCCGGTGCGATGACCAGGATATCGCCGTCGCGCCCGAGCGTATCGCGATACGCCTGCATGCTGCGGTAGAAGGCGGCGAATTCGGGATTGCGGGCATAGGCCCTGGCATAGACGGCGCCGGCACGCGCATCCGCCTCAGCGCGGATGTGCTGCGCTTCGCGCGTCGCATCGGCCAGGATCTCGGCGCGCTTGCGCTCGGCATCGGCGCGGATCTTCTCCGCGTCGGCGATGCCGCTGGCGCGCTGCTGCTGCGCCTGGGCAATCTCACCCTGCTGCATGCGCTGGTACACCGCCGCGGCGACGTCGTCGGTCAGATCGATGCGCTGCAGCTGCACATCGACCAACTGCACTCCCAGTTCCCTGGCTGCCGCGCCGATGGCGTCGAAACCGGCGGCGCTCAGCGCGCCGCGCGGCTCGGCAATCACTTGCGTCAACGGCTGGCCGGCCACTGCGCTCTTGAGCCGGTCACGAAGCACGTCGGCCAGCCGCAGCCCGACCATGTCCTCGTCACCACCGGTGGCCTGGAAGAAACGCGCGGCATCCAACAGCTGCCACTTGAGATAGAAATCCACACTCAGCGACTTCTGGTCGCGCGTCAGGAAGCTCTCCCCCGGATAGGCACGCGTGAGAATGCGACGCTCGAGCAGATGCACGTCATCCAGCGGTGATTTCAGGTGCAGTCCGGCGCGGTACTGAGTGCCCTCGATCTGGCCGAAGCGCGTGCGCAGCGCCACCTCGCCGTCGCCAAGGATGTAACAGGAGCGCCACAGCAGCAGCGCGATCAGCGCCACGCCGAGCGACAGCAGCAGGCGCGCCGACATCAGCGATCCACCCGGTCGCGTCCGCGCTCGCCGGGCTCCGGACGATCGTTAGTGACGCTGCCGCCGGTCGGCGCGGTGGCGGCGGCGCTGGCGGCAGCGCCGGCAGCGCCGCCGCCCCCAGCAGTGCCAGCACCGCTCGTGGCAGCCCCGGCCGCGGGCGCTGCGCCGCCGGCGATGGCGCCCGGCGTTACCGCGCGTACCGCCTCGGCGAGCTTGTCGAGCGGCAGGTAGATCATGCTGCCGTTGCCGTTCTTTGCATCGATGACGATCTTGCGCGAGCGCGTCAGGATGGTCTCCATGGTCTCGATATACAGCCGGCTGCGCGTCACCTCCGGCGACTGCGCGTAGGCTGCGGCGAGCTGAGTGAAGCGCTCGGCCTCGCCGTCCGCATTCGCCACCGTCTGCGCCGCATACACCTGGGCATCGGCCAGCTGGCGCTGCGCCGCCGCCTGCGCCCTGGGCACGATGTCATTCGCAAACGCCTGCGCGTCGGCGATCTCGCGCTGGCGATCCTCACCCGCCTTTTCGGCGTCGCGCTGCGTCGACAGGATCGCGTCCGGCAGCTGCACATCGGTCATGTTGACGGCGGTGACATTAATGCCGGCGCGATAGCCGTCGAGCATCTGCTGGATGCGTGCGCGCGCGTCCGCGGTCACCTGGGCGCGCGCGCCACCGCTGAGCAGCGACGTCATGTCGTGCTGCGCCACCAGCGCACGCACCACGGTCTCCCCGCTCTGGCCCAGGGTCAGCTGCGGGTCGTGCAGCGTGAACAGGTACGACACCGGATCGGCGATCCGGTACTGCACCGACCAGGCAATCTCGACCAGGCTCTGATCGGCGGTCAGCATCAGCGCCCTGGAATCCAGTCCCTGGATGCTGGTGACGTTCAACTTCTGCATGGTCTCGATCGGCCAGGGCCAGTGCCAGCCATGTCCAGGCTGCTGGATCCCTTGGTAGGCGCCGAAGCGCTGCACCACACCACGCTCGGAAGACTCGATCTGGTAATAGCCGCTCGCCAGCCACACCGCCACCACCACCAGCAGCAGCACCGATGCTGCGGCGGTGCGGCCACTGCCGGGCCGCCACAGCCGCCGCATGCGCTGCTGCCAGCGGCGCAGTATTTCATCGAGCGACGAATCTGGCGGAGCGCCGCGTGGCGGCGGCCTGGGTTTTTCTTCGCCGGGTTGGTTCCACGCCATGGCGGACGGTCAGGGCAGTGTCGCTGCCAGCGGCACTGCATCCGATTCCGGGTACAGGTCGGGCGCGGTGCTGGCCGGAAGGCCAGGCAGCGGCTGGGCTTCCAGCAGCTGCACACCGGGCTGCGCCGCCCACTGCGCCAGCTCCGCCGCCGGCAATTCCACCAGCAGTTCGATTGCGCCGTCGGCGAGCGCGCGCTCATCGCGCACCACGCCGGCGGCATACAGGCGCGCACGCAAACCGCCTGCGGCCGGCGGCAGGTGCATCCACAGGCGCTGCACGCTCAGGCCGAGGCGCTCGCCGATGGCCTCGCGCAGCATCTCCAGGCCCAGACCCTGCGCCGCGCTGATCCATACCGCGCTGGCGTTGCCGTCGGCGGCACGCTCGAGCCTGGCGTCGAGCTGCAGCCGGTCGATCTTGTTGTAGACACGCAGCTGCGGGATCTCGCCGGCGTCGATTTCCTTCAGCACCGTGTCAACCTGATGAATGCGTTCGTCGCGGTGTGGATCGCTGGCATCGACCACGTGCAGCAGCAGGTGCGCTGCACGCGCTTCCTGCAGCGTTGACTGGAATGCGGCCACCAGCTCGTGCGGCAATGCGCGGATGAATCCTACCGTGTCGGCCATGACTACCGGCGCACCGCCGGGCAGGCGCAGCCGTCGCACGGTCGGATCGAGCGTGGCGAACAACTGGTCGGCGATGTAGACATCGCTGCCGGTGAGCGCGTTGAACAGCGTCGACTTGCCGGCGTTGGTGTACCCGACCAGCGCCACCGACGGCACCGGGATCTCGGCGCGCGCACTGCGGCCGGTGGCGCGCTGCTGCTGCAGGCGCTCGAGGCGGTGTGACACCGAGCGCATGCGTGCATTCAGCAGCCGCCGGTCGGTCTCGAGCTGCGTCTCGCCGGGGCCACCACGCATGCCGATGCCGCCCTTCTGCCGCTCAAGGTGGGTCCAGCCGCGCACCAGCCGGCTGGCCTGATGCTTCAGCTGCGCCAGCTCGACTTCAAGCTTGCCCTCGAAGCTGCGTGCACGGCGCGCGAAAATGTCCAGTATCAGGCCGCTGCGATCGAGCACGCTGACGCCGCACAGCAGTTCCAGATTGCGCTGCTGGCTCGGCGACAGCGGATGATCGAACAGGATCAGCCCGGCGTTCTCGGCACGCGCCACCGTGGCAATCTCCTCCGCCTTGCCGCTGCCGACGAAAAAACGCGGATCAGGGCGTGAGCGACGCCCGGTAACGGAAGCTACCGGAATGGCGCCGGCGGAGCGCGCCAGTTGTTCAAATTCCTCAAGATCCTCGCGCTTGACCGGTCCGCCAAGCCCGAGGCGCACGAGTACGGCGCGCTCACCGGCGCGCGGGCGTTCGAACATACCTCTGTCTGCTTCGGCGCATCATTCTGCGGCGGGTTCGGCGACGCTGCCCTCTTCGACCGCAAGACGCACGGCGCGCGCCGGCACCACGGTGGAAATCGCATGCTTGTAGACCATCTGGCTCACGGTGTTTTTGAGCAGCACCACAAACTGGTCGAACGAGTCGATCTGGCCTTGGAGCTTGATGCCGTTGACGAGGTAGATCGACACCGGCACGTGTTCTTTTCGTAGTGCATTTAGAAACGGGTCTTGTAATGATTGGCCCTTGGCCATGGGATTCTCCTTATTTTTCAATTATCTTTGCTTTTCAATGGGTCGGTCTGCGAAGCGGTAACCACATCGGATCGCATGATCCGCGCAATTCCGCGGGGAGGAGGCACCTAGTTATTCTAGCACCGCGCTCACACTCGGTCATGCGTCGAGAGCGCTGTGTATGCGGTTCGCGACAATTGCCGCAAGTCCTACAGTGTGCGCTGGATACAGCGTGATCCCCGGCTCGCGCCGCAACCAGGTCAACTGGCGCTTGCCGAGCTGCCGCGTTGCAATGATCGCCTGGCGCACCGCCTCATCCAAGCTGCACTCGCCATTGCAGTAGCGCCACAACTGTCGGTATCCGACCGCGCGCACCGATGAGTGCTGCTCGCTCAGGTCGCCGCGTGCATGCAGCGCACGCACTTCCTCCAGCAGTCCGGATCGCAGCATCACATCGAAGCGCGCGGCCAGCCGCCGGTTCCAGTCGCTGCCCGCCGGCGGCAGCAGCGCATAGCGCAGCCAGCGGAATTCCTCGCCTGCGCCGCGCGTATGCGCCTGCCAGTGAGAGATCGGCACGCCGGTGAGCCGATGCACCTCGAGCGCGCGCTGGATGCGCTGGGCGTCATTGCGCGCGATGCGCGCCGCAGCCGCGGCATCGACTTGCTCCAGTTGCGCGTGCAGCGCCGGCCAGCCGCAGGCTGCTGCCTGCGCATCCAGCTCGCGCCGCAGCGCCTCAGAGGCCGGCGGTAGTGTCGCCAGGCCCTGGTACAGCGCCCGCAGGTACAGCATGCTGCCGCCGACCAGCAACGGATAGCGACCGCGCTGCAGGATGGCGCTGATCGCGGCGCGTGCATCGCGCACGAACTCGCCGGCCGAATAGCTCTGCGCCGGATCGCGGATATCGATCAGGTGATGCGCCACCTGCGCGCGCGCTGCGGCACCCGGTTTGGCACTGCCGATATCCATGCCGCGATAGATCAGCACCGAATCGACGCTGATGATCTCCACCGGCAGTCGCGGCGTCAGCGTTGCGGCCAGCTGCAGCGCCAGCTCGCTCTTGCCGCTGCCGGTTGGGCCGGTCAGCACCAGCAGCGTCGGGGGCACAGCGCCCGCAGGCACGCTCACCGTCCGCGCAGGAAAAGCTGGTCGATATCGCGCAGCGACAGCCGCATCCAGGTCGGCCGGCCGTGGTTGCACTGGCTGGCGCGCTCGGTCTGCTCCATCTGCCGCAGCAGCGCGTCCATCTCGCCGAGGCTGAGCGCGCGCTGGCCGCGGATCGCCGCGCGGCAGGCCATGGCGCCGAGGATGCGGTTGGCGGCACCGTCCAGGTGGTGCGAGCCCGCCTCCCCGGTCAGCTCGCGCCCGAGTTGCGCGAACAGCGCGCCGATATCGATGCGCGCCAGCAGTGCCGGTACGCGCCGCACCGCCAGCCGCTCCGGACCATGGCGTTCGATCTCGAAGCCGACACGATCGAATTGGGCGCTTTCGGCCAGCAGCGCATCGATCTCGTGTTCGGCGGCGGCCACGCTCAGCGGCTCGAGCAGCAACTGCGAGGCCGGCGCTGCGCCCTGATACTGCGATTTCAGCTGCTCATAGATGACGCGCTCGTGCGCCGCATGGGTATCGACCAGGATCAGGCCGTCACTGTTCTGAGCCAGGATGTAGAGGCCGTGCAACTGCGCGATCGCAATGCCGAGCGGCTGCTGCGCGGGGGTGGGTTCCGAAGCCGCCAGCGCCCGCGCGGCAGCAAAACTGCTGCGCGCATAGACGTCGCTGGCGTCCGCGGCGTGCAACACCCCGCCCCCGGGCGCGTGGCGATGCGCGGCATCGGGGCGGCCCGCGCCGAAACCACCGGCATCGAAGCGGCCGATCGCGGCAGCGTCGGCGATGAACGGCAATGCCGCGCTGCCACTGGCCGTGCCCGGATCGTGCGGCGCGCCGGCCACGCCGCCCGCGCCGGCTGTGGGTCGCGTGTGCGCGAGCGCGCGCTCCACGCTGCGGAACACGCCATCGTGCACCGCGCGGCTGTCGCGAAAGCGCAGTTCCAGCTTGGTCGGGTGGGCATTGACATCGATCTGGCGCGGGTCGAGCGTCAGGTACAGCAGGTAGGCCGGATGACGGCCGTGGTAGAGCACGTCGCGATAGCCCAGGCGCACGGCGTTGGCCAGCACGCGATCGCGCACCGCTCGCGCATTCACGAACCAGAACTGCAGATCGGCCTGGGCGCGCGCGGCCACCGGCAGCCCGAGCCAGCCGGTCAATTTCAAAGCACCGGTCGATTCATCGATCGCCAGCGCATGGCTGCGAAATTCGGCGCCGACGATGCGGTCGATACGCTGCTCGATGCCGCTGCGATCCTCGGCGGCCGGCAGATCGAGGATCTCGCGTCCGTTGTGCCGCAGGCGAAACGCCACGGCCGGCTCCGACAGCGCCAGGCGCTCAACCTGGCGCAGCACGTGACCGAACTCGGTGCTGTCGCTGCGTACGAACCGGCGCCGGGCGGGCACATTATAAAACAGGTCACGCACCTCGACGCTGGTGCCGACCGGGTGGGCCGCCGGCGCCACCGCCGAACGCATGCCGCCCTCGACCCTCAATTCGCTGCCGTGCTCGCTGGCGCGGTCGCGCGACACAATGCGCAGGCGCGCCACGGAGCCGATCGACGGCAACGCCTCGCCGCGAAAACCGAAACTTGCGATTCCCTCCAGGTCATCCAGGGTGGCGATCTTGCTGGTGGCGTGGCGTTCAACGGAGAGGGTGAGATCGGCCGCATCCAGGCCGCACCCGTCGTCACGTACGCGGATCAGCGCCAGCCCGGCGCGCTCGATCTCGATGTCGATACGCCGCGCGCCGGCGTCAAAGGCATTCTCGATCAGTTCCTTGACCACCGAGGCCGGGCGCTCGATCACCTCGCCGGCCGCGATCTGATCGATCAGGTTGGCTGATAGAACGCGTATCGGCATGCGCTGACGGTCCGACGGGTACCCACGGCTGCGAAGGGCCGCAGTGTACACACTGGAGCTAGCGCGGGCGCACGCGTCCCACACCCATGCGCGCCAGCTCCGCGTGCCTGTCGATCCACTGGTGCTTGAGCGCGCCCGCGACGTGCAGCAGCAGCAGGCCGAGCATGATCCAGCCGCCGGTCTCGTGCAGGCCGACAAACCGATCATGCATGTGCTTCTGGAACGGATCCTGCCAGCGCGAGATGAATCCGAACGGCGGCAGCTCCAGCGGCCCGACCAGCGGGATGCCATGCCCCGGGCGCGGCGCGTGCGCCGAGAGAATCGCCCAGCCGATCAATGGCATCACCAGCATCATCAGGTACAAAGCGAAGTGCACCGCATGCGCGAGATTTCGCTCCCAGGCGCTCATGTCCGCCGCCAGCGGCGGCGGCCGGTGCGACAGGCGCCACAGCACCCGCATTACCGACAGCACCAGTACCAGCACCCCGGCAATGGCATGCGTTCCCACCAGCAGGAAACGGCTCGGGGGCGGAAAGCTCTCCATGATCGAGCCTACGATCAGATTGAAAATGATCAAGCCCGCGATCGCCCAGTGCAGCGCAATCGCGACCGCGCTGTACCGCAGCGGTTGCAGTTCGGGACTAGAAGCCGCTGCGGGCAAGCTCGATGCCGCTGTCTGCGCCGTCACTGTGGCTGCGGGCGTACTGGCTGCCGTCGGGCGGGAATTTGCGGAAATAGCTGTCGATGCCGCTGAAGATCGCCTCCGCCAGGCGCTGCTGCTCGGCCGGTGCACGCAGCTTGCGCTCCTCGCCGGCGTTGGAGATGTAGGCGGTCTCGACCAGCAGCGACGGAATGTCGGGTGACTTGAGCACCACGAACGCCGCTTGCTGTACTTCGTGCTTGCGCACCGCGCCGACGCGATCGAGCGCACCCAGCACGCGATCCGCCGCCTCGACGCTCTGGCCGATGTTCGCCGTCTGCGCCAGATCGAGTACCACCGAGCGCACGTCCGGGCGCTGCTGGGAGAGCGAGATTCCGCCCTTGAGATCGGCCGCGTTCTGCTGCTCGGCCAGCGTGCGCGCCGCCTCGCTCGAGGCGCCTCGGTCGGACAGGATATAGACCGACGCGCCGGACACGCCACGATCGAGCACCGCGTCGGCGTGGATCGAGACGAACATGTCAGCATGCGCGGCGCGCGCGCGGCGCATGCGCTCGCGCAACTCGACGAAATAGTCGCCATCGCGCGTCAGTACCGCGCGCATGCCGGGTTCGCGATCGATGCGCGCCGCCAGTGCGCGCGCAATCGCCAGTGTCACCACCTTCTCGTGCGTGCCCGAGGCGCCGGTGGCGCCCGGATCATCGCCCCCATGGCCTGCGTCCACCGCGACCACGATGCTGTGTTCGCCCTGGGGCGCGTGCGCCGCGCGCACGCTGCGCGCCGCTCGCGCTGGCGCACTCGGGACTGACGCCGGGGCTGCAGCCATGGCCGGGTCTGCGCCCTGGACGGCACCCTGGGCTGCGCCCGGCGCATTCGGCGCGCTCGTGGTATCCGGCAAGTTCGGCCTGTTCGGCCTGTTCGGCGTGTCCGCGGACGCCTGCATGGCGCCTGGCGCGGGCAGCGGCGCCGCGTGCACCGGGACCTGCTCTGGCGCAGGCACCGCCGCCAATGCGATACGCAACTGATAGCCGTTGGCGCGCGTGGTCGGCTGCAACTGTGGCTGCAGCGCTGCGCGCAGTTCCAGCACCAGCCGCAGCGAGTGTCCGTCGTGCACGCCGGAGCGCACCGTCGCCACCACGCTGTCCGCCGGCGGCTGCGGCAGGCTGGCGTGGCGCCGGGTAGCGGGCAGGTCGATGACCAGCCGGTCGGGGTTATGCAGCCGGAATACGTGCTGCGACACCGGCGCGGACAGCGACAGCGTCAGCACTGCGGTCTGCCGATCGGCCTGCAGGGCGATACGATCCAGCTGCGCTCCGCCGGCTCGGGGTGGCGCGCCAATGGCCGGGGCGGCCAGCAGCGCTAGCAGCATTCCGATGACACCGACCCTGGGTCGCAGACCGTAATCGTGGTTCAAGCTGTTGTTCCCTGCGCTCTTGCGCCTGGGGACTGTATGCTGACTACAGAGACATTTCAATATTAATTAGCGAGATACGCGCTTAAGCTCAACTCAGATCTGGTCGGCCAGGGCCGCCAGGGTCAGCGTCAGCCAGCGCTCACCCGCCGCCGACAGCGCTTCCAGGCGGGCGCTTCGGCCCGCGGCCGGATCAGCGCTGAGGCTCTCGAACCGTACCGTAAGATCCGCGCGCGGCAGCGCGGCGGCGGCGCGCTCGGGCCACTCGACCAGCAGCAGCGTGCGCGGGTTGAGGTAGTCGCGCAGGCCCAGCTGCGCAAGGTCAGCCGCGCCTTGCAGCCGGTACAGATCGATATGTACCGCCTCGCCAGCGGGCGCCGTATAGGTCTCGATCAGCGCATAGGTCGGACTGCGCACGATCTCCCGCACGCCCAGCGCCTGCAGCAGCGCCGCGGCCAGCGTGGTCTTGCCGGCGCCCAGTTCACCGGACAGGAAAACCAGCCGTGCCAGGTGCTCGTCCCACGGACAATGGCGTGCCAGCGCTGCCCCGAGCGCTTCGGTTGCGCGCACATCGGGCAGGCGCCGGGTGGCCTTCATCGGCGCAGGTTCACCCACCGGTTCAACGCGTCGGCGAGTTCCAGCGCCAGGATGCCGCGCTCGCGATCGCGCGCCAGATCATCACCGGCCAGTGCATGGGCCATGACGCCGGCACGCGCGGCGAGCCAAGGATCACCGCATTGGCCCAGGATCCCGGCAATGGCCCCGGTCAGTACATCGCCCATGCCGGCCGCCGCCATGCCTGGGTTGCCGCGCTCGCAGATGGCGGGCATCGGGCCCGGCTGGTCGCGGTGCGAGACACCGATCAGCGTGCCGGCCCCCTTGAGCACGATCACGGCGCCCGGATGCCGCAGCGTCAGGGCGTGCAAGGCCGCCACGCGGTCCGCCTGCACCGCGTCGGTACTCACCTGCAGCAGTCTTGCGGCCTCGCCGGGATGCGGCGTCAGGACCGAGCCGGCAGGGGCGACCAGGCGGCGCTCGGCCAGCAGATTGAGCGCATCCGCATCGATCACCAGGCGCTTGCCGCAGGCCAGAGTGCGCTCGAGCAGCCCCTGCGCCCAGTCGGAACGGCCCAGTCCGGGACCGATCGCCACTACATCCGCCGGGCGCAGCAGCGCGTCGAGTTCATGGGGCCGGTCCACCGCGTGCACGATCAGCTCCGGACGCCCGACTGCGATTGTCGAATGGTTTTCGCGCGCGGTCGCCACCGTCACCAGGCCAGCGCCGACCCGCAGACACGACTCACCCGCCAACCGCACCGCTCCGGGCATGCCGGGACCGCCGCCGATGATCAGCACCCGGCCGAAGTCACCCTTATTGGCCTGGCGGCGCCGCGACGGCAGCGCGCGGGAGATCTCGCCCTCCCCCAACCGTTCCAGCACCGCGGTGAAGCGCGCCTCCGCAGGCACCGTCACCGCCAGATCATCGAACAGCAGGCGCCCCGCATATTCCGGTCCATCGCCCAGGAACAGCCCGGTCTTCAGCGCCACGAAGCTGATGGTGCAGTCGGCACGCACTGCGGCCCCCATGGGCGCGCCGCTGTCGGCATTGAGTCCCGAGGGCAGGTCGAGCGACAGCACCGGGCGTGCGCAGGCATTGATGGCTGCGATGGCCTCCGCCATCGGCGGCCGCACGTTGCTGGTCAGACCGGTGCCCAGCAATGCATCGACGATCACATCGGCCGCGGCCAGCAGCGCGGCGGAATACGCCAGCACCTGGCCGCCGCTGGCACGAAAATCCTGCCAGGCACTGCGTGCATCGCCGCCGAGCTGCTCCGGGGGCGTGACCGCCAGCACCGTGGCCGACAGTCCCGCGGCCTGGGCAAAGCGCGCCAGCACGTAGCCATCGCCGCCGTTGTTGCCGCCGCCGGCGACCACCGTCACCTGCAGCGCCTTGGGCCAGCGGCTGCGCAGTGCCCGCAGTGCCGCCTCGCCGGCGCGCTTCATCAGGGTGTAGCCGTCGGTGCCGTGCGCAATCGCGTAAGCGTCAAGCGCGCGCACTTGCGCCGTGGAATACAGCAGGCTGGCAGCGGACATGGTGCGATTATACTGGGCGCATTATCGCCACCATGCACCAGCCTTCCGCAGCCGCAAACGCGGCGCTGCCCAGCGCACACGATCTGCGCGCGGCGATCGCCCGCGCGGCAACAGAACTCGGGCTCGATGCCATCGGTGTCAGCGAGCTGACGCTGAGCGAGGATGAGCGGCGCCTGCAGCGCTGGCTCGAGCGCGGCTGGCACGGGGAGATGGGCTACATGGCCCGGCACGGCAGCAAGCGCAGCCGCCCGGCCGAGCTGGTGCCCGGCACCCTGCGCGTGATTTCGGCACGCATGAACTATCGGGCGCGCGAGGCGCGCGACGCCGAGGCGGTGCTGCGTGATTCTGCCACCGGCTATATTTCGCGCTACGCACTCGGCCGCGATTATCACAAGGTGCTGCGCCGCATTCTCAGGCAGCTGGCCGAGGCGGTGGCGCAGCTTGCCGGCCCGCACGGCTATCGGGTGTTCGTCGACAGCGCGCCGGTGCTGGAGAAGGCGCTGGCGCGCAACGCCGGGCTTGGCTGGATCGGCAAGCACACCAACCTGATCGCGCGCGACGCGGGCTCCTGGTTTTTCCTCGGCGAGGTGTTCACCGACCTGCCGCTGCTGCCGGACACTGCCGCCGGCGCCCATTGCGGCAGCTGCTCGGCCTGCATCCCTGCCTGCCCGACCGGCGCGATAGTGGCGCCGTATCAGCTCGATGCGCGCCGCTGCATCTCCTATCTCACCATCGAACTGCAAGGTTCGATTCCGCCCGAATTGCGCCCGGCCATGGGCAATCGAATCTACGGCTGCGATGACTGCCAGCTGGTGTGTCCGTGGAACAAGTTCGCGCGCGACGCCTCGCATCCGGATTTTCGCGTGCGCCACGCTCTGGATGCACCGCAGTTGAGTGAGCTGTTCGGCTGGAGCGAGCAGCAGTTCGAGCAGCGCATGCGCGGCTCGGCGATCTATCGCATCGGCTACGAGCGCTGGTTGCGCAACATCGCGGTCGCGCTGGGCAACGCCGCCACCAGCCCCGCGGTGCTGGCAGCGCTGCAAGCGCGCCGCGGGCATTGTTCCGCGCTGGTGCGCGAACACGTCGACTGGGCGTTACTGCAGCATCGGGCTACGGGCGGTGAGTGCGCAGATTGTCGATCAGGCGCGCCCGGCCCAGCCGCACCGCCGTGAGCACCACCAGCTCGCTCGATGCGGCGCTCGGCTCGCTCAAATCCGCGGCATTCCTGACGGCAAAGTATTCCACGCCCATGCCGGCACGCTCCAGCCGCAGGGCACCGGCGCGCTCGAGCGCGGCCAGGTCGCGCTCGCCGCCGTAGATCGCGCTGACCGCCTCGGACAGCGACTGATGAATGGCCGCCGCACGCACGCGCTCATCGGCGCTCAGGTAGCGATTGCGCGAGCTGAGCGCCAGCCCGTCCGGCGCGCGCACCGTCGGCGCACCGACGATTTCCACCGGTAACGCCAGGTCGAGCGTCATGTGTCGCACCACCAGCAGCTGCTGATAGTCCTTCTCGCCAAATACCGCGACATCGGGCGCCACGATGCCGAACAGTTTCGCCACCACGGTGGCGACGCCGTCGAAGTGTCCCGGCCGGAAGCGCCCGTCGAGGATGTCCGACAGGCCGCGCACCACGATCAGCGTTCGCTGGTCACCGCCGTTCGGATACATGTCGGCCACGCTGGGCGCGAACAGCAGGTCGCAGCGCGCCTCCGCCAGCAGCTGCTGGTCCTCGTCCAGCGTGCGCGGATAGGCGCTGTAGTCCTCGCTCGGACCGAACTGCAGCGGATTGACGAAGATGCTCGCCACCACCCGATCGCCGCGATAGCGCGCCGCGGCGAGCAGGCTCATGTGGCCGGCATGCAGATTGCCCATGGTCGGCACGAATGCGACGCGCTGGCCGGCAGCGCGCCACTGCTGCACGCGCGCGCGCGCTGCCTCGATCGTGGTCAGCGTCTGCATCGGCGCGGGCGTATCAAAAGCAATGTTCCGGCGCCGGATAGTCGCCGGATTTCACCGCCTGCACGTAGCCCGCGACCGCTGCCAGCGGCGACTCGCTGCCGGACGTGAAGTTGCGCACGAAGCGCGGCTTGCGCCCCGCGGTGATGTCCAGGATGTCGTACAGCACCAGGATCTGGCCGTCGGTGTCGGGCCCTGCGCCGATGCCGATCACCGGCACCGTCAGCTGGCGCGAGATTTCGCGGCCGAGCGCGGCCGGAATGCACTCCAGCAGCACCAGGTCCGCGCCCGCCGCCTGCAGCGCCAGCGCGTCTTCGAGCATGCGCCGCGCCGCCTCATCCTCGCGACCCTGCACGCGAAAACCTCCGGTCTTGTGCACCGACTGCGGCCGCAGGCCGAGGTGCGCGCACACCGCGATGTCGTGGCTGGCGAGGAACTCGACGATCTCGGTCTGCGCCTTGCCGCTCTCCAGCTTCACCATGCGCGCCCCACCCTCCTGCATCAGCCGCACCGAATTCGCCAGGGCCAGCTCGCGCGACGGGTAGCTCATGAACGGCAGGTCGACGATCAGGAACGGCCGGTGCAGCCCGCGCGCGACCGCGGCACTGTGATACACCATGTGATCCATCGTGACCGGCACCGTGGTGTCGTGGCCCTGGATCACCATGCCGAGCGTGTCGCCCACCAGCACCACATCCACCCCGGCGGCGTCCAGCAGCGCGGCGAAGGTGGCGTCATAGGCGGTCAGGCAGGCGATCTTCTCGCCGCGCTGTTTCATCTGCGCGAGCGTATTGAGCGTCACCGGCGGCCGCTCGGAGTCGCGCTGTTGCAGGTGGGTGTACATCGACAGCTCCTATAGCGCCGCGTGCCGCATGGGATTGTAGTAGAGGCGTCCGCGACGCTGGCGCCGGATCGCGCTCAGCAGCTCCTCGTAGTCCTCTTCAGTATTTACCGGATCGATGGTGGCCGCATTGACGATCAGCAGCGGTGCCGCATCGTACTCGTGAAAGAAGCGCGCGTAGGCGTCGTTGAGCCGTTCCAGGTAGCCGCGGTCGATGAACTGCTCGTGCTGGATGCCGCGGCGCGAGATCCGGGCCAGCAGCACGTCCACCGGCGCCTGCAGATAGATCACCAGGTCGGGCTTGGGCGCCTCGATCGCAAGCTGCGTGTGCACCCGATCGTACAGCCGGTACTCCTCCTCATCCAGCGTGGTGCGCGCGAACAGCCGGTCCTTGTCGATCAGGTAGTCGGCCACCCGCAGCGGCGCGAACAGATCGTGCTGCCTGAGAGCCGCCAGTTGCTGGGCGCGCTGGAACAGGAAATACAGCTGCGCCGGCAGCGCTCCGGCGCGCGGATTGCGGTAGAAACGCTCCAGGAACGGATTCTCGTCGGCACGTTCCAGGATCAGTTCGGCCGACAGCGTCGCGGCCAGCTTGCTCGCAAGCGTGGTCTTGCCGACGCCGATCGGCCCCTCGATGACGATGAAACGGTGCGGCAGGATTTCAGGCGCCATGCGTGCTTGATTTATTGTCCAGACGCCAGATGCCCGCAGGATCGGCGCGCGCCGCCAGCTCGGCGACGCGACCGCAACCCGGCACGTCCAGCCCGGGGGCCACTTCGCACAGAGGATACAGAACGAAGTTGCGCTGCACTATCCCGGGATGCGGCAACGTCAGCTCGGCACTGTCCAGGCGCAGTGCGCCGAACACCAGCAGATCCAGGTCGATACGCCGCGGCCCCCAGCGCACGCGCGGCGGCTTGCGGCCAAGCGCGCTCTCGAGCGCGCGCAGCGCACTGAAGAATGCCCCGGCTGGCAGCAGCGTAAGCAACCCGGCCACCGCATTGACGAAGTCCGGCTGCGCGGCGGGGCCCAGCGGGCGCGAGCCGAACAGCGAGGACTGGCGCAGCAGGCGCGTTTGCGTCATCCCGGCCAATGCCGTTAGCGCGCCGCGCACCTGGACTGCGGGCTCATCCAGATTGCTGCCGATGCCGACGTAGGCCGGATTCCACAGCATTCAAGCCGGGCCCGGAAAGCCGCGCCGACGGCGCCGGCGGCGGCGGGTGCGTGCCCGGGGCGTTGCATCCGCGCCTGCCGCGCTGCCGGCCTCATCCTGGGCTGCCGCAGCATCGGGCGGCGCGCTCGATGGCTGCGGCGCCGGCGCCGACGGCTCATCCAGGCGCTGCACCGCGCGCGCTGCGGCGGGGCCGGCAGCGCTGGCGGTCTTTGAGGTCGGGCGCGGCCGCGGCAGTGCGTCGAGCATGCGCACGCGCTCGTCCGGCGAGACTTCCTGCAAGCGCGTCCACCAGGCGGCTATTTCCGCTGGCGCCAGTCCCAGCTGCGCGCGCAGCGCCAGCAGATCGAACGCGGCACGAAAGCGCGGTTGCTCCAGCAACCGCAGCGCCCGCTTGCCGCGCGGCTGTTCCAGTCGTGGCTGGAATGCATACATCTCCCGCAATCCAAGCGCCACGCGCCTGGGAATCGTCACCCGCGCCGAAGCCTCGCGCAGTGCCCGATCGCAGGCCTCGACGATCGCGCTGATCTCGTGCCAGCGTTGCCGCGGCAGCGATTCGATCGCCTCGGCGATCGGCCCGTACAGCAACAGCGCGAACAGGAACGTCGGGGTGACCGGCTTGTCGGCCGCGACCCGCACATCGGTGTTGCGCAGACCCTGTTGCAGCAGCTGTTCGACCAGGCCGCCGGGATGCTTCGCCAGGTAGCGTTCGATCGCCGGGAACAGCACTTCCAGCAGCGCGCGCCGCCGCAGCACCGCAAGGCTTGCCTCGCCGTGGCCGGTGAGGAACAGTTTCAGGGCTTCATCAAACAGCCGCGCCGCCGGCACGCCGCCCAGCAACCCGCGCAGCCGCGGGATCGGCGCCGCCGTGGCGGGTTCGAGCGCAAATCCAAGCTTGGCCTCGAAACGCGCCGCACGCAGCATGCGCACCGGATCCTCGCGGTAGCGCGTCTCCGGATCACCGATCATGCGCAACCGGTGCGCGCTCAGGTCCTCGGCGCCGCCGACGTAGTCCCACAACGAGAAGTCCGCAATATTGTAGTAGAGCGCGTTGACGGTGAAATCGCGCCGCCAGACGTCCTCCTCGATGCTGCCGTAGACATTGTCGCGCAGCAGCCGGCCGTGCGTATCGTGAACGCGTTCATTGTCGATCGAGTCGAGTTCCGACTCCTCGTCGAGTTCCGGCGCTTCGCCCTCCTCCGGATCCGCCTCCGGCACCGGCTCCTCGCTCGGCGATGGCGCGGTCGCGGCGCGAAAGGTCGCCACCTCGATCACCTCGCGGCCGAACACGATATGCGCCAGGCGAAAGCGCCGACCGACCAGGCGCGAATTTCTAAACAGCGAGCGCACTTCATCCGGCAGCGCATTGGTGGCGACATCGAAATCCTTTGGATAGCGCCCGAGCATGACGTCGCGCACACAGCCGCCGACCAGGAACGCCTGGTAGCCGGCGTCCTTGAGCCGGTAGAGCACTCGCAGTGCGTTGCCGGAGATATTTGAGCGCGAGACGTTGTGGTCGGCGCGGGGAATAATGCGCGGTGCCGCGCCGATGGGGAGTACTGGGGGGGTATCGTTCAAATCGTCCAATCCGCTTGAGCAATCGAAAGGGGCGCCTATAATACCGCGCCTCTTCACCGCCCCCCGGTCTCGCTGCTCCCGTCGTCTAGAGGCCTAGGACACGGCCCTCTCAAGGCTGGAACACGAGTTCGAATCTCGTCGGGAGCGCCATCCGGGTCGCACTTTCGAGCGGCCCATGGCGGCTCAGGCGGGTTTGTAGCTGCTCCAGCGCGCCCGCGGGTGGCGCCTGCCGGCCAGCAAGGTCGAAATCAGCCCCGGCAGCACCAGGATCAGGCGCGGCGCGGCCAGCAGCAGCGCCAGCAGCACCGGCCAGTGCCACGCCAGCAGCGCGCCAAAAAACACTGCGATCTGCAGCGCTGGCAACCAGCCAGCCAGCAGCAGCATGAGCGCCAGCCCGATCGCCCAACCCAGGCCGATCAGCTGCGCCAGCCCCAGCACGCCGACCCACAGCCGCAGCAGCGTCAGCGCTGCGAGCGCGGCCCACAGCCCAATGCGCCCCAGGATCTTCAAGAACGCCGCGCCGTGCAACCGCGTCCGATGTGCGCCGTCATCGCACGCGGCTTTCTCTGATACAGGCGTTTGCCCGCGGTCAGGGCCTTGGTCTGCAGACTGGCGCGGCGCTGCTCGATAGCCGCCAGCAGCGGCCCGTCGGCCGCCCTGAGGCGCCGCGCTGCTACAGCGGCCTGCAGCAATGCCAGGTCGTGGTCGTCGCCCAGAGACTCGGCCAGTCGGCGGGCCCGCGCGCCGATCTGCGGCCGCCGGCCCGACTGCAACGGCTCGAGGATCTGCAGTGCATGCGACAGATACTGCACTTTCTTGCGCCACTGATGCAGCGTCAACATATCGGGGCTGCGCCTGGCTGCGCGCCCGGCCCGGCGACCGGCGCGGTAGATGCGCCTGAATCCGGGCGCAAGTTGTGCCCAATCATGCCCTGCTGCCGGCCAGCGGCGTGCACGCGACTGCAGCCGCAGCAACGCGGCACGCGCGCCTGCCAGCAGTCCAGGGCGCAGTCGCAGCTGCCGCTGCGCAAGCGCCTGGCGCTGCCCCAGTACCCGTGCCAGAGCCGCGGCCGCCTGGTCCTTGCCGAGCGCCGCGCGCCGCCGCCGCAGCGCGTCCAGCGTGCGCAGCAGCACGCGCGCATCGCGCGCCGTGTTCAGGGCGCGTGCCGCCCGGCGCAGCGCCGCATCTTCGCGACCATAGGTCGCCTGTGCCAGCGCGCCGCGCAGCAGCCGCAGCGCCGCGCGGGCGCGTTTGATCTGCTTGCGTGCCGCATGCACGTTGAACGCGCTGGGAGGTGACGCTCCGAGTGCACGCGTGGCACTGGCCGCGTGTTCCAGCAGCGCCGCCCGTACGGTTGCGGTGGCGGATCGATCCGAGGGCATGCGCTGGGCGGCCATGCACGGATGCTACGGCAGCCGGACCGTACGGCGCATCCGCAACGCAAAAGGCGGCGGGAGCCTCTCCCGCCGCCTTACCGACGCGCCAGTGCCAGCCTTTAGTGGCTGGGCGAGTCGCCGTTACTGGCCGAGGCGCCACCATTCACGCCGGCGGCACCAGACAGCGCGCCGCTCGCCGAGGCGTCAGGCTGGGGTCCGAGCGACACCGCCGATTGCCCTGCGGCGTTCGAGTTGCCGGCTGCGAGCGCGCCCGAGGCGTTAGTCGCCGATTTGCCGGCCTGCAGGGCGCCCTGGGCGCCAGCGCCCGCCGGCCGTGCCGACTGCGCAGCGCCGTATGCCGTGCCTGAGGCAGTCGCTGCAGCGGCATTGGCGCCGCCGGTGGCCTGGTCGTTGGCGGAGCGCACCGCATCTTTCGATGCATCGGCGCCCGCATCGGAGTCGCGATGCGCGGTCTTCGCTGCGGATTTGGCGCTGTCGCCGATGCCGCCGTTGACACCGCCGCTGGCGTTGCCGCCGAGGCTGCCGAAGCTTCCCATCGCATTGCCGCTCAGGCCGCCGTGCATGCCATTGTTCAGGCCGCCGCCCAGGCCGCCTGCCAGCCCGCCGGCAGCAGCGCCGCCGAGAGGGCCGGCCGCTGCAATCGAGCTGATCCCGAGAATCGCGCTCACCGCCAATGCGGTGCAAAGATGATTCCTGTTCATATGTGCTCCGGATATGGCCGCGACCATTGGCGGCCTTCACAGAGCACAACGATCCGAAGCTGCGTTTTCTTCCAGCGCACGCAATCGATTTTTCGGGTCGGGCTGCATTATGTCAGCTGCGACGCGCAGACCTTCCGCCACCAGTCCGAACCCATAGGTTGGATTGCGCCCATCGCTGCCCAGATGAATTGCCTCGCGCGCAAGCGAGGTGATCGCCGCGCGTGCCTGCTGCGGATCCGGCGCCCGCAGGCGTGGCGCAAGCAGGCCGGCGACCAATGGCGCGGCAAATGAAGTCCCGCGCACCATCGCGTAACCCTCCGGACAGCGCGCTGCCGCGCCATCGGCACCCGGTGCTGCAAATTCGACCTGGCTGCCGCGACCGGCCTCCAGCAGCACGCGGCGCTGCGCATCGACCGCGGTGACCCCGACCACATCCGGGTAGCCAGCCGGATACAGCGGCGCAGCCGCCGGGCCATCGTTGCCGACCGCCGCCACGACGATGTGGCCGCGTTCGATCATCTGCCTGACGACCTGTCGCAGCACCTGGTTGTCCGGACCCACCAGGCTGATGTTGATGACCGCGACGCGCTGCACGTCCAGCCAGCCGAAAGCGGCCGCGATCGCATCCACCGCGCCACCGGTCGGCTGGCCGCAGTAGACATCCGCGGCGTACAACTGCGCGCCCGGCGCCGCACCGCGAAATGGCGCTGCCGCGCCCACCAGCAGCGAGGCGATGGCGGTAGCGTGCGAGCTGGGTACCGGCCGCCCGTCGCAGCCCGACAACGTGATCGATACACCCTGAAAAACACCGTGCGTCACCTGCACGCCGCCATCGATCAGCCCGACGCGCACAGCGCCATCGTGTAGCGCATCAGCATCGGGTGACACGCGCGTACTGTTGGCTGTGGCTGGCGTAGCCGTGGCCTCGACTCCCGACGCGCTGCGGCCGTAGATATGGTCGTAGTCAAACGCCACAGCGGGTTCGAGTTCACGCAGTCGCCGCAGCGCGCGCGATGTCGACATGCCGCGCGGCACGCGCAGCACTTCGATGCCTGGGTCGGCGCGATCCGGCGGCTGTCCGCCGAGCGGCTCGAAGCCGGCTGCGACGACATGATCGAGCGCCTGCGCGCCCAGTTCAAAGGCGACCAGCAGGCCGCGCAGCATCGGCTCGCCGTTGGGGTCGGCTTCGATCAGATGGCGGTTCTGCCGGATCAGGGTCTGGGCGCTGGCGCGGCGCGCCCCCATCAGCGCGGCGGGGCCAACTGCGGCGCCGTCGCCGACCGCCTGTGCGAGCGGGCCTGACAGTGCGCTCGCAGGCAGCGACGGCAGGCGCAGCGTGGGTAGATTGATCTGCGCCGCCGCGCTGCCTGTCAGGGCAGCGCAGCCGAGCGCGAACAAGCCGGCGGCGGTGCGAAGTCCCATGGCGCTACGTCCTTCGTTAACGATGCTAGCATTGACTCAAACGACCGCCCGGGCGTGTTTCGCGGCTTGTGATGAAAAAAATGTTTGCCGGCTGATGGAACAATTCCCTACCCCAGCGCGTTTATCCATCAGGACATGAGCGGCTCGGCCGATCTGCTGCAAAGCCGGATCCTCGAGCTGCTGCCGAAATTGCGCCGGTTCGCGCGCAGCCTGACCCGGAACCCGCACGATGCCGATGATCTGCTGCAGGGGGCGCTGGAGCGCGCCCTCACCCACCTCGAGCAGTGGCAGGCCGATACGCGGCTGGACAGCTGGCTCTACACCATTGTCCGGCACGCCTGGATCGATGAGCTGCGATCGCGTGCACGGCGTGAACGCACCGCTGACGATGCCGGCCAGATCGAGGCGGTCGCCGACCCCGGCGGGGACGCCAGCGGCACGCTGTCAGTGGAGCAGGCCATGGCGCGCCTGCCCGAGGACCAGCGCCTCGCGGTGGCACTGGTGCTCATCGAGGGCTTGCCCTATAAAGAAGCCGCGCAGATCATCGGGGTGCCGATGGGGACGTTGACCAGTCGACTCGCACGCGGACGCCAGGCGCTGCAGCAGTTGCTGGGGCCGGGAGATGGCGCATGAGTATTCCGGACGAAATGCTAGCCGCCTATATCGACGGTGAACTCGAGGGCGCCGAGCGCGCGCGCATCGACGAGGCCCTGGCCCAGGACGCGCAACTGGCACAACGCGTGGCCCAGCAGCGCGCCCTGCGCGCGCGGTTGCGCGGCGCCTATGACGGCGTGCTGCAGGAAGCGGTCCCGCAACGGCTGCTGCAGGCTGCCAGGCTCGGCGCGCCGTCGGCTCCGGCGCAGGTGATCGATCTGGCGCGCGTACGCGCCGCGCGCACCCGTCGCAGCAACGGCCAGCGGCAGATGACGAAGGTGCGCCGCTACAGCATTGCGGCCACGCTGGCGATCGGTCTGATCGCCGGAATGCTGATCGAGCGGCTGGCAGCGCCAGGCGCGCTGACTGAATTGCACGACGGCGCCCTGCTGGCGCGCGGCAGCCTGGCACGCGCGCTCGACCAACAGCTCGCCGGCAGCGCCGCGGCCGGTGCACAGGTGCACGTCGGCCTGAGCTTCAGGTCGCGCAGCGGCAACTACTGCCGCACCTTCGCGCTCAGCGGCAGCCGCCCGCTGGCAGGACTTGCCTGCCGTGAGCAGGAGCGCTGGCAGCTGCTCGATATGGTTGCAGCCGAAGGCCCGCAAGCCGCCGGCAACGGCCAGAATATGCGCATGGCGGGATCCAGCCTGCCGCCGGCGCTGCTGCAGGCCGTCAATGAGCATATCAGCGGTGAGCCGCTGAACGCGGCTGCGGAGGCCAGAGCGCGCAGCAACGGCTGGCACTGAAGGCCGGCGGCATTCAGGTCTGCTGCTGGCGTATCTGTTCGTAGCGTCGGCCGGCATAGCGCGCCACCGCGCCCCAGGCGACACAGGCGCCGATGCCCAGCGCCACCGCACCGCCGAGGCCAAAGCCGGCGGCACGCAGTCCGGCCTGCATCCACGCCGAACTGACGTCGCCAAAGCGGTACACCACGGTATCGATGACGTTCTTGGCCTTGTAACGACTGCTCTGCTCCACCACCGTGAAGCAGATCTCCCGGCTCGGCCGCGCGATGGAATACTGCGCCACGCGGCGCACCACCTGCAGACCCTGGATGACGAGCAGCGTCGGTGAAATCGCAACCGCGCCAAAGGCAAGCAGCAGCAGCAGCGGATTGAGCAGCAGCCCGGCGGTGACGCCGAAGCGCTGCACCAGGCGCCCAAGACCGAACGTCAGGATCAATGCGCTGGCGATGTTGACTACCAGATCGATGTCGGCCAGCGCCTGGGCGCGCAGGTCCACGGCGGCAAATGTGTGCGCGATGACATCGGTCTGCAGGAAGTAGCCGACCGTGTTGGCCCAGGTCATCAGCAGGATGAAGGCCGCCTGGCTGGTGACGTAGCGCGAACTGAATAGCTTGCCGAAGCCTTCGAACGGGTTGCCCGGCAGGCCGTGATCGAGCGTGGTCGCCTGCACCTCGGCATGGCTGGCGCGCAGCCGCTCCTTCTCGCGCATCAGCCGATACACCAGCGCGATCACGATCAGCAGACCCGCGGCCGCGACCAGCAGCATGCCGCTGAGCCGCAGCCGGCTCACCAGCAGGCGTGTCAGCAATGGTCCGCCGATCGCCCCGATGCTGCCGCCGGCCGCGATCAGTGCGAACAGCCGCGTCGCCTGGGCGGCGGTGAACAGATCCACCATCAGGCTCCAGAACAGCGAGATCATGAACAGGTTGGCGACGCTGAACCAGACGTAATAGGACGCGGCCACCCAGAAGTTATCCGGCGCGAGCACGAACAGCAGCTGCAACGCCAGCACATTCAACAGCCAGAACCAGAACACGCCGGGCAGCAGCCGCGCAAGCTTGACCCGCGAGGCCAGCATCGCGTACAGCGGCGAGGCCACCAATGTGCCGACGAAGGTGGCGCTGAACAGCAGCTGCAGCCGGCCGACACCGACCACGGTGGCCACCGTATCGCGCACCGGGCGCAGGATGTAATAGCTGGCGAGAAGAACGAAATTGCAAATGAATGCCAGCGTCACGGCCCGACGCTCCTGCGGTGCGACCTGTGCGGCCAGCCCGAGCAGTCGCCCCAGCCAGCGATCTATGCGCCCGAGGTGTCGCCGCATTGCCGCTAGCGCACGCGCCACATCATGGTCGCCGTCACCAGTGCCAGCAGCCCGGTGGGCACCCAGGCCAGCACCAGCGGATCAAGATCGAATACCTGCGTGCCGCTTTCGACCAGGCGCTGCAGAAACACGTACACGATTCCCAGCGCAACGCCAAACGTGATGCGGGCGCTGAGCGATGCGGTGCGCAGCGAGCCGAATCCGAACGGCAACGCGAACAGCAGCGCCACCGCGATGCCCATGGTGCGCGCAACGCGCGACCAGAACGCTATCTCGTACTGCTCGGTGCCCAGATTGTTGGAGCGCAGATAATGTATCGCCCGGTACAGGGTGCGCAGCGATAGCTCCGAGGTATCGGTGTTGACCAGCCGCAGGAAGTCGGCGCCGGCCGCAGTATGCAGCGGCCGCTGCGGCTGGTGCAGGCTGGTGACCGAGTCGTCGACGAAGCGCGACTCCATGTAGTTGCGCAGCTGCCATGACTGCGGTCCGGCCGCGCTCGCGTGCTCGGCGCGCGCAATGGCGGCGATGCGATTATCCGCCGTGAGTTCGAAGATCAGCATGCCGCCGAACTCGGCCGCGCTGGAGCGATCCTGCACGTTCAGGATCAGATCGCCATCGCGGATCCAGGCGCCGGCGCCGGCGAAGCTCATGTTCGAATACTTGGCGTAGGCCTTCTGCTCATCGGCCAGCTGGCC
>Ga0181537_10000876_pt1 | contig 28070 bp, 24 predicted proteins | sample PEATcosm2014_Bin_39_FD_119765 | JGI IMG/M metagenome (GOLD analysis project Ga0181537, IMG submission 119765) | Peatland microbial communities from MTU Mesocosm Facility, Houghton, MI, USA - PEATcosm2014_Bin23_10_metaG | ecosystem: Environmental > Terrestrial > Soil > Wetlands > Peat | place...
TCAGGGCCCCGTTTGGATTCAGGCCGGTCATCCCGACAATTCGGTCACCGTATTCCTCGGCTACGGGCGCAAACGCGCCGGCCGGGTGGGAACGGCGCAGGGCTTTGACGCCTACGCGCTGCGCACGAGCGCCGCGCCGTGGATCGCAACCGGTGTGATCATCCGCAAGACCGGAGAAACTTACAAGCTCGCCTCCACGCAGGGCATGCAGAGCATGGACACGCCCGACGGCGGCCATCGCCCGCTGGTGCGAGAAACTACGCTTGAGGAATATCGCAAAGAGCCCGACTTCGCGAAAGAAGAAGAAACGCCCTACGGTCTCTCGCTCTACGAACCATATCCGTATAAGTCCGAAGATTACGCCTGGGGCATGGCGATTGATCTGAACTCCTGCGTGGGCTGCAACAACTGCATGCTGGCCTGCCAGTCGGAGAACAACATTGCCGTCGTCGGCAAGGAGCAGGTTGTGATCGGCCGCCACATGCACTGGATTCGCGTCGACGCTTATTACCAGGGCGACCGCGACAATCCCAAAGCATTTTTCCAGCCCGTCCCGTGCATGCAGTGCGAGAACGCGCCCTGCGAAGTGGTTTGCCCCGTGGGCGCCACGGTCCACTCGACCGAAGGCCTCAACGACATGACCTACAACCGCTGCGTGGGCACGCGCTATTGTTCGAACAACTGTCCTTATAAGGTGAGGCGGTTTAATTTTCTGCTGTTCCAGGACTGGGAGACGCCGCAGTACAAGATGATGCGCAATCCCGACGTCAGCGTGCGCAGCCGCGGAGTGATGGAAAAATGCACCTACTGCGTGCAGCGCATCAACGAGCGCCGCATCGATGTGGAAACGGCTTCGGTGCGGGAAGAAAAGAAAATTCTGATCGGCGATGAATTGCAAACTGCCTGCCAGCAGTCGTGTCCGGCGGGGGCGATCATTTTCGGCAACATCAACGACCCGAACAGCAAAGTTTCAAAGTTGAAGGCGCAGTCGCGTAATTACAGTTTGCTCGGTGAACTCAACACGCGCCCGCGGACGACGTATCTGGCGGAAGTTCGCAACCCGAATCCGGAGTTGGAAGCCAAGGTTTAAGAGCTAAGAGCTAAGAGCTCAAGAAAAAGCATGGACGAGCAATACAAAACGACGGACGCCGGCAGCGCTCCGGTAATCGAGCCGGGCTACACCTTCGGCACGGTCACGGAAAAAATCAGCGCCATCGTGCTGACGCGTCCGGCCTCGAACGGCTGGTTCGTCGGCTTCGGCGTCGCGTTTCTGCTGACCATGATGATGCTGTTCGCCATCGGCTACCTGTTTCTCAAGGGCGTCGGAATCTGGGGCGTGACGATCCCCATCGGCTGGGGCTTCGCCATCGTCAATTTCGTGTGGTGGATTGGTATTGGACATGCCGGCACGCTGATCTCGGCGATTCTTCTTTTGCTGCGGCAATCGTGGCGCAATTCGATCAACCGCTTTGCCGAGGCGATGACCTTATTTGCTGTTGCTAGCGCCGGAATCTTCCCAGCGATTCACGTGGGGCGTCCGTGGCTGGCGTACTGGTTGTTTCCGATTCCGAATACCATGGGCGTGTGGCCGCAATTCCGCAGCCCGCTGATTTGGGACGTGTTTGCGGTTTCGACCTACGCTACCATTTCTGCTCTGTTCTGGTTCATTGGCTTAATCCCCGACTTGGCTACGCTGCGCGACCGCACTGACAACAAAGCGTTGAAGATTGTTTACGGTATGCTCTCGCTCGGCTGGCGCGGATCGGCACGGCACTGGCATCGTTACGAAACTGCCTACCTCTTGCTCGCCGGACTAGCCACGCCGCTCGTGCTCTCCGTGCATACCGTGGTGAGTTTCGATTTCGCGGTCGGCATCGTGCCGGGATGGCATACCACGATTTTCCCGCCTTACTTTGTCGCGGGTGCGATTTATTCCGGCTTTGCCATGGTGCTGATGCTGGCCATCCCCATCCGCAAGATTTACGGCCTGGAAGATTTCATCACCGAACGCCATCTGCAGAATTCCGCGAAGGTGATGCTTGCGACCGGACTCATCGTCGCTTATGGCTACGGCATCGAGGCCTTCATGGGCTGGTACAGCGGCGATCGCTACGACGCCTTCACATTGTGGAATCGTCTGCACGGTCCCTACCGGGTTTCCTATTGGGCGCTGCTGGCCTGCAACATCTTTATTCCGCAGGTGCTGTGGATTCGCAAGCTGCGCACCAGTCCCCCCGCGCTGTTCTGCATCTCTGGCGTAATTCTGGTGGGCATGTGGCTCGAGCGCTTCGTTATCGTCGTGGTCAGCCTGCAGCGTGACTTCCTTACGTCCTCCTGGGGAATGTATTACCCCACGCGCTGGGACTGGATGACCTACATCGGCACCATCGGCATGTTCCTGGCGGCCATGTTCCTGTTCCTGCGGATCCTGCCGGCGATTTCAATCTTTGAAATGCGTACCCTGTTGCCCGAGGCCGAGGTGAAGGAATGAGGCCGGGCGCGGTGTCGAGGTTCGTCATATGAAGCGCGATCCCATCTACGGCATGATGGCGGAATTCGATTCCGCGCAGGCGCTCATTGACGCCGCCAAGCACACGCACGAAGCCGGCTACCAGAAGATCGACGCTTACAGCCCGTTCCCGATCGAGGGGCTGGCGGAAGAAATCGGATTCCATCACGATGAAGTGCCTCTGGTCGTGCTCATCGGCGGCATTGTCGGCGGCCTGACCGGCTACCTGATGCAGTACTGGATGTCCGCCGTTGACTACCCGATCAACGTGGGCGGCAAGCCCTACCACTCGTGGCCTGCGTTCATCATCATCACTTTCGAGATGACGATTCTCTTCGCCGGAATCTCGGCAGTGTTCGGCATGCTGGCTTTGAATGGCTTGCCCATGCCCTATCACCCGGTGTTCAACGTACCGCGCTTTGCTTTGGCCTCAAGGGATCGTTTCTTTCTGATCGTGTTTTCCTCCGACAAGAAGTACAACCCGTCGGGCACCCGCAAATTTCTCGAGGGTCTGCAGCCACGCTCGATTTCGGAGGTGCCCAGCTAGATGCCGCACCTCCGCCAATCCGTAGTTGTGATCGCGCTTGCTGGCACTGCATTGCTCGCGGCCTGCCGGCTCGACATGCAAGTGCAGCCGCGCGTGAATCCTCTGGCGAAGAGCGATTTTTTCCCCGACCAGCGTTCGGCTCGTCCTCCGGTCGAAGGAACGGTGGCGCGCGGACAGTTGCACGAAGACGCTTATTTCTATACCGGGAAAATTGGCAACAGTCCCGGCGATTATCTGCCTTTTCCTGTAACCAGGGAGGTTCTCGACCGCGGCCGCGAGCGTTACAACATTTTCTGCGCCCCCTGCCACTCCCGTGTGGGCGACGGCAACGGCTTTGTGCCGTCGCGCGGATTCGCGCGCAAACCACCCTCGTTTCATATCCCGCGCTTAGAAAAAGCGCCGGCGGGATATTTCTACGACGTGATTACCGAGGGCTTCGGCACCATGCCCGATTATGCCTCGCAGATTCCTGCGCGCGACCGCTGGAATATTGTGGCCTACATCCGCGCTCTGCAGCTGAGCCAGAACGCGACGATGGCTGACGTTCCCGCCGGGCAAAGTGTTCCGTCGGTGCCGCCGAAATTCACCGAGCCAGGAAATGGTGCAACTCTTCCCGTGGTCGCACCAGCATCCCGTTCGACGTCCGAAGAGCAGGAAGAGCCGAAGGAAAAGCCAGAGAAGGAAGAAGCGAAATGAGCGCGGCGACTGCAACCCAACTCGACTTGACGACCCCACCGGTGGCGAAGACCATCTCGCAGCGGTCGCTGCTCGTCGGCGTCGTCTTCGGAGTCATCGCCGCGATCCTGGCTTTCATCGAGCCGCAGCAGTTCTATCGTGCCTACCTGCTCGGTTTCATGTTGTGGCTGGGCGTGGCGCTGGGCTCGATGGCGATTCTGATGATTCGCCACCTCACCGGAGGCGGCTGGGGCATGGTCATCCGCCGCATCCTCGGTGCGGCTATGCGCACGGCGCCGCTGCTGGCCGTGCTGTTCATTCCCGTCATTCTCGGAATCCACAAGCTCTACATCTGGGCGCAGCCCCTCGATCAAATCGCCGACAAGCATCTCCGCGAACATCTCGAAGACATCACCAAAACCTATCTCACGACCAGCGGCTTCATCTACCGGGCGATTTTTTATTTCGCTATCTGGAACCTGCTTTCTTTCCTGCTGTCGAAGTGGTCCAAGGAAACCGATCACCCCGGCTCTCCCGACCCCACGAGCCGGTTCAAAGCCATTGCCGGACCCGGCCTCATCCTCTATGGATTCACGATTTCTTTCGCTTCCATCGACTGGGTCATGTCGCTCGACCCCAGTTGGATCTCGACCATCTTCGGTCTCGTCATCCTCATCGGCGAAGTTCTTTCTGCCATGTGTTTCGCGGTAGTCGTCGAGCGCATTCTCTTCGACTACAAGCCCATGTCGGAGATGTTGAAGCCCGACTTCGTTCATGATCACGGCAAGTGGATGCTGGCCTTCACCATGGTCTGGGCTTATTTCAACTTTTCCCAGTGGCTGATCATCTGGGCCGGCAACCTGCCTTCGGAAATCACGTTTTATATGACGCGGCTGCACGGCGGCTGGGCATCGATTGGGTTGATCCTGGTGATCTTTGGCTTCGCCGTCCCCTTCGTGATTCTTCTGTCGCGGCCTTTCAAGCGCAATATTCGAAAGCTGGTGTGGCTCGCGGTTTGGATGCTGCTGATGCGCTACGTCGATATGTTCTGGATCATCGAACCGAATTTTTCGAAGACTCTGACTGTGACCGTGGCGGATATAGTCGTGCCGATTGCCATCGGCGGTTTCTGGCTGGCTTACTTTTTTTATAACCTGGGCGCGCTGCCCCTGCTTCCAGCCTACGATCCATCGGCGGGGGAAGTACTCGAGCCTGCGCATCACGGATGAGTGCGGCGAATTGGGTTAAGCAACGGCAAAACGAAATACGAATAGCGAAATACGACCAACGAAATGAAATAATGAGCACCGACCTCAACCCGAATAGCAACCCCTACGGACACGGTTCGTTCGAGCGCGAAGACCTCAGCGCGTCGGGCGTGCTCTATTTCATTGTCGGGGTAGGCGCGCTCGCCCTGGTTGCCTTTCTGTTGATGGCCGGCCTCTACAAATTCCTGGACACACGAGCAGGAAAACAGCAGCCCGCGGTGAGTCCCCTCGAGACCAACCCTCCCAAGGACACGCGCAACCTGGCCGAGGACTACAAAGATTACCTGAAAGATAATTTCCCGGCGCCACGATTAGAGATCGACGAGCGCACCGAATTAAACGACGACCGCATCGCGGAAGAAGAGAAACTCGCCAGCTACGGCTACGTCGACGACAACCACGTCACAGTGCGCATCCCGATCGAGCGTGCCATGGATCTGATCGCGCAGCGCGGCCTGCCCGTGCGCTCGCAGGCTGCCGCGCCGGACGCCGAAACGCACGATGCCAGTCCGCCGAAAGCGAAGGCGAAGAAGGGAAGTTCGAAGTGAAGCGTCAGCGCAGTGGCAATTCGATTGTGGCGCGACTCGCGCGCATCACCCTTGCGTTCGCGCTGCTGGCGTCGTCTGCCTTCGGCCAGATGATGTCGAAGGGAATCATGTCGCCTCCAGCCAACGTGCGTCCGCCGAAGCTGGAGAACGTCGGCATCGAGCAGCATCTCGATGCTCAGGTCCCGCCTGATCTCACGTTCCGCGACGAAGCCGGAAAAACCGTGAAGCTCGGCGATTATTTCGGCCGCAAGCCGATCATCCTGGACCTTGCCTATTACAACTGCACCATGCTGTGCGGCGAAGTTCTGCTGGGACTCACCGGCGCGATGAAGATGGTGAACTTCAACATGGGCGAAGACTATGACGTCATCACGGTCAGCTTTGATCCGAAGGACACGCCCGAACTCGCCGCAGCCAAGAAAAAAGACTACGTCCAGCGCTACGGACGTCCCGGCGCGCAGCAGGGCTGGCATTTCCTGACGGGGCAGCCGGATGAAATCAACGCGCTGACCCGGGCGGTCGGATTCCAGTATCAGTACGATCCCAAGATCAACCAGTACGCGCACGCGACGGCGATCATGGTGCTCACGCCGCAGGGAAAGATTTCTCGCTACTTCTACGGAGTGGATTTTCCGCCGAAGGATTTGCGCCTGGGATTGGTCGAAGCTTCGCAAAACAAAATCGGCAGCCCGGTCGACGCGATTTTGCTTTACTGCTACCACTACGATCCGGCGACCGGAAAATATGGCGCGATCGTGACCAACATTTTGCAACTGGGAGCGGGGATCACGATTCTGATTTTGGCGGCAATGTTTTTAATTCTGTTCCGCATGGGGCCGGTGAGCGCGGCCAGACGAGCGGGGCCGGCGCATTTGGGCAAGGCCTAGCACGGGCGGCGGTTTTAACGAAAAGGGTTTAAGGAGACATGTTCGATAATCTTCCATTGTGGCCGGAGCGGGCCTCGTCCATGGCGGGCCAGGTGGACGCGATCTACATCTTCCTGCTGGTTGTGTGCGGGATGGTCGCGCTCCTGGTGTTCGCCTGCCTGCTGTATTTTGCCGCCCGTTACCGCAGCCGCGCTGGTGTCCAAGCGGAGCAGATCGATGGATCGACGCCGCTGGAGCTGACCTGGTCAATCATTCCGCTCTGCGTTTTCATGGTGTTCTTCGCATGGGGAGCGCTGGTTTTTTTCAAGCAGCGCACTCCTCCGCGCGATGCCACGGAAGTTTACGTGGTCGCGAAACAGTGGATGTGGAAGCTCGAACACGCCGAGGGCCAGCGCGAGATTAACGAACTCCACGTGCCGGTGGGCCGCGACGTTAAGCTGATCATGACTTCGCAGGACGTGATTCACAGTTTCTACGTGCCGGTTTTTCGCATGAAGCAGGATGTATTGCCCGGCCGCTACACCGTGGCGTGGTTCCGCGCCACCAAGCCTGGTACCTATCATCTGTTCTGCGCTGAGTATTGCGGCACGCAGCACTCGGGAATGATCGGTTCCATCGTGGTCATGGAGCCTGCGCAGTATGAAGCCTGGATGAGTGGCGGCCCTGCTGGCCCGCTGTCCGCGACCGGAGAGAAAATTTTCGCCGAGCTCGGCTGTTCCACTTGCCATCGTCCTGACACGCAGGGGCGCGGTCCCAATCTGCACGGAGTATTCGGCAACCCCGTGGCTTTCGCGGACGGACGTACCCAGATCGCAGACGAAAACTACATCCGTGAGTGCATCCTCGATCCGGGCGCGAAAAGAGTGAAAGGATTCCAGCCGATCATGCCTACGTTTCAGGGCCTGGTCAGCGAGGAGCAGGTGAACGCGCTGGTGGCCTACATCAAGTCGTTGTCGGCTACCAAAGCGCCGGCCGGAACCAGCGCCAGCGCGGCAACTCCCGAGACCAAAGCAAAGAGTCAGGTGGAATAAATGGCTACCGCGGTCGCTCAACCCGTTGAACGCGAGAATTACCTGAACAAGGAATACGGCGCCCTCTCGTGGCTGTTCACCACCGATCACAAGCGCATCGCGCTGCTCTATCTTGCGTCCATCACTTTTTTCTTTTTCATCGGCGGCTTCTTCGCGCTTCTCATCCGCTTGGAGTTACTCACTCCCGTCGGCGATCTGGTGCAGGCCGATACTTACAACAAGCTGTTCACCATGCACGGCATGGTGATGGTATTTTTCTTTCTGATTCCATCGATTCCGGCGGTCTTGGGAAATTTTCTGGTGCCGCTGATGATCGGCGCCAAAGATCTCGCCTTTCCCCGCGTGAATCTTCTCAGCTGGTATCTCTACATCATCGGCGGCGTCATCATGCTGCACTGCATGCTGACCGGCGGTGTTGACACCGGCTGGACTTTCTACACCCCGTTCAGCACGGCCTACACGAACACCAAAATCGTCGAAGCCGGCATCGCCATTTTCATCGCCGGTTTTTCTTCCATCCTTACCGGACTGAATTTTGTTGTGACCATCCACCGCATGCGAGCTCCCGGGATGACCTGGTCGCGCCTGCCGCTGTTCATCTGGGCCCACTACGCCACCAGCATCGTGCAGTTGCTCGGCACGCCGGTCATTGCCATCACCATTCTTCTGGTCGCGGCCGAACGCCTGCTCCATTTGGGAATTTTCGATCCCAGGCTGGGTGGCGATCCTCTTTTGTTTCAGCATCTGTTCTGGTTCTATTCCCATCCTGCCGTCTACATCATGATTCTGCCCTCGATGGGAGTCATCAGCGAGGTCATCGCCTGTTACACGCGCAAGCGCATCTTCGGCTATAAGTTCGTGGCGCTGTCCTCGATCGGGATTGCCGTTCTGGGCTTTCTGGTCTGGGCGCACCATATGTTTGTTGCAGGAATTTCCGTCTACGCTGCGCTGGTATTTTCTCTCCTGAGCTATGCGGTCGGCGTTCCTTCCGCGGTGAAAGTTTTTAATTGGACCGCGACCATGTACCGGGGCTCGATCCACTACGACGCGCCCATGCTCTACGCTTTCGGTTTTCTCGGACTCTTCACCATCGGCGGCCTCACCGGCCTGTTCCTCGCCTGCCTGGGAGTTGATCCGCACGTCACCGACACTTATTTCGTGGTCGCCCATTTCCACTACATCATGGTCGGGGGCGCCGTTATGGGCTATCTCGGCGGCATGCATTTCTGGTGGCCGAAGATTTCCGGACGCCTCTATCCGGAAGGCTGGGCGAAACTCGCGGCCCTGATTGTGTTCATCGGTTTCAATCTCACATTCTTCCCGCAATTCATCCTCGGCTATTTGGGTATGCCCCGGCGCTACTATCAATATCCGGGTGAGTTTCAGGTGTTGAATGTGCTCTCCACGGCGGGCGCGACAGTTCTCGGCATCGGTTATCTTCTTCCCATGGTCTACTTCCTCTGGTCGATGCGTTATGGAAAGCCCGCGCCCGACAATCCCTGGAACGCCGCGGGACTGGAATGGCAGACTCAGTCTCCGCCAACCACGTTCAATTTCGACCAGGAGCCGGTGGTCACCTGGGAAGCTTACAACTACGAACAGTTGGGCGAGTTCCCGCCAGAACAGGAGGCTCGAGGTGTCTGATCAAGCCGCAGCCGCCGTTCATGAGGAAGGGCACAACCCAGCCCTGCTGCATCACTTCGCCGAGCCGGAGCAGCAGCGTGACGCGGCCAGCCTGGGCATGTGGGTTTTTCTGGCGACCGAACTCATGTTTTTCGGTGGCATGTTCTGCGCCTATCTGATTTATCGTCTCAAGTATTTCGGCGACTTCGCTGCCGCCAGCTCAACTCTTAACACCGCGCTCGGCGCCACCAATACCGGCGTCCTCATCTGTAGCAGCTTGACCGTCGTACTCGCCGTCTGGGTTGCGCAGACCGCCCGCCGCACGCTTCTGATCACCAGCCTCATCCTCACACTGATTCTCGGCTGCGCTTTCCTCGGCATTAAGGGCGTCGAATACCACGATAAGTTTGTGGAGCACCACGTGCCGGGCCCGTCCTTCAGCTTCGAAAACGAGCCCATCCCCGGACATCCCGGACAGTTCGCCAATCCGAACCACGCGCAGATTTATTTCGCCCTTTATTTCATCATGACCGGCCTGCACGCCGTGCACATGATCATCGGCATCGGGATCTTCGTGTGGCTCCTCACGCTGGCCTGGAAAAGACGCCTGACGCCCGAATACAACACGCCCGTCGAAATAGGCGGCCTGTACTGGCATTTCGTCGACATTGTCTGGATTTACCTGTTTCCTTTGCTTTACCTGATCGACAAACACAAGTGAGGCAAGCATGTCCGCACACTCAACCTCGTCGCCCTTAAAAACCTACGTCACGATCTGGGCTGCGCTTCTGGTGGGTACCTACGTTACGTATCGGGTTGCCTTCCTCGATCTCGGGCCCTTCAATGCTGCGGTTGCCCTCACCATCGCCACCATCAAAGCCACGCTGGTGGCTCTGTTTTTCATGCACGTCAAGGGCGCCAGCGACAAGATGATCAAGGTGGTCGTGATTTCCGCCATCTTCTTCCTGCTGCTTCTGCTCATTCTTTCCATGGCCGACTTCGGCACCCGGTCTTGGAGTTAATAGGTAGATTGCAGAGTGCAGTATTAAAGACGCAAGATAAAAGCGCAGGATTAGGCCGCCATTCCGAGCGAGTCTGGGGTATACTCGCGCCCATCCTGTGCGGGGTTCGAACTGGTCTTGGTAATCTGACCCTGCAATCTGATCTTGTGCGATCCGATCTCGTGCAACATGGTGAGGTGACTTATGGCATTCTGCAATTCCTGTGGCGCCAGTCTTGATCCTGGGACAAGGTTCTGCAACAAGTGCGGCGCAGCGGTTTCTTCAGTCCCGTCAGCCGGTGCAGTTGCGGTCCCGCCGGTGGCAGCGCCGGCGCCCACTCAAGGCGGAGGCAGCGGTGTTCTCAAGGTCATCCTCATTGTCGTAGGAGTGTTTGTCATCCTGGGAGTGCTGGCGATATCCACGGTTGGCCTGATTGCCTGGCGAGTCGCCCGCACCACGCACCTAAGGCACGAGGGCGACCACGTGAAGGTCGACTCCCCCTTCGGCAGCCTGGAAACCTCCAAGAACCCGGAAGAGATGGCCCGCGACCTGGGCGTGGATATCTACCCCGGCGCGCGCGCGGAGAAGAATGGCTCCGCGACCGCCAGCTTTGCGGGTATTCGCACTGCGTCCGCCGTGTTCAAGAGCAGCGATTCCGTGGACCAGGTTTCGACCTTCTACAAGGCCAAGTTTCCCAACGCCATGGTCACCACCTCCGATGAAAATCGGTGCAAGATCATTGCGCAAGACAACAAGAACATGACCACCATCGACATTCAGGCGGACGAGGGTCAGACAAAAATCCAGATCACGCACGTCAGCCACGCAGCCGGTGCGATGGGTGCGATGGGCTCCGGGGCCACGTCGAACTGAGATGGAGTTTGCCGCGAACAGGAAAAGGCTCGGGCCCGGCAGCAGAAAGGGCTGAGATCCCTCCGCCGCGAAAAAGAACGCGACGTTCGGGATGACTTGGCTTTTTGCCGTTGTTTTGCATAAAGGCTGATTGCTGAAGGCCCAACGCCAGTCCGCCGAAGCCCGAAAGCTGGAGCCCGATTTCCTTCATGCCAGACAGATTCGTAGAGCTTGCCCAAGCCTCAAAGTCATCGCAAGTCGACGCCGCGGGGCTGGAGGCGGCGCTGCGCGCGCAAATCCGCGGCGGCCCTGCCGGCGACATTCGCTTCGACGCCGGAGCCCGCGCACTCTACTCGACCGACGGTTCGAATTACCGCCAGGTTCCCATCGGTGTCGTGCTTCCGCGCGATGTCGACGACGTTGTCACCACGGTTGCGCTCTGCCGCCAGTTCGGAGCGCCGCTGCTCTGCCGCGGCGGAGCCACATCATTGGCCGGCCAGTGCTGCAATGTGGCAATCGTCCTCGATTTCACGAAGTATATGTCGCGGATTGTTGAGATCGATCCTGCCCGCCGCCTCGCTCGCGTGCAGCCCGGCGTGGTTCTCGACAATCTTCGCAACGCCGCCGAGAAGCATCACCTCACCTTCGGGCCCGACCCCGCCAGTCACGACCGCTGCACTCTGGGCGGCATGATCGGCAATAACTCCTGCGGCGTGCATTCTGTTATGGCGGGGAAGACCGACGACAACATCGAGGAACTCGAAATCCTCACCTACGACGGCGTCCGGCTGAAAGTAGGCCAGAACTTCATCCACGATCATGCGGGGACCGGCGGCCCAGAATTATCGGGCCGCGGCGACTCGGAGCGCGCCACTCAACTCCGCCAATCTCTAAAACAAATCGCCGCCCAATACGCCGGCCTCATCCGCCAGAAATTCCCCAACATCCCGCGCCGCGTCTCCGGCTACAACCTGAACTACCTGCTTCCGGAGAATGGCTTTCACGTGGCCCGCGCCCTGGTCGGCTCGGAAGGAACCTGCGTTACGGTTCTCGAAGCCACCTGCCGCCTGGTCGAAAGTCCTCCCGAGCGCGTGCTGCTCGTGGTTGCCTATCCCGATATTTTTCAGTGCGCCGATCATGTTCCCGAAATCATGGCGCACAAGCCCATCGGCCTTGAGGGCCTCGACGATCTTCTCGTCGGCTACACCCGCGTCAAGGGAATTAATTCCGAAGGGCTCGCGCTTCTGCCCGAAGGCGGCGGCTGGCTCATGGTGGAATTCGGAGCTTCGACCGCGCCCGAAGCCGAAGCTCAAGCCCGCGCGCTGATGAAAACTCTGTCGCGCTCCGCCAGTCCGCCCAACTTCCGTCTGTTTACCGATAAACAACAAGCCAAGCGTATTTGGGAAGTTCGCGAGGCCAGCCTCGGCGTGACCTCGCACCTCCCCGGCGAGCCACTCTCCTGGGAAGGCTGGGAAGATGCCGCCGTCTCTGCCGAAAACCTGGGCCGCTATCTCCGCGATCTGCGCAAGCTGATGGCGGCTTTTGGCTACAAAGGCTCACTCTATGGACACTTCGGGCACGCCTGCGTGCATACTCGCATTAATTTCGATCTGCAGTCGAAAGAGGGAATCGCGAAGTTCCGCAAGTTTGTCGAAGAGGCTGCCGACCTGGTGGTAGGTTTCGGCGGCTCGCTTTCCGGCGAACACGGCGACGGACAAGCGCGCGCCGAGCTGCTCCCCAAAATGTTTGGTCCGGAGCTGATCGAAGCCTTTCGCAAATTCAAATCCGCCTGGGATCCAGACTGGAAGATGAACCCCGGAAAAGTGATCGAGCCCTACAAGCTCGACGAAAATCTGCGCCTCGGTGCCAACTACGCTCCCTGGGAGCCGGAAACCCGGTTCCAGTTTCCCGCCGACCACGGCAGCCTGGCGCAGGCATCGCTGCGTTGTGTGGGGGTGGGCAAGTGCCGGCGCGACGAAGGCGGCGTGATGTGCCCCAGCTACCGCGTCACTCGCGATGAACAACATTCCACCCGCGGCCGCGCCCACCTCCTCTGGGAGATGACGCAGGGCGAAGGCCGAAAAGATGGGATCATCCGCGATGGTTGGCGCAGCGAAGAACTGAAAGAGTCGCTGGACCTGTGCCTGGCCTGCAAAGGCTGCAAAAGCGACTGCCCCGTTGGGGTAGACGTGGCCACCTACAAGGCCGAATTCCTCTCGCACTACTACGAAGGCCGGGTGCGTCCGCTGAACGCCTACGCTTTCGGCAACATCGATTTCTGGGCGCGCTTGGCCTCGAACGCTCCGGGCCTGGCGAACTTGACCACCCAACTCCCCGTGCTGCGAGACTTAGCCAAGTTCGTCGCCGGCATGCCGGCGCAGCGCAGCATTCCGCCCTTCGCCCCCGAGACTTTCAAAACCCGTTTCTACCGCAGGCGCTCCTCCGGCGAAAAAAACTTGCGACAAAATGTTTTCGGGCGGCCTAGCGCTTCGAGCGCTGCGATTGAGCCTTCCCCGTCTGCGCGGGCGTCAGCCCATGAGGAGAACCCTCCCGTTCTCCTCTGGCCCGACACTTTCAATAACTATTTCCTGCCGACCACAGCCATGGCTGCCGCCGAGGTTTTGGAAGCCGCCGGTTTTCATGTGATCGTCCCCCGCGCCAACCTGTGCTGCGGCCGTCCGCTCTACGATTTCGGCATGCTCGACCGGGCCGAAGCGTTGCTGCTCGAAATCCTCGACGAGCTTTCCCCCGAAATCGAAGCTGGAGTTCCCGTCGTCGGCCTTGAACCCAGCTGTGTGGCCGTCTTCCGCGACGAACTGCTCAACCTGTTTCCCCACGACCAGCGAGCCCAGGCCCTGGCCAGCCAAACCTACCTTCTCAGCGAATTCCTGGAAGCCCACGCCCCCGACTTCAAACTCCCCCGCCTCGATCGCAGCGCCCTGCTCCACGGACACTGTCACCACAAGTCCATCCAGAAGATGACGGCCGAAGAGTCCATCCTGCGCCGCCTCGGGGTCGATTTCCGCCAGCCCGCGCCCGGTTGTTGTGGCATGGCCGGCTCGTTCGGCTTCGAGCGCGAGAAATACGACGTTTCCATGGCCATCGGCGAACTCGAACTCCTCCCCGCCGTCCGCAGCGCCCCCGCCGACTGCCTGATCATCGCCGATGGCTTCAGTTGCCGCGAACAGATTGCGCAGGGCACCGATCGCCACGCTCTGCACCTGGCCGAAGTTCTGCAAATGGCCCTCGAGCAGGATGAAGACGACGGGCCGGTGCTAGAAAACTCAGGCAGGAAGCGCGAAGACCTCGCCCGCCAAGCTTCCGGACCCTACCCCGAGTCTTTTCGAGTGCGACGGTGTCACGCCGAGGTCCAGACCTCCATGAAGAGGGCCGGAATGGGTTTAGGAGCCCTCGCCGCAGGCGCTTTCCTATTATGGAGAATCGGCAGAAGATATTGATTATAAATGGCTTACGGGTAATCCATAGCTTTCCGCTAACCCCTCCCTCTCGCCAGATCACCCGGTTTCTGGGACAATAGATCTCTCGCCGCTCCGCCCGGCGCGGGTCTCAATCCGCCGCTGGATTTTCTAGAACTGGAATAGCCTCATGGAACGCGAACAGATAACCTCCGTCAACAACGACGCCATTAACGACGCCATCGTGGAGCTGCATCAGGAAGTGTCCCAGGGCCGGGCCAGCCAGCCTCGCGCGGCCCAGTCCCGGCCGACTCCTTTATACGGGTCTGCCCTGGTTCTGATTCAGTTCGACGTTTGTGAGGAGATTCGTCTCGACGAGCTGCGCAAGATCCTCGGCGCCCGGACGGTCGACGCCAGCTTCAAGCACCATTCCCCCGGCTACGTTCGCTACCAGCGGCCCCCGGTCGAGGAGACGATCGAGCCCCTGATACTCGAAACCGGCGAACGCCTCGACGGACAAATCAAGTATTACGACTACGGTGTGGTCAGCCTGGTTTTCGAGTTGCCGTTTTCCGGCGACTGGGATGATTTGGTGCAGCTGTCGTATCGCTGGACGTCCGATTCCAATTTCGAGATCCTGGCATCCCGCATCGTAAAAGAAAAGCTGAAGCTTGCGGCCCCGGCGCTGGTCAAGCCCTATACCGCGGAATGGCTCCAGGAGGACTATTTCATTTTCCACGTGCGCGAGATCGCCGGCGCGCCATCAGCCACCGATTTGCTCGCCACTCAGGGCGACCTCATTGCCCAGGTGGTGCGCGGGGAAACCGCCATGCTTTCCGATGGCGAGAACCAGGAAATTCTCCAGTCGCGCATTTCTTACTACCCGAATGATCTTGCCGTGATCGGCTGGAACGCGGCGTTTATCTATGACACTCCGACGGGCGCTGAAACGGCAATCCAGCTGCTGCAATACGCCAACTCGCAGCTGCTCGAGTTTCGCCACTATGACGAACTCCTGACCACTGAACTCGAAGGCGTTTACGACTTTCTCGATGCCGGAGGCACCGGCCTGTGGTCGCGCTGGCGCACCGCCCGCGCCGCCGGAAAACTGCACACCGTGCTGCTCGATGTGGCCGAACTGACCGAGCGCGCCGACAATGCCATCAAGTTCCTCAGCGACATGTTTTCCGCACGCCTCTACAAGCTGGCCGCGCAGAAAGTCGGCGTGCCCGACTACAAAGATCTGGTGAAGGAAAAGCTGCAGACCGCCGAAGACCTCTACCGCTTCATGGTGGACCAGTTCAACCAGAGCCGCGCCTTCGTGCTCGAACTGATGGTGGTCGTCATCCTGATCATCGAACTAATCTACTTCTTCCGCGGCAAGCCGATTTAGAAGTCCGTCTTGATAGGATTTTGGTCTTGGAAGTATCGCGACTCCCAGCCGCTCCGTAACACAGGAAACGGCGACTGCAGGCGTGTTCCCGATCGATGCCACACGAACGGCCGCATTGTCGTACGTGTTGCTACTAATTGCGTCCGAGGACCGGAACGAGGTAGCATAGTTGTGTATTTGGAGGCTACCGTGATGAGGGGTTGGGAGAGTGGTAAATAAGCTGTCATAGTCTCAAGTCTTTCGCCGTTTCGCACAGGTAGTAGCTTCCCGCGGCATTATCTTTACTGTGTGCGCATTTGTGAATTCTCATAAATGCAATCAGACATAAGTTGCGTTGTCTGCTTACAACGCAACCAAGGTTCCTCAGCGATCCAACAAAATCTGCGTAAGTCCCTGCAGCCCCTTCGTGGTTAAATTGAGCCACGAGGGAATCCCATGCGAGGACTGAAAGACAAGCGCGTCCTGATTACCGGGGGCGCCAGCGGAATCGGAGCGGCCACGGCCGCGCGATTTCTGGAAGAAGGCGCGCGGGTCTGCGTGCTCGACCGCGACGCCCAGGGATGTGACCACATCCGCCGCGAGTTGCCCGGCTTGGCCGAAGCCATCATCGCCGACGTCACTGACCTCATGCAGGTCGAGGCCGCATTCGCCGAGGCTGTCCGCCTGATGGATGGAGTCGACGTGCTCATCAACAACGCCGGTATCAGCATCCGCCACAAGTTTTTGGACATCACTCCGGAAGAGTGGGAGAAGGTTCTCTCCGTCAATCTCACCGGCGTGTTTTATGTGGCGCAGACGGCAGCCCGCCACATGTGCGAACGTGGCAGCGGCGTGATTCTGCAGACCGCTTCAACCAACGGGCTGGTGGGCCAACCTTTCTACGCTGACTACAACGCGACCAAGGCGGGAGTGATCGCGCTCACCAAAACTATGGCCGTGGAACTCGCGCCTAAAGTGCGAGTGTGCGCCGTGGCGCCGGGATACGTGCTCACGCCCATGCAGCGCGCCGAGTACAGCGACGCGATGCTCGAGGAAGTGAACCGCAAGATTCCTCTGCGCCGTCACGCGGAACCGGCGGAGATTGCAGCGCTGTTCGCCTATCTCGCATCGGATGACGCAGCCTACGTGACCGGGCAGGTGATCACCATCGACGGCGGGGAAACCGCTGGCGGACTCGCGAGTCGATAAAATGCCTCGCACGCTAAAGCGCTCACCATCGACGCCGCAGCGCGCACCGACCAAAGCGACCGTCTTTCTCGGCGGAGGCCGCATCACCAGCGCGTTGATCGCGGGGTTGCGCTTGAGTGGATACGGTGGTCGCATCATCGTGCACGATCGCAATCCGAAAAAGCTGCGAGCGCTCCGCCGTGAGTTTCGCATCGAATCCGCCGGCGATCTGAAATCGGCAGTCGCACTGGCGGACCTACTGATCGTTGCGGTGAGGCCTGCTTCGGTCGCGGAGATGCTCGATGAAGTGGAGCGCTCGGGAGCGATAAACAAACCTGTCCTCGCGATCAGCCTAGCCGCCGGAATCCCGATCAAGAAGCTGCGCGCCCGGCTCGGTCCTCCGGTGCAATGGGCGCGAGCCATGCCGAGCCCGGTTTCCCGCATTGGAGGCGGCTTGACGGCGGTTGCTTTCGACCGCGAGGTTTCAAAGCGCAGGCGAAAGCAAGTTCGCGAATGGTTCGCGCGGGTCGGTCCAGTGCGGGAAATTCCTGAAAACCGCTTCGACATTTTCACTGCCACGTTTTCCGCCAGCCACGGCTACCACGCTTTGGCGGCGTTGGCCAGGGCGGCCGAGAACGCGGGCCTCAGTCGCGGCCTGGCCCTCAGTTCCGCGGCGCACGCACTGGCGGACAGCATCTTCTATTGGCGGCAGAGTGGTGAAAATCTCGACGTCCTGCTGGGCGAAGCGGCTACGCCCGGCGGCACCGCTGCCGCAACTATGGCCGCCATGGATGACGCTGGGTATGCGCGAGCGGTTGCTCGTGGCCTGAGGGCGGGAGTGGAGCGGGGCCGCAAAAACGCCCGCTGACTTCAAAATCGTGATATCAGACCGTAGTTCCAGGTTACTTTTGTCACTGCCGGAGAACCCTACGGCATCTGAGAATTGGGGTTCCGACCTGTCAGAATGGAGTTCGGGAAACCGCGTGCGCCGTTTTCGCCCACCCTGGCTAAAGTCGCTCCGTCAAAGCATGAACGCGAAAGAAGTATAAACATGGAAGTACAGACACCGAAAGCAGTGCGACGCAGCACACGCATCCGCGTCGAGATTCCCGTCGCCGTTAGCAGTCTGGACCGGGTTCGTCCGTTCGCAGAAAAATGTACGGCGATTCTGGTCAGCGCTCAGGGATGCGGATTACGCAGCCCCCGTGCCTTGGCCACCGAAACCCCCATCATGATTGGCGATCTGCCCGGTGGTGGAAGCGTAACCGCGCGCGTAGCCAGCTGCCTGCCCTTGGGAAGCGACGGCAAGTATTTCCTGATTGGCGCCGCGCTCTATACCCACGGAAATGTTTGGGGCATTGCCAATCCGCCAGAGGACTGGAATGTTGCCGCGCCCCGCGATCCGGCGCTGGGTAGTGCTGCACCGGCAGTGAGTGCGTCATCTCCCGCCCCAGCATCAGGCAATTCGCGAAACCTCGGCGTGCAGCCTGCGCAAAAAAACGTTTGGCCTTACAACGTTTTCGCGGGCAGCACCGAGGCTCATTTGAGCCGCAAATAGTCCCTAACCTGCTCGCTCTAATCAGACGAAAACAAAATCGCTCCTCAACGAGGGTCGGCTTCGAAGGGCGTGGGGCTTCCGTAATCTCGCCCAGTTTTCGCGCTCTGCCATACTGAGCGAGACATATGTCCGAAACTCCAGAATCCACGCCCGCAAACGAAGCTGCCGCAGAAGCGCTGGTGCAGACAAAGCTCGAGTCGCGGATCGAGACGGACCGCGTTTCTGCCGAAACGGTTGATGCGCAGATCGGAATACCTTTCGCGACGGTCGGCATGCCGACCGAGGCCCCGGCTGAGTTGCCGAGCAAAACGCAGGGCGAACTACAAACTGAAACGCGGGTCGAGACGGAGAACCAGCCACAAACCGAGAAGGGAGCGGCGACGCATCCCGCGCCGCAGGCCGTGACGGTGACCGACCGTCCTTTCCGTGTGAAACTGCGGGGCTCCGTGCTGGTGCTCATTCGACTGCCCAACAAACGGCAGTTGCGGGCTGCACTGCACCAGCTCTCCACCACGGGCGGAGTCATCAATCTGGAGAAACCTCTGGACGAAAAAATCGAAGTGGAATTAATTTTTCACATCGATCGCTCCACCATCCACGGGAAAGCACAGATGCTGTTTCCCATGTGGGCGACGCAGGGATGGATGCAGCCTTTCCGCTTCGTGGAATTGACGGACACCGACCGTAACGCGCTCGAGGAAAACCTGCAATCATTTATTGGCAACCTGGGCAAAGGCGCTCCCGCGGCTGGCTAGAAGTTATTTGCGCCTGAACTGCCTTAGGCAAATACAGGCAGAGTCGACCCCAGAGTCAAAAACAGCGGGCAACAGCGCCCGTTCCAGGCCAGCCTTCTCCGCACAGGCCTTCTTTACCGGCATGGTTCACACCAGCCGTCGCCACCGGTGCCTTCTGAAGGTTACTCTGGTTACCTTCGCATTCCGTCGGGTTCGAATATGATTCCGAGCAGGGACGCAGATGAAGAAACTAAATTTTGTAGTTTCGCTCACCAACAACGAGAACGACTACCAGCAGGAGCAGGCTGCGGCTGCGGAGAAAGCCGCCCGCCGGCTGGGCGTGGATGTAAAAGTCATTCAAGCCGATAACGACTCTCTCAAACAGAGCCAGCAGTTGCTGGAGTTCATCCAGAACACAACCGGCCCGCGGCCGGATGCGATTGTTTTTGAGCCCGCTGGTGGGACCGCATTTCCGCAGGTGGCACGCGCCGCCGCGGCTGCGGGGATCGGCTGGGTCATCCTGAATCATGAGGTGGACTACGTTCACCAGTTGCGGAACGCCCACCCGGTTCCTGTATTTTCCATCAGCTCGGACCACGTAGAGGTAGGCCGAATTCAGGGCAGGCAGTTTGCAGCGTTGCTGCCCGAGGGCGGCTCGATTCTTTACATTGAAGGTCCGGCGGCGAGTTCCGCGGCGAAAGATCGAACTCGCGGAATGAATGAAACCAAGCCGGCGAATATTCACGCAAAAGTGATGCGCGCGAATTGGACGGAGGAGAGCTCCTATCGCGCCGTGAGTTCCTGGCTGCGCCTGCGTACTTCGCACGAGATGCACATTGCACTGGTGGGCGCGCAAGACGACAGCATGGCCATGGGCGCGAGAAAAGCATTTGCGGAACTGGCACGGGGAGATCGCGAGCGCTGGCTGAAAATGCCCTTCACCGGTTGCGACGGCATGCCCAAGACAGGCCAGGCCTGGGTACGAAGCGGGGAGTTGGCCGCGACGATCTTTATCCGTCCGAATACGGATCTCGCCGTGGAGATGCTGACCGAAGCGCTCCGCAACCGATCGCCATTGCCGGAGCAGCACCTGACGATTCCGGAATCAGTGCCGGCTTTCGCGGAGATTACGTCCCGCGCGGCGAAGTCGAGTGCGGGCAAACAACAGCGAACCGCCCACGCTTAATCGAAACGACACTAGCCTCAGCTTAGGTCGCGCTTCCGCCCCAACTTTGTGGACGCAGTCGCCGGCCGTGATCTCCGGTTCTTGATTCTCCCAATCCTGATGCTTCCAGGCTGGTAGTGCAATCGTAGCAGTCCAATTCTCGGCCCGGGGAGGCTGCGACTTTGCAGCGTCGTGTTCTTTCTCCCCGAAAATGATGGGTCTTGTCGGGATTGAATGATCCAACCGGCATCCCGCAATCATCCAACATTGTTCTAACTTTCTGTACAACTGTTCTGTTCAACTGTTCTGTTCAACTTGACAACGTTGAGGGAAGTGTCGTAGGGTTCCGCCCCGTATCCGGTTCCTGCCCTCAGAGGAGCCGGAAACGAGGAGAGTCGTCCATGTCGACGCTCAAGAAGCTGTTATCAAGCCTGCTAGTACTGGCCATCACGGCTGTGCCCCTCATGGCTGGAAGCAACGACGCAAAAACTGCAAACGAAGATGCGGCGAAGGCAACCGGCGCGGAAACAACCCCGGCCGCGGCAACGCCCGCAGCGAGTCCTAACATAAGTCCGACTGGCGGCGATGCGAATATCACAGCATTGCTGGGCTTGCTGGTGATGAAAGGGGTGCTAGCGCCCGCCGAAGCCAACAACATTCGAAATGCAACGGCTACAGCGCAGTTTCAAGCTCTGGTGGAAGTGCTCAGCCGCAAGGGAGTGATCAACGCAGCGGACCTTTCGGCAACCACGAATGCTGCGCCGCAGCCCTCTGCCGCCGCGGCGGCGCCGGCTGCTTCTCCGGCGTCGGTTCCGGCAGCGGTTCCGAAAAACACGACGATCGTTCTGGCGAGCCCAGACACGGAAGCCTCGCCGCAACCAGCCCCGGCGCCACAAACGGCTCAGGCGGCGCCGGCACCGCCCCCACCGGCGGTGGTCCCGGCAATCGTGCCGTTGCGCGTATTGCCCGTCGATCCGCCCCGAAAAGACGGGCTGAATGCCGCCTTTAAAATGGGCCCGGTCAAGATGACGCCTTATGGCTTCATTAAGGCGACAGCGTCTTATGACAGCAGTAGTCCAAATGGCGATGACATGCCGTTTCCCGGATTGTTTCTGTCATCAACCTCGATTTTAAACACAGGCCCTACGGAAGACCCCGAATTTCACTTGAAGGCACGCTCCACACGCATCGGTGCCAACATCGAATGGCCGGACATGTCGAACAAAGTTGTCTTGACCGGCCGCATCGAAGGCGATTACGAAGGCAACTTCAGCGAGGTGGATAACCGCGACGTGTCCTCCATTCGCAGCCCTGCCTTCCAATTGCGCTTGGCTTGGGCGCGCTTGGACTACGCCGCCAGCGACGCCACGGACATTTACTTCGAGGGCGGACAGGACTGGACGTTGTTTGGATCTACCGCGCTGCCCAGTATTCTGGAAACCACGGCTCTCGGCTACTGGTACGGCGACATCTACGAGCGTTCTCCGCAATTCCAGTTCGGTTTGGTGCAGAGGGTGGGCGGCACATCGCGCAATTTCAAAATCGCGCCCACCTTTGCAATCATGATGCCGAGCACCGGGCAGATCGAGAAACTCTCGGGAACCTTGTCCGGCTTCGAGGGCCAGCTTGGCCAGGGCGAGCGCGAGGGTGCTGACTCCGCCCGTCCCGAGTACGAAGGCAGACTAGCCTTACAATTCCAGCTCGACAAAGCGCCAGCGGTTGCGCCAGCTCAAATATTCTGGAGCGGCTTCCGGTCCCGAGCCGAATCGATCGTCACCAACTCTGCCTACACCACCACAACGGCCTATTGCGCTGCGAACCCGCTGATCTGTTCCTATCAGGACGCTTTCCCGAATGGCTTTACTGTTTCGAGCAAAATGTATGGCAACCAGGTTGGCCTGCAATTGCCGACTCGCTGGTTCACGCTGGTGGCAAGCGCTTATTTCGGAGGCGACTTGCGCTTCTTCTTCGGCGGTCAGGTCAACACGTTCTTCACCGACGTGGGAGGGCTGAATAATCCCGTCACGTTTACCCCGGTTGATGGCGTGGTCGCAGCTTCCGGCACTCCGCAACTGGCTTGCAGGGTCCCCGTAGCCCTGGGGGGAGCCTGCCCCACCGGCGATGTCGCGGTTGCTCCGGAACGGCCGACCCGTGCGTTTGGCGGATTCGTCAATCTCGGATTGCCGCTCTCGCGCTGGTTTAACGCGAATCCGAAAGGTCACAACGCAGGCTGGCAACTCTTTTTCGACGTGGGCAAGGATCAGGTCGTGCATAAGGACCTGTTCAACGTAAATGCCGAAGGAGTTTTGCCGCTCCAGATGGGCAAAATGTCGGTCGCCACTCTGTATTACAAATTTAATCCCTATCTCACGTTCGGCTTTGAGCAGTCAATCTACGCCACGCGCCTGAAGCCTGGCGTTGACTATACAATCGCCGGGAGCCCGAGCAACGAATGGCAGGATCACCGTACGGAATTCGGGCCGATCTTCACGTTCTAGCCCGTTTCCGGCTTGATCGAAATAGCAGGATCGAAATACTGGTGCCGATTGACGGCACCGGATACCGAAACCGGGGGGACAGGCTCAACGCGGGCAATGTCCGAAGTTGAGTCTGTCCTCCCAAACTTCCTCGAAAAAAGAAACTATTGTGCGGAAGCCCGCCATGGGATCACAATGTAGCCGCTCTGCGAGAGGGTTTCCGGGTCCTCGCGGCAAACCGGGGACGAACGGTTGCATCCGCCGTGCTTGAAGGAGTTGGTTTCATGAGTGTGCGCAGAATTGCGGCTCTCGAGACGGGTCTCCTGTTGGTGGCCATGTTCGCGAACGCCACCGCGGAGAAAAGCCTGTTGCGGATCAAGGTTCTGGATTCTGAAACTCGATCGGCGAGCTTTGGCGGTGACGACATTCCCAAAAACTGCGATCAGGTGAATTTCGACGCGTATTGCAATAACAGCCGGACGGCCACAGTGACGAATACTTTGCTGGTGCAGGAAGACGACGGGGCTGCGTTCCGCGTCGCATGCACCATTGACTCACGGTGGAGCGGGTGCGCACCCTTGGCCAAAGGTGAAACTTTCGACGCCAGAAGAGAGAAGCGCGGCCTTGTCCTCTACTACGTGGACAACAGGGGCAAGGCGCGAAAGCAGTTGTACACGCTGGTCGATGCGAATGGAAAGGCCAGTCCAACTGCAGTCGCCGTTGCAATCGAGCCACGCCCGGTAGCAGCTGCGCCCGCGCAGAGCTCTGTGGCCCCCGCGCCAGCGCTGCCGATCGGCGGCGCACAGCAAGCACCTCCGGCGAAGCTGGAGAAGGTCAAGTGCAATTTCACCTCGACACCCGCCGGTGCGGAGATCACCCTGGACGGCAAATATGTGGGCAATACTCCATCAGCGATCGACCTGACGGCCGGGACGCACGCCATCGCTTTGTCCATGGCCGGCTTTACTCAGTGGAAGCGGGATCTCACGGTGTTGCCCGGATCGGAATTGAGCGTAAGCGCAATTTTGCTGAAGCAGCAGTAACCAACGTAGAGAAGTCATCGCGGTAGATGCAGGTCGCGGACAAATCAACTGCAGGTAAATGGAGGCGGTTATGGCGATTGCTGCGCAAGTGGCGGGAACCAATCGGGCAGAGTACAGCATCTGGCGCGTGATTATGGCCTCGTCGGTCGGCACCATGATCGAGTGGTACGACTTCTATATTTTCGGCAGTCTCGCGGCCATCCTCGGACCAAAGTTTTATCCTCCCGGCAACGACACGTTCGCCTATATCGCTTATCTGGCCACCTTCGCCGTGGGCTTCCTGGTGCGGCCTTTTGGCGCGCTGTTTTTCGGCCGCATCGGCGATCTCGTGGGACGCAAATACGCTTTCCTCGTAACGCTCTCCATCATGGGCTTTTCGACCTTTGCGATTGGTCTGTTGCCGTCCTACGCTACTGCCGGATGGTTTGCGCCGATCGTGCTGCTTCTGATCCGCGTCCTGCAAGGACTCGCGCTCGGCGGAGAATACGGCGGCGCCGCGGTTTACGTGGGCGAGCACGTCCCCGACACCCAGCGCGGCTTCTACACCAGCTTCATCCAGATCACGGCCACCCTGGGCCTTTTCGTTTCGCTCATCGTGATTTTGATTACACAGAACTCAATGTCGAAAGAGGATTTCTCCGCCTACGGCTGGCGCATTCCTTTCCTCATCTCGATTATTCTCGTAGCCATCTCCCTCTACATTCGTTTGAAGATGAAAGAGTCGCCCATTTTTGCCGAACTCAAGGCCACGGGCATGACCTCCACGCAACCGCTGAAAGACGCCTTCGCCAAGTGGTCGAATCTGAAGAACGTCCTGATTTCGCTTTTCGGAGCCACGGCCGGGCAGGGCGTGATCTGGTATACAGGGCAGTTTTACGCTTTGTTCTACATGCAGACCATTCTCAAAATAAATGTCAAAACCGCCAACATCGTGGTCGCCATTGCTCTACTGATGGGCATGCCGTTCTTCACGGTAGTGGGCGCCCTTTCCGACAAGATCGGCCGAAAGAAGCTGATGATGGCCGGTTGCCTGCTCGGAGTGCTCACCTACATCCCAATCTATAAAGCCATGGAACGCGCGGCAGGGAACAATGTGGTCACGGTAAAATCCGCCCGCAACAAAGTAACTGGTGCGATCTCGCTTACGGCCATGACCACGGACGCGACCGGCGCATTGGTCCCAGTGAAAGAAGCTCCCGATCCCAACCGCACGATGCTGGTCCTGCTGGTATTCGTGCAGGTTCTCTACGTGTGCCTGGTGTACGGTCCGATTGCCGCTTATCTGATTGAGGCTTTTCCGGCGAAGATCCGCTACACCTCGCTCTCCCTGCCCTATCACATCGGCAACGGAGTGTTTGGCGGATTGCTTCCGCTGATCGGCCTCTCCTCGGTCGCGGCCACGGGAAATATCTATGCCGGCCTTTACTACCCGATGACTGTGGCCGGCCTGACCTTTATCGTGGGCAGCCTTCTGCTGCGCGAGACCAAGGGCGTGCGCATATGGGACGAAGCCGGAGGACGAAGCCCAGCCGCTCACTAGCACCCAACCGCATAAGCGGGGTCGGGAACGGCACGGCTTCGAGCCGTGCTTTAGCGGCGCTCAGTTTTGGGGTGGCGCAGCGCTTCAGCGCTGCGATAAAGGTATTGCTTTGACTCAAGTCTTTCAGCCGCTGAGGTCGAACTCTCTGTTCGATTCGTCCCTCGCCCTATATCTGATAATCAATGTCTTCCATAATCCTCTGTAGCGACGCGGAAAGCGGTTCGTGCGCCACAGCGCCAGCCCCCTCGAGTTGCTGCAGTCGCTCGCGAACCTTGCTAACTTCCGTGGCCACCGCGGCCAGCGCCTCGGAAAGCGGATCGTTAATCTGCTTGGGATCGGTAATCACCACCCGTTCGCCGTCGCGGAAGATTACGTGGCCGGGAACTCCGACTACGGTGGAATTCTCGGGCACGCTGCGCAACACGACCGAACCCGCGCCAATCCTGCAGTTTCGGCCCACGGTGATGTTGCCGAGAACTTTCGCGCCATCCCCAATCACGACATCATCTTCAATCGTAGGATGGCGCTTGCCGCGCTCCTTGCCCGTTCCTCCCAGAGTTACGCCCTGATATAACGTAACGTCGTTGCCCACGACCGCGGTTTCGCCGATGACCACTCCTGATCCATGATCGATGAACAGGCGCCGGCCGATCTCGGCGCCGGGATGAATCTCGATCCCCGTCCAAAAACGCACCACCTGCGAAAGCCATCTGCCGAGTAAAAGGAAACCGTGGTTCCAGAACCAGTGCGTCACACGGTAACCCCACACCGCGTGCAACCCGGCGTAACACAGGAACACTTCCAGGCGCGACCTGGCCGCAGGGTCGACCCCCACCACGTTGTTGACGTCCTCGCGAATTAGAGCCAGCAGGCCGGGCATGAGTTCAGAAGAAAGTTCAGATCGCAGTTCGAATGAAATTTAAAATGAAATTTCAGACCGGAACCGCGGCCGTCGGAATCTGCAGCGCCCGGTTCCGCAATTCCTCGAAGAGAATACTACTCAGGTAACGCTCGCCGAACGATGGAATCACCACGACCACGAGTTTTCCTTTGTTCTCCGGCCGGCGGGCCACCTGCAAAGCCGCGACCACTGCGGCTCCCGAAGAGATCCCAACCAGCAGGCCTTCTTCGAGCGGCAGCCGGCGCGCCATCGCGATCGCCTCATCGTTGGTCACGGTGATGACTTCGTCGATCAAATCACGGCGCAGAATCCTGGGCACAAAGCCGGCGCCAATTCCCTGAATCTTGTGCGGCGAAGGTTTGCCGCCCGAGAGCACCGGGCTTTCCGCCGGCTCGACAGCCACCGCCTTGAACGAAGGCTTTTTGGGTTTGATGTATTCGCTGACGCCGGTGATGGTCCCGCCCGTACCCACGCCGGAAATCAGGAAGTCGACTTTCCCGTCGGTGTCATCCCAAATTTCCGGGCCGGTGGTCTCGCGATGAATCTTGGGATTGGCGGCATTATCGAACTGCTGCAGCATGTATCCGTTGGGAGTAGCCGCCAGAATTTCCTCTGCCTTGGCCACTGCGCCCTTCATGCCCTTCGGACCGGGCGTGAGCACCAGCTCCGCGCCGAAAGCCAGCAGCAGAACCCGCCGCTCCAGACTCATCGTCTCGGGCATGGTCAGAATCAACCGGTAGCCTTTCACGGCCGCCACAAACGCCAGGCCAATGCCGGTGTTGCCGCTGGTTGGCTCAACCAGCACGGTTTTGCCGGGATGAATTTTGCCCGCGCGTTCCGCTTCAACGATCATGCTGACGCCGATGCGGTCTTTCACGCTGGCGAGCGGATTTTGGCTCTCCATTTTGGCGACGACCTCGGCCACGCATCCCTCGGTGACTTTATTCAGCCGGACCAGCGGGGTATGTCCGATTAGTTCAGTAACATCTCTTGCGATTTTCATGATAGTTTCCTGGTGGCTCCACGAAAGCCTACTCAACCTGCCAAAATACTATAGCTTGCCCCGGGGATGATTAGTGTCGATCGCTCCCTTGCTGACTCCGGTTTGCGTTCTACTCCCCGGCAAAGAGCGCTCTCCGGCATCGAAGGCGCGATATCATGGGGAGAAAGTTTTGATCGCGGTGCTAGGCTAGGAGTCGTCAGGTCGTCTCATCCATGGGTTCGGGAAGGGCACGGCTTGCAGCCGTGCCGCCCTAGCGCTCGGGAATTCGGGGCTCTAGCCTCGAAGGTTTCGCTCGTGTCCACCCGACCGAGGATTTATGAGATAGCCGATAGCTCTGGTCGTAGCGATCTGATCGTGGCGATATGGAACGTTCGTTGATCTGGCTCGAAGGCGAAGAGAACGGCTGGTCCTGCTCGAATTGCCGATGGCGATATCCCATCCCCACACTGCTCAGCGGCGAAGAGGCCATGGGAGCATACGACCGCCTGGCCGCCGCGAAGTTTCGCGATCATGACTGCGAAGCTGAGCCCAGCTTTTCCGCGGCCAGGAAAGAAATAAAGCCGATCACCGACAATACCTTCGCCGATCGCGCTCAAACGCTCATAAAACGCGGTTACAAGCCGAAAGTCGCGGTAGAACTGGCCCTGCAGGAAATCGAAATGGAGTTCGGCCACAAGCCGGCTCTCATGGAAAAGGCCCGCGCCGATGCCGAAGATTTTCTTCGCCGAGTAA
>Ga0181537_10000877_pt1 | contig 28066 bp, 16 predicted proteins | sample PEATcosm2014_Bin_39_FD_119765 | JGI IMG/M metagenome (GOLD analysis project Ga0181537, IMG submission 119765) | Peatland microbial communities from MTU Mesocosm Facility, Houghton, MI, USA - PEATcosm2014_Bin23_10_metaG | ecosystem: Environmental > Terrestrial > Soil > Wetlands > Peat | place...
AGTTTGAATTATCGCGAGTGGTCGGGGTACTACACCGTGGGCGTGTACGAGATGCACCACGAGCACGAGTACAACGCCATCCGCAATTCGACGGCGCTGATCGATATTTCGCCGCTCTTCAAGTACCGCGTCACCGGCAAAGACGCTTCGCGTTTTGTGAATCGCGTGATTGCCCGCGACATTCACAAGGTTGCGCAGGACCAGGTGATTTATTGCTGCTGGTGCGATCCCGCAGGCCACGTGATTGACGATGGCACCATTACGCGGCTCGGCGAGAACGATTACCGCTGGACGGCGGCGGACCCGAGTTTGCGCTGGTTTCAGCAGAATGCCCTGGGGCTGGACGTGCAGATCGCGGATATCTCCGAGCAAATGGCCGCGCTGGCGGTGCAGGGGCCCACATCCGGGCGTTTACTGCAAGCAGTGACCAATGCGCCGATTGCCGGACTGAAATATTTTCGCGTGACGCGTGGAAAAATCGGCAAAGTCGATGTGGACATTTCGCGCACCGGCTATACCGGCGACTTGGGCTACGAACTGTGGATGCCGTGGAAGGATGCCGTGAAGGTGTGGGACGCCATTATGGCGAAAGGCCAATCGTTCGACGTGCACCCGGCGGGAATGATTGCCCTGGACGTGGCGCGCATCGAAGCCGGGCTCATCTTGATTGAGGTGGACTACATTTCGAGCAAGCGCGCGATGATTGACCAGCAGAAATATACGCCCAGCGAAATCGGTCTGGGGAAATTGGTGGATTTGAAAAAAGAAAATTTTGTGGGGCGCGACGCCCTGGTGGCGGAGGCCAGGAAGGGCGCGGCGCGCGCGCTGGTGGGCCTCGAAATCAATTGGAACGAAGTGGAAGCGTTGTATGAAAAGGCCGGGCTCGCGCCGCAGGTGCCGAGCATGGCCAGTCGCGTCGCTGTGCCGGTCTATCGCAACGGGAAGCACGTCGGAAAGGCCACGAGCACCACATGGTCGCCGACACTCAAGAAGATGATCGCATTGGCTTGCGTCTCGCGCGAATGCGCCGCGCTGCACAGCACCTTGCAGGTGGAGATGACCGTAGAGGCCGTGCGCCACACCGTATCGGCAAAGGTCGTGCCTACACCATTTTTTAATCCCGCGCGCAAGACAGCAGCGCTAGCGTCGGCGTAGGAAGAAAAGTCAAAAGCGCAGAAAGCTCAACGCAGAGACGCAGATCAAACCGAGCACACCCTCCTTCGCTCTGTCTTTAGCACCGTGTCTGCTCTGCCTTTGCTTTGTCTTTTCTCTGCGTCTCTGCGTTAGGTTATCTTTCCTTTGTTTTCTTTCTTTGCTCCACTCTCATCGCCCGCGCAGTCCCGGGCTGCCAGGCGCCCCGACAAAGGCCTCCGTGCTAGAGTTTTGTGGTGCCGAATCTGCCTCTCACGGAATTTCCTGCGTTTAAACCTTTCCCTTTATTTAGAAGTGGGCATGCCATGACCATTGCGGCGGTGTATTGGCCGCGGCGGTTTTCTCTGCCAGCGCCGCAAGAGCGCCTGTTTCGCGTGGATGCGTGGTCGCAGATTTTGGGCGCATGCCACTGGCAGGCGGGCGCGCGCGGCGACTCGCCGTGCGTTGTGATTGTCCACGGGTTGGAAGGCTCGGCGGAATCGGGTTATGCGCGGGGGATTGCGGAGAAAGCGTTTGCGCGAGGGTATCACGTGGTGCGGCTGAACCAGCGGAATTGCGGCGGGACGGAGCGACTCACGCCGACGCTGTATAACTCCGGCATGAGCGGGGATTATCGCGCGGTGCTCGATGAGTTGGTGGGCGTGGATGGCGTGCGCGAAGTATTTTTTGTTGGCTATTCGATGGGCGGAAATTTAGTGCTGAAGATGGCGGGGGAATTTGGCGGGGCGCCGCCGGCAGAGTTGCGCGGCGTTTGCGGGGTGTGCCCGGCGCTGGATTTGGCGGCCTGCGCGGATGCGCTGGAGCGTTGGGATAATTATTTGTTTGAGCGGCATTTTGTGGGCGGGTTGATGTCGCGTTATCGCCGCAAGAGAGAACTATTCCCGGACCGCTATCCGGTGGTAACGCGGCCGATTCGCACGGTCCGCGAGTTTGACGATGCGATCACTGCGCCCTCGGCGGGCTATCGCGACGCGGAGGATTATTACGAGCGGGCCAGCGCGAAAAATGTGGTAGGAGAGATTCGCTTGCCAACGCTGGTGATTACGGCTGAGGACGATCCGTTCGTGCCCTATGTGTCGTTTCTCGCGGCCGGCGTGGACAAATTGGAGTGGGTGCGGTTTGCGGCGCCGCTGCATGGCGGCCATTGCGCGTTCATTTCGCGGCATGGCGGAATGGAGAGATTTTGGGCGGAGACGCGGGTGGTGGAATTTTGTGAGGGAGTGCGGGCAGGTGATGTAGCGGCCGCCTTCTGCCTACCCCGGTGAAACGGGGAGGCGGTCGCCTTTCGTAGCACAGGCACTCCTGCCTGTGCGCGGTCTTCGCAACACCCCAAAACTCCACACGCCAGCCCCCCACATTGCAGCTACGAGTGGAAGGGGTCGGGTTGCGGGGTGGTGGGATTTGGTTCGGGGGAGGGAATGTCGAGGTTAACGACGACGGGCTCCTGGCCGCTGCGGACAATGACGGCTTCGACCGGTTCATCTTTTTTCGCGTTTAGTTCCTGATGCGGGACGTAGGGCGGGACGTAGACGAAATCGCCAGGCCCGGCTTCATCGACGAATTCGAGCCGCGCACCCCAGCGGAAACGGGCGCGTCCGCGCACGATGTAGATGACCGTTTCGACTTCGCCGTGATGATGCGGGCCGGTTTTGGCGTCGGGATGGACGATGACTGTGCCAGCCCAAAGTTTTTGCGCGCCGACGCGGGCGTGAGAAATGGCTTCGGCGCGGGTCATCCCCGGCGTTTGCGGCGTATTGCTATCCAGATTGTTGGCGCGGACGATGCGCAGGCCATGGTGTTGCCAGTCGGGTTCGTTCGTTGGTTGGTCGGTCGGCATGGCGTCGCGATCCTGTTTCTACGCTAGGTCCAGCGGCTTCTCCAGCGAGGCTTGGAAGCCTTTGGTTAGGAGTTGGGCGGGGCCGTCGGCGGTGATGACCATATCGTCTTCGCAGCGGAGGCCGAATTCGCCGGGGATGTAAATGCCAGGCTCGTTCGAAAAGGTCATGCCTGGTTCGAGCGTGGTGGTGCTGGCGCGAACTAGATACGGATGCTCGTGGCCGTCGAGGCCGATGCCGTGGCCCAGGCGATGCGTGAAGAATTTGTAGTCGGGGCCGTAGCCGGCGGTGGTGACCACGGCGCGGGCGGCATCGTCGACGGTGCCGGAAAGTTTGCCGGCGCGAGCGGCGTCGAGCGCGGCGTTTTGCGCGTGGCGCACGATCTCGAAAACTTCCTGCACTTTTTTCGGCGGCGTGCCGAGGACGCCGGTGCGCGTCACGTCCGAGTCGTAGCCTTCGACGTTGGTGCCGCCATCAATCAGAATCACGTCGCCGGGCCGCAAGCTGCGCGGCTGTAGCGTGCCGTGCGGCAATGCGGCGGACGCGCCCACCAAAGTAAGCGCGCCGCCTTGCAGATTCATTTTGCGGAAGCCGGCCTCGACCAGCCCTGCAATATCTTCTTGCGATAAGCCTTCCTTCAAACTGGCAAACACCGCGGCAAAAACATCAAAGGTAGCGTCGCAAGCCAGCCGCATGAGCTCGAGTTCATGCGCGGATTTGTGCGCCCGGCAAGCGATGGTGATGGGGTCGGCGGAAACGCAGCTGAAACCGGGTGCAGCTTGGCGGAAATGATCGTAGAAAGTGAAGCCCGCGGTTTCTTCGATGCCGATTTGCCCGCTGCGCAGCCCGCGGTCAACCAGCGCGGCAGCGGCGATTTTGGTGGGGCTTTGATCTTCCTGCCACACGCGAACGTCCATGGGAAATTTCAGTTTTTCGCGGCAGCGGCCTTCTTCGAACGCCGGAACGACCAGGATGGGTTGCCCAGATTTGGGGATGAGCACGGCGAGGAGCCGCTCGCTGAGTCCCCAGCGGATGCCGGTGAAATAGTAGAGCCCGGTGCCGGGCGCGAGGAAGAGCGCGTCGAAGGCGGGCGAGGAGTCGGCCATGAGCTTTTGCGCTTTGGCGATGCGCGACTGGAATTCCTCGGCGGTGATGGGATGGACGCGCGCGCCGAGCGGGCGGAGACTCGCGAAGGCGGGTGGCAGCGCGCTCGCGTTGTCGGGCTCGGCGTCGGAGTCGGGAAAGGGTCGCGCAAGGAGTGCGGCCGAGCCCGCGGTTGCGGAAGTCAGGAAATGGCGACGACTGGGATTAGACAGTGACGGAAATATTTTTGTGCGCATGTGTAGGAAAGAGGTTTATGCGGGGCGTGGCGGAAAGTCAAGTTGTTCGAGTCGCGATTTGTTATAGCGCGAGAAAAGGTGGAGGGCCCGTCGCGAATGGGACGGGCAGTGGCATCGCCGGCAAAGCGAAGGAAGTTTTTTGACGGAAGAGGTGGCGAGCGATGAGGCAAAGCCACGGCCAAACGCCGGACAAAACCTGACGCTCCTGCAATGCAAAAAAAAGCCGACCGAGTCGAATCAATAGTCCAGATTATTCGCGGCGTATGGCCAGAATGTTTTTGCCTTTGATTTCGATTTCGATGCCCAGCGGCGGCCGAACATCGGACCCTTGCACAATGGCCCCGCGCACCCAAATGTTGCCGGGAAGCATGGTCATTTTGGCGGGATCGAAGACCGTGCGACTGCAAGGATTGCCGACCATAGGGTGATTGGCGGCGCGATAGCCGTAGTCCGAGCGGAGTTTTGCCAGATCGGTGAGGTACTCGAGGCGGCACGAACCGTAGGCCGGGTTCATCGAGAGTCCCCAATAGCCGGAAGCTTGTGATGCGGAACCGCCGGGCAGGCGAATAAGCAGGGCGGAAACATTTTCGTTGGAAACGGGGTCGTGCAGCATAAAAGACTTGGAGCTCCAAGGCTTAGCCATCTCGGCGACGGTGGCCACAACGGGTTGCGCGCCGGAGGCGATGGGCAGAAGAGAGTCGGGATCTGGGGCGGGAGTGGGCACCTGGAGTTGCGGGGGCGGGGCCACGGCGGCCGGTTCGATGGGCTTGGGCCGGAGCGCATAATGCGCGCCAAGGGCGACGACAAACAGCACGACCAGCAAAACGGTGATGACCGTGAGGTTAGAAGATTTCGGCGAGCCGGTGCCAGGAACGGGGGCCACGCCCGGAATGCGGGGCATCTCTGGCTTAAAACGCTGGGATTCTGGCTGGTCGCTCATTGCGTATGACCGGGGGCACGGCGAGACGGTAGATATTGTAAGGCCCCAGGAGGCCGCGGACAATGAGCGCGGCGGGCCGATGTGTCGAATATAGTCAAAGGTGGCGAAAGGGAGACTGGAGCGGGGGAATCGGTTGCCTAAACGGCTACATCTGGCGAGACGCCGCTTGTCTATTGCCGGGAAGAAAACTACTGTAAGGTGACAAGAGGAAGAGGCGGCTGTTCGGCCGCCGCAAAGTATGAGTCCCGATACGCGTGGTGGGGCTCGGACATTCGTCCGCAGCCTGAACATCCTGTTGAAGTTCGCGCGCCTGTATGAATTTGGGCATGCCCGCACGGCGGCGCAGTTTGATTCGACGTGGAAGGAATTGCGCACCGCGCTCGATGAGAGCGGCGGCGGCGGGTTACTGCTGGGAGCCTCGGGCAACCAGATTTTGCTGGACGGCGTGCCGCTCGGTACGGCCGCGGGCGAACGCAGCTTCGCGCAGTTGTTGATCACTTCCGGTATTGCCAGCATTCACTTCTCGACGACCTTAACGCAGCCGCAGTTTGCGCGGTTTGTGCGGGCGTTTCCCAGCGGGAACGCCAAACCGTCGTCGTTGGCGGACCAGCTGAAGTCCGCGCTGGCCGGAGAAACCAGCATCAAGGTCAACGAGATCCGCTATGTGGCGGAAGATTCCTCGACCGCGGGAATCAAGATCGCGGCACAACTGACGGCCAAGGCGCTGGGCGCGCAGGGCGACAAGTTCAAGGATTTTTTCGACGATCCGAATAAATTGCTGCAGATGATTCTGGCGGCAGAGAGCCTGCGCAGTAGCGGGGGCGGTGGCGGCGGCGGTGGGTTGCCGGGGTTGGGTTCGGGCGGCAGCGGCAGCGGGCCGGGATTTGGCGGCTCCGGCAGTGGCGGCGGTTCGGGCAGCGGTGGCGGATCGGGTAGCGGCGGGAGTGGCGGCGGCTCCGGCACTGGCGGCGGCGGAGGGACACGCGCGAGCGGCGGCGATGGCAGCGCGGGAGCGGCCAGTTTGTGGGAAGCGCGGCCGGGTGGCGGCTCTGGCGCAGGTGTAACCACGGGCCCGGGATCGCTCGGAGGATTCAGCGGTGGGCCGGGTGGCGGTGGTGGCGGAACTGGAGTTGGCGGAGGCCCTGGAAATGGCGGCGGAGGCGGAACGGGAGTTGGTGGAGGCCCCGGAACTGGCGGCGGAACGGGCGCGGGTGGTAGCGGCGGCGGAGGCGGCACCGGTCTAGGCGGCGGTGGTGGAACTGGCTTAGGCGGAGGAGGAACTGGCTTAGGTGGTGGAGGTGGAACTGGATTAGGCGGTGGAGGTGGAACGGGCTTGGGTGGCGGAGGTGGCACCGGGTCAGGCGGTGGCGGTGGAACTGGCACAGGCACCGGAGGTGGCGGTGGCGTCGGCGACGGAGTTGCCGGGCGCTGGCTGTCTGCATCCTCCATGATTCGCAGTAACTTGCCTCCGGTGCCGGGCGCGAAAGAGGGCGATGGCACGGGCGGAGGCGGCGGGCAGTTTGCCGTGGAAGAAGAGAGCGTTCGCTCAGTACTGGGGCTGCTCGCGCAGCTAGGCAAATCGCGAAAAGACGCCGATGGGCCGCGCATGGACGCGCAGATGTTCCAGTCGCGCCTGAGCACCATGCCGATTCGCGCGCAGTACACGCTGCAGCAGGCACTAGCGGGGCTGGCGGCGCAGGCGCCGGACCAGCGACCGGACCAGCCGATGCTGCTGAAGCTCGCCGAGCACGTGGCCATTCGCTTTGCGCTGGACAGTTACGAGCGCGGGGAACTGCGCGTCAATGCCGTCAAGCAGATGCTGGACCGCATGAACACGGAAATCGAGGCGCTGCGCAAGATTTTGGGCGCGCAGGAACAGATGATGGCCCACGCGGGCTTGCAGGTTCAGACCTACACCGAACTGTTGGACCAGGAGTTCTGGGAACAGGTTCCCGAAGAAAACAAGAAAGAAGTGCTGACCTCCGACGAAGCCTGGTGTGTACCACCGCGCAACGTCCGCGTGTACCTGGAAGATATGCTGCGCCGCGGAGAACTGAAGACGGTCAACGAAGTCTTGATGAAGTATGCCGCGTGCGTGGAGCTGGAGGCGGCGGAAGCGCGGCGCACCACCGCGATCGGTCTATCGGATTTGGCGGAACTCTACGGCAGCGGCGATGGCAGCGCGCTGATGGAAGCGATCCGGCGGCTGGGAAACCAGTTGGCGGTGGAGCGCGAGCCGGAAGTGCAAACCTTGGTGAGCGCGGCGTTCGTGCGCTTGAGCCAGGAGGCGGCGTCCAAACGCTGCTATCCGGCCATGCAGCAGGCGCTGGCTTCCCTGGACAGTATCGAAGCGCAGCGTCCGGGAGCGTCGCAGAGTTTGCGGCCGCGCATTGGCGCGGAAGAGCGCATGCCGGAGTTTATCGAAGAAGCGCTGCGCAGCGGGCATATCGCGGACGGCATGACGGATATTTTGAATTTGATGCCGCTGGCCACGCTGCACTACGTGACCAACCGTTTTGGACATTGCGGGTTTCGCGAGGATTGCGAACTCTTGACGCAAATCGTGGGCGGCTTGGGTCCCGATGCGGCGCAGAATCTGGTGGAGATGCTGCAATCCGCGCCCGCGGCGGAGGCCGCCGAAGCGGTGGGCCTGCTGAGCCAGTTGGACATCGAAAGCGTCGAGAAGATCCTGCCCGTGCGGCTCTCGCAGTGGCCGCGCTCGGCGCATGATCGCACCGTGCGGCAACTCTCCTCGGCGCCGGCCGCCAATCGGGCGCGTCTGCTGGTGGCGCTGTACGACGCGCTGGACGTCCTCATCCGGCCGCTGGCCATCGACGAGATGGGCATGAGCGGGCAGCCGTCGGTGATCCCGAAGTTGCTGGAGTTGGCGCAGGCGCCGACCACATCGGAATATGTCCGGTTGAAAGCCATTGAGGCGCTGGGGCGTTTACGCGCGGCGGCGGCCAGCGAAGTGTTGCAGCATATCCTGGACGCACGGCAGGTGTGGCGCTGGCAATACCCTATCGAGACGCGTATCGCGGCGGCGCAGGCGCTGTCGCGCATCGATCCCGCGATGGCCATGGAAAAAGTTTCTGCCAGCGGCCTGGAACGCAAAGACCTGGCGCTTGAGCCCACGGATCCGGAGGGTGCGGCCTCGGCGATCCGCCAGCGGCGTTATGCGCGGCTCAAGCTGGCGCGCAATGTGCAAGCGGTGACCACCAATCTGCGGGAAAACTTCCGCCTGTCCATACCCGAGCTAAACCTGGGCGGGGGCATCGGCTCCGGCGAACGCCACCTGGCGCCCGGCTCGCTGCTATCGCTGAAGATTTCGCAGGGCGTGCGCAACATTAAAGCGCAAGCGATTGTGCGCGGCGCGCGGCCGCAGGCGATGGCCTTCGAATTTGTAGATATGGACCTCGACGATCGCAACCGGCTGCGCAAGATTCTGCTGGATGTAGGCGGTTTGCCCATCACCGCGGCGGTCACCAACCGCACCAAGCGGCGCGGGCGCATTCAACTCTCCAAACACTAGCGCGCACGGTAGAAGACCTGCCAGGCCACGGCATTTCCCATTCCTCATTTCCCATGGCCGCCGTCATTTATTACTATTAAGGTAATAATACTACAAGATACTAGCCGTACCGAGGGGCAGGCCGGGTACTTGCCCTCATGGCGGTGTGACGACCGGGGCACATAGCCCGTCTGTACCATTGCCGTAAACCTTTGGTCTTCCTAACGTACTAGACAGACAGTTCTATTGCGGGACGCACCCGGGTGTTGCGCATTAATGAAATCTGACCCAAAAATTACGTCGGGACGAGCCTTCGTTCGCAGCCTCAACATTCTGCTGAAGTTCGCGCGGTTGTATGGGTACGACCACGCACGCACGACGGAACAGCTCGAGACGGCATGGGAAGAACTGCGCGCGTCCATGCCGCCGGGCAGCGAGTCCGGACTGCTGCTGGGGGCCACCGGTTCGCAATTGCTGCTGGACGGGGTGCCGCTGGAAGGGGCGCCGGCGGAGAAACAGTTTGCGCTACTGCTTTCTTCGGCGGGGTTGGCCAGCGTGCAGTTCTATCCTTCCGTGACCCAGGATGAGCTGGTGCATTTTGCGCACGCGTTTCCCACCGGCAAGTCCAAACCCGCCGAGTTGGCGCTGCAGTTGAAGAGCGCGCTGGCCGGGGCGCGCGGCATCCGCATCAACGAAATTTGCTTTGTGGCCACAGACGCGCGGCTCAAGGATGCCAGCGTGGCGGCGCAGCTGGCGGCCGCGTCCATGGGCGATAAGCAGGATGATTTCAAGAAGTGGCTGAACGATCCGCAGAAATTGCTGGAACTGATTGCCGCGGCGCAGGGGTCGAAGAGTGGGCAGGAAGGCGCTGGCGGTGGCGGTGCGGGCGAAGGTTCGGGTGGCTCCGGCGCGGGTTACAGCTCAGGAGATAGTGGACCGGGTACGAAGGCAGGGAGCGCAGCCATTGGAGCGCCATCTGGATTGCCCTTGCGTGGCGGGCCAGGTGCCGGCTCTGGCGGCGGGTTCGCTGGTGCTCCATCAGGTGCGGCGTCGAGCGGCGGCGCGTATGACGGTGCAGCGCTGACGGACACGGTGGTGGGCTCCGGAGAATTTATCTCCCCGAACGCCGCGGTGATGCGCAGGATACGCACGGGCGAGCCCAGCGAAGACGAGCTCTACAGCATTCTGAATGCGCTGACGAGTTTTGGACAGATGGGCGTCAGCGGCGGGATTGCGGCCGCCGGCGCATTTCAGACGCAGATGGCGGAATTGCCTGGAAGAGCGCAAGACACATTGAAGCAAGCCATTGCTGGCCTCGCGGCGCAGGCGCCCGTGGGCAAGCCCGACGAAGCCGTGTTGGTACAACTGGCCGAGCACCTGGCGATTCGCTTTGCGCTCGAGCGCTTCGAGCAGGGCGAAGTGAAAGTGAACGCCGTGCGGCAGATGCTGGACCGCATGAACTCGGAAATTGAAAATTTGCGCAAGATTCTAGGCGCGCACGAAGACAAGATGAGCGACGCGGGACTGATGGTCGAGTCCCATCGCGAGATTCTGGACCGGCAATTCTGGGCCGCGGTACCGGATAGCGGGAAGCGCGAAGTGCTGCTGAGTGGCGAAGCTTGGTGTATTCCGCCGCGCAACGTGCAGTCTTATGTGGGCGAGCTGATCGCGCAGGGCAACGTGGCGGAGGCCATCAGCATTCTGCAGAATTACGCGTCTTGCGCGGACAGCGAGGATACCGACGCGCGCAAGAAGACCGCCCTGGGACTTTCCGAGATGGCCGATCTGTACGCCAAGGCGGATCCCAAACTTTTGAGCGAAGCGCTGCGCCATCTGGGACTGCGCTTGAACGTCGAGCAGGACGTCGATTTGCAGGGCATCGTGAGCGCCGCGTTTGTGCGCTTGAGCCAGGAAGCGGCGACCAGCCGGTGCTATCCGGCGATGGAGCAGGCGCTGGATTTGCTGGTGGGCGTCGAAGCGCAGCGGCCCGGTGTGGGGCGCACCTTGCGCGCCAAGATGGGCATCGAGGAGCGCGTGCCGGAATTTGTGGATGAGGCGCTGCGTGCGCGGCAGGCGGCGGCGGGGTTGACCAGCGTGCTGAGGCTGCTCCCGCAGTCGGCCATCGAGCAACTGGCCGCGCGGTTTAATCGCTGCTCTTTGCGCGACGATTCCGAACACATCGCGAATCTGGCGCATGACCTGGGCGAAGAGGGTTTGCAATATCTGCGCAGCACGCTGCGCGGCGGTCCGGTGGCCGAAGCCGTGGAAATGGCCGGGCTGCTGACCAAGCTCGACCCCCAGGCCGCGCAGGTATTTCTTCCCGGACGCATGAAGGATTTTGGGCGCACGGCGCAGGACCGCATCATCCGCCAGATTTCGTCGTCGGGCGCGGTGGGGCGCTGCCGCATTTTGCTGGACCTGCTCGATCATGTGGATCCATTGGTGATTCCACTGGTGATCGATGAGATTGGCGTGACCGCAGACCGCGACGCGCTCAGCCGGCTGCTGACCATTGCGGACGGCGACTTGCCGATTGGCGGCGGGGCCTATCTGCGCGTAAAAGCCATTGAGGCGCTGGGGCGCATTTCCGCGCCGGAGTCGACGTCGATGCTCAAGCGCATCGTCACCGGGCGCAAGGTGTTTGGCTGGACGCACCCGCAAGAACTGCGCATCGCCGCATTGCAGGCGCTCGAGAGGCTGGACCCGGAATGGTTCGCGGAGTTTCGCCCCAAGAGCGGCATCGACGGCGACGAATTAACGCTCGCGCCGCTGGACATTGCCGCGAATTCCAAATTTGTCCGGCAGCGGCGGCATCCGCGGGTGCGGCTGCGCAAGCCGGTGCGCGCCATCAGCACCAACTTGAAGGAAAATTGCTCGCTGGAGATCAAGACCGCCAGCCTGGTGGGCGGCTTGGCTACCATCAGCCGGCACTTGACGCCGGGCACGCACGTGCAGTTGAAACTACAATTGGGACTGCGCAACTTGCAGGCTTCCGCGATGATGCGCGACTACCGCTCGCAGGATATGTCGTTTGAGATCGTGGATATGAATCTCGAGGAGCGCAACAAGTACCGCCGATTGCTGATGGATAGCCGTATGAGCGGCGCACTGGACACCGAGATGGATTCGCGCAGCTCGGATACCGAAATGCCGGTCGCGCGCTGAGGGCGTTTTCCCACGCCGCCCTTCGCGGACCAAGCTTGTAAGCTTCCAAAAAAGTTTGTTGCGAAAGCGAGGAGCCAGCCCGAACTCTGCATCCCAAGACCCTCAAATTTGGCCCGACCCACAGTGAACCTAACCCCAACACAATGAACACTTACAAAAATTCGCCTTGCAACCCAATTAGAATCAACACTTACAAAATAAAATGTGTCGCTTTAATATAAGTTTAATGTACTCAATGGATTACGGGACGCACCCCACCCCCCGTGGCCCCAACTGACATAGGCGCCGCCGTGTTATCGCAGTTCGTGGATCGGCTTCCAGATTTGTGGGGCGGTTTCTAAAATTGCCTCGCGACTTCGACAGGCTCGCCTTGGCGCTGGCGCGGGCAACCAGTTAGAATAAGATGTTGCGCCAAGTACCGTGGCGCGGCTGTGGCAGCGTGCAAATCGCAACCGTCAGGAGACGGCGAAGCCTTTCATGGAAGCAGCTCAGATACTGGACCGCGTGGTCGCGCGCTTCATCGGCACGAAGCACGAGCGTGACGTAAAGAAATTGCAGCCCCTGGTGGCGGCCATCAACGCCGCGGAGCCGGAAGTGCAGGCGCTCAGCGATGAACAGCTGAAGGAGCGTTACGCCGCGTTGCGCGCGGAAGTGCAAGAGCGCCTCGCCGATGCCGATCCCGCGGAATCCAACTATCGCGAAGTGCTGCAGGCGGCGCTGCAGCCGGCGATTGTGCCCACGTTTGCGCTGGTGCGCGAGGCCGGACGGCGCTTTCTAAAGATGCGGCATTTTGACGTGCAGCTGATCGGCGGCATGGTGCTGCACGACGGCAAAATCGCCGAGATGAAAACCGGCGAAGGCAAGACGCTGGTGGCCACGCTGCCCGCGGTGTTGAATGCGCTGGCGGGGCGCGGCGTGCACATCGTGACGGTGAACGACTACCTGGCGCGGCGCGACGCGGAGTGGATGAGCCCCCTGTATCGCGGCTTGGGGCTAAACGTCGGCATTATCGTCCACGACCTGGACGATCTGCAGCGTCGCGCGGCCTATGCGGCGGATTTGACTTACGGCACCAACAACGAGTTTGGCTTCGACTATCTGCGCGACAATATGAAGTACGATCTCGCGCAGTGTGTGCAGCGCGGGCATCACTTCGCCATCGTCGACGAAGTAGACAGCATCCTGATTGACGAAGCGCGCACCCCGCTGATCATTTCCGGTCCATCCGAAGAGTCCACCGACAAGTACGCCAAGATCGACAAAATTATTCCCAAGCTGATTCAGGACATTGACTACACGCTGGACGAAAAGCACCGCACCGCCACGTTGACGGAAGAAGGCTTTGCCAAGTGCGAGCGTTTGCTCGGGCTGACCAACATGTCCGACCCGGCGAACATCGACATCATGCACCACGTGTATCAGGCGATGCGCGCGCATGCGCTGTACAAAAAAGACGTGGACTACGTCATCAAAGACGGCGAAGTGATCATCGTGGATGAATTTACCGGCCGGCAGATGCCGGGGCGGCGCTGGTCCGACGGCTTGCACCAGGCGGTGGAAGCCAAGGAAGGCGTGAAGATCGAGCGCGAGAATCAGACGCTGGCAACCATCACGTTTCAGAATTATTTCCGCATGTACAAGAAATTGTCCGGCATGACCGGAACGGCGGAGACGGAAGCTTCGGAATTTGCCAAGATTTACAACCTGGACGTGGTGGTGATTCCGACCAACCGCTCGCTGATCCGCAAAGAGCATCCCGACGTGGTGTACCGCACGGAGCGCGAAAAATTCGCGGCCGTGGTCAACGGCATTTTGCAGGAAGACGACTCCCTGGCCAACGGCATCCGGCAGTATCACGAGCGCGGGCAGCCGGTGCTGGTCGGGACCATCTCCATCGAAAAATCCGAGTCGATTGCCGAGTTGCTCAAGCAGCACGGTATCCCGCATCAGGTGCTGAACGCCAAGCAGCATGAACGCGAGTCCGGCGTGGTGGCGCAGGCCGGGCGCAAGGGCGCGGTCACCGTGGCCACCAACATGGCCGGACGCGGCACGGACATTTTGCTGGGCGGTAATCCCGAGCAGATGACGCGCGATTATTTCCTGAAGAAGCGTTTGGCGATGCCGTATGCGGCTGCTCCCGCGGTGATCGGCGAGGGCGCGGCGGGCGCGGATGCGCCCGTGGCCGTGCCCATGGTGCTTTTCCAGCACGAAGGCAAAATTTTTCAGGTGCCGTCCGACCAGTGGAAGCCCATCTACGATGAATTTGCCGCGCAGTGTAAAGCCGAGCACGACGAAGTGGTCGAGCTGGGCGGGCTGCACATTCTCGGCACCGAGCGCCACGAAGCGCGCCGTATCGATAATCAGTTGCGCGGACGTGCCGGCCGCCAGGGCGATCCCGGCTCGTCGCGCTTTTTCCTTTCGCTGGAAGACGATTTGATGCGCATCTTCGGCGGCGAACGCGTGAAGGCGCTGATGTTCCGCCTGGGCATGACCGAGGGCGTGCCCATCGAGTCCGGCCTGATCTCGCGGCGCATTGAAAATTCGCAAAAGACCGTGGAAGCGCAAAACTTCGATGCGCGCAAACATTTGCTCGAGTACGACGACGTAATGAACAAGCAGCGCGAGACGATTTACGGCATTCGCCGTTCCGCACTCGAAGGCAAGGACCAGCGCGATTACGTGTTGAGCGTGGCGGAAGAATTGGCGCGCGAATTGGCGGACACCTACTGCCCGCGCGAGCAGCATCCCGACCAGTGGAATGCCACGCAGTTCCTGGCCGAGACCAACGCGCAGTTTGGCGTGGACGTGAAGGCCGCCGGTGCCGACCCCGGCACGCTCTCGCACGATGAATTGGCCGACGCCACCGTGGAAGCCGTCAAGAAGCGCTACGAGGAAAAAGAAACGCAATTTGGCGCGGAACTGATGCGCTGGCTCGAGCGCCGCATCATTCTCGATGTGGTCGATTCGCAGTGGAAGGACCACCTGCTTTCGCTGGATCACCTGAAGGAAGCCATCGGCCTGCGCGGCTACGGGCAAAAAGATCCGCTGGTCGAGTTCAAAAAAGAAGCCTTCACCATGTTTGAAGACATGATGGCGCGCATCGATAACGAAACCGTGCGCTACCTGTTTCACATTCAGGTGCAGCGCAACGACGAAGCGCAGCCGCCGGGAGCATTGCCGCCGGGCGGCTCCGCGAGTGGTGGTCCTTCCCCGGTCCGTTTGCAAGCGCGTCCCGAACCTCCGCGGCCGCAACAGATGCGTCCCACGGCGGCAATCTCCGGACCGGGCGTATCTTCCTCCGGCTTGCCCGCTCCCGCGCAGCGCATCGGAGCCGCCGCTGCAGCACGTGGCGACGCTGCGCCAAGCACGCCCGCGCATCTTCCGGCGTTTGCGAAGGAAATGGAGCGGCGGCAACAGCGCGCTCAACAGGAGATGCAATATCAGACCGGCCAAGGTCAGGCGGAAGCGCCCAAGCCGGTGAAAGCCGGAGCGAAGGTCGGCCGCAACGATCCATGCCCTTGCGGCTCCGGCAAGAAATACAAAAAGTGCCACGGCCCAAACGCCTAGTAAGTAGCGCGGGCGCCGCTCCAACGGCTGGCCGAGAAAATGCGGGAGAGTTCAGTACTAACGCCCGTCGCACGAGGAACGAATCAGCCCTTTGACGCTTCTCTAAGGTGAAACCCAAAAATGCCACCAGCACCGCAGCAAGCACCCGAACGTCATCCGATTCCGGGCGTGAAAAATCTCGTGGCCGTGGCCAGCGGCAAAGGCGGCGTGGGAAAGACGACCGTCGCCGTTAACCTGGCCATCGCTCTCGCGAAGTTCGGCCACAAAGTCGGACTGATGGACGCCGACGTTTACGGCCCTAACGTACCCATTATGCTGGGTACGCAGGAGCAGCCCAAAGCCACCGCGGAGCACCGCATCTTTCCCGTGGACGCGCTCGGCGTGAAGATGATCTCCATGGGATTGCTAAACCCTGGCGACAAGCCCATGGTGTGGCGCGGGCCGATGCTGCACAGCGTGATCACGCAATTTTTGCGCAGCGTCGAATGGGGCGAGCTGGACTATCTGATTATCGATTTGCCGCCCGGCACCGGCGATGTGCAGCTTACGTTGATACAGACGGTGGCGGTGACGGGCGCGGTGGTGGTCACCACGCCTTCGACGGTTGCGCTTGCCGACGTGCGCAAGGCTATTGAAATGTTCCGCCAGGTCAATGTTGAAGTATTGGGTGTCGTGGAGAACATGAGCACGTTCGCCTGCCCGCACTGCGCGCAAGCCATCGATATTTTCGGCCACGGCGACGGCGCGAAAACGGCGCTGGAATACGGCGTCCCGGTGCTGGGCGAAATTGAGATCGACCCGCGCATTCGCGTGGGCGGCGACGTGGGCAAGCCCGTGGCGTCGTTCGGGGAAGCGTCACCAGGCGCGAAAAGTTTGTACGCGCTGGCGCATGCCGTGGTGAAGCGTGTGGACGAAGTCCGCCCCACGTCTGGTGGGCCGGCTGTGCAAATCGACTGACCCGCGATACGGGCCTTCGCATTCATTGCACTCAGTCCGACGCCTGCAAGCGAGTCGCTGACGGTCGCGCTCCAGCCTTACTTCCGTGCTCCGCTTCGGGGCTCGCGGAAACTTTTCCCGGATTCACAAAGATGGAATAATGATGGCTCTCGTGCCACGCACACCCGACATTCGCGCCTATCGCGGCAGGCGGCCGCAAATCGCCGCTTCCGCGTACATCGACCCCGCGAGCGTGATCATCGGCGACGTGCACATTGGCGAAGATTCGAGCGTGTGGCCGATGTGCGTGCTGCGCGGCGATGTGCACCACATCCGCATTGGGGCGCGCACGAATATCCAGGATGGCTCGGTGCTGCACGTGATGCGCGACGAATGGGCGCTGATTCTGGGCGATGAAGTGACGGTGGGGCATGCGGTGACGCTGCATGGGTGCACCATTGAGTCGTGCTGCCTGATTGGCATGGGCGCCATCATCTTGAATGGCGCGGTCGTGGGCGCGGGTAGCATCGTTGCTGCCGGCACGCTCATTCCGGAGCGCACCGTGATTCCGCCGGGCAGCTTGGTGATGGGTTCGCCTGGCAAAGTCAAGCGCGCACTCACCGAACTGGATCAAGCCAGCATTCACGATTACGCGCGGCGCTACGTCGAGTACAAAGAGATTTATAAGGAAGAAGAAGTGGCGAGTGGCGAGTGATGAGTGGCGAGTCAACATCAACGGCACCGAAGGCCAAGCATTACAAGGATCTGCTGGTTTGGCAGCGCTCCATGCAATTGGCCAAACTGACTTATGAGTTGACGGGCCGTTTCCCGATTGAGGAGCGCTTTGGACTGGTATCCTCGATGCGGCGCGCCGCCGTGGCAATACCGTCGAGCATCGCCAAGGGCCAGGCGCGCTACGATACGCAAAATTTCTTGAAACAGCTTTCGTATGCGGACGGCTTCTTGGCGGAGCTTGAGACGCAATTGTTGTTGAGCGTGGAGCTGCAATTCTGCGGACCAGAACACGTCGAGAAGCTGCTAAAGGAGATTGACGAATTGCAGCGCATGATCGGCGCCATCCACCGCAAGCTCTGGAAAGACTCGCCACTCGCCACTCATCACTCGCCACTTCTTTCCGGAGAAGAATAGCCTTTCACTTACCCAAAAAATGGCCAACAAAGCGAAATTTCAAGCGATTCGTGGCATGCGCGATTTTCTGCCCCCAGAGACGGCGCTCTGGAATCGCGTCGAACAAACCGCCCACGAAGTGTTCGGCACGTTTGGATTCGCTGACATTCGCACACCTATACTTGAGGCGACAGACCTCTTTGCCCGCGCGGTGGGCGACGAGACCGATATTGTATCCAAGGAGATGTATTCCTTCCCTGCAGTCCGACCGCAAAAAAGTCTGGAGGAACTAGTTGGTGTAGTCGAACGAGCGTTTCAGGGCGGAGAAATCGATAATACGCCCGAGAATCAGCTGCGAATGGCGCAATTCAGAAACTCAGTCGAATCCTTATTCTCAGCCGCAGGCGGCGCTACCGCAGTTGTCACTTCTGCGCCTGAAACCCAAATCCGATTGGTCGAGATCTATCGCGTCGTCGACGAAATGCAGCGATATTTTAGCCTTCGACCCGAGGCCACCGCTTCCGTCTGCCGTGCATACATCGAGCACAACATGCAACAACTGCCACAGCCGGCGAAGTTGTATTACATGGGGCCGATGTTTCGGCGGGAACGGCCGCAGAAGGGAAGGTATCGACAGTTCTATCAGATTGGCGCGGAGGTGCTGGGCGGGAACGATGCTCCGGCGATCGACGCCGAAGTGATTGAGATGGTGATGACGTTTTTCGACAAGCTCGAGCTTCCGGGGTTGCAACTCGATATAAACTCCATCGGGCACAACGGGCCGGAGTGCCGGCCGAAATATGTGGAGCTTCTGCGCGAGGAACTGCGCAAGGTGAAAGACCACCTTGGTGCGGACAGCCAGCGGCGTATCGAAACGAATCCGCTGCGCGTGCTGGATTCCAAGCTGGAATCCGAGCAGGCCATCATCGCCAAGCTGCCGCACATTGCCGACCATCTCTGCGACGCCTGCAAGACGCACTACGCCGAGGTGAAAAAACAGCTGCAACTGCGCGGCGTGATTTATCGCGAGAATTGGCGGCTGGTGCGCGGGCTGGACTATTACATGCGCACGACGTTTGAAATCACCGCCAAGGGACTTGGCTCGCAGAACGCCGTCTGCGGCGGCGGCCGCTACGACGGACTCGTCGAACTGCTCGGCGGTCCGCCGACCAAAGGCATTGGTTTTGCGATTGGGGAAGACCGGCTGATCCTCTCCCTGCAAGACGCGGGCAAAGGCGTGGTGCGGCAGGGAAGAGACGTGTACATCGCCTGGATGGGCGAGCATGCGTACACGGCGGCGGTGCGCACCGCGAAATTCTTGCGCCATGCGGGCTTTAGCGTGGAGTTGCCGCCCACAGAGCTGAAATTTGGCAAAGCCCTCGAGCGCGCCAGCAAGCTGGACTCGCGCTATGCCCTCATCCTCGGCGATAATGAGGTGTCGGAAGGTTTTTATACGTTGAAAACTTTGGCTGACGGAACGCAGCAAAAATTCACCGAACCGGAACTGCTGGAGTTTCTGCAGGCGAGCTAGGTGAGAGATTTTTGTAGCACAGGCTTCAGACTGTGTGACTTTGCCGGTGGTTTGCTGCACCGCAGTCGGCACGATCACAAAGGCTCACAGACTGAAGTCTGTGCTACCAAGGAGCAGCACTTGCTCGATTTTCTAGGCAATCTGAAACGCACGAATTATTGTGGGGCGTTGCGCAACAGCGACGCCGGCCGCAACGTGGTGATCATGGGCTGGGTGGCGCGGCGGCGCGACTTGGGCAATTTGCTGTTTCTCGATATTCGCGACCGCGCCGGCATCGTGCAGGTGGTGTTTAACAAGGAAACGCAGCCTGAGGCGCACGGCAAAGCCGAACAGGCGCGCTCCGAATTTGTGGTGGCCGTGGAAGGCAAAGTGATTCTGCGGCAGAAATCCAATCCGGAGCTGGCCACCGGCGAAGTGGAAGTGCTGGCCACGCGCTTGCACATTCTGAACAACGCGAAGACGCCGCCGTTTCAGATTGAAGAGGACATAAACGCCGCGGAAGAGACGCGCCTGCGTTACCGCTACCTGGACCTGCGCCGCCCGAAGCCGCACGCCAACCTGGCGCTGCGCCACAAAATTCTGCTCGAGATTCGCAAGACCATGGACGAAATGGGCTTCCTCGAAGTCGAAACACCCATGCTCACACGCTCGACGCCGGAGGGGGCGCGCGATTATCTGGTGCCCAGCCGCGTACACCACGGGCAGTTCTACGCGCTGCCGCAGTCGCCGCAAATTTTCAAGCAGATCCTGATGATCGGCGGGCTCGACCGCTACTTTCAGGTCGTCAAATGTTTCCGCGACGAAGATTTGCGCGCCGACCGCCAGCCGGAATTTACACAGCTCGACGTGGAAATGTCGTTCCCCCGCCAGGAAGATATTTTCCATGTGATTGAAAGCGTGATGGTGCGCGCTTGCGCGGTGGCTGGGGTGAAGGCGGACGCGCCCTTTCCGCACATGCTTTATAAAGATGCGATTCGCAAATATGGCAGCGACAAGCCGGACATGCGGTTTGGCATGGAACTGCACGAGGTGACGGAGGCGTTTCCGCCGGAGGCCAGGGAAAAGCTGCAAATTGGCGGCCATGTGTTCGCTTTCGCGGCGCCGGGGGCGGCGGGATATTCGCGCAAGCAGCTCGACGACCTTACGGAAAAGGGCAAAGCGGTTGGAGCGCGCGGCGTTTATTTTGTGAAGCTCGCGACGGAAGGTGTGACTTCCACCGTTGAAAAATTGCTGGGCGCGGAAAATGTTAAGAAACTCGCGGATCTGTGTGCCGCGAAAACCGGCGATCTAGTTGTTGCCGTCTCCGCGAAGGAAGAGATCAAAGGCACGGAAGCGGCGGCATTGGTCGCGGGACAGCTCCGTCTGCAACTCGGCGAAGCGCTTGGCGCAATCGACAAAACCAAATGGAAATTTCTGTGGCTCACGGGCTTCCCACTGTTTGAATGGAGCGAGAACGACAAGGCCTGGGTCAGCGCGCAGCATCCGTTTACCGGAATCGTGGACGAAGATTTGGAGAAGCTGGAAACTGCGCCGTGGGAGGTGCGCTCCAAAGGCTACGACCTGGTGCTGAACGGCGTGGAGCTGGGCTCCGGCAGTATCCGAATTCACCGGCAGGATATCCAGGAGCGGCTTTTTAAGGCGCTCGGGCTGAGCGAGGAGCAAATCCGTCGCCGCTTCGGCTTCTTCGTGGACGCGCTCACCTACGGCACGCCCCCGCACGGTGGGATCGCGCTGGGTCTCGACCGCGTGGTGATGCTGCTGGCAAGCGAAACCTCGATTCGCGAAGTGATCGCGTTCGCCAAGACGACCAAGGCGCAGGACCTTATGGCGGAATCGCCGAGCGACGTGGACACCGCGCAGCTTGATCAACTGGGCATCTCCATCAAACAAACATGAGCCGTATTCGCATACTCCCGGAGGCGGTGGCCAACAAAATCGCGGCGGGCGAAGTGGTGGAACGTCCGGCCTCGGTCGTTAAGGAGTTGCTGGAGAATGCGCTCGACGCCGGCGCCAAGAGTATTCGCGTCGAAGTAGAAGCCGGCGGGAAGCGCTTGATACGCGTTATTGACGACGGCCACGGGATGACGCACGACGATGCGCTGCTGGCTTTCGAGCGCCACGCCACCAGCAAACTGCGCACCGCCGACGATCTGATGTCCATCGCCACGCTGGGTTTTCGCGGCGAAGCCATGCCGACGATTGCCGCCGTGTCGCGCCTGACGCTCGAATCGCGTGACGAAGCCGAGCCCGAGGGCACGCGCGTCGAGTTCGCCGGCGGCAAACTCATCAATGTGAAATCCGCGGGCTTGCCCGCCGGCACAACGATCACGGTGGCCGATTTATTTTATTGCGTGCCCGCGCGGAAAAAATTCCTCAAATCCGATACCACCGAGCTTGGCCACATCGCGTCGCTCGTCACGCACTACGCGTTGGCCAATCCCGGCAGGCAATTCCAGCTCATCACGCCCACGCAAACGATCATCGACTGCGCGCCCACGGAAAAAATGGCGGACCGCGTCTACCAGCTCTTTGGCCGGCAGGCGCTGGAAGAACTGGTTGAACTCGCACCGGCGTCCTCGCCTTTCCGTTCCGCCATTACCGAGCCGGAACTCGAAGCCGGCGAGGAAAAAGCCACGCTCACGGTTTCCGGTTTCACGTCGCGCCCAGAAGTGCAACGGCCCAATCGCAACGGCATCTACGTGTTTGTGAATCGGCGGCTGGTGCGCGATCGGCTGATTCTGCACGCCATTCACGAAGCCTATCGCAATATTCTGCCCGGCAACGTTTTCCCCGCCACGCTGCTGTTTCTCGAGATGCCCTACGATGAAGTCGACGTCAACGTGCATCCCGCGAAAATTGAGGTGCGCTTTCGCCGCTCGCAATTCGTGCATGATTTTGCGCGCGACACGCTCCGCCAAGCCTTGATGGGCGCGCGTTCGGTGGCCAGTTTCGCCGTCGCCGCAGGAACCGTAGCCAGCGCGCTGGGCGGCAGCGCGGCGGCAAATTTTCCGCCGGCCGCCATGCAGGCTGGGGACGCGGAACAAATGTTTGCCAGCGTTACTCCCGCTGCGGTCGATTCCGGCGTGCCGCGCGCGATCATTCCTTCGCTCGCGGAAGTTGGCCTCGGCTCCGGAGTAGGCTCGGACGGCGGCTTTGATCTTTCCAACGCGCCGCTGCGCCCCATTGAGCAGCGCCTGGCCTTCGATGCGGGCAACGGTTTCGGTGGCAGCCCGGGCGCCATACCGCGATTCGCGGACGCCGCATTTAGCGACGTTCCTGCGACGGGATCACAGAGCTCCGTCCCGCACTGGGCCGCCGATTTTGCCGGCAGCAACGGTGATGGCCCCGCGTCGCTGCCACACCCCGACCAAATCAGCGACCTAAAACCGCTCGGGCAGGTCAGCGCCAGCTTCATCGTCGCGGTCAACGGCAGCGGCCTCTGGCTCGTGGATCAGCACGTGGCGCACGAGCGCGTTTTATTCGAGCAGCATCTCGACGCGCGCCGCGCCGGCAAAGTAGAATCCCAGCGCATGCTCATGCCCATGGTCATCGACCTGGCCCCGCGCCAGATCGTGATCTTCGAAAAAATCGCCGAAGAACTCGCCGCCAACGGTTTCGCCGTGGAACCCATGGGTACGAAAAGTTTCGCCATCCAGGCCGTCCCGGCAGGCATCGCCGCCGGCGACGCCGAGCAATTGCTCACGGAAATTCTCGATGGACTCGACCGCGAAAATGCCGCCATCTCCATCGACACGTTGCAAGCAAAAATCGCCGCGTCGACGGCCTGCCACGCCGCCATCAAAGTAAATATGCCGCTGGACCCGACAAAAATGGAGTGGCTGCTCGCGGCGCTGGCCAAAACCGATTGCCCCATGAGCTGTCCGCACGGGCGCCCGGTAGTATTGCGCTATTCCGTAAAAGAAATCGAGAAAGCGTTCCACCGCATTTGAAGTCGCTGGCGAATTTTTGTGATGGCCGGGCCTTGAGCCCAGCTTCCGGAGAAGCAAACGAATGACCGAACCACAAAAAACCGCGGTAATCTTCGGCCTGGCCAACAAGCGCAGCATCGCTTGGGCCATCGCGCTGAAACTGCAGGAAGCCGGCTACCGCCTGGCCATCGTCTACCAAAACGAGCGCCTCGAGCAGGAAGCCAGGGACTTGATTGCCGACCTTCCCGGCGCCTCCGGTTTCATGTGCGATCTCTCCTACGACGAGCAAATCGCGAAACTCTTTGCCGAGCTGCACACTCGTTATGAAACGCTGCATGGTGTCATCCACAGCGTAGCCTTCGCACCCGCCGAAGAATTGAAAGGCGAATTTCTCAATACCACGCGCGAGGGCTTCCGCATTGCCCACGACGTCAGCGTGTACTCTCTGGTAGCCGTGGCCCGCGCCGCGGCCCCCCTGATGACGGCCGGCGGTGGCATCGTCACCATGAGTTACTACGGCGCGGAAAAAGTAGTACCCAAGTACAACGTGATGGGCGTGGCAAAAGCCGCGCTCGAAGCCGCGGTGCGCTATCTGGCCAGCGACCTCGGCGCAAGAAATATTCGTGTCAACGCCATTTCCGCCGGCCCCATCAAAACGCTCGCCGCCCGCGGCATTTCCGGCTTGGGCGAGATGCTCAAAGCCCACGCCGAACGCGCGCCCCTCAAGCGCAACGTCGACCCCGCCGAGGTCGGCGGCACCGCCGCCTTCCTGCTATCCGACGCCGCCTCCGGCATCACCGGCGAAACCATTTACGTCGACTGCGGCTACAACATCATGGGATTCTAGCCGCGCGCGCATTCGCATTCGCGCCTCCAACGCATGCCGGACCTGACCATCGCCATCGACGGACCCGCCGGCTCCGGCAAGAGCAGCGTCGCGCGCCGCGTGGCGCAAATGCTGGGCTATCTCTATCTCGACAGCGGCGCCATGTACCGCGCGCTGGCGCTGAAGGCGCTCCACCAGAATATTGCGCTCGAAGACGAACCTGCACTCGTCGAGTTGGCCAAAGCAACGCACATCGAGCTAAAGCCTCCCACCACGGACAAAGAGCGCGCCGGAGCAAAAAACTGCGTCTTTCTCGACGGACTGGAAGTGACGCTGGCCATACGCACCGAGGAAGTGGCGCAAGCCGCCTCTCGCTTGGCCACCATTGGCGCGGTTCGCGAAGTGCTGGTCGCCGAGCAGCAGCGCGCCGGCGCGGGCGGCGGCGTGGTGATGGAAGGCCGTGACATCGGCACGGTGGTTTTTCCCGCCGCCGAACTGAAGATTTTTCTGGAAGCCGCTCCCGAGGTCCGTGCGGAGCGCCGCTGGAAAGAACATCAGGAAAAAGGCGAGCACCTCGCGCTTAACGACGTGGTGACAGAAGTTCGCGAGCGCGACTTGCGCGACCGCGAACGCAAAGTTTCGCCGCTAATCCGTGCCGCGGATGCCGTGCTGGTGGACAACACCGCCATGGACATTGAGGAGACCGCTCGCCTCGTGGTCATGCTGGCGCGCGAACGGGAGAAGCAATAATCCGCGCCGGCGGCGCTTAGACCGCGACCTGGTTGGCGCGCCTGCGCTGTGGGCCACCGAATAGATTACGTGGGGGCGGACATCGAGCCGAGGAAGTCCGCGTTGGACTTGGTCTTAGTCAGCCGGCTGATGAGCAGCTCCATAGCTTCCACGGTGGAGAGCGGACTCAGCACTTTGCGCAGCACCCACACGCGGCTCAGTTCCTCCGGCGGGAGCAGCAACTCGTCCTTACGCGTACCGGAGCGTTGGATATCGATGGCCGGAAACACGCGCTTATCGGAGAGCCGGCGGTCCAGGTTGATTTCCATGTTGCCCGTGCCTTTGAACTCTTCAAAGATCACGTCGTCCATGCGGCTGCCGGTGTCAATCAGCGCGGTGGCGATGATGGTGAGCGAGCCGCCTTCTTCCACGTGGCGCGCGGCGGCGAAGAAGCGGCGCGGACGCTGCAAAGCGTTGGCATCGATACCGCCGCTAAGGACTTTGCCGGAAGGCGGGGTCACGGCGTTGTAAGCGCGCGCCAGACGCGTAACGCTGTCCAGCAGCACCACCACGTCGCGCTTGTGCTCCACCAGGCGCTTGGCCTTTTCCAGCACCATTTCCGCCACCTGGATGTGCCGTTGCGGCGCTTCGTCGAACGTCGAGCTGATAACTTCGCCCTTCACCGTGCGCTGCATGTCCGTAACCTCTTCCGGGCGCTCATCGATCAGCAGCACGATGAGCGCGACTTCCGGATGATTCACGGTGATGGAATTGGCGATGGACTGCAGCATCATGGTCTTGCCGGTGCGGGGAGGAGCGACAATCAAACCACGCTGGCCTTTGCCAACGGGGCAGAGCAAGTCGAGCACGCGCCCGGTCATGTTCTCCTTGGTGGTCTCCATCTTGAGCCGGCCCTGCGGATACAGCGGCGTCAAGTTGTCGAAGAATATCTTGCTGCGCGCCACCTCGGGATCCTCAAAGTTGACGGCTTCCACCTTGATCAAGGCGAAATAGCGTTCGCCATCCTTTGGCGGACGCACCTGGCCGGAGACGGTATCGCCGGTGCGCAAATCGAACTTGCGGATCTGCGACGGCGAGACGTAGATGTCGTCCGGGCCCGGCAGGTAGTTGTATTCCGGGGCACGGAGAAAACCAAAGCCGTCGGGCAGGCATTCGAGCACGCCCTCGGAAAAGATCAGCCCGTTCTTCTCCGTCTGCGCGCGCAGGATCTGGAAGATCAACTCCTGCTTGCGCATGCCGCTGGCGCCCGGAATATTCAATTCCTTGGCGATCTTGGCCAGATCGGTGATGTTCTTTTCCTTCAGCTCGGCCAGGCTGATACCGATTTGATTGCTGCCTTCCACTGTTTCTTTCATATGTCCTTAATGGGTGAAACTATTTGATTGAGATAACCCTGCGTTTCGGGAATTTTTACGGGGTGTCGCACCGCACCGGCGTTCGCACGCGCGGCGAAAAAAAATCGCACTCGAAAAAACCGAGCTTCGCCGGCGGCGAAAACCAAAAACGATGGGCAATCCAGACTTGCGAGCAACTGGGCGGCGAAGCGGAGCCACTACAGACCGGCGGCAATCCGCGGGGCGGACTGGGCCCGAACTACGCTGCTTAGTTGGTTAAACTCTTGTCTTTCTCCGCCGCAACAAACGCATCCGCGACGGGCGCGACGGCCACATGCTCGATCGGCACAATGGGCCGTTCGAGAGCAATCTGCAGAACCTCATCCATGGTTTCGACAAAGTGTACCGTGAGGCTCGAGAGGATTTCCTGCGGTATATCCGCGAGGTCCTTCTCATTGTCCTTCGGAAGCACCGCGATACGCAAGCCCATTCGATGGGCGGCCAGAAGTTTTTCTTTCATGCCCCCGATGGGCAGAACCTTGCCGCGCAGGGTGATTTCGCCGGTCATGGTCACGTCGCGGCGGACGGGAATGCGCGTCAGGGCGCTCACGAGCGAGGTGCAGATGGTGATGCCGGCGGAGGGGCCGTCCTTGGGAATGGCGCCTTCCGGCACGTGCACGTGAATATCGATGTTGCGGTAAAAATCCTTGAGCAGCCCGAGCTGTGCGGAGCGCGTGCGAACGTAACTCATCGCGGCTTGCGCGGATTCCTGCATGACGTCGCCGAGCTTGCCGGTCAGCGTCAGCCGCCCTTTACCTTCCATGATGGTGGCTTCGGTAGCCAGCACCGTGCCGCCGACTTCCGTCCAGGCCAGTCCAGTGGTGAGGCCGATTTCGTTCTGCTTCTCCAGCCAGAACTCCCGATACTTTAGGACGCCGAGGAAGTCGTTAACGTTGGCTGGTTCGATTTTGGCCGCGGAGTCGACACCGTTTGTGACTACCTTGCGAGCCATCTTGCGCCCGATATTCTGAATTTCCCGCTCCAGGCTGCGCACCCCGGCTTCATGCGTATAGTGCCGGATGATGTGCAGCAGGCCTTCATCGGTGAACTGCAGATTTTCCTCTTTGAGGCCGGTGGCTTCGCGCGCCCGCTTCACCAGGAAGCGCTTGGCGATTTCCAGCTTTTCCTGCTCCGTGTAGCCCGGGATACGCAGAATCTCCATGCGATCCTGCAAGGGTTGCGGAATGGTGTGCAGCACGTTCGCGGTGCACACGAACATCACCTTCGAAAGGTCGTACTCTACGTCCAGATAATGGTCGGTGAAGGCGTGATTCAACTCCGGATCCAGCACTTCCATCAGCGCCGCTGACGGGTCGCCACGAAAATCGGTGGACATCTTGTCCACTTCATCCAGCACAAAGATCGGGTTCACCGCGCCGGCCTTTTTCATCATCTGGATGATTTGGCCGGGCAACGCCCCGATATAGGTTCTCCGGTGGCCGCGAATTTCCGCCTCATCGCGCACCCCGCCGAGCGATACGCGCACGAACTTGCGCCCCGTGGCATGCCCGATGGACATGGCCAGCGAAGTCTTGCCCACGCCCGGAGGCCCGACGAAGCACAAAATCGATCCTTTGGGATTCTTCACCAGTTGCCGCACGGCGAGGAATTCCAGGATGCGCTCCTTGACCTTCTCAAGGCCGTAGTGCTCTTCGTTCAGAATTTTTTCCGCGGCTTGAATGTCGCGAATTTCCTTGGATTTCTTCTTCCAGGGCACCGCCAGCAGCCAATCGAGATAGTTTCGGCTGACCGTGGATTCCGCAGACATCGGCGGCATCAATTCCAGCCGCTTCAGCTCCTGAATGGCTTTTTCATGCACTTCCTTGGTCATTCCCGCGGCATCGATCTTCTTCTTGAGCTCGTCGATTTCGCTCTTTTCACCGCGTCCCAGTTCCTTCTGGATGGCCTTGAGCTTTTCGTTGAGGTAGTACTCTTTTTGCGCCCGCTCCATCTGCCGCTTCACGCGCGTGTTGATGTTGCGGTCGACGTTGAGCTTCTCGAGTTCAATTTCGAGAATATCCGCGATGCGGTTCAGCCGCTCGACCGGGTCGGTGGTCTCGAG
>Ga0181537_10000878_pt1 | contig 28065 bp, 29 predicted proteins | sample PEATcosm2014_Bin_39_FD_119765 | JGI IMG/M metagenome (GOLD analysis project Ga0181537, IMG submission 119765) | Peatland microbial communities from MTU Mesocosm Facility, Houghton, MI, USA - PEATcosm2014_Bin23_10_metaG | ecosystem: Environmental > Terrestrial > Soil > Wetlands > Peat | place...
AGCGGACCGCCTTTGCTGCGGTACTCCGAATCGCCGCTGCCGCGATACGTCTCCGATTTCTTGAAGAACGGCAGAACCTCGTCATAACTCCAGCCGCGGCAGCCCATCTGCGCCCAATTGTCGTAATCGGCCGGGTTGCCGCGGACGTAGAGCATGCCGTTGATCGAGCTGGTGCCGCCCAGCACCTTGCCGCGCGGCCATTGCAGCTGGCGGCCGTCGGTGCCCGGCTCCCCCTCGGAGAGAAAATTCCAGTTGATCTTGGTGTTGTTCAGAACCCGGATCACTCCGGCCGGGATGTGGATCCACGGGTCGCGGTCGGGTGGCCCGGCCTCGAGCAACACGACTTTCGCGCCGTCCTCGGACAGCCGGCTGGCGACGACGCACCCCGCCGACCCGGCGCCGATCACGATGTAGTCCGCTGGGTAGCCCGCTGGGTAGTCCGCAGCCATCGCTTTCCTCCTTCTTGCTTTGGCGGGAAGTTCACCACAGAGGGTGCGGGGCGCGGAGAATTTTTTCGAATGTCGTCCCGGCGTAAGCCGGGATCTATGGTTCAGCCGCTCTTGCCGCGGAAAAGTGGATCCCGGCTTGCGCCGGGAAGCGGCGATGAAGCCATCGTGCTGATGAGGGCGCGAACGGTGGCTTCGGGATCGGCGGCGCGCATGATTTCGCCCATCACCGCGATACCGGCGGCGCCAGCCGCGAGGCACGATGCGGCGTTTGCCGGCGTGATGCCGGCGAGGGCGACGACCGGGCCTTGCGCGGCGGCGACGGTCTTGGCGAGCCCGTCGAGGCCGAGCGCCGGGCCATAGCCGGGTTTGCTGTCGGTCAGGAAGACGGGGCTGATCGTGACATAATCGGCGCCGGCGGCGATCAGCGCGGCGGCCTCGGCGGCGCTGTGGGCCGAGGCCCCGATCAGCCCACGCGGCAATTTCGTCCGCGCCGCCGCCGGATCGCCGCCGCTCGGCAGATGCACGCCGGCAGCGCGGGTGGCGATGACGGCGTCGAAATCGTCATGCGCCATGACGATCGCGCCGTATTGCTGGCCCAGCGCGACCAGCTCCGCGAGCAAAGCGCGGCGCTCGGGAGGAGGCAAATCCTTTTCCCTGAGGCTGAACCAGCGGCATCCACCCTTGAACGCGGCCTCCGCGACCTTGATCAAGGAAAGACGCGCCTGACTGCGGTCGGAGATCACGAGCAGCGGGGGGGCTGGCAGCGCCGCCGTCACGGGGTTGGTCCAAGGAGCCGGATCACCTCGTTGCGCCCGTAAGGATATTGCGGCGGTTCGGGCGGGGTGAGCCGGGTGAGCCTCATCGGGTGCAATTGAGCGATAAAGCTCGCGTGCTCCACCAAGCCCATCCGGTGCAGGTTCTCCACCTTGAACGCGCCGCCCAGCTGCAAGGCGGGGACAAGCCCGTAGATCTCGCCCTCGTCGAGCCGCCCGAGGCGTTGCTCCGCCTCGGCAAACAACGGCTCGCCATAATCCTTCATGCCGGTGATAAAGGCGCCGATCATAAAATCGTCGGAGAATGCCTGTCCGGTTTTTTTATTGATGCGTTTGTCCGCCGGAACGTTGTGCACCTCCGAGCTCAGCAGATGGACGCTGATCTGCTTCTTGTCTCGATCCCAGATCAGCAAGGTCCCAAAGGCGGTGTAGCCGACGACCGTCATTCGTCGCGGATCAAATTCGGGATCGCCGTGAAAGATATCGTCGAGCACCGGGCCAAATGGGCGCGGGTTGCAAATCCAGAATGCGCCATTGAGATACGAACCGCGTCCGTGATCGGCCCAGAAGCGCAGCAGCGCGTCGGGTACGGCGCTTGTGTAATTCGCGATCTCGGCGGCCGAGACCTTATGCGCGTGTTCCGGCTCGCCCAGTTTCTCGACCAGATAGGCAAACATGTCGATCTCGCCCTGGGCGAGCGCGGGGGCCATCATCGGGGCGGTAAAGAGACACAAAAGGATGGCGGCAAGGAGGCGCATGCTAAAGGCGGCTCGATAGCTGGAACGGGTTGCCGTCCGGGTCCTTGCCTTCGCAAAGCATGAGGTCGGCGCCGCCCTTCACCTCGCCGAGCTTGGCGCCGCGCGCGATCAGCACGTCGCGCGTCGCGGCGATATCCTCGGTCCAAAAGCTCAGCTTGGGCGGTCGCGCGCCGATTCGCGAGGCGCCGCGGTGGAGCGCGATGCCGCAGCCGCCGGCGGCGAATTCCTTGAAATTCGGCTCGTCGACCGCAAGCGGCAGACCGAGCACGTCGCAATAGAACGCCGTCAGCCGCGGCAGATCGGGCGTGAACAGCACGATGCGTTTTAGCGAGAGATTCACGCTCATCCTTCGGTCCGCGCGCCGGCGCGCTTGTCACCTCGGCGATCTTAGGCGATGAAAGCGCCTGATGACGATCCCGCGGTGTTCATGATGCGCGCGCTGATAACTCGTCCGCGTGACGAGGCGGAGGCTCTGGCGGCGCTGCTTGCCCGGCGCGGCATCGCGGTGATCGTTGAGCCGATGATCGAGATCATCGATCGGCAGGCCGCCTTGCCGGATCTGGGCGGCGTCCAGGCGATCTTGTGCACCAGCGCGAATGGCGTGCGGACGCTGGCGCGGGCGAGCGGCGAGCGCGAATTGCCGATCTTCGCGGTCGGCGACGCGACGGCGCGAGAGGCGCACGCGGCGGGTTTTCGTGCGGTCGACAGCGCGGGCGGGAATGTCGACGATCTGACGCGGCTGGTGGGCCAGCGTTTGCGTCCAAGCGGGGGAAAACTGCTGCATGTCGCCGGCAGCGACGTCGCGGGCGATCTTGCCGCCGCGCTGGGGTCCGCGGGATTCACGGTCGAACGAATCGTGTTGTACGGGGCGCGCGCGGCAGCCGCGCTGAGCTCAGCAACGTCGCGGGCGATCGGCGGTGGGGAGATCGATCTGGCGCTGTTTTTTTCACCGCGCACCGCGGCGATCTTCGCGCGCCTCGTCGAGGCGGCAGGGGTCGGGGCCGGGCTCGCGGCGAGCCGGGCAATCTCGATCAGCGCGGCCGCCGATGCCGCGCTCGAGAATTTGCCGTTCCGCGAGCGCGCCATCGCCGCCGCACCGACCCAGGCGGCGCTGCTCGCGCGGGTCGAAGAACTCGCGGGCCAATCGGAAGCGGTGTCCCCTTGAGCGAGCCCTCACAGGAGCGCGCCGAGGAGTTTGGTCCGCCCGCGCCACCTCCGCCCGTGCCACCTCCGTTGGAGTCGCCTTCGCCGCCATCGCCCGAGGCACCGCGCCGCTTTTCCAGGCCGGTGCTGATCGGCGCGGCGGTGGCCGCTGTCGTGATCGTGCTCGCGGCGACGCCGTTTTGGGCGCCGGGGATCATCGGGCTGCTGCCATGGGGCGCGCCGCCGGCAGCGCCGCAGCCCCAAGCTCAGCCGCAGTCGGCGGCTGCCGATCCCGGGCTTGCCGCGGCGCGGACCCAGGCGAGCCAAGCCGTCGCGGCGGTGCAGCAGCTCACGCAGCGCGTCGCGGCGCTCGAGGCAAAACCGGCGCCGCCACTTCCACCGCCACCGCCCGATCTGTCGCCGATCGAGCAGCAGATCGGCGCACTGACACAAACGACCGCCGGCCTGAGCCAGAGCGTCGCGGCGCTCGACAAGGCGGCGCTGGCGCAGCCGGCGATCGACCCGAAGAACACCGCGATGGCGCTGCTGCTGCTGCAGATTCGCGACGCGGTCGATATCGGCCGGCCGTTCGGCGCGGAGTACCAGGCGCTCGTCGCGCTCGCCCGCGATCACCCCGACATCGCCGCCGCCGCGGAGCCGCTCGCCGGACCGGCGGCAAGCGGGGTCGCGAGCCGCGCCGCATTGGCCGAACGGCTGCGCGAACTCGCGCCGCAGATCGCCACCGCCAAACCGCCGCCGAAACCGACTTGGAAGTCGCAGATCGTCGCGCGGTTGCGTTCGCTGGTGACGATCCGGCGCATCGACGGCGCGGGCCAGACACCGGCCGAGGGCGCGGTCGGCGTCGCGCAGCGGGCGATGGCCGGCGGCGACCTCGCCGCCGCGATTACGGCGCTCGATGGGCTCAGCGGACCCAGCCAGGCGGCGGCGCAGCCCTGGCTGCAGACGGCGAAAGCGCGGCTTTCGGTCGAGGACGCGCTGCGGCGGGTCGAGGCCGCGCTGACCGCCGCGCTCGGTACCGTCGCCGTAGGCGGGAAAGGCTGATGCGCCGGCTTGCCGCGCTGATCGCGTTGGGGGTGCTAGCGGTCGTGGCGGCGACGGTCGCGGATTACCCCGGCAGCGTCGACATTACCTGGCAGGGCTGGGAAATCGACACTTCGGTCGGCGTGCTGGTCGCCGCGCTGGCGTTACTGGTGCTGATGCTCTGGGCGCTGCTGGCATTGCTCGCGGGTGCGGTGCGGGTGCCAGGGCGGTTTCGCCGCAATCGCCGCGAGCGCCGCCGCCGGTTTGGCGATTTGGCGCTGACCCGCAGCATGATCGCGATCGCCGCCGGCGATGCCGGCGCGGCGCGGCGCCACGCCACCCGGGCGGAAACGCTGCTCGGCGCGACACCTTTGGTGCTGCTGCTCGCGGGCGAGGCGGCGCGGCTTGGTGGCGATGAAGACACGGCGCGGCAGCGCTACACCGCGTTGCTCGGCGATAAGGAGGCGGCGTTTCTCGGTCTGCGCGGGCTGATCGGGCAGGCGCTGCGGGCCGGTGACGGCGCGGCAGCGCTGCACCTGGCCGCGCAGGCGCATGCGCTGCGTCCGACCGCCGGCTGGGCGTTCGAGACATTGTTCGCGCTGCAGACCCGCGCCGGGAATTGGGAGGAGGCGCGCGAGACGCTGGCCGCCGCGGCGAAGCGCCATTTAGTGCCGGAAGCGCGCGCCCGGCATCACCGCGGTCTCATCCTTTACGAGCTCAGCCGGCTCGCCGAACGGGACGGCGAGAAGCGGCGCGCCTTGTCGCTCGCCGCCAGCGCCCAGGACCTGGTTAGCGATGTCGCCGCGCCGGCGGTGCGCCATGCCCGGCTGCTGATTGCCGAGGATCGGCGCCGCGCGGCGCGCCGCGTTGTCGAGGCGGCGTGGCGGGTCGCGCCGCACCCCGATCTCGCCGCGATCTGGGGCGAGCTTGGCGGCGCGGTGCCGGCGCTCGAACTGGTGACCTGGTACGAAAAGCTCGCGGCGTGCAATCCGGCTTCGCCCGAAAGCGCGATCGCGCTGGCCGAGGCGGCGCTGGCGGCCCAGCTCTGGGGCGAGGCGCGCCGTCATTTGGGCCGGGCGATCGCGGCCGCGCCGCGGGGTCCGTCACGCCGGTTGTGTGTGCTGATGGCTCGGCTCGAAGACAGCGAGCACCCTGGGGAGCATTCCGGGCAGCCGCAATCAGCGCAGGGCGGCAGCCGCGAATGGTTTGATCGCGCGCTCGTCGCGCCGCCCGACCCGACCTACGTCTGCGCGCGCTGCGGCGGCGAAAATGACGAGTGGTTGGCGCTGTGCGGCCATTGCCACAATTTCGATACGCTTGCCTGGCGCGTGCCCGACAGAGCCGCGCCGCGGGCGGCGTTATCCCCGCCTGCCGAGCCTATTCCGTTGCTGCCGCTGTCCGATGGCTTGGCGTCCGCCGGACAATCGGCTAGATAAGGCGCCCGCTCGCCCTATCGGCGCCCCGATAGCTCAGCGGTAGAGCAACCGCTTCGTAAGCGGTAGGTCGTCAGTTCGAATCCGACTCGGGGCACCATTCTTTTTGATGATTAAAGGCCCGGCCGAAAACGGAGCGGGCTAGTGGTGGCCGCCACCGCCATGGCCGCCTCCGCCGCCGCCATGCCAGCCGCCGCCGCCGTGCCAGCCGCCACCGCCGTGCCAGCCCCCGCGGCCCCAGCCGCCGCCCCAACCCCAGCCCCAGCCGAGCGAGACGCCGACCGGCCAATATCCGCCATAGCCGTACCCGTAGGGATAACCATAGCCATACCCGTAATAGGGATAGGGATACGGGTAGGGGTAAGGATACGGATAGGGGTAGGCCTGCGCCGGGTAGGCAGCCTGGGGATAGGGATACGCCCCCTGCGGATAGGCTGCTTGGGGATATGCCGCCTGGGGATAAGCGGGTTGGGCATAGCCGGGCTGCGCATAACCTGGCTGCGCGTAGCCCGGTTGCGCGTAACCCTGCGCGTAGCTTAGCGGCGCCGCCGGTGTGGCGGGGGCTGCCGGCGCGGGGCCTAGCCGGTTCAGTTCCTGACGGTTGAGATCCTCGGTCGATTGCGCCCAAGCCGGGGCCGCGACCGCCACCACCGCCACGATAGCGGCCGCCTTAAGCAAATAGCTCATCCAACATTCCTTCCGCGGTGACCGGCCGAATCGCTCATTTCGAGCGTTTCGCTGCGCGCCTCGACCGAAGTCACCCTGTCAAATGGCGCGCACTCGCGTCAAATCAAACTGGTGGGATCGCATTTGTCGTGGAGGTGTAACCGCGGGCAGTGTCCCTGGCATGCGCCCCCGGCATTCATCGCTGGCATTGTTTTCGCTATGCTTGGGGCGTCCTAGCGGGAGCAAAAGCGATGAAATCAGCCTATGGGCGGCAGACGCCGCCACCCGATTACGAGCTGACTTGTGTCGAGGCCGGGAGCCCGATGGGCGAATTGCTGCGCCGCTACTGGCAGCCGGTTTGCCCGTCGCACGAACTCAAGGATCTGCCGAAAAAGGTCAAGCTGCTCGGCGAGGAGATTGTCGTCTTCCGCGACAAGAAGGGTCGGGTCGGCGCTCTCGAGCCGCATTGCGCGCATCGCGGCGCGTCATTGGAGTGGGGCCAGATCGAGGAGCGCGGCATCCGCTGCTGCTATCACGGCTGGCTTTACGACACGCAAGGCCAGTGCCTCGAGATGCCGTGCGAGACCGAAGAGTTTCGCAAAAAGATGGATATCTGGCAGGAAGCCTACCCGACGCTCGAATATGGCGGGCTGGTCTTCGCCTATATGGGACCGCCCGGCACCGAGCCGCTATTTCCGATGTTCGACATCGTCGATACGCGCTACCGCAATGACGTCCAGCTGCGCGGGATGCGGGTGTGGGGCGACTATTCGGCCGGCTATGTCAAGGACTGCAACTGGCTGCAGCATTACGAGAACATCGTCGACCCCTTTCATCTGCTCCAACTGCACAAGGCGATCAGCGGCGATCAGTTTGTCGGCGCGATGATGCAGGGCACGCCGCAGATCGACCTCGAAAAGACCGCGCTTGGGGTGCGCTACAAGTTCATCAACGATCTGCCAAACGGCAACCGGCTGGTGCGCTTTACCGAATGCATCGTGCCGAATGTGTTTCTCATTCCCGACATCCACATCTCGGGGACCGAGCCGATGCGCAAAACCCGCGCCTCGGAGCTGAGTTGGGTCGTGCCGGTCGACAATGAGAGCATGCGGGGTTTGAGCATCGTCTGCTGGCCGCTCGACGAGAATGGCGAGCCGCTCGCCGATTGGACGCCGCGCACCGCGGCCGAGATCCCGGAACGCGTCGGGTCGAATACCAGCCGTCCCTATGAGGCGCGGCAGCGCAATCCCGACGATCTCGAAGCCCAGGAGGGCCAACGGCCGATCGCGATCCACGCGCTGGAAAACCTCGCGCCGTCGGATATCGGCGTCGTGTGGCTGCGGCAGATGCTGCGCGCGCAGCTCAGGGCGGTGCAGGACGGGCACGACCCGATGAATACGTGGCGCGATCCCGCGGCGAACCACAAGATCACGACCAACGCGTGGAATACTGTCCTCTCCCCTGATGAGGCGCGCGCCCATCACGGCGAGGAGATTTGACGAAACCGGTATACGGCGAACGCTGCGAGGCGTTCGCCGCGCCGCCGCCGCCGCGACATTTTGGCACGATTGTCAGGGTTGAGAATCAGGCGGTTTCTGGGTGCCGCCCGTAGCTATTTCAGCCAACAACGCCAGAAATTTTTACTGAGCAAAGACTATAGTCGGCGCGACGACAAAAAGAAAAAGCAGCCCCTTGCCAAGTTATTCTCGGTTCTTTGTCCTGCTTACGGCAAAGAAATGTGACCGTGTTGGTTTTTTCCAAATACGATGGGTTGAAGAGACGCGCGATGACCATCGCGCGATCGCGAAGACACGCGATGTTACGGACTTGCCCCAAAAATGACATAATTGGGCAATACGCAATAGTTCGTCGGCTCGTTCGAGCTCAGGGGTAATCACGTTCAGGTTGGTAGAGTGTTAGGTACAGAAGACGACCCAGAATAGCCGCGGGTCTCGCGGCTATATTTAGCTGAACACTGCGGAGTTGCTTTAAAGCGATTGGTCTTCGACCATTGCGGTGCTCCCGTTCGGCTTTTTCCTTAACAACTGAAGGGGGCGGTGCATGACAGCACCGGCGCTGATTGCGCTTTTAATTGGGGCGGGCTTTGCCCAGCCGCAGGCTACGGCGATCGCCGTGTACTCACAAAGCCAGGCCGGCTTGGATCAAAACGAGATGGATCCGTGCGCGCAGTCCTGGATGGGCGATGGCCTCTTTGGGCTGACACGGCAATTGCGCCGCGATCTCCACCGCGAAGCCGGCACACCGGGTTGCGTGCCCGCCGCGCAGCAGGTGGCGTTCGTGGCCCGGGTCTGGCCGCAATACTACCCGCATTGCGCCGCGCGTTTCGCCGCCGGCGATTTGCGGGCGTTCCACAGATGTTTCGGGCTGGGCGAAGGGGACTGATTCAGTTCGTCGGCCCGAACGGGGGGTCAGGGGCGGCAAGCGGCCGCCCCTGGTTTTCCGCCGCGCGGGAATAATCGGACGGACGTTACGCTTCAGCTTTGTTCGCGCGATTCGCGAAACCGCACTTGCGGCCAGTCTTCGATCGTTCGACGCAAATCCCAGGCATTGCGCGCGAGAAATACCGGGACGCCGTCATGGTCCTCGGCCAGCGCGTGGGTATGGCCGGCGCGAAACCGGTCGAGCTCGCCGCGCTCGCCATCGAGCCAGCGCGCCGATTCATAAGGCACGTCCTCAAACCGCGTGCCGAGATTATATTCGGCTTGCAACCGCGCCTTGAGCACGTCGAGCTGCAGCGGGCCGACGACGCCGACGATCCAGTCGCTGCCATTGGTCGGCTTGAACACGCGGGTCACGCCCTCATCGGCCAGTTGTTCGAGCGCGTTGCGCAGATGCTTTGCCCGCATCGCGTCCTCGATGCGCACCCGGCGCAGGATTTCCGGCGCGAAGCTCGGCAGGCCGGTGACGCGGATGTCCTCGCCTTCGGTCAGCGTGTCCCCGATCCGCAGCGTGCCGTGATTGGGAATGCCGAGGATGTCGCCGGGCCAAGCCTCCTCGGCCAGCGCGCGGTCCTGCGCCAGAAAGAACACCGGGTTCTGCACTGACATCAGCCGGCCGGTGCGCACGTTTTTCAGCTTCATGCCGCGGTGGAATCGGCCCGAACAGAGCCGCACAAAGGCGATGCGGTCACGATGCTGCGGATCGATATTGGCCTGCACCTTGAAGACAAAGCCGGAAACATCGTCTCCCTCGGGCGCGATCGGGTGCGGCCCGTCGGCGTTCATCGCGGGCTGCGGGCGCGGCGGCGGCGACAGATCGGCGACCCCGCGCAACAGCTCGCGCACCCCGAAATTGTTGAGCGCGCTGCCAAAAAAGATCGGTGTCAGGTGACCCTCGCGAAACGCCGTCAAGTCAAACGGCGGACACAGGCCGCGCGCCATCTCGACTTCTTCGCGCAACCGGCGGATTGCTGCTTCAGGCAAGAGCTGCGCCAATTGCGGGTCGTCGAGACCGGTGCAGCGGATCGGTTCGACGAGACGGTCGCGCGCGGTCGGGTCGAACAACAGCAGCGTGTCGGCAAACAAATTGTAGGTGCCGAGAAAATCGCGGCCCATGCCGATCGGCCAGCTCGCCGGGGTCACGTCGAGCGCCAGCGTCTGCTCGATCTCGTCGATCAGATCGAACGGGTCGCGGCCCTCGCGGTCGAGCTTGTTGACAAAAGTGACGATCGGCACGTCGCGCAGCCGGCAAACCTCGAACAATTTGCGTGTCTGTTCCTCGATGCCGCGGGCGGCGTCGAGCACCATGACCGCGCTGTCCACCGCGGTCAGCGTGCGATAGGTGTCCTCGCTAAAATCCTGGTGGCCCGGCGTGTCGAGCAGGTTAAAGGCGAGCCCGTCATGCTCAAAACTCATCACCGCCGACGAGACCGAGATGCCGCGCTCGCGCTCGATCGCCATCCAGTCGGAACGGGTGCGCCGCCGTTCGCCGCGCGCGCGCACCTCGCCTGCCTGCTGGATCGCGCCGCCAAACAGCAGCAGCTTCTCGGTCAGCGTCGTCTTGCCGGCGTCAGGGTGCGAGATGATCGCAAACGTGCGCCGGCGCGCGATCTCGTCGGGTATCGTGGTCATAGGGCCTGAGGTGAGCATAGCGGCGTCGATGCCGCGCCGATATATGAGGCTCCGGGCCGACGATGCCAAGTCCGCGCCCGCATCGCCGGCTCCGTGCTTTGCGACTACAGCTAGCCCACCAGCTTTTTCAGTCGCTTGGTAATGGCGTCCGCGTCGTCATCCGGTGTGAAGGTCGCGGTGAACCGGCCTTTCGGGTCCATCACGTAGATCAGCGCGCTGTGATCCATGTCGTATCCGCCATCGGCGCGCGGATGCTTGGCGTAAAAGACCCGGTAGTCCTTGGCTGCCTGCGCGACCGCGGCGGGCGACCCGGTCAACGCCTCGATCGGCCCGCCAAAACTCTCGACATAGGATTTGAGCACTGCGGGCGTGTCACGATCCGGATCGACGCTGATAAACACGATGCCGACCTTGCTTTTGTCGGCGCCGAGTTGATCGAGCGCCAGCGACAGATCGTTGAGCGCGGTCGGGCAGACATCCGGGCAATGCGTATAGCCGAAGAACACGAGCTGCCACTTGCCCTGGAGATCGGCGTCGGTGAACGGCTTGCCGTTCTGGTCGACGAGATCGAACTTGCCGCCGACCGAGATCGCGAGCGGATTGCCTGCGACCCCCTTCGCCGAATCGCGAAAGGCGAGGCCGATCAGTGCCCCCGCGACGAGCACCAGAACGCCGGCGAACGCGGTCGCGATCAGCACAAAGGGCGGCGCGCCTTTCGGTTTTGTCGAACGAGCCATGAGCGCCCTCCATCAATGATGCATCGGCATGGTCATGCCGGGCATGCTCATGCTGTTACCGGCCTCGCCGCCGCCAGGTCCCATCGCTCCAACTTTTTGCACGCTGACCGTCACCTGCTGGGCGCCGGCTTTTGCGAAGTTGAGGGTCAGCGGAAACGACTGTCCGGCTTCGAGCGGTTTAGCGAGCCCCGTCAACATGATGTGGTACCCGCCAGGCTTTAGCGTTACCTCCTTGCCGGCCGGCAGGTCGAGACCGTCGAGCTGCCGCATCTTCATGACGCCGTTATCCATCGTCATCGAATGGATGTCGGCCTTTTGCGCCGCCGGGGTCGAGACGCCGGTGAGCCGGTCGCCCGAGGGTGCCTCGATCGTCACATAGGCGGCGGCGGTCTGCGCCCCGCCGGGCGTGGCGCGCGCCCAGGCGTTCTTGATCTCGATGTCGCCGCTCTGCGCCAGGGCCGCGGCGGTGGAAAAAAGCATCAGGCCCGCGCCGAGCGCGAGTTGTTTGAATCGCATGATTCCCTCCCGGGAATTCGGGCGGGCGGCAACCTGCCGCACCGGCCCAAGGTAAAATCGAATTGGGGTGGATGGTCGCGTCAGACCGCGACAGGCGGCGCGCGCGGCTGTGCTGCAGGATAGTCCGCATGCCGCGTCCCGTCGCCGACCGTCGCGACGATCGCGGGATGCGCGGCGCCGACAAGAAGACGTGTGGCAATACCGTTCGGCCGGTCGGGAGGAAGCAACCCGGCGATAAATCCGGCGCACAGCGCGCAATGCCGCATTGGCAAGGCTGGCGCGTGCCGTGTCGGCTGCGATCCACCCGCCGCGTTGCACATCGCCAGCGGCGCGGCCGTATTGGGGCTTGCCGCCGCGGCGACCGCGGTCGGCAACAACCCGTCGATCAGCAAGGCGATGATCGCGAGCCATGCGGCGCAGATGTGCAAGCGCTTCAATTCTACTCCAGCAGCAGCGCCTCGATCTCATCAATCAGATGGCGCAGGTGGAACGGTTTTGCCAGCACCCGGCGTCGGTTTGATGGCAAACCGTCATCGCGCATCGCGACCGCGGCGAACCCGGTGATGAACATGATGCGGATGCCGGGTTGCCGCTCGGCGACCTTGCGGGCGAGGACGATCCCGTCGAGCCCGGGCATCACGACATCGGCAAGCAACAGATCGAAATCGGAATCCTGCGCCAGCGCGAGTGCGGCCTCGCCGTCACCGACCGATTCGACGGCATGGCCGGCGCGCTGCAACCCGCGCGTCAGGAAGATGCGCAGCTGGTCGTCATCTTCGGCGAGAAGGATGCGCGCCATTTCAGTGGAGCTCGATCACATAAACAGATTGCTAAGTCAGCATCTAACACGACCGCCAGCGCGGCGGAAGGCGAGCCGCCGATTTCGTCGCGGCGATATGTGACCAAAAGCTGACAGCGGCGCCGCGGCGCTCTAATCTCGCGTTTATGGATGGCTCCGACCTGTCCTCGACCGCGATTGCCGCGCCGCTCGATCTGCGCCGGCCGGCGGCGCAGCTTGTGCCGCTCGTCGTCGCCTCGCCGCATAGCGGCGCCGATTACCCTGCCGAATTCGTCGCCGCCTCCCGGCTCGATCCGTTGACGTTGCGCCGCTCGGAAGATGCTTTTGTCGACGAGATCTTTGCCGCCGCGCCGCGGCTTGGCGCGCCGCTGCTGGCGGCGCGATTTCCCCGCGCCTATCTCGATGTCAACCGCGAAGCCTGGGAACTCGATCCGGCGATGTTCGCCGACGCGCTGCCGGATTACGTCAACGCGCGCTCGCCGCGCGTGCGCATGGGGCTCGGCACGATCGCCCGCGTCGTTGCCAGCGGCGAGGAGATTTACGGTGGCAAATTGTGTTTCGCCGAGGCGCAGGAGCGAATCGAGCAGCTTTATCACCCCTACCACGCCGCGCTGACCCGCCTGGTCGAGACGACCACGGCCGATTTTGGCTTTTGTCTCGTCGTCGATTGCCATTCGATGCCGTCCGGCTCGCAAGGCAATAACGGGCGGGATGCGGCGGATATCGTGCTGGGCGATTGTCACGGCGCCGCCTGCGCGCCGCGAATCGTCGAGAGCGCACGACGTTATTTGACGCAGCGCGGGTTCTCGGTGGCGCTCAATGCGCCTTATGCCGGCGGCTTTACCACCGGTCATTACGGCCGGCCGCGCCAGGGCCGCCACGCGCTGCAAATCGAGATCAACCGCGCGATCTACATGGATGAGCGGAACTATCGGCGTCGGCCCGGCTTTGCCCAGTTGAGCGAGGAGATGGCCGGGCTGATCGCTCGGCTCGGTGAGATCGCGCAGGATCTGGCGCAAATCTGCTGAAGCGTCCCGGGACGAAAAAAAAACGGGCCGCGCTAGTGCACGGCCCGAGTTCAGGGAGGAAACGCCTAGAAGACGTGCAGTAGGACCGTCACCCGACGATCGATACTGCACTGCACAATTTAAGGTGCGCTGCGGATATGTCAACCCCTGTCATCAAAACGTCCGTATCGATCAGCAATTTCCGGTGGATAAATCATTCGGCCGCGGTTCGGTGCGGCACTGTGCGGCGCACAAGGATAATCAGGAGGGATGGTTCGAGATGACCGGCTCGGAAGCCTCTATCACCTGGCTTGTCGGCGATATCGGCGGCACCAACGCGCGTTTTGGCCTGGTTTCACCGGACGGCACATTGCTGCACTCGCGGGTTCTGGCCGATGCCGATTATCCCGGTATCGGCGACGCGATCGAGGCTTACTTGGGTGATCGCGGCGGTTTGCCGCGCCCATTGCGGGGCGCGATCGCGATCGCCTCGCCGGTTGTCGGCGATGAGGTCCGGATGACCAACCATCCGTGGGCCTTCTCGATTTCGGCGCTCGAAAAGCAGCTCGGCTTTGAGCAGCTCCGCGTGATCAACGATTTCACCGCCCAGGCCTTGGCGCTGCCGCATCTGAAGGAAGGCGACAAGGTCAAGATCGGCGGCGGCGAGGCGCTGCCAGGCTATCCGATTGCCGTGCTCGGCCCGGGCTCGGGGCTCGGCGTCTCCGGGCTTGTTCCCGTGCCGAACCGGTGGGTACCGCTGGCGGGCGAGGGCGGTCATGGGACGATGCCGCCGATCACCGATCGCGAGAGCGCGGTCCTCGGCGCGATGCGCCATCATTTCGACCATGTCTCGGCCGAGCGGGTGCTGTCGGGACCTGGGCTCGTCAACCTCTATAACGCGCTCGCCGAGATCGATGGCGTGCCGGCCCAGCAGCATACCGCCGCCCAGATCACCGATGTCGAGACCGGAAAGGAAGACCCGCTGTGTCGCGAGGCAACCGACATGTTCTGCGCGATGCTGGGGACGGTCGCCGGCAATCTCGCGCTGACCCTCGGCGCGAAAGGCGGTGTCTATATCGGCGGCGGCATCGTCCCACGCCTCGGCGAGCGCTTCGCCGCCTCGCAATTCCGTGAGCGCTTTGAGGCCAAGGGCCGTTTCCAGGCGTATCTCGCGGCGATCCCGACCTATGTCGTGACCCACAAGCTGCCCGCGTTTCTCGGCTGCGCCGCCGCCCTGATGGAGCAGTAAGCCGCCGCGCTAGTTCCGCGGCGCGGCGGCGCGGCGCAGGCGGTCGTTGATCGCGTGGCCAAGCCCTTCCTCGGGGATCGGCATTACCGCGATCCCGAGAAATTCCGGCCGGTCGAGCTGCCGCAGCATCGCGAAGAGATTGGCCGCGGCTTCGGCAAGATCGCCGCGCAGCGAGAGGTTCAGCATTTCCGCGAAGCCTTGAGGCGCGTGCGGTCCGAACGCGAGCAAGGCTTCGCCGGGCCGCGAGGTGACCGCGTTCATCCGCAGCAACAAACGCGGTGCGTAATGGCTGGTGAGCTGCCCCGGCGCGCGCGGCGCCGCTGGGTCGTCGATGCCGATCTCGATCGGCCCCAGCACCTCGGTTAACGCCTCGATCGTCACGCCACCCGGCCGCAGCAGATTCGACGTCGCGCCGCTCAGGTCGAGGACGGTCGATTCGACCCCGACCGGGCATTGCCCACCATCGAGGATCAGCGCGACCCGGTCGCCTAGCTCGGCCGCGACATGCGCCGCCTCGGTCGGGCTGACCTGGCCGGAGCGATTGGCCGAAGGCGCGGCGAGCGGGCGGCCGGTCGCGCGCAGCAGCGCCTGGGCCACCGGATGGGCCGGCACCCTGACCGCGATCGTGTCGAGCCCGGCCGAGGCGAGCAGCGAGACGCCGCACGCTCCCCGGCGTTTCAACACGAGGGTCAGCGGCCCCGGCCAGAAATGGCGCGCGGCGTTGCGCGCGCGCTCGTCAAAGACCGCGATCTTTTCGGCCTCGGCAAGCCCCGGTACGTGAATAATCAGCGGGTTGAAACGCGGCCGACCCTTTGCCGCGAAGATGGCGGCGACCGCCGCATCGTTGGTCGCGTCGCCGCCGAGCCCGTATACCGTCTCGGTCGGAAATGCGACGAGCCTGCCGGCGCGCAACAGGTCCGCCGCGCCGGAGAGCGCCTCTTGTGTCGCCGCTACGATAATTGTCCTCACCCCGTAACGTTCCGAGATGACGTGTCGCGTTCATCGCGGAAATCAGTTATTGCCGGTCCAAACCACTCAGGCGAGGGTTTTGATGCGTATCACGCGTGCCGTATCGTTCTCCCTCATCGTCTGTTTGGCCGGCGGAATTCTCGCCAGCATCCCCGACGCCCGAGCCGATGACTGCAGCGCGACCACAGATGCCGCAATCGCGCAGGCAAAGGTGCCCCATGCCGACACGCATGTAATGACCGCTCCCGGAAAGCCGGCTGCTCGCGCCGAAATGATCTTCACCGCCGACAAGGCCTATACGCAGATGAATGGCGCCTGGAGTTCCATCGCGTTCTCGGCGCAGCAGCAGATCGATACGATCAATGCGGCCAAGAAACGCGGCGAGCAGGAAAAGCGTACTTGCCAGAAGAGCGATGGCGGCGCGATCAACGGTGAAGCGACATCCCTGTTCACCATGAATAATCAGGGAAATGGCGGTGTCTCCGAGGCCCGTTTGTGGATTTCGGATAAAACCGGTTTGCCGCTGAAATCCGAGGTTCACCTCAAGAACGGCACGGTCGTCACCGATGATTTCCGCTACGGCGACATAAAAGCACCGCCCGGCGTGAACTGAACGGGTGCATTCATGCCGGCACGGGTCATCACCATCGCGCAACAGAAAGGTGGTGCCGGCAAGACAACGCTGGCGGCGCAGCTCGCCATCGCGTGGGCGCGTCAGGGCCAGCGCTTGGCGTTGCTCGATATCGACCCGCAGGGGAGCCTCGCCGCCTGGGCTGCCTTGCGCCGAGCCAGACTTGGTGACGCGAAGTGCGGCTTCGAGTTCGCCGCGCTGTCCGGCTGGCGGGCGGGCGAATGGGTCGAACGGCACGCGCGCGAGACCGATTTTGTCATCGTCGACAGCCCGCCGCATGCCGAGCTTGAAGCGCGCATCGCACTGCGCGCCGCGTCTCTCGTGCTGGTGCCGCTGCAGCCCTCGCCGCTCGATCTGTGGTCGGCGGCGACGACGCTGCGCCTGGCGCGCGAAGAAAGCCGGCCGGTTCTCGCCGTCCTCAACCGCGTCCCGGCACGGTCGAGCCTGGTCGACACGGTGGTCGCCGAGCTGGCGCGGGACGGTGTCCCGCTTGCCACGGCGATGCTCGGCAGCCGGGTTGCCTTCGCCCAGGCGATGGCGCAGGGAGCCGGCGTCGTCGAAACCGCGCCGACGAGCCTCGCCGCCACCGAAATCACCGCCCTCGCCGCCGAAATCGCCCAGCCCTAGCGCCGCTTCGCGCGTTCCGCTTAAATCGGCGCGGGGAGAGGTCGAAAAGGCAGATGATCGATAAATTTGTCCGCTCGGTCGCCGAGGCGCTGGCGGGGATCAAGGATGGCTCGACGATCCTGGTGGCGGGGTTCGCGCAGGTCGGCGAACCGCGCGCGCTGGTCGATGGGCTCATCGAGCAGGGCGCGAAGGATCTGACCGTGGTCCACAACACCGCGGGGCGCGGTCGCGAAGGCGTCGCGCGGCTGATTGGCGAGGGCCGCGTCAGAAAAATCATCTGCAGCTTCGCACGCAGCCGTGGCTCGGTGCTGTTCGAGGAAGTCTATGCGCGCGGCGATATCGAGCTCGAAATCGTGCCGCAAGGCACGCTCGCCGAGCGTGTGCGCGCCGGCGGAGCGGGTATCCCGGCCTTCTTCACCCCGACCGGCGGCGGCACCAAAGTGGCCGAGGGCAAGGAGACGCGCGTCATCGGCGGCCGCGAATGCGTGCTCGAACAGGCGATCATCGGCGATGTCGCGCTGGTCGAGGCGTGGTGTGCCGATCGCTGGGGCAATCTCGTCTATCGCGACGCCGGACGGAACTTCAATCCAGTGATGGCATCGGCGGGCAAGCTCACCATCGCGCAGACCCAGAACATCGCCGAATTGGGCGAGCTGACGCCGGAGGTGATCGTGACGCCGGGCATCTATGTCGACCGCATCGTCCATGTCCCCTCGGGCGATCCGCCCGTGGTGATTTCGTAGAGGAAGCGGCGATGGCGAACTGGAAACCCTGGACGCGCGAGGAATTGGCGGCGCGGGTCGCCGCAGATATTCCGGAGGGCTGGTACGTCAATCTCGGCATCGGCATTCCGACGCTCGTCGGCAATTACGTCCCGCCGGATCGCGAGGTAGTGCTGCATTCCGAGAACGGCGTCGTCGGTATGGGTCCCGCGCCCAGCCCAGACCGTCTCAACCCGTGGCTGGTCAACGCCAGCCGCCAGCACGTGACCCTGGTGACCGGTGCGAGCTACATGAACCACGCCGACAGTTTTGGCCTGGTGCGCGGCGGGCATCTCGATCTCTGCGTGCTCGGCGGGTTCCAGGTGGCCGAGAATGGCGATCTCGCCAACTGGTCGCGCTCCGCCAATGACCGTGCCCCGGCGATCGGCGGCGCGATGGACCTCGCGGTCGGTGCCAAGCGCATCTGGGTCGTCATGGAGCACACGACCAAAACCGGCGAAAAACGCATCCTGAAACGCTGCACCTATCCGCTGACCGCGACCGCCTGCGTCAAGCGCGTCTATACCGATCTCGCGGTGATCGATGTGACCGAGCGCGGCTTTGTCGTGATCGACACCGTGCCGGGCATTTCATTCGACGAACTCCAGGCGCGCAGCGACGCCGCGTTATGCTCCTCATGAGATCGCCCGTGCTTCTTAGACGCTTCCCGGCGCAAGCCGGGATCTACTCATCAACCGTCTCGGGAGCGGATAAGTGGGTCCCGGCTTTCGCCGGGAAGCGCGTAAAAATCTGCCGGAAAGCGTGTAAAGACTTGTTGCAGCGACGCAGCCAAGCAACCTCGAGGTCCCGATGAATTTTGATCACGAAGCCGATTTTATCGTCGTCGGCGCCGGCTCGGCCGGCTGCGTGCTGGCCAATCGGCTGACCGCCGATCCGTCGACCAAGGTGCTGCTGCTTGAAGCCGGCGGCAAGGACACCAATACCTGGATCCACATCCCGGCCGGGTTCTACCGCAACATCTTCAACCCGGAGATCACCTGGGTCTACGAGACCGAGCCGTTGGAAGCGCTCGGCGGGCGGCGCATGCAATGGCCGCGCGGCAAGGTGCTGGGCGGTTCTTCGTCGATCAACGGCCTCATATACATCCGCGGGCAAAAGCAGGATTTCGACCATTGGCGCCAGCTCGGCAATGCCGGCTGGTCGTATGACGACGTGCTGCCGTATTTCCGCCGCGCCGAACGCCAGGAGCGCGGCTCGGATGATCTGCACGGCGCCGAGGGTCCGCTCGCGGTCAGTGATTTGCGCTCGCCGCACGAGCTGCACGACGCGTTTATCGCCGCCTGTCAGGAGGCGGGACACAAATTCAACCCGGATTTCAACGGCGTTGAGCAGGAAGGCGTCGGCACCTATCAGGTCACCGTGCGCAACCGGCGCCGCGCGAGCACCGCGGTGACCTATCTGCGCCCGGCAATGAAGCGGCCCAACCTCCAGGTCGAGATCCGCGCGCTGGCGCAGCGCGTAATTTTTGACGGCAAGCGCGCGATCGGCCTCGAATACCGCCAGGATGGCGTTATCCGCCGTGCCCGCGCGCGGCGCGAGGTGCTGCTCTCCGGCGGCTCGCTGCAATCGCCGCAATTGCTGCAGCTGTCCGGCGTCGGCCCGGCCGCGCTGTTGCGGGAGCACGGCATCGATGTCGTCCACGAGCTGCCGGGGGTCGGCGAAAACCTGCAGGACCATATCGGCTGCAAGGTCATCTACAAGGTCAAGAAGCCCAACACGATCAACGAGATTTCGCGCTCCTGGTGGCGCCAGGGACGGGCCGGGCTCGAATATATCCTGGCCGGCAAGGGGCCGCTGATGATGGGCGCCGCGCCGATCGGTCTCTTCGCCCGCACAAGGCCAACTTCGGCCTCGCCCGATTGCCAGTACCAGTTTCTCGCCGGCAGCCTCGATGCGCCGGGCGCGCCGATGCACCCGTTCCCCGCCTGCCAGATGACCTGCATCCCGTGCCGCCCGGAAAGCCGCGGGTGGCTCAGGATCAAATCGCCCGACCCCACGGTCCTGCCGGCGATGCAGCCGAATTACCTCGGGACGCAGAACGATCGGGACACGCTGGTCGCCGGGATGCGGGTCGCGCGCAGCATCTTCCAGACGCCGACGATGAAGGCGATCACCACCGAGGAATTCTGGCCCGGCGCCGACAAGGACAGCGACGAGGATTGGCTCGAACACGCCAAGAACACCGGCTACACCACCTTCCACCAGACCAGTACCTGCATGATGGGCGCGACGCCGCTATCGGTCGTCGACCACGAACTCAGGGTGCATGGCATGGAAGGGCTGCGCGTCGTCGATGCGTCGGTAATGCCGACGGTGATCTCGGGCAATACCAACGCCGCGACGATCATGATCGCCGAAAAAGCCGCCGACCTGCTCCGCGCCGGCAAAGGAGCGACCGCCAGAGCGGCGTAACGCCGGGACGATGAGGGTGCGGCGCGATGCTTGCCGCCTCCCGGTCGAGCCGACATGATGCCGCCGCGCAGAGGGAGGACGGGCGAATGGCGGAATCGCCGCTGGCGGTTTATCAGGCGCATCTCGACAAGGGCGAGCTGGCCTACCAATGGAGCCCAAAGGCGGGGCGCGCGGTGTTTTATCCGCGCGTCGTGTGCCCTTATTCGGGCAGCACCGAGCTTGAATGGCGGGTCGCGAGCGGTCTCGGCACGGTCTACGCGACGACCGTGACCTACCCGTTCAAGGGCGACGGCTACAACATCGTGCTCGTCGATTGCGACGAGGGCTTTCGCATGATGGGGCGGGTCGAGGACCTCGACCCGATGGCGGTCAAGATCGGCATGCGGGTCAAGTTCCGCATCCACCCGGCCGAGGGCGACCAGCCGGCCTATCCGGTCTTCACCGCGGTTAATTCCCCGGCCGGAGACACGGCATGAGCGAGCTGAAGCGTGGCGGCGCGGCGATCGTCGGCGCCGCGGAAAGCGATATCGGCCAGGTCGGGCCGGGGTTCAATGTCATCGACCTGATGGCGCAGGGCATCACCCGGGCGCTCGACGATTGCGGTCTCACCCTCAAGGATGTCGACGGGCTGGTCTCGGCGACGACGCAAAGCCGCACCTCGCCGCTCAACCTCGCCGAATATCTCGGCATCTCGCCGCCCTTTATCGACGGGACGATCATCGGCGGGTCGTCCTTTATGTTTCATATCCAGCACGTGATGGCGGCGCTCCAGCTTGGCCTGTGCAATGTCGCGGTGATCGCCTACGGCTCGACCCAGCGCAGCATCGGCCGGCAAAACGCGAGCGTACGCGAAATCAATCCGTACGAGACGCCGTACCGGCCATTCCTCCCGTCGAGCGCCTATGCGCTCGCCGCGTCGCGTCACATGCACGAATTCGGCACCACCCGCGAGCAGATGGCCGAGGTCGCGGTCGCCGCGCGGCAATGGGCGCTGATGAACCCGGTCGCCTGGGAAAAGAACCCGCTGACCGTCGAGGAGGTGCTCGCCGCGCGCATGGTCAGCTATCCGTTCACCGTGCGCGACATCTGCCTGGTGACCGATGGCGGCGGCGCGATCGTGCTGGTCAGCCCGGAGCGCGCGAAGTCATTGAAGAAGAAGCCGGTCTATGTGCTCGGTCAGGGTCAGGCGATTACCCATGCCAACATTTCGTCGATGCCCGACCTCACGATCACCGGCGCGCTCGAAAGCGGCCGGCAGGCCTACGCGATGGCCGGGCTCGCCGCCAAGGACATCGATGTCCTCGAGCTGTATGACGCGTTTACCCTCAACACGATCCTGTTCCTCGAAGACCTCGGCTTCTGCAAGAAGGGCGAGGGCGGCGGCTTTGTCACCGGCGGTCGCATCGCGCCGGGTGGCTCGCTCCCGGTCAACACTAACGGCGGCGGGCTCTCCTATTGCCACCCCGGCATGTACGGCCTGTTCCTGCTGATCGAAGCGGTGCGCCAACTGCGCGGCGAATGCGGCGATCGCCAGATCGCGGGGGCCGAAACCGCGATCGCTCACGGCAATGGCGGCGTGCTGTCGACGCAAAGCACCGTCATTTTGGGGACCGAAGCTGTTTTATAATTCACCACAGAGGCGGTGAGGCATTGAGAGAGCCAATCGATGCTAGCGCCGCAGGCAAATGATCCTCTAACGGAAAAGATTATTGGCTTCGCCATTGAAGTGCATCGTCAACTCGGTCCGGGCTTGCTGGAGTCGGCTTACGAGGAGTGCCTCTGTTACGAACTGAGTCAGAGCGGCCTCATATTTCGGCGACAGGTGCCGTTGCCCGTTGTGTACAAGGCGATCCGCCTCGACTGCGGCTACCGTATTGACATTGTGGTCGAGGAGAAGGTGATCCTGGAACTCAAAACTGTCGAGCGCTTGATCCCCATCCACGATGCTCAGCTGCTCACCTATCTCAAGCTGAGCGGTGTACGGACTGGCCTATTGCTAAACTTTAACTCACCGGTACTGAAAGACGGCATAAGGCGGTTGGTGCTCTAATCATCTCAGTGCCTCACTGCCTCTGTGGTGAATTCAATTGGAGAGTGAAATGGCCGAAGGCGAGCTGGTCCGCTTTGAGACCGATAACGGCATTGGGATCATCACCGTCGACAACCCGCCGGTGAACGCGCTGTCGCCGGGGGTGCCGCAGGGCATTGTCGACGCGCTCGACAAGGGCAATGCCGACCCGTCGGTCAAGGCGATGGTGCTGATCGGCGCCGGGCGTAGCTTTATCGCCGGCGCGGATATCCGCCAGTTCGGTAAGGGTCCGGCGAGCCCGCCGCCGCCCCGCCGGCATTACGACGTGATGGACCAGAGCCCCAAGCCGGTGGTCGCGGCGATCCATGGCTATGCGCTGGGCGGCGGGCTCGAGACCGCGCTCGCCTGTCACTACCGGGTCGCGGTGCCGAGCGCCAAGGTCGGCTTGCCCGAGGTGCTGATCGGCATCCTCCCCGGCGCCGGCGGCACGCAGCGCCTGCCGCGGCTGATCGGTCCCAAGGCTGCGCTCGAAATGATCACCTCGGGCCGCCACGTCCCGGCCGAGGAGGCGCACAAACTCGGCATCATCGACGAGATCGCGCCCGAGGGGCAGCTCAAGGAATCCGCGATCGCCTTTGCCCGCAAGATTGCCGACCAGCGGCCCTTGCCGGTGATCCGCAACAGCGACGGCAAGCTCGCCGAGGGCACGCCGGAGCTGTTTGACAACATGCGCAAATCGATCGCCCGGCGCGCCCGCAACCAGCGCGCGCCCTATGCCTGCATCGAGGCGGTCGAGGCGGCGTGCAAGCTCCCGTTTGACGAGGGCGCCGCGCTCGAACGCAAATTGTTCGACGAGCAGGTTGGCTCCGACGAGGCGAAGGCGCTGCGCTACGCCTTTTTCGCCGAACGCGAAGTCGCGAAAATCCCGTTCATCCCGGTCGACACCAAATTGCGTCCGACCGATCACCCAGCGGTGGTCGGCGCCGGCACGATGGGCGGTGGCATCGCGATGAGCTTTGCCGATAACGGCTTTGACGTGAAGATTACCGATGCGACCAAGGAAGCGCTCGACCGCGGCATGGCGCGGATCAAGGGCACTTACGAAACCAGCGTCAAACGCGGCAGTCTCGCGCAGGACGAGTACGAGCGCCGCTTCGCGCGCATCCATCCGGTCGCCAGCATCGACGATCTCGGCGATTGCGACGTGGTGATCGAAGCGGTGTTCGAGCAGATCGACGTCAAACAGGATGTGTGGAAAAAGCTCGATGCGGTGATGCCGCAGGGCGCGCTGCTCTATTCGAACACGTCGGGCATCGACATCGACATCATGGCCAATGCGACCAAGCGGCCGCAGGACGTCGCCGGCACGCATTTTTTTGCGCCGGCCAATGTCATGAAATTGTTTGAGGTCGTAAAGGGCACAAAGACCGCGCCGGACGTGCTGGCGACGGCGATGGTGCTCGGCCGCAAGATCGGCAAGGTCAGCGGCCTCGCCGGCAATTCCGACGGTTTCCTCGCCAATCGCAGCCGCGCCCCGTTCAGCATGGAAATGGGCATCCTCGTCGAGGAAGGCGCATTGCCCGAGCAGATCGACAAGGTCATGGTCGATTACGGCTATCCGGTCGGTCCGTTTGTGGTGTCGGACATATCGGGGCTCGATATCGGCTACGACACCCGCAAGCGCCGCGCCGCGCAATACCCGAACTACCGCAAGAACCCGATCGCCGACCGCATCGTCGAGGCCGGCCGCCTTGGCCTCAAGACCAATGCCGGGTGGTATCGCTACGAGCCGGGCGACCGCACCCCGCATCCCGATCCCGAGGTCGCGCGCATCATCAAGGAAACCGCTGCCGAGTTCGGTTTCCCGCAGCAGAGCTTCGCCGACGACGAAATCCTGAAACGGCTGCTGTTTGCCTCGGTCAACGAGGCCTGCAAGATTTTGGAGGAAGGTGTCGCGTTGCGCGCCAGCGACATTGATGTGATGTGGTTGCACGGTTTTGGCTTTCCGCGCTATCGCGGCGGGCTGATGTACTGGGCCGACACGATCGGTGTGCGCGAGGTCTACAACCAGATCGCATCGTGGCATCAGCGCTACGGCGACCGTTGGCGGCCCGCGGAACTGCTGCGCAGCCTCGCCGAAACCGGCTCGCCGTTGCGCGAAGCAAAAGCGCAGAGGGCGATGGCGTAATCACTGCGTCGTTGCGAGGAGCGGCGCGACGCAGCAATCTGCGCGCCGCAGAGGGCCGAGACGGAATGGGATTGCTTCGCTCGCAAATGACGAGGAGGGACAGTATGACCCGACAGGAACTTGATGCGGTGCTGGCCCGGTTGGGTCTTGATGTGCCGGAGGCCGAGCGCGATCAGATCGCCGCCAACGCGCATTACGCCGAGGCGATGGCGGCGCTCGTCAAAAAGCCGCGCTGGGTCGGCGCCGAGCCGGCGCATACCGTCGCCTTTCCGGAGAAATGACGATGGTTCCGGATTATCTGACCATCGCCGAGGCGGCGAAGCTGATCGAGACAAAGGAGCTATCGCCGGTCGAACTGGTCGAAAGCCGCCTCGCCCGCATCGAAAAGCTCGACGGCCAACTCCACAGCTTTATCCGCGTGCTGCCCGATGCCGCGCTGGCCGCGGCCAAAACCGCCGAGAGCGAGATCGTCGCCGGCCGGTACAAGGGCCCGATGCACGGCATCCCGATCGGCCTCAAGGACATTTACGAGACCAAGGGCGTGCCGACCACCGGCCACTCCAAGGTCATGCAGGACCACGTGCCGGCGGCGGACGCGTACTCGGTCACCAAATTACGCGACGCCGGATCGGTGGTCATGGGCAAGCTCGCGACGCATGAATTTGCCTTTGGCGGCCCGTCTTTTGATCTGCCCTGGCCGCCCGCGTGCAACCCGTGGGACACGACGCGGTTTACCGGCGGGTCGTCGAGCGGCACCGGCGCCTCGGTGCCGGCTGGGCTGGTGCTGTGCGGCACCGGTAGCGATACCGGCGGCTCGATCCGCGGGCCCGCCGCCTATTGCGGTCTCGCCGGGATCAAGCCGAGCTATGGCCTGATCAGCCGCCGGGGCATCCTGCCATTGGCGTTTTCGCTCGATCATGCTGGGCCGATGGCGTGGACCGCCGAGGATTGCGCGATCATGCTGCAGGCGATGGCCGGGCATGACCCGGAGGACCCCGCGAGCGCCAGCCCGCCGATCCCGGATTACCGCAAGGCACTGACCGGCGATGTCAAAGGCCTGCGCATCGGGCTCATCCGTCATTTCTACACGACCGACAACGAGGCGAACCCGGCGACGTGCGATGCGATCGACGCCGCCGCGAAGAAGTTCGAGGACATGGGCGCCTCGGTGAGGGAGATCACGCTGTCGCCGCTCGCCGAATGGGCGGCCTGCGGTGTGTTGATCATGATGACCGAGGCCTATGCGATCCACGAGGCCAATCTGCGCACGCGCTTTACCGATTTTGGCGAAATCTTCCGCGACCGGATGGTCTTGGCCGGGTTGTGGACCGCCGCCGATTACGTGCAGGCGCTGCGCCGCCGGCGGGAACTGGTCGATGAGCTCGATGGCGCGATGGCCGGTCTCGATCTGGTGATGACCGCCGCCGCCCCGACCGAGGCGCCAAAGATCGACGAGGTCCCGAAATTCGCGGTCCTCGATCGCCCCTCGCTGACCATGCCGTTCAATGTTACCGGCAGCCCGGCGATGTCGGTGTGCTGCGGCTTTACCGATACCGGGCTGCCGCTGTCGTTCCAGATCGTCGGCAAACGCTTTGCCGACGCGACGGTGCTGCGCGCGGCCGATGCCTATGAACGGGCGACTCCGTGGCGCGAGCGGCGCCCGTCGCTCTAAGCGCGCCTCACATCGGTCCCAGATAGGTGAGCGGGGCGAACAGATACGGCACCTGTTGCGGCTGTACCCACTGCAGATAGGAGACTTGCGGCGGGACGCAGTATTCGCCGTCGCCATTCTCATCCGAGTTGACCACGATGGCGATTTGCGTGTCGGGGCGCAGGGTCATTGTCTGCGACGTTTGCGGTTCCGGCAGGCAATTTTCGACGCTGAAGACGTAATGGCCTGGCGTAAAATCGCGATAGAACGCGGTTCCCTCGGCGCTCCGCGCGATCGGGGTGCCATTGGCGTAGACCATCGGCGGATGAAACGCGGTCCCCGGCAGCAGCTGGCGCAGGAACCAGACGCGGGCCTGGCCGGCGGGAAGCGGCGGTGCCTGATCGGGTGTTGCGGCGAGGGTTGCGGTGCTGCCAAGCACGACGAGAAGCGAGACGATCGCCGCTCCGACCGCGCGCCGTATTCGATGAGGTGAATTCATGGCACCATCCCTCCTCTCGTTGCGACACGTGGCGATCGGAGGAGCGTGGTGAAAGTCCTCAAAAATGCGCGGCTGATCGACGGCACTGGCAAATCCGCGGTCAAGGACGCGAATATCGTTCTCGACGGCAATATGATCAGTGCGATTACGACAAAGAACGAGGCCGACTTTCCCGCCGGGGCGAAGATCATCGATTGCGCCGGCCTGACCGTGCTACCCGGCTTGATCGACTGCCACGACCATATGGCGAACCATCGCTACGATTTGGCGAATCGCTGGGGCATCGACGAGCCGGAAAGCACCCGCCATCTGCGCACCGCCGCGGTGCTGCGCCAGACGCTCGAAGCCGGCTACACGATGATCCGCGACGCCGGCGGGCTCGACGCCGGATTCAAGCGGGCGATCGAGGAGGGCCTCGTCGCCGGGCCGCGTTTGGTGCTGGCGATCTCGATCGTGTCGCCGATCGGTGGCATCGGCGACCGCATGGCGCCGTCGGGCGATTGCTGCTGCGTACCGGGCGACCCGCTTTTGCCGAGCGGGGTGGTCGAGACGCTCGCCGATGTGCGGCCGGTGGTGCGCCGCATGGTGCGCGCCGGCGCCGATGTCATCAAATGCGCGACGACCGGCGGCGCCAGCTCGCGCCCGGGCCACGGGCCGCGCGACGGCGCCTTCAACCTTGACGAGATGCAGGCGCTGGTCGAGGAGGCGCATGCGCTCGACCGCCGGGTGATGTGCCACGCGCTCGGCGGGCGCGGGCTCGACATCGCGATTGCGGCCGGCGTCGATTCAATCGAGCACGGCTGCTATCTCGATGAGGATCCGCGACATCTCGAACGCATGGCGGAGCGCGGCATCGTCTTTGTGCCGACCCTGCTGGTCTACGAATACCACCGTAAATCGCCGCAACCGCATGTCCGCGCGCGGGCGCAGGAATTGTTCGAGCATCACATCCGGGCGATCCGGGGCGCGCTCGCGGCGGGGGTCAAGATCGTCGCCGGCACCGATGCCGGCGGCCATGGCCACCCGGCCAATGCCGGCGAGCTCGTTTGTCTGGTCGATGCCGGCATGACGCCGATGCAGGCGATCCAGGCGGGGACATCATGGGCCGCCGAATGCTGCGGTCGCGAGGCGGAACTCGGCACGATCGAGAAGGGCAAACTCGCCGACCTTGTTCTCGTCAACGGCGACCCGCTCGCCGATATTTCGGTGCTGTGCGACGCAAAGAACATCGCGCTCGTCATCAAGGATGGCGAGATCGCCGCCAACCGGATGACGGGGCGCTGACGGCCTACCCGCGTCCCAGCGAAGGCCGGGATCCACCTTTCCGGTGTTCGAGCGGCTGATAAGTGGACCCCGGCCTTCGCCGGGCAGCGTGATCAAAGTTTCGCCCGGCTCAGCACAAAATCGCGGGCGAGTTCGCAGGCAAGCTTTGACGCGTCGGAGGTCGGGTCGCGCATCACGAAAGTGTGGGGCTGGCCGTCGAATTTGTGCAGGTCGATCGATCCGCCCTTGGCGCGCCAGGCGGCGGTAAACCGGTCGGCCATGTCAGGGGTGACGTTGTCGTCGCCGGTGCCCTGGAGCAGGATCGCCGGCGGCAGGCTCTCGCCTTCGCCGG
>Ga0181537_10000879_pt1 | contig 28064 bp, 24 predicted proteins | sample PEATcosm2014_Bin_39_FD_119765 | JGI IMG/M metagenome (GOLD analysis project Ga0181537, IMG submission 119765) | Peatland microbial communities from MTU Mesocosm Facility, Houghton, MI, USA - PEATcosm2014_Bin23_10_metaG | ecosystem: Environmental > Terrestrial > Soil > Wetlands > Peat | place...
TCGAGCTGCGTGAACTCCGGCTGCCGGTCGGCGCGCAGGTCCTCGTCGCGAAAGCAGCGCACGATCTGGTAGTAGCGCTCGAAGCCGGCGATCATCAGCAGCTGCTTGAAGATCTGCGGCGACTGCGGCAGCGCGAAAAACTTGCCCGCATGGGTACGGCTCGGCACCAGGTAGTCGCGCGCACCCTCGGGCGTCGCCTTGGTGAGCATCGGGGTCTCGATATCGACGAAACCGTGCTGGTCCAGGTATGCGCGCATCGAGCGCGTGATCCTATGCCGCTGGCGCAGCCGCTGGTTCATGACTTCGCGCCGCAGGTCGATGTAGCGGTAGCGCAGCCGCACCTCCTCGCTGACCGCCTCGTCGAGCTGGAACGGCAGCGGATCGCACCGATTCAGCAGCGTCAGCTCGGTGGCGACGATCTCCACGCGGCCGGAGGCCAGGTTGGCATTGACGGTGCCGGCCGGCCGCGGCTGCACCGTGCCGCGCACCTGCACCACGAATTCATGCCGCAGCTTTTCCGCGGTGGCGAAGATCGGCTGCTGATCCGGGTGGAACACGACCTGTACCAGGCCCTCGCGGTCGCGCAGGTCGACGAAGATCACGCCGCCGTGGTCGCGCCGCCGGTGCACCCAGCCGGCGACCGCGACCGTCGCGCCAGTAAGCTTGTCATCGACCTGTCCGCAGTAATGGGTCCGCATCGGCCTGTCGTCGTGAACAATGGGGCGCGAATGTTAGGCGGCGGGCGCGGCCGGCACAACCACGCCGAGCGTGACGATCATCCTCATTGCCGCATCGGTGCTCATGTCGAGCTCGATCGCCTGCGAGCGTGGCACCATCACGATGAAACCGGAGGTTGGGTTGGGTGTGGTCGGAATGAACACGCACACCTGCGGCTCCCCGGTGTGCGTGCTGATCAGCGGCACGTCGCCCGCGGTCTGGAAGCCCACGCTCCAGATGCCCTTGCGCGGATACTCGATCAGCAGCACCTTCTTGAAGGAGTTGCCCTGGTTCGACAGGATCGTGGTCGAGAAGCTCTTCACTCCGCTGTACAGCGCGCGCACGAACGGGATGCGGTTCATCAGGTCTTCCCACAGCACCACCAGGCTGCGGCCGATGATGTTGCTGACCAGCACGCCGGTGAAAAACAGCAGCAGCACCGCCAGCAGCAGTCCCAGTCCCGGGATGTGGTAGCCGAACAGCGCTTCCGGCCGCACCGACGGCGGTAACAGCAGCAGCGTCTGGTCCATCAGGTCGAGAATGAAGCGCACCACCAGCACCGTGACCAGGATCGGCACCCACACCAAAAGGCCCGCGATCAGGTAGCGGCGCCCGAAGCGGCGCATGCGCTCACTGGTCAACGACCGCTCCGCCGCTTGGCCGCCTTGCGCTTGGCCGGGCTGGCCGGGCGCACGCGCTTGGACGCGGCGCTCTTGCCGTGGGAGCCGCGTGCGCCGATGTTGCGTGTGGTGGCTGCCGGCGCCTTGGGTCCGGCCGCCGACGCACCACTCTCCGCCTTGCCGCCGCTCTTGTCGGAGGCCTTGGTCTCCGCCTTGCTGTCAGCCTTGCTGTCGCTCTTGCTGTCGGCAGAGGCACTGGCGCCGGCGCCGGCCTCGCCTTTGCTGTCGCCCTTGGCGTCGGCCTTGGCGTCGGCCTTGGCCTCGGCCTTGGCTGGCGCCTCGTCCTTGTCGCCGCCGGCAAGATTGCGCTTGTTGTCCTTGTCGGTCTTGAAGTCGGTCTCGTACCAGCCCGACCCCTTGAGTCGAAACACCGGCGCCGAAATCAGCTTCTTGAACGTGCTCTTGCCGCACGACGGGCACTTCTTCAGCGGCTTGTCGGTGATCTTCTGCAGCACCTCCGAGTAGTAGCGGCAACTGCTGCATTCGTATTCGTAAAACGGCATATTTTTCCAGCGAAAACAGTAGGGGACCGGAAGCGATTATAGACGGCGGCGGCCTCAGTCATACCGGATTACGCAGCGCAAGGGCAGCTCATGCCAGATGAAATCCCCGACCAGGCGCAGATCGATCAGCGCTGCCAGGCCCTGCACCTGGTAGCCCGCAAGCGTAGCAAGCTCGGCGGCCGCCCGCATGGTGCCCCCGGTCGCCAGCACATCATCGATCAGCGCCAGCCGGCCGGTCCCCGACTGCACTTCCAGCACCGCGCTGCCGTATTCGAGCGCATAGGCCGCCGACACCACCGGCGGCGGCAGCTTGCCCTGCTTGCGGATCGGCACGAAGCCCTTGCGGCGCCGGCCAGCCAGTCCCGCCGCCAGCACGAAGCCGCGCGCCTCGATGCCGGCCAGCGCGTCGATCTGCTGCCACTCCGCCTCGCTGAACAACGCATCGATCGCATCCAGCGTCGCCTCGAAGTGGGTGCGCAGCAGCGGCGCGATGTCGCGAAACAGGATTCCGGCCCGCGGGAAATCCTGCACATCGACAATCAAGCGCTTGAGATCCGTCAAACATCCCCCTCTTGGATCAGGCCGGCCGGGAGCCGCGTATCGTAGGTCTATTGCCCGGAGGTATCGACATATAGAGCGCGCTTTCATTAACGAAAGTGCGCACTGTGTGTCGATACCTCTCAGTTACGCCCTGCGATTACCCGTTGTGCGCCGGCCCGATCACGAGGCTGCGCGGATATCCCGCTTCTTCTCGAACACCAGCTCTGAGCCGCGCGCGGTAACCCTGACGCGGTCTCCGGGCAGGAACTCATTGCGCAGGATGCGCTGCGCCAGCGGATTCTCGATCTGCTGCTGGATGGCGCGCTTCAGCGGCCGCGCCCCGTACACCGGGTCGAAGCCCGCCTCGCCGATCAGGTCGCGCGCCTTGTCGTCCAGGTCGAGCTCCATGTTGCGATCGAGCAGCCGCCGCCGCAGGTAGCCGAGCTGGATCTCCACGATGGCGCGGATCTGCTCGGTGCCCAGCGGATGGAACACCACGATGTCGTCCACACGGTTGATGAACTCGGGCCGGAAGTGCTGCTGCACGATCTCCATCACCGAGTTCTTCATACGCGTGTAGTTGCCCTCGCCGGCCATCTCCTGGATCACCTGCGAGCCGAGGTTAGAGGTCATGATGATGACGGTATTGCGGAAGTCGACCGTGCGCCCCTGGCCGTCGGTCAGCCGGCCGTCATCGAGCACCTGCAGCAGCACGTTGAACACGTCCTGATGCGCCTTCTCGACTTCATCCAGCAGCACCACCGCGTACGGCCGGCGCCGCACCGCCTCGGTCAGGTAGCCGCCCTCCTCGTAGCCGACATAGCCCGGGGGGGCTCCGATCAGGCGTGACACCGAGTGCTTCTCCATGAACTCGGACATGTCGATCCGTACCATGGCCTCTTCGGTATCGAACAGAAACTCCGCCAGTGCCTTGCATAGCTCGGTCTTACCGACACCGGTGGGACCGAGGAACATGAACGAGCCGGTCGGCCGGCGCGGATCGGACAATCCCGCACGCGAACGCCGGATCGCGTTGGCGACGATGTGCACCGCCTCGTCCTGCCCGACCACGCGCTTCTCCAGCGCCTGCTCCATGCGCAGCAGCTTGTCCTTCTCGCCCTCGAGCATCTTCGACACCGGTATGCCGGTCCACTTCGACACCACGTCGGCGATCTCTTCCTCGGTGACGCTGTTGCGCACCAGTTGCGGCGTCGACTGCTCGGCGCGCTGCGCCTGAAGCAGCCGCTTCTCCAGCTCCGGGATGCGCCCGTACTGCAGCTCCGCCATGCGCGCGAGGTTGCCGGCGCGCCGCGCCTGCTCCACCTCGAGCTTGGCCTGTTCGAGCTCCTCCTTGATCCTGGTCGCGCCCTGCAGCGCGGCCTTCTCGGCCTTCCAGACCTCTTCCAGGTCGGCGTACTCCTTTTCCAGGCCGGTCAGCGTGGTCAGCAGCGTCGACAGGCGGCGCCTGGAGGCTTCGTCCTCTTCCTTCTTCAGCGCTTCCTGTTCGATCTTCAGCTGAATAATGCGCCGCTCCAACCGGTCCATCGACTCCGGCTTGGAGTCGATCTCCATGCGAATGCGTGCCGCCGCCTCGTCGATCAGGTCGATCGCCTTGTCCGGCAGCTGGCGGTTGGTGATATAGCGGTGCGACAGCGTCGCCGCGGCGACGATCGCAGGGTCTGTGATGTCGACCCCGTGATGCACCTCGTAGCGCTCCTTCAGCCCGCGCAGGATCGCGATCGTGCTCTCGACACTCGGCTCGTCCACCAGCACGATCTGGAAGCGGCGCTCCAGCGCCTTGTCCTTCTCGATGTACTTGCGGTACTCATCCAGCGTGGTCGCGCCCACGCAATGCAGCTCACCGCGCGCCAGCGCCGGCTTGAGCATGTTGCTGGCATCCATCGAGCCTTCCGCGCGCCCGGCCCCGACCATGGTGTGCAGCTCGTCGATGAACACGATCACCTGGCCTTCCTGCTTGGCCAGATCGGTCAGCACCGCCTTCAGGCGCTCCTCGAACTCGCCGCGGAACTTCGCGCCCGCCACCAGGGCGCCCATGTCGAGCGCCAGGATGCGCTTCTTCTTCAGGCTCTCGGGCACCTCGCCGTTGACGATGCGCTGCGCCAGCCCCTCGACGATCGCGGTCTTGCCGACCCCGGGCTCGCCGATCAGCACCGGGTTGTTCTTGGTGCGCCGCTGCAGCACCTGGATCGTGCGCCGGATCTCATCGTCGCGGCCGATCACCGGGTCGAGCTTGCCGGCGCGTGCGCGCGCGGTCACATCGACGGTGTATTTCTCCAGCGCCTGGCGCTTCTCCTCCGCGCCCGCGTCGTCGACCTTCTCGCCGCCGCGCACTTCCTCGATCGCCTTTTCGACCGCGGCGCGCGTGGCTTTCACTTCCCTGAGCGCCTTGCCGACGGCACCGCGATCCTCGATCGCCGCCAGCACGAACAGCTCGCTGGCGATGAACTGATCGCCGCGCTGCTGCGCCAGTTTGTCGGTGACATTCAGCAGCCGGGTCAGGTCGTGCGATACCTGCACGTCGCCGCCATGGCCTTCGACCTTCGGCAGGCCGTCGACGATCTTGGTCAGCAGCGCCTGCAGCCGGCTGACGTCGACGCCCGCCTTGATCAGCAGCGGCCGCACGCCGCCGCCCTGGGCATCGAGCATCGCCAGCAGCAGGTGTGCCGGCTCAATGAACTGATTGTCGCGGCCGACCGCCAGCGACTGGGCATCGCCCAGGGCCTCGGTGAATCGGCTGGTAAGTTTGTCCTGTCGCATAAAGCCTTGACCCGTCAGATTAAAGTGAGATGCACACCGACCCCGGATGCGCATCGATCCATGCCACTTTTGTGGGGCTGAAGCCAGGGATTTCAAGCGTCTGCACGCACCCCGGCGGCCCCTGCCTAGCTTGAGTTTCTGCCTGTTCGCCTCGCTACGCCAGCCATAGCTCGGCCGCGACGATCACCGCGACACCGCAGCCGATCAGCAGCACCTGCGCGACGCCGGCCCGCACATCCACGCGCCGGTGCAGGCCGGGAATCAGATCTGCAACCGCCACATAGATCAGCGATGCGGCCGCCACCGAGATCGCATACGGCAGCAGGTCGAGCGTGCGCCGCAGCGCGAAGAACCCCAGCAGGCCGCCGATGATCGAGGTCAGGCTGCTGGCGGCGTTGAACCACAGCGCGCGTACCGGACTCATGCGTGCGTGCAGCAGCACCGCAAGGTCGCCCAGCTCCTGCGGGATCTCATGCGCGGTGATCGCGATCGTGGTCACCACGCCCAGCCGGGTGTCGGTCAGGAATGCCGCCGCGATCAGCACACCGTCGAACGCGTTGTGAACGCCGTCGCCGAACAGCACGATCCAGCCGGCGGCGCGATCGCGATCCGACTGCTGCGGCGCATGCGTCTCGCAGTCATCGGTGTGGCAATGGCGCCAGAGCACCAGTTTTTCCAGCACGAAGAACAGCCCAATCCCCGCCAGCACCGCGGCGCCGATCGCCTGAATACGGCCCGGGCCGACGCTCGCGAGCGCCTCGGGCAGCAGTCCGAGCAGTGCCGCGGCCAGCATTGCACCGGTGGCGAAGCTGATCAGGTGCGGCAGCAGGCGGTTGCGGCGCGCTTCCGACAGCAGCAGAAACAGGCTCGCCAGCGCCGCGCTGAGCACGCCGCCGAAGAACGTGGCTGATGAAATCCACAGCAGCGTCATGCGGGCTCGCCCAGCCAGATCAGGGCCGCCATGCGGCCGGTGACGCCGTCGCGCCGGAACGAATAGAACGCGTCGCGCTCAGCATAGGTGCAGCGCGGCTCGCCATGGATCGAATCCACGCCGAGTGCGCACAGCCGCTGGCGCGCCAGCCGGCGCAGGTCGCATTGCCAGCGGCCGCGCTGGTTGCGTACGAACGCGCTCGCCGCATCGCTCGCCTGCGCACAGAACGCCGCCCGCACTTCCTCGCCGACCTCGAAATGATCCGGCCCGATCGCAGGACCGAGCCACGCATGCAGCTCGGCGCCCGCGACGCCTAAGGCGGCGACCGTCGCCTCCAGCACCCCGGCGGCCAGCCCGCGCCAGCCGGCATGCGCGATTGCCACCGCCGCGCCGTCGCGCTGCGCCAGCAGCACCGGCAGGCAGTCGGCCACCTGCACCGCCAGCACTCGTCCGCTGTGGCGCGTCAGCGCCGCATCGGCAGTTGGCGTCGCATCACCCGGCAACGCCGCCGCCGGCGCTGCCAGCGCATCGGCCGTGAGCACCGTGGTGCCGTGCACCTGCGCCAGCCACAGCGGTTCGGCCGGTAACTGCAGTCCCCTCATCACGCGCCGGCGATTCTCGGCTACCGCCGCAGCATCATCGCCGACGTGCCGGCCGAGGTTGAGTGACGCATAGGCGCCAGCGCTGATCCCACCGGCGCGCATGGTGAAGGCCGCGCGCACCCGTGCCGGCGCCGGCCAGTTCGGCCGCAGCACTGCCAGCGAGTTCATCGGCTGCGCGATTTGCCGCGCCGCCGGCGGCTGGCGGCGGCCGGCGCGCGCACCGCAGAGCGCGCGGCCCCGGCATCCGCGCGCAGCGCCGCCAGCAGCGCCTCGTAATCCGCTGGCAGCGGAGCCTCGAAGCTGATCGCGCGCGCGCTGCGCGGATGCGTCAGCGTCAGGCGCTGCGCGTGCAACGCCTGGCGCGCAAATGCGTGCAGCAGCGCATTGAGCTGGTCGGCCTCGCCGCCGACCCGGCCCTGCCGGCCGCCATAGGCCGGATCCCCGACCAGCGGCAGACCGACATGCGCCAGGTGCACGCGGATCTGGTGCGTGCGCCCGGTCTCCAGCTGTACCCGCAGTAGCGTGTGCACGCGAAAGCGCTCCTCGATACGAAAATTCGTGATGGCCTCGCGCCCGTCGGCGCGCACCGCCATGCGTGTGCGCAGGCTGCGGTGGCGCCCGATCGGCTCGTCGATACGCGCCCCGCCGGTCGGCTGTCCCACCACCAGCGCCAGGTATTCGCGTCCGATCTCGCGCGCGGCCAGCTGTGCGACCAGCCGCGTGTGCACCTCGGGGGTTCGCGCCACGATCAACAGCCCGCTGGTCTCCTTGTCGAGCCGGTGTACCAGCCCGGCGCGCGGCACGCGTGCGAGCGCCGGATCGTGCGCCAGCAATGCGTTCTGCAGCGTGTGCTCGCGGTTACCCGCCCCGGGATGCACCACCAGTCCGGCCGGCTTGTTGAGCACCAGCAGCTCGCGATCCTGGTGCACGACGTGCAGCGGCAGCGCTTCGGCAGCGATGCGCTCGTCGGCTGCAAAGCGCGCCTCGACCACGATCTGCTCGCCGCCGGCAACCCGATCGCGTGCGCGCACCGCCCGCCCGCCCAGCCGCACCGCGCCTTCCCGAATCCAGCGCTGCAGGCGCGCGCGCGAGTACTGCGGCAACGCGGCGGCCAGCGCCTGGTCCAGGCGCAGTCCGGCCGCCGCAGGCGGCAGCTCGAGGCTGTGGGTCTGGAACTCCGGTGGCATCGGACAGGTCAGCTATACTGGGTCGATCAACGATTCAATCTCCTAGGGTCCTTCCTTGAGTTCAACACACACTGCGGCCCCAGGTCGCTGGCGGCTGCTGGGCGCGATGTTCATCGCGTCGCTCACGCTGCTAGCCGGCTGCCATATCCAGGCCAAGAAGAAGACCCTAAGTGCCGAGCAGCTGTACACCACGGCTCACAAAGCGTTGATCAACAACGATTTCCAGTATGCCATCAAGCAGTACGAGACGCTGACCTCACGCTTCCCGTTCACCAACCAGGCGCGCCAGGCACGGCTCGATCTCATCTACTGCTATTACCGCAAGGGCGAGAAGGAAACCGCGATCGACGCGGCCGACCAGTTCCTGCGCGAGAACCCGACTCACCCGCGCGTGGACTACGCCTGGTACATGAAGGGCCTGATCTACTTCGAGCGCACCCCGTACGCGATCGAGCGCTTCTTCGGCGTCGACATGGCGAAGCGACCGCCGACCGACCTGCTGAAATCGATCAACGCCTTCAGCACCGTAGTCACGCAATATCCGAACAGCGACTACGCGCTCGATGCGCTGCACCGCATGACCTACCTGCGCAACCGGCTGGCCGAGTACGAGGTCAATGTCGCGCGCTACTACGTGCGCCGTGGTGCCTACATCGCGGCCGCACGCCGTGCCGAGGGCGTGATCGAGCAATACGATGGCGCACCCTCCGAGCAGCAGGCGCTCGCGATCATGCTGCAGTGCTACCGGCTGCTGGGCTACACCGAGCTGGCGGCCAACGTCGAGCGCGTCTATCAGGCCAATTATCCGGCGAGCAATGAGGCCCAGACCGCCAAGGGCAAGCACTGGTGGCAGTTCTGGCGCCGATGAGCGTGGGCTAGCGCCGATAGCCGTTGGTGATCGGATAGCGCCAGTCGCGTCCGAAGGCACGCCGGCTGACGCGCACGCCGGGCGGCGCCTGGCGCCGCTTGTATTCGGCGCGCTTGACCATATCGAGCACGCGCGCGACTACGGCGCGGTCGTAGCCGCGCTCGCAGATCTCCTCCACCGACAGGTCATCCTCGATGAAGGCTTCGAGGATCGGATCCAGCACTTCGTACGGCGGCAGCGAATCGGTGTCTTTCTGGTCCGGCCGCAGCTCCGCGGTGGGCTCGCGCTCGATCACGCGCTCCGGGATCGCCGCCGACAGCGTATTGCGGTAGCGCGCCAGCCGGTACACCAGCACCTTGCTGCAGTCCTTGATCGGCGCGAAGCCGCCCGCCATGTCGCCGTACAGGGTCGCGTAGCCGACCGCCATCTCGCTCTTGTTGCCGGTGGTCAGCAGCATGCGGCCGGTCTTGTTCGAGATCGCCATCAGCAGCACACCGCGGCATCGCGCCTGGATATTCTCCTCGGTGGCATCGGGCTTGCGGCCGGCGAATTCCTCGGCCAGCGCCGCCAGCGTCGCGGCGAACATGCCCTCGATCGAGATTGAGCTCAGCTTCACTCCCAGCGCCTCGGCCTGTGCGGTCGCATCCTCGCGGCTCATCGCCGAGGTATAGCGCGACGGCATCATGACCGCGTGCACGCGCTCAGGTCCGAGCGCATCGACCGCGATCGCCAGCGTCAGCGCCGAATCCACCCCGCCCGACAGCCCCATCACCGCGCCGGGAAAGCCGTGCTTGGTGACGTAATCGCGCACTCCGAGCACCAGCGCACGGTAGACGCTCTCCTCATCCGACAGCTCGGGCGCAACGCTGGCGGCAACCGCTACCACCTTCCCGCCGCGGCGTTCGAAATCGACGCTGTACAGGCCGTCCTTGAAAGCGTCGGCGCGCATCACCACCCGTGCCTGCGCATCCATCGCGAATGAGTTGCCATCGAACACCAGCTCATCCTGGCCGCCCAGCAGATTCACGTACGCGGCCGGCAGCTGCACCTCGCGGATGCGGTCGCCGAGCACCTGCTCGCGCTCGCGCTGCTTGTGGATCTCGTACGGCGAGGCGTTGATGACCAGCAGCAGCTCGGCGCCAAGCGCCGCAGCCGCCTGGGCCGGCGCTGGTTCCCACACGTCCTCGCAGATCAACAGCCCGAGGCGCCAGCCGTCAAACTCCACCACCGTTGCCTGCGTGCCCGGCGTGAAGTAGCGCTTCTCGTCGAACACCTTGTAGTTCGGCAGTACCGCCTTGCGGTGATGCGCCAGCGTGCGTCCGCCACGCAGCAGCAGCGCCGCGTTGTAGATGTGCCCGTCGGCGTACTCCGGATATCCGACCATCACGCCGATCTCAGGGACCGCCGCCGTCAGCTCCGCCAGTGCGCGCTCGATCTGCAGCCGCAGGCCGCGATGGAACAGCAGATCCTCGGGCGGATAGCCCGACAGCGTCAGCTCGGGAAACAGCACCAGCTCGGCGCCCAGCACATCGCGAGCGTGGCGCGCGTCGGTGATCACGCGCTCGAGATTGCCGCGCACGTCGCCGACCAGCAGGTTCGACTGCGCCAGCGCGATCCTCAGCCTGTCGGTGCGGGCCACCGGGACTTCGCTGCGCTGCTCGCGCGCGCGCGGCTCAGCGCCGCGCCCGCGCCGCACTGTTGGCGCGCGGGCGGCGCTTGCTGCGCTTGGCCGGCTTGCTCACCGATTTGCGCGCCGCCCCGCGCGTCGCCTTGCGCGCCGGCTGGTGCACTGGCTTGCGCGCCGATGGCTTTGCTGGCTTCGCCGGCCGCCTGTTGGCACGCGGCCGCCGTTCACTCGCATCCTGCGCTGCCTTCAACGCCCGGCTCGCCGCACTGCTGGCCACCTGTGCGCGGCGCTTGCCCAGCAGCTCGGCCATCGCGCTGCCGAGCAACGCCGGCGACTTGACGGTGCGCACCCGCGCCGCCTCGAGCGCGCGGTATTTATCGGCCGCGGTACCCTTGCCACCCGCAATCACTGCCCCTGCATGCCCCATGCGCTTGCCGGCCGGCGCGGTGACGCCGGCGATATAGGCCACCACCGGCTTGCTGACGTAGCGACGGATGTGCTCTGCGGCCGCCTCCTCGTCCGAGCCGCCGATCTCACCGACCATGATGATGCCTTCGGTCTGCGGATCGCGTTCGAACAGCTCGATGACATCGATGAAACTCATGCCGCGCACCGGATCCCCGCCGATGCCGACGCAGGTGCTCTGGCCGAGTTCGTTGTTCGTGGTCTGGAACACGGTCTCGTAAGTCAGCGTGCCGGAACGCGAGACGATGCCGACGCAGCCCTTTCTGTGGATGAAGCCGGGCATGATGCCGATCTTGCACTCGCCCGGGGTGATGATGCCGGGGCAGTTCGGACCGATCAGCCGCGTGGCCGAGCCGGCCAGTGCCGCCTTCACGCCGATCATGTCGTTCACCGGCACGCCCTCGGTGATGCACACCACCAGCTCGATGCCGGCATCGGCCGCCTCCAGGATGGCATCGGCCGCGTACGGTGCCGGCACGTAGATCATGCTGGCCGTCGCGCCGGTCGCGCGCACCGCATCGGCGACCGTGTCGAATACCGGCAGATCAAGGTGGCGCTCGCCACCGCGCCCGGGCGTGACGCCGCCGACCAGCCTGGTGCCGTAGGCGATGCACTGTTCGGAATGAAAGGTCCCCTGCTTGCCGGTGAATCCCTGGCAGATCACCTTGGTGCGCTGGTTGACGAGAATGCTCATGCGGGTCCTTGGTTCAGGCGGCTTTGCCGGCGGCGGCGATCACTTTCTTCGCCGCATCGGTCAGGTCGGCGGCGGCGGTGATCGCCAGCCCGCTCGCCGCCAGCCGCTCGCGCGCAACCTGGGCATTGGTGCCCTCCAGTCGCACCACCACCGGCACCGACACGCCGACGTTCTTCACCGCATTGATGATTCCATCGGCGATCAGGTCGCAGCGCACGATGCCGCCGAAGATGTTGACCAGGATGGCGCGCACCTGGGGATTGGACAGGATCAGCTGGAAGGCCGCCGTCACGCGGTCGCTGGTCGCTCCGCCGCCGACATCCAGGAAATTCGCCGGCTGTCCGCCATGCAGCTTGATCAGGTCCATGGTCGCCATCGCCAGGCCTGCACCGTTGACCATGCAGGCGATATTGCCGTCGAGCGATACGTAATTCAGGTCGTGCTCGCTGGCGCGTTGCTCCATCGGGTCTTCCTGGCCCGGATCGCGCAGCGCCGCCATCTCCTTCTGCCGGAACAGCGCGCTGGCTTCGATATCGAGCTTGGCATCGAGCGCCAGCAGGCGGCCGTCGCGCGTGACGATCAGCGGATTGATCTCGATCAGGCTGGCGTCGCGCTCAAGATACAGCCGGTACAGGCCCTTGACGATCGAGGTGAACTGTTCGATCTGCCTGGGCGCAAGTCCGAGCCCGAATCCCAGCTGACGCGCCTGGAACGGTTCCAGCCCGCTAGCCGGATTCACCGTCACCGAAAGAATCTTCTGCGGCGTTTTGTGCGCCACCTCTTCGATATCCATGCCACCGGCGGAGGAGGCGATCACCGCGATGCGTGCGCGCTCGCGATTGAGCGTCAGGCTCAGGTACAGCTCGCGTTCGATGTCGGATCCGGATTCCACATAAACCCGCTCCACCGGCAGGCCGGACGGGCCGGTCTGCTTGGTCACCAGCCGCTGGCCGAGCATCCCCGCCGCCGCGCTGCGTACCTGGTCGGCGTCGCGCGCCAGCTTGACGCCGCCCGCCTTGCCGCGACCGCCCGCATGCACCTGCGCCTTGACCACCCAGACGGCGCCGCCGAGCGCCGCGGCCGCGGCGACCGCCTCATCGGCACTGGCCGCGACGCGCCCTGCAGGCACCGGGATGCCGTAGGCAGCAAGGATTTTTTTAGCTTGGTATTCGTGCAGGTTCATCCGCGACCGCCCCAGCGTCGAAAAGCTGGCGATTGTCGCGGAAACCGGCGGCCGAGGCTAGCGCGCCGCCGTGATTCTGTAGCCACGCGAGCGGCCACTGCCGCTCGCCCGGGTGCTGCAGGCGCGAACTACTTGACGCTGTAGCCGCGCGCCTCGAGACACGCGGTCATTGCGCGTTGATACTGTTCGCGCCGCGAACCAGTCTCGTTCGGGGCCACGCCGCCGGCCTGCTGCGTCGGGTCGAACCCGGTCTGGTTCTTGGACCAGCTGTGACATTCGTACTGATCGGCCGCCTGCTGCTCCTGCGTCTGCCCGTTCTTCGGATAGATGAAGAAATCCTCCGACGGGGCGCCTGGACCCGACGGCGGCTCGCCCGGCTGGTCGGCGCCCGGGGGCGGATCGACGACCGTGTAGCCGTTCGCGCCCGGCTGCCACTGGTAATAGACATTGTCGGCGTAGTAATACGGCACGCCGCCGAACCAGACCGTGGTGTAGAACGGCGGCAGCACCGTCAGGAACAGCCCGGCCGGCGGGCGTGTCACGATGAACTCGTACGGGCCCGGCGCGTACCAGATGCCGCCCGAGAAGTAGAAGCGGCTGCCATGGTAGTAGTACGGGCGATAGCCGCCGGGCAGCGCCCGCACCACCGCGCCGCTGCGCGGATAATAGTGGCCGTGGTTGTAGCGGTTATCGAGCACTTCGCCGCGACCGGCACCGCCGCGATCAAACTGTGCACGGCCCGCGCCGCCGCGCGCGCCATCGTCCGCCGCGTAGCTGGCCGCCGCTGCACCGAGCGTGAGCGCCGCAAATGCAGTCCACGCCAACCATCTGTGCGATGTGTTCCTCATGACTGTTGATCCTCAGGCCGTCTTGTAGCCGCGCGCATCCAGGCAGGCGCTGATCGCGCGGCGGTAATTCGAAGCGGCGGCTTGCCCGCTCGCATAGTTCTGGTCCAGCCGGCGCTGCTCGTAGTTGGCCTGCGCCTGGGCGTTGGCATCGCTGGTCGAGCCGATCGCAGCCCCGGTCAGGCCTCCGAACACGGCCCCGAACCCGGCATCGCGCGGCCCGGCAATGGCTGCACCCAGGATGGCCCCGGCGATCGCCCCGACAGCGGTGCCGGAGCCGGGCGGATTGGCCGGTTGCACTACGACGCGCTGGTCCGGCGGCAGACCCGGCCGGCTCGGATCAAAGCCAGTCTGCTGCACCGCCCAGACGTGACACTCGTAACGGTCCCGCTCGAGCTGGTCCGGGCTCTGACCCTGCGCCGGATAAACCATGATCGGGGCCGGCACGGGCTGGGCCGCCACCACGGTGCGCCGCGGCGGCGGCGCCTCGCACGCTACCAGCAGTGCCGACAGTCCCAGAACAGACCAGATTCGCAGTTTAAGTCGCTGATTAGTCATATGCTGCATGGTAACGACCTACGTTGGGAAAGGTTGACATTAACGTCGTGAACGCGACCTGAATGCTGACCTGAAAGCTTAGAGTGCGGCTAACCCGGACAGTTTCAATGCTATATCGCGGCTCCGCATGGCGAATCCCGATCCGTTGAGCGTGCCGTCTTACAGCGCGCCGGCGGCCTCGCCGCCCCCGGCTCCGGCGCCGGCCGCACTGCCGCCCGGTAGCGACCTGGCCTGGCGGGTGGTCGGACTGGCGAACCTGTACCGCTTGCTGCTCCCGCCGGTGCTCATTGCGCTGCAGCTGCTGACCCGTCCGACCCCTACCGTCGGCGCCAGCGATCCGCTGCTGTTCACCGTCATCTGTGCGGTCTACTGGGTGCTCGGCGGGGTCATGGCCTTCGGCCGTAAAGGCCGCTGGCACAGCCGCCACGCGCTGGTGTTCGTCAACATGCTGCTCGATACCACCGCCATCAGTGCGCTGCTGTATTGCAGCGGCGGAGTTGCCAGCGGACTGGGCATCCTGCTGGTGATCCCGGTCGGCGCGCTGTCGCTGCTGGCGGAAGGCCGCGCCAGTCTCGGAGTAGCCGCACTGGCGGCGCTCGGCTTGCTGACCCAGCAGATCCTGGCGGTGGTGGTCGGCTACGCGCAGACCTACGACTATTCGCTGGCCGGAATGCTCGGCGCGGTGGTGTTCCTGGTCGCGCTGATGGCATGGCCGGTCTCCAGCCGGCTGCGCGAGAGCGAAGCGCTGGTGCGCCGCCAGGAGCTCGATCTCGCCAACCTCGCACAGCTGTCGCAGTACATCGTGCAGCGGCTGCGCGAGAGCATCCTGGTAGTGGACCCGTCCGACCGCATCCGGCTGATCAACGAATCGGCCGCGCGCATGCTGGGCGATGATGTCGCGGTCCCCGACGCGCTGCTCGGGGAAGTCGCGCCGCGACTGCTGTACCTGCTGTCCACCTGGCGCAAGGACGAGAGTGCGCTGCTGCGCGCCGGTGCCGGCACCTTCGTGGCCGAGGACGGCGCGCGCGTCATCCGGCCGCATTTCGCGCCGCTCGGCGGCAGCGAGCCGGCGCCGATCATCGTGTTTCTGGAAGACACCGGCGACCTGGCCGCCAAGGTGCAGCAGACCAAGCTTGCGGCGCTCGGCCGCCTGTCGGCCAGCATCGCCCATGAGATCCGCAATCCGGTCGGTGCCATGAGCCATGCGGCGCAGCTGCTGGCCGAATCCCCGGCACTCAGCAGCGCCGACCGGCGCCTGACCGAGATCATGCAGAGCAACTCCAGCCGCGTCAGCGGCATCATCGACAACATCCTGCAGCTGTCGCGCCGCGAATCACCGCGCCCGGAAAAGCTGATGCTCGAGTCCTGGACCCGGCGCTTTCGCGAAGAGTTCTGCGACACATTGCAGCTGCACTGGCAGCGGCTGGTCATCGATCCGGCCTCCGAGGACGTGGAACTGCGCATCGACGGCAGCCAGTTGCACCAGATATTCTGGAACCTGTGCCAGAACAGCGTGACCCATGCGCTGCCACACGCCGGCGCGGCGCCGATTGAGCTGCGCTACGGCCGCCTGGTCGGCATCGGCCGGCCCTATCTGCAGGTCGCCGATCGCGGACCGGGCATCGCCCAGGCCGATGCCGAGCGGATTTTCGAACCGTTCTTCACCCGCGCGGCGCACGGCACCGGCCTCGGCCTGTTCCTGGCGCGCGAACTCGGACAGGCCAATGGGGCGACGCTCCTGTATGAGACGCGTGAAGGCGGGGGTAGCATCTTCCGCATCGTGTTTGCTGATCCGAGCCGCTGGAGCGGCGATCAGCGTGAAGACCTACATTGAGCTGATGGCGTGGATATACCGAGCAAGCCGATGGTCCTGTTGGTCGACGACGAGCCCGATCTGATCGAGCTGGTGTCGCTGACGCTGAGCCGCATGAACCTGGCGACCGATTCGGCGGCCGATCTGGCGGGCGCCCGCGCCAGGCTCAGCGAGCGCCGTTTCGATCTGTGCCTCACCGACATGCGGCTGCCCGACGGCGATGGGCTCGACCTGGTCGCCTGGATCCAGCAGCAGCACCCCGAACTGCCGGTCGCGGTCATCAGCGCGCACGGCAACGTCGAATCCGCAGTGCGCGCGCTCAAGCTCGGCGCCTTCGATTTCGTATCCAAGCCGCTCGATCTGGGCGTGCTGCGCAAGCTGGTCGCCAAGGCCATCAAGCTGTCCGAGCGGCGTACTCCGGCCAGCGGCCTGCCCGCGCACGGTGCGCGGCTGCTGGGCCGCTCGCCGGCGATGAGCGCTTTGCGTGACCTGGTCGCGCGCGTGGCGCGCAGCCAGGCTCCGGTGCACATCACCGGCGAGTCCGGCACCGGCAAGGAGCTGGTGGCGCGGCTGATCCACGAGACCGGCGCGCGCGCCGATGCCCCGTTCGTTCCGGTCAACTGCGGGGCGATTCCGTCCGATCTGATGGAGAGCGAGCTGTTCGGCCACAAGCGCGGCAGCTTCACCGGCGCGGTCGCCGACAAGCCCGGACTGGTGCAGGGCGCCGAGGGCGGCACGCTGTTCCTGGACGAGGTGGCCGACCTGCCGCTGCACATGCAGGTGAAATTGCTGCGCCTGATCCAGGAGAAGACCGTGCGGCCGATCGGCGAACAGCGCGAACTGCCGGTGGACGTGCGGGTATTGTCCGCGACCCACAAGAATCTGGGCGAGCTGGTGTCCCAGGGCCGCTTCCGTGAAGATCTCTACTACCGCATCAATGTGATCGAGATTCGCGTGCCGGCGCTGCGCGAGCATGCCGATGATATCCCCGAGCTGGTCGAGGCGATGCTGCAGCGGCTGTCCACGCGCATTGGCGCGTCATTGCCGATCACTACGGATGAGGCTCGCGCCGCGCTGCAGCGCTATGCGTTTCCAGGCAACGTGCGCGAGCTGGAAAACATCCTGGAGCGCGCCATCGCTCTGTCCGTGTCCGGTGTCATCGATGTCGCCGACCTGCAGCTGCGCCAGCCGGCCGCCGCACCGTTGCCGGAGGTCGCGGCCGCCGAGACCGCCAGCGCTCACGCCAGCTCCGCCGGGCCGGCCGCCGCTCCGAGCACCGCGCTGGGCGATCAGCTCGAGAACATCGAGCGCGCCGCGATCGTCAAGGCGCTCGAGCAGACGCGCTATAACAAGACCGCGGCGGCCAAGCTGCTCGGCATGAGTTTTCGCGCGCTGCGCTACCGGGTCAAGAAGCTCGGAATAGAGTAGCGCGCCGCAGCGTTCGATCGAAGCGCAGCGGCCGCCGGCCGCGACAGGGTCAGGGCGGCAGCGCTACCAGGTTACCGCCGGCAATTACCGGCGTGCTGTCATCGGGAACAAACTGCAGCGACGCAAACGATTTGGCCGGCGCGGCACCCGCCCACTCGATCCCCATCACATCGCCAAGCGAATAGAACAGGTTGTGGCTGCGGATCAGCTTGCTGGCATTGCGCTCGATCGCCTGCACCTTGTCCGCGTGAGCGGCACGATATGCAGGGTTCATCCAGATCAACGCCGGAATGTCGAACTGGTGCCGGGTATAGCTCGAGGTGCCGTGACCCGCATTGCCGTCGAGCAGATACAGATCCTCCCCATGGTCGGATATATAGGTGACCGTCGCCGGCACCGCGAGCTTGCGGGCCAATTCGATCACCTGGCCCAGGAACCAGTCGCTATAGGCGACGCTGTTGTCGTACGCGTCGACCACCCTCTGGTCCGGCTGCTGTGACAACACCGACAGGTAGCTCAATCCGTTGCCCGAGCCGAAGCGCTCGAAGCCGGCCGGGTAACGCAGATCGTACTGCCAGTGCGAGCCTATGACGTGCAGGCCGATGAAGCGCGGGCCGCCGCTGCGTTCGATCTCACGTTGCAGCTCGGGCAGCAGGCTCTGATCCAGCGGCAGATGGCCGGAGACCAGCGTCGATATTGACGGCGGGTAGAGCATGCGATCGGCGTGCACCCCGATCAGCAGCGATATATGGGGGTCCTGGTTCATCAGCCAGGCGGTGGAATAACCCGCCTCCTCGGCCAGGGCCACCAGGTTGCCGCTGATACTGCGCATGTCGAAATGATCCGGACTCATGCCGGTCAGCAGTATCGGCACCACGCCGGTGGTGAAATTGGCGTCCGCCACCGCGTGCTGAAAGAACACCGCTTCGCCTTGAAGCTTGTCGAGATAAGGCGTGGTCGGTCGCCGATAGCCGTACACCGACCATGAGTCGCGGCGCGCGCTCTCGCCGACCACCAGAATATGGACTTCCTCGCCGCCGCGCCGCGCCGCGCCATAGCGCAGCCTGGCCACCGCCGTACCATTGACTCCCGCTAGCGCCTGTCGCAGCGGGCCGGCAATGAACAATGCCGTGCCTATCGGCGGATTGGCCGCGATGCCATCGATGAAGGCGGCTGGACTTGCCGCCGCGTAGGCGCTCAGCAGCAGCACAGCGCCCAGAAATCCGTAGCGCAGGCGCGCACTGCGGCCGCTGGCGATCGGATGCGGCGGGCAGCGCAGCGCCAGCAGCAGGTAGATCACCGCGACCACCAAGGCCACGAGCAGCCATCGCATTCCCTGCCAGATGGTGAGGAAGCCGCGAAACTCCGCCCACGAGGAGGTCGCCAGCACGTAGGCGATGAATTGACCGGGCGGTGTGCCATAGAGCAGCGTGTAGGCGGCAAATACTGCGCCCAGCAGCAGCAGCGGCAATTGAATCAGCAGCAAGGCACGCCAGTTGCGCGCTGCCATCGCCAGCAGCCACAGTAGCAGGCAGACAGATACCAGGTAGGCGGCCAGCGCCTGCGGGCCCCTGGCAGCAGCCACCCATCCGCCCAGCGCCAGGTACGGCGCAGACACAATCGCCATGGCTGTCGCTACCACTACGGGAAACCTTGGCATGGACGAGTCCTGTTGGCGCGACACCCGGCGCGTGGCGATGCTAACGAATACGCTCTCCAACTGCCGGCTGGCGACGGCCGCGCGGATTGGGACCGCGATGCCCGATCCCATCTGACGCTTTTGGTCAGTTGGTGACAAAGCCTGGCAGCGGCTGTCGTCAACCGCGGTCAATGGTTACGTCAAATTGAAGCGCCGCATCGATTTATATCAATAAAAACAATGGTCTGCATACAAATCCAGGCTTGGCACGCTCGTTGCAGTATTACTGCTCAGCGGCTGCTTGGCCGCAGCCCACTTATATACACGGAGCTTTAGCAGCCATGAAGACTATGCAGAAAGGTTTCACACTGATCGAGTTGATGATCGTGGTCGCGATCATCGGCATCCTGGCGGCGGTCGCCATTCCGGCCTATCAGAACTACGTGATTCGCGGCCAGGTGACGGAAGGTCTGAGCCTGGCGTCGGGCTGGAAGACGTCGATCTCCGAGTACTACGCGCAGAACGGTTCATTCCCGACCAGCTCGAGCGCCACCGGCGGCGCCGGCGCGATTGCGGTGACGGGCGCGTCCACCGGCAAATACGTTTCCGGCATCGTGGTCAGCACCGGCGGCCAGATCCAGGTGACGTACGGCCTGCAGGCGAACGCCAAGCTCACCGGGCTGGTGCTGTCGATCTCGCCCGGCCTGAGTGCCAACTACGACGTGGTGTGGGTGTGCGGCCTGTCGGCCACGCCGGCCGGTACCACTGGTGTGCAGGCGACCGCGACCACGGTCCCGGCCTCCTACCTGCCGACCAGCTGCCACGCCTAATAGGCAGGCGGGACACTGGTTTACTCCCCTGGAAGCCCCTCTGCGGAGGGGCTTCCTTTTTTGGGAAACCAGTCACGCAGGCCCGCGCTTTGCGTTTGCTATAAATGGATCGTCACACGTTTGAATATCGACCGTCTCACGGAACTACATAGGACTAATCGACATGACCAGCACCGAGTTTCAGATCCCGCGTGCTCTTCAGAGAGGGTTTACCCTGATCGAGTTGATGATCGTAGTGGCGATCATCGGCATCCTGGCAGCAGTCGCCATACCGGCCTATCAGAACTACGTGATTCGCGGCCAGGTGACGGAAGGGCTGAGCCTGGCATCGGGCTGGAAGACGGCGATCTCCGAGTACTACGCGATCAACGGTTCATTCCCGACCAGCTCGAGCGCCACTGGCGGCGCCGGCGACATTGCGGTGACCGGTGCGTCCACCGGCAAGTACGTTTCCGGCATCGCGGTCAGCACCGGTGGCCAGATCAAGGTGACCTATGGCCTGCAGGCGAATGCAAAGCTCACCGGCTTGGTGCTGTCGATCTCGCCCGGCCTGAGCGCCAACTATGACGTCGTGTGGGTGTGCGGCCTGTCGGCCACCCCTGCCGGTACCACCGGTGTGCAGGCGACGGCGACCACGGTCCCGGCCTCCTACCTGCCGACCAGCTGCCACGCCTGATTACCTCATCGGCCGGCAGCGTTTGGGTGTCTGCAAGCCCCTGTCCGCAGGGGCTTCTTTCTTTTGGGAAACCAGTCACGCAGCCCCTGTGGCCGATGTGCAAACATCACCCCTATATTTGACATTGCTCAAGCGGCTCAACTGAGTAGACTAGGACGATTCCAAAGGCCCGCGGCCCGTATAACCTCATGAATGACAACGATTCTTTGGCCCTCAGTACGCCAAGATCCAGCCTGGGCGGACTGCCCCAGCGGCTGGTTCAGGATGGCGTGGTCGACGAGTCCGGCATGCATGCTGCGCTGCAAGCCGCGAGCGAGAAGAAGACCAGCTTCGTCACGCAGCTGATCGCCGGCGGCGCGGTCAAGTCACGCGATATCGCGATCACTGCGGCCGCCGAGTACGGGGTGCCGCTGTTCGATCTCGATGCCCTCAGCATCGACCTGGAAGCGGTGCGGATGGTGTCCGACAAGCTGCTCGCCAAGCACCGCGTGCTGCCACTTTTCAAGCGCGGCAAGCGGCTGTTCCTGGGCGTCGCCGACCCGACCAACCTGCACGCGATCGATGAGATCAAGTTCCAGACCAGCCTCGCGGTCGAGGCGATCGTGGTCGAGGACGACAAGCTGCAGAAGAAGCTCGACAAGGCGATCGAGCAGTTCGATACCCAGATGCCGAGCCTGGGCGACGATGAAGCGGTCGATCTGGAGTCGCTCGAGGTCAGCGGCGGCGACGGTGACGAACTCGGCGGCGAGGTCACGCGCGACGATGTCGAGGACGCGCCGATCGTGCGTTTCGTCAACAAGGTGCTGCTGGATGCGATCCGTCGCGGCGCCTCGGACGTGCACTTCGAGCCATACGAGAAGATGTTTCGCGTCCGCCTGCGCATGGACGGCGTACTGAAGGAGGTCGCACAGCCGCCGGTGCAGCTCACCGGCAAGATTGCCGCACGCCTGAAGGTGATGGCGCGACTGGACATCGCCGAGCGGCGGGTGCCGCAGGATGGCCGCATCAAGATGCGCCTGTCGAAGACGCGTGCCATCGACTTTCGCGTCAGCAGTTGCCCGACGCTATATGGCGAGAAGATCGTGCTGCGTATCCTGGATCCCTCGCAGGCCATGCTCGGCATCGAGGCGCTCGGCTACGAGCCGTTCCAGAAGGACCTGTACCTCAAGCACCTGGCCAAGCCGCAGGGCATGATCCTGGTCACCGGTCCCACCGGCAGCGGCAAGACGGTGTCGCTGTATACCGGCCTGAACATCCTCAATCGCGAGGACCTGAATATTTCCACCGCCGAAGACCCGGCGGAAATCAACCTGCCCGGCGTCAACCAGGTGAACGTCAACAACAAGGTCGGCCTGACGTTCGCCTCGGCGCTGCGCGCGTTCCTGCGCCAGGACCCGGACATCGTGATGGTCGGCGAGGTGCGTGACCTGGAGACCGCCGAGATCGCGATCAAGGCCGCCCAGACCGGTCACCTGGTGCTGTCGACACTGCATACCAACGATGCGCCGCAGACCCTGACGCGACTGGTCGACATGGGCGTCAAGCCGTACGCGATCGCCACTTCGGTGAGCCTGATCATCGCGCAGCGGCTGGCGCGCCGGCTGTGCTCGCAATGCAAGGTGCCGCTGGAAGTGCCGGCCGAGGCGCTGCGCAAGGAAGGCTTCCAGGAAGCCGACATCGCCACCGGCATCAAGATCTACGGACCGAAAGGTTGCGGCAGCTGCACCGATGGCTACAAGGGCCGCGTCGGCCTGTACCAGGTGATGGAAGTCAGCGAGGAGATCGGCCGCATCATCATGACCGGCGGCAATGCCATGGACATCACCAAGCAGTCCGCGAAGGAAGGCGTCTGGGATCTGCGCCGCTCGGGGCTGGAGAAGGTCAGGGCCGGCATGACCAGCCTGGAAGAGATCAATAGCGTCACGATCGAGTGATTCGGCAGCTAACGGAAACCAACGCCATGGCGCAGTCAACTACCGCAATTCGCACCATCCGCAAGGATGTCTCCTTCAACTGGGAGGGGATGGATCGCAAGGGCCAGAAGCTCAAGGGCCGCGCAGTGGCGCAGAACGAGCAGTCGCTCAAGGCCGACCTGCGCCGCCAGGGCGTGGTGGCAACGCGCATCAAGAAGCAGTCGAACGCATTCAAGAGCGGCGGCAAGGTCAAGGCGGAGGACATCGCGATCTTCAGCCGCCAGCTGGCCACGATGCTCGGCGCCGGCATCCCGCTGGTGCAGGCATTCGAGATCATCGGCACCGGCCACGACAAGCCGGCGATGCAGAAACTGGTGCTCGAGGTCAAGGCCGAGGTCGAAGGCGGTACCTCGCTGCACGAGGCGCTCGCCAAGCATCCGCTGTACTTCGACGATCTGTTCGTGAACCTGGTCGAGGCCGGAGAGCAGGCTGGCGCGCTCGAGGGCCTGCTCGACAAGATCGCCACCTACAAGGAGAAGAGTGAGGCGGTCAAGAAGAAGGTCAAGAAGGCGCTGTTCTATCCCGCCGCCGTGCTGGTGGTGGCGCTGATCGTGACCGTGATCCTGCTGATTTTCGTGATCCCGCAGTTCGAAGAGCTGTTCAAGGGCTTCGGCGCCGATCTGCCCGCGTTCACGCAGCTCATCATCAACCTGTCGAAATTCGTGCAGCACTACGGCATATTCGTCGGCATCGTGGCTGCGGGTGCGGTCTGGACTTTCACCTATTTCTACAAGCGCTCGCGCAAGATGCGCCAGGTGCTCGATCGGTTGTCGCTGAAGATGCCGATCATAGGACCGATCCTCAACAAGGCCGCGATCGCCCGCTACGCGCGCACGCTGTCCACCATGTTCGCCGCCGGCGTGCCGCTGGTCGAGGCACTCGATTCGGTGGCCGGAGCCTGCGGCAACATCGTCTATGAAGACGGCGTGATGAAAATGCGCGACGAGGTCGCGACCGGCCAGCGCCTGCAGCGCGCCATGGAGAACACCGGCCTGTTCCCGAACATGGTGGTGCAGATGATCGCGGTGGGCGAGGAATCCGGCGCGCTCGACACCATGTCCGGCAAGGTCGCGAGCTTCTACGAAGACGACGTCGACGCCGCCGTCGACAGTATGTCGAGCCTGCTCGAGCCGCTGATCATGGCGGTGCTGGGCGTGCTGGTGGGCGGCCTGGTGATCGCGATGTACCTGCCGATCTTCAAGCTCGGCGCCGTCGTCGGCTAAACGCGTGCTGCAGCTGCTGGCGCAATCGCCCACCGCTTTCATCGCGGTGGCGCTGGCTGTGGGCCTTGCGGTCGGCAGTTTCCTGAATGTGGTGGTCTACCGGCTGCCGATCATGCTGGAGCGGCAATGGCAGCGCGACAGTGCCGTCGCCGTCACTGCCGACGCCGGCGCCGCGGCGGCCACGGCGAACCTGGACACGCCGTTCAACCTGGTGGTGCCGCGCTCGGCCTGTCCGGCCTGCCGCGCACCGATCGCCGCGATCCACAACATACCGCTGCTCAGCTACCTGGCGCTGCGCGGCCGCTGCGCACGCTGCCAGGCCGCCATCAGCCTGCGCTACCCGGCGGTGGAGCTGCTGTGCGGCGCAGCCACCGCGGTGGTGGCCTGGCAGCTTGGATTCGGCTGGCCTGCCGCCTGCGCCATCGTCGTCACCTGGTTCCTGATCGCACTCACCTTCATCGACCTGGACACGCAGCTGCTGCCGGACGCGCTGACGCTGCCGCTGCTGTGGCTCGGATTGCTGGCGAGCCTGACCGGCTGGGCCGCGGCTGGCGCGGGCATCCCGAGCGATCCGGTGAGCGCCATCGGCGGCGCTGCACTGGGCTATCTGTCGCTCTGGTCGCTGTATCATCTGTTTCGGCTGCTGACCGGCAAGGAAGGCATGGGCTACGGCGATTTCAAGTTGCTCGCGGCCCTGGGTGCCTGGCTCGGCTGGCAGCTGCTGCTGCCGATCGTGCTGCTGTCGGCCGCGGTGGGTGCGCTCATCGGCCTCACGCTGATCGCATTGCGGCGCCAGCAGCGCGGCAATCCGATGCCATTCGGGCCGTTTCTGGCCACCGCCGGCTGGGTCGCGATGCTGTGGGGTCCGCAGATGGTCGCGCGCTACCTGGGCCTGTTTGCCGCCGCGCGCAGCTGATGCAACGCCTGCCCCCGCGCATTGGCCTGACCGGCGGCATTGCCAGTGGCAAGAGCACGGTCTCGCGCCTGTTCGGCGCCCTGGGCGTGCCGGTCATCGACGCCGACGAGGTGGCGCGCGACGTGGTGGCGCCCGGTTCGACGCTGCTGCAACAGGTGTTCGAGGAATTCGGTCCGCAGCTGCGCCGCCCCGATGGCAGCCTCGATCGCGCCGGGCTGCGCCGCATGGTATTCGCCGACGCCGCGCGCCGACGCCAGCTGGAAACGCTGCTGCACCCGGCCGTCAGCGTGCGCACCGAGAAACTGGCGGCCCAGGCCGGCGGCCCCTACCAGATCCACGTGATTCCGCTGCTGGTGGAAACGCATGCCGGCCCGCGCTTTGATCGCGTGCTGCTGGTGGACTGTCCGCCGGCGCTGCAGCTGGCACGACTGCAGGCCCGCGATGGCTGCGATGCCGAGCAGGCGCGCGCCATGCTCGACGCCCAGGCCAGCCGCGAGGCGCGCCTGGCCGCCGCCGATGACGTCATCGCCAATGATGGCGAGCCGGCGGACCTGGTGCCGAAAGTGGCAGCACTGCATCAGCAATATCGCGCGCTCGCAGCGGCCGAGCCCTCACCCATGCGCGGTCGATGAGCTGCAAGGCCGTTTACGGGCGGCGAGCCGCTCAAGCACAATAGCTGCATGCCCGATCCCGCGACCGTACCGGAGGCTGCGCCGGAGCCATCGATCTTTGAGCAGCCGCTGAACGAGCGGATGCGCACCTTCCTGCGGCTGGATTTTCTCTACAGCCAGGCGGTCTACCACAACGAGAAGGCCAGCCCCTGGGGCAGCCGCGCTGCCGTGGGCAGCCTGCTCGACATGCTGGCGATCCTGACCCGCGGCGATATCCGCAGCGACGTGGTGAAGGAGCTCGAGCGCCACCTGGCGCTGCTCAACGAGTTCCAGAACCGCCAGGGCATCGATGCCACGCGCCTGCGCGCGCTGCTGGCCAACCTTGCGCGGCTGCGCGCAGAGCTCGGCGCCGTCGGCGGCTCCTGGCTTGCGCCGCTGAAGGACTCCGAGTTCCTGGCATCCATCAAGCACCGCAGCGCGATCCCCGGCGGCACCTGCGAATTCGACCTGCCGGATTATTTCTTCTGGCTCAATCAGCCGGCCGAGGCCCGCACCGAGGCGTTCGCGCGCTGGCTGGCGTTGCTGCGCCCGCTGTGCGATGCGATCGCCGAACTGCTGTGGCTGACGCGCCAGAACGGGCGCGCCCGTGACCAGGTAGCCGCGGGCGGAGTCTTCAATATCACCTTCGATCGCGACGCGCCCTACCAGCTGCTGCGTATCTGCCTGCCGGCCGACAGTGCGCTGTACCCGGAGATCAGCGGCAGCCACTATCGCTGCAGCATGCGATTCCTGCACTGGAATGGCATCGAGCAGCGCGCCACGCAGACCGATGCGGAGGTCGCGTTCAGGCTGGTTTGCTGCAGTTAGGTAGCGCCATGGTCCAGCGATTGCGGTGTCCGACCTGTCAGCGCCCGATTCAGTGGACCGATCAGTTTCCGTACCGGCCGTTCTGCAGCGATCGCTGCCGCCTGATCGATCTGGGCGCCTGGCTTTCCGCAACCCATGCGATTGCCGGCGACCCGGTCGAAGGTCCTGAGGCCGCACCGCCCGCGACCGATCAGCCGCGCGACTGAGAACTGGCGCACGCCCACCGGTCGCCCGTTGGCGACATTTTGCAATGTAGGCGCAATCGTCGTATCTAGTACCATCATTCCTACAAAGCCGATCCTGGCCGTTCATGCTGCACCCCCGTATTCCTTCGCTGCTGATGGCAGCCGCAGCCGCGGCGTGCCTGGTTCTGTGCGCCTGCGGCAGTGGCTCGAGCGACAGCGCCAGCGGCGACGCGGGCATTTCTGCGGCCACGTCGATAGCGGGCAGTAGCAGCGGTAGCGGCAGCAGCGGCGCAAGCAGCGCCTCCAGCTCCAGTTCCTCCGGCAGCACGGTCAGCAGCGCGGCTCCTGGCGGCAGCTCGGCCGCGGCCCGGCTGGCGGTGAAGCTCGGCAAGCCGAATCGGCTGCTGCTCGGCCTGGGCGCACAGAGCGGCGCCAACACGGCCACCGCCGTGCTGTCGCAGAACCTGACCGTGGATATCGACGAGATTTACCTGGGCGGACTCGGCGCCGGCGACTGGACCACGTGGAACAGTCCGGCCGGCGCGATTGTCGGCATCTTCAGCGCCGGAGCGGATTCGCTCGGCGCGGTGCCAATGTTCACGCTCTATCAGATGGCAGCCAACGGCGATGGCAACCTGTCGGGTCTGAACAGCACCACGTTCATGGCCAGCTACTGGGCTCATGTGAAACTGATGTTCCAGGGCATCGCCGCGTTCGGCAAACCGGTGCTGGTCAATTTCGAGCCGGACTTCTGGGGCTACGCCCAGAATCTTGCCAGCAACGGGGATCCGACCAAGCTGTTCGCCTACGTCAACACCAATCCCGACTGCGCCACGCTCAGCAACGACATCGTGGGCGTCGCCGGCTGCCTGATCGCGATGGCGCGCAAGTACGCCCCGCTCGCCTATGTCGGCTTCCCGCCGTCCGACTGGTCGGGCAACCAGCCGCCAGTGATCGCGTTCATGAATGCGATCGGCGCCCAGCATGCGGATTTCATCACCATGCAGACACTCGATCGGGACGCCGGCTGCTACGAGGCCGATGCGGTGGCCTCCGGTTGCAACCCGCAGCATCCGACCGTGTGGTACCTGGACGAGACCAACACCACCACGCCCAACTACGCTCAGTACCTCGCCAGCGTGCAGAACTACCACACCGGTATCGGCGGGCTGCCGCTGATCTTCTGGCAGACGCCGATGGGCGTGCCATCGACGACGCCGGGCGGCAGCTCGTTTCACTTCCGTGATAACCACGTGCATTACTTTCTGACGCACGCGAGCGAGCTCACTGCGGTGGGCGGCGTGGCGGTCGTGTTCGGCACCGGCAATGACTTCCAGACCAACATCACCACCGACGGCGGCCAGTTCCAGGCGCTGAGCGGCGCCTACCTGGCCGCTCCCGCCACCCTGCCCTAGATACCCCGCGTACCGGGCCGCGCCTGGGCGCGCTCTACAGACCGCTCGCGCTCTACAGCTTGATCTTGCCGCCGCCGGGCAGCGCGCCGCCGGGCAGCCCGCCCGCGACATCCGGCACCACGATGCGCGAGGAGGCCTCGCGCCGGTACTCGCGCGCCTCTTCGATCGCCTGGTCGAGCGCTTCCTTCACCGCGGCGGGAAACTTGCCGACCGCATCCTCGAGCGAGTTGGCCTCGATCTCAAAGCCCAGCGGCAGCACGCCGGTCGGCGTCAGCAGCTGCGTCTGGCCGGAATACAGCACCGGGCGCGA
>Ga0181537_10000880_pt1 | contig 28043 bp, 26 predicted proteins | sample PEATcosm2014_Bin_39_FD_119765 | JGI IMG/M metagenome (GOLD analysis project Ga0181537, IMG submission 119765) | Peatland microbial communities from MTU Mesocosm Facility, Houghton, MI, USA - PEATcosm2014_Bin23_10_metaG | ecosystem: Environmental > Terrestrial > Soil > Wetlands > Peat | place...
CGCATGGCGCGCTCGTCCATTGCGACGCGGTCCAGGCCGCCGGCAAGATCGCGCTGTCGCTCGCCGCAACCGGCACTGATTTCCTCACCCTCTCGGCGCACAAGCTCGGCGGCCCGACCGGCATCGGCGCGCTGGCGATCGCGCCCGGAATCGAGCTGGCGCCGCTCCAGCGCGGCGGCGGCCAGGAGCGCAACCGCCGCGCCGGCACCGAGAACCTCGCCGGCATCGCCAGTTTCGCGGCCGCCGCTTGCGCCTGCGATGTTGCCGAATACGAACGGGTTCGCGCGCTGCGCGACCGGCTTGAAGCGACGCTGGCGTTGGACGCGATCATCGTCGGGGCTACCGCGCCGCGCCTGCCGAACACATCATCGATCGCGATGCCCGGTGTGGCGGCCGAGACACAGATCATCGCGCTCGACCTCGATGGCGTCATGGTCAGCGCCGGCGCGGCCTGCTCGTCGGGCAAGGTCGGCCCCAGCCATGTCCTGGCGGCGATGGGTATCGCGCCGGAGATCGCAAATTCCGCGATCCGGGTCAGTCTCGGCTGGTCGACGACCGAGGCGGACATCGCGCATTTTATCGATGCCTGGACAGCGCTTTACCGACGCACACGCAAACAGGCGAAAGCGGCATGAACGACGCGTCACCGAGCAGTCTCGCCAACAATTTGCCGATCTACCTTGACAACCAGGCGTCGACCCCGGTCGATCCGCGCGTGCTCGAAGCGATGCTGCCGTATTTCACGATCGATTACGGCAACCCGCACAGCGAAAGTCATGTCTACGGCCATCGCGCGATGGCGGCGATCGAGACGGCACGCGGCGAGGTCGCTTCGTTGATCTACGCCGACCCGCGCGAGATCACCTTTACCTCGGGCGCGACCGAGGCCAACAATCTGGCGCTAAAAGGCGTGGCGCATTTCGCTCGCCAGCATCCAACTGCCGGCACCCCGAAAGACCACATCGTCACGCTGACGACCGAGCACAAATGCGTGCTCGAAAGCTGCGCCGCGCTCACGCGCGAGGGATTTTCCGTCACCTATCTGCCGGTTGCGGAAAATGGCCTCGTCTCGCTGGAGGCACTCGAAGCGGCGTTGACCGAGCGCACGCTAATCGTCTCGATCATGGCGGCGCATAACGAAATCGGCGTGATCCAACCCTTGGCCGAAATCGGCGCTTTGTGCCGGGCGCGCGGCGTGTTGTTTCACACCGATGCGGCGCAGGCGCTGGGGAAAATTCCGCTCGATGTCGAAGCGATGAAGATCGACTTGATGTCGATGTCCGGTCACAAGCTCTATGGCCCCAAAGGCGTCGGAGCGCTGTACGTGCGGCGCCGGCCGCGGGTGCGCCTGGTGCCGCTGATCGATGGCGGCGGACAGGAGCGCGGGTTGCGCTCGGGCACCTTGCCGACCCCGCTCTGCGTCGGCTTTGGGAAGGCGTGTGCGCTCGCCGCGACCGAGATGGCGGGCGAGGCCGCGCGGCTGATCGGCTTGCGCGAGCGGCTGCGAGGGAGCCTTGCGCAGCGAGTCCCCGGATTGCTGGTCAACGGCGACCTCGATCACCGCCTTCCGGGCAGCCTCAACGTCTCGGTGCCCGACACCACCGCCCCCGATCTGATCGAGGCGTGTTCGTCGATCGCGATCTCGACCGGCTCGGCCTGCACCTCGGCCGCGGTCGAGCCGTCCTATGTGCTGCGCGCGCTCGGGCTGTCCGACGCGCGCGCCAATGCCTCGATCCGGCTCGGGCTGGGCCGCTTTACGACGGCGTCGGATGTCGACTACGCGGCTGACGCGATCGCCGCGGCGGCGGAGCGGCTGCGCCAAGGGGCTAAGATGCAATCCGACACCGGCAAGCCCACATAGGGTAAGCGCAACGATTGACGGCGGCGATGGTCGCGGCAATATGAAGCCGCAAGGAGTGAGGCGAGACATGGCATTGGCACGACCCCCGGCTCTGCAGGTGACCGACGCGGCGGCGATGCGCATTCAGGCGCTACTCGACAAGCGCGGCAAACCATCGATCGGCGTGCGCGTCGGCGTGCGGTCGCGTGGTTGCTCCGGGCTGAGCTATACGCTCGAATACGCCGACGAAAAGGGCAAATTCGACGAGGTGGTCGAGGACAAGGGCGTCACCGTCCTGGTCGACCCGAAGGCGGTCATGTTCATCCTCGGCACCGAGATGGATTATGTCGAGGAGAAGCTCGAAAGCGGCTTTGTGTTCCGCAATCCGAATGAAAAAGGCCGCTGCGGTTGCGGCGAGTCGTTTCACGTTTGATTTTTTGTCATTGCGAGGAGCGCGTGAGCGCGACGAAGCAATCTCGTTAGGAAATGTATTTTTGCCGAGATTGTTTCGCTACGCTCGCAACGACAGGTTGATAAAATGAAACTCTTTCAAATCGAAGAACCGGACGGTTCTCCCGCCGACCCCGCCATGCCGGGCGCGGCGATCGGTATCGATGCCGGCGGCGATCTGGCGGAGGTCGCATTCGCGATCGGTGGCAACGCGGTCACCCTCGCCGATCGCGAGGGTTTTGAGCATGCGCTGCCGGTGCCGGGTCCCGACGCGCCGCTCGCCGATTGGCAGGCGCTGTTCGAAGGCGCGCGCCTGCGTGCCGAGCGCGCGCTCGCCCGGCCGGTGACCCACGCTGTGCTGGTCTTCACCGCGCTCGATCCGGCGCTCGCCGCCGAATTGCTGCAGGCGAGCGAGGCGGCCGGGATCGAGCTCTTGCGGATCGTGACGGCGGCGGAGCTGTCTCATGGCGAAGTGCCCGCCGAGGCCGCGGCAGTCATCGCCGAAGACATGGCGCCGCGACCCGAGAACCCCTGATGCCCAAAATGATTTTTATCGAGCGCGACGGCACGCCGCGCGAGGTCGACGCGCCGCTTGGCCTGTCGGTGCTGGAAATCGCTCATCGCCACAAGATCGATATCGAGGGCGCGTGCGAAGGTTCGCTCGCCTGCTCGACCTGCCACGTGATCGTCGATGCCGATTGGTACGATCTGTTGAAGGAGGCGAGCGAGGACGAAGAGGACATGCTCGACCTCGCCTTTGGCCTCACCGCGACCTCGCGGCTCGGCTGCCAGATCATCATGACCGAGGAATTGGACGGCCTGACTGTGCGGCTGCCGTCAAGCACCCGCAACATGCTGAACAGCTAAGCGTGCCAGACAATCAATTCGTCACCCCCGCGAAAGCGGGGGTCCAGGGCAGGCGGTGGAACGGTTGTCCCTGGATTCCCGCTTTCGCGGGCATGACGAACATGCGACGCTAAGCTGGATGGTCGGCAATACGCTGTTCGACCGTCTCGTCGCGGCGGCCGGCGCGACATGGCCTGCCTATACGCGCCATGATTTTGTTTTGCACCTGGCGAGGGGCGACTTGCCCGAAGCGGCGTTTCGCCATTACCTGATCCAGGACTACCTGTTCCTCCTTCATTTTGCCCGCGCCTGGGGTCTGGCGATCTACAAATCCGACACGCTCGCCGAAATGCGCCGCGCTCAGAGCCTGGTCGCCGCCACGCTCGATGTCGAGATAGGCTTGCACGTCGAGTATTGCCGCGGCTGGGGCATCGACCCGGCAACGATCGCGGCCGCACCCGAGGCTTTGCAGACGGTGGCCTACACCCGTTTTGTGCTCGATCGCGGTCTCGCGGGCGACCGGCTCGATCTCGAGATCGCGCTCGCGCCGTGCGTCGTCGGCTATGCCGAGATCGCTGCCGAGCGGATGGCCGACCCGGCGACCCGGCTCGACGGCAACCCTTACAAGAGTTGGCTCGACATGTATGCCGGCGCCGAATACCAGGCGCTGGCGGACGAGGCGAAAACCGCGCTCGACGAGCAATTCGCCCGGCGCGGCGGCGAGGGCCGCTTCCCGGCTTTGGCCGCGACCTTCACCACGGCGACGCGGCTCGAAGCCGATTTCTGGCAAATGGGCCTAGCCGCTGCCGGCTGAAGGGGCCGATTCCCGGCGCAAGCCGGACCCATTGGTCCGCCACCGCAAAAATCGATGAGTGGACCCCGGCTTCCGCCGGGTAGCGGAAACCACTGGCTTTCGTCACATGCCCCGGAATAGCGGTGCAAATTGCCACAAGCCTCCTATATTCCGCCGATGCTTTCGCCTGAGGATATCGACCTTCCCGGCCATCCGGCCGATCACCGCGTCGTCGTGGCGATGTCGGGCGGGGTTGATTCGTCGCTGACCGCGGCGCTGCTTGCCCGCGCCGGGTACGATGTCGTGGGCATCACCTTGCAGCTTTACGACCACGGCGTGGCGACCGGGCGCAAGGGCGCGTGTTGCGCTGGGCAGGACGTGCGCGATGCCGCCGCGGTCGCTCGTCAGTTCGGCATCCCGCATTACGTGCTCGACTACGAGGCGCGGTTTCGCGAGGCGGTGATCGAGGATTTCGCCGACAGCTATGGGCGCGGCGAGACGCCGATCCCGTGCATCCGCTGCAACGAGCGGGTCAAGTTCCGCGACCTCTTGCACACCGCGCGCGATCTCGGCGCGAGCGCGCTGGCGACCGGACATTACGCACGGCGGCTGCCCGATGCCGACGGGCCGGCGCTGTATCGGGCCGCGGACCTGGCGCGCGACCAAAGCTATTTTCTCTACCGCACGACCCGCGAGGAACTCGCTTTTCTGCGCTTTCCGCTCGGCGGACGCAGCAAGGACGAGACCCGCGTGCTGGCGCGCGAGTTCAACCTGCCGGTGGCCGACAAGCCCGACAGCCAGGATATCTGCTTTGTGCCGCAGGGCTCCTACGCCGACATCGTGACCCGCTTGCGACCGGAGGCCGGGGAACCGGGCGAGATCGTCGATGAGACCGGCACGGTGCTCGGACGGCATCGCGGTATCGCTCATTTCACCGTGGGTCAGCGGAAGGGGCTCGGCATCGCCGCTGAAGAGCCGCTTTATGTGCTGCGGCTGGAGCCGGTGCGGCGGCAGGTGGTCGTCGGTCCTCACAGCGCTTTGGCCGAAACGCGGGTGCGGCTCGGCGAATTCAACTGGCTCGGCGGCGCGCTGAACGCCGACGAAGTCCGCCCGGTCAGCGTGAAGCTGCGCTCGGCCCAGGCGCCGGTGCCGGCGACGCTCTGCGCCGACCCCGGTCGCAGCGAGGCGGAGCTGGTGCTCGGCGGCCCCGCCGGCGCGGTCGCGCCCGGTCAGGCCGCCGTCCTCTACGATGGCGAGCGGGTACTCGGCGGCGGCTGGATAAAGCACCCCCGCCCATCGGGCGCGGCTTGACCCGGCTCGGCCCATCTCCTATATGCGGCGCCTGCCCTTGCGGCAGGCGGCGGCGGGGTAGCTCAGTTGGTTAGAGCAGGGGAATCATAATCCCAAGGTCGGGGGTTCAAATCCCTCCCCCGCTACCAAGCCGGCGGCCTGCGAATTCAGCACTCCTTAATTGTGTTCGTGATTTCTTGGCCGCGAGTCTGGTCGAGACCCCGAGGTCACGCCGGTTATGGAGCCGAACAAGTGTGAGACCGCGATCCGCTGCCTTGAGGTCGCGGTGGACCCCAACACCAGCGATGACGAGGTCGTCGCCGCGGTGAACGGGTTTCGCCGGACGGCCGAAGGGACGCCGCTCGCCGATATCTGCGCGGAACTTGCCGGGACTCGCTTGTCTCTGGCTGATCTGACGGCCATCAAAGATGCGCTCGATCGCCTGAGCCGGGAAAATGGCGAATTGCGGCGCAAGCTGGCGATCGACGAGGCGGCGCAGGGCAGCACGGCCCGCCATTTGGACGGCGCGTTCCGCCGCATTCAGGAACTGACCGAGGAACTCGCGGAGGCGCGGCGCCAGGTCGACATCGCCGTGCAGGAATTCGCCAATTTTCGCGATGCCTACGCGCGGGCGCTCGACGGTGCGAACCATGACGAGCGCGTGCTTCGATCGGTGCTCGAAGCCGCACAGCAGGCCACCGCCGAACAGCCAGCCCGGCCGGCGGCGCCGTTCCGGGCTCTCCTCGCCGAGGCGCGTCTTGGCGCCATCAAGGCGCCACCCTATTTCAGTGGTAATGGCAGTGGTCGTTTGCCGACGGACGACTTGAATCAACCGCATCCGGGGACGGCGTAAGCCAAAGGCCCTCAAAACCGGCCTTCGCTAGACCCGGCCTTCGCTCGACAGGGAACAGCGGCCTGTCCAAGGGCGTTAACCTAGGAGCGCTGCTTTTCGGGAGCTGACAATGAAGCGCTTGCTCACTGGTGGTGCGATCGTCACCGTGGTTTTGGCCGTCGCCGGGTTGGCCGAGGCGCAGACCTATCCGCCTCCTCCGGTTACCTGGACGGTACAACCGGCGCCGCCCGAATCGATGCCGACGGTCTCGCCCTATTCGGGGCGGCTGGACGATCTTTCGGGGACATCGACCCCGACGATTGCGGCGACACCCGATTGCGGCGCGGCGAGCCCGCAGGACGGCATTCCGTCGATGACCACCGGGAATTGTCCTTGAGGCCACCGACCGCCGCGTAACGGCGGCGGGTCACGTTCGACTCTGGGAGGTGACCATGAAACGTAAAACCTCAATCGCCGGAGCGATTATCGCCGTGACCCTCGGCCTTGCAGGGTCGGCAGGAGCTCAGGGCATCAATCCGCCGCTGCCTGTCGCTGGGCCCTCATCGTCTCAGCCCATGACACCGTTCTATAATCCTCCTTCGGCGCTGCCTGATCTGCGGCCGGGCATGGCGGCGGAAGATCTCACTCCGCCCGTGAGCAGCCCGCAGATCGACACGAATTGCCTGCCGCCAGCCATCGCGCCCAACGGGTCGCCGGGGGCGTTGCCGGCAACCGCCCGCCCTTGTTGACAGCGGGGGCGAGCTGACGCGAGGCCTGCGGGTCGGCGGATGACTTGCCTTGCGGGAACCGGTCGGGCCAATCTAGGCGCGCCCCGTTTTGTGAACCGCAAAGGCGACGCCCGATGGCCTTGAAAGATAAAGTTGCGTTCGGCATGTCGCTGCCGCACCGCTCGCCCGACCCGATCGACGTTGGCGCGGTGCAGCACGTCGCCCGCCGCGCCGAGGCGCTCGGTTTTCGCGATCTGTGGGTGACCGAGAATACGCTCAACGAAGAATCGATGTGCTTCGACCCGGTGGTGGTGCTGACCTACGCCGCCGCGGTGACCTCGACGATCCGGGTCGGCGCCTCGGTCGTCGTGCTGGCGGTGCACCACCCCGCGATGGTCGCGCATCAATGGGCGACGCTCGATTATATCAGCGGCGGCCGCGCGATCCTCGGCGTCGGGCTCGGCCGCGGCCATCATTACCGGCAGTTCGAAGTGCCCGAGGAAGGCCGGGTCGCGCGGTTCCGCGAGGAAGTCGCGCTGATCCGCGCGCTGTGGAACGAGGAGCGGGTCACGTTCCACGGCCAATTCTACAATCTCGACAACGAAATGATGTCGCCGCGGCCAGTGCAAAAGCCGCTGCCGCTATGGATGGGGGTCGGCCACCCGAACGCGATCCGCCGCACCGCCGAGCTGGCCGATGGGTGGATGGGTTCGGGCGGATCGAGCATCGCCGAGTTTGGCCGCTCGGTGCCGATCCTCAAGGAAGCGCTCGCGGCGCGCGGGCGCGACCCGGAGAATTTCCCGATCTCGAAGCGCATCTTCATGATGGTCGACGAAAACCCGGCGACGGCACGGCGCCTGCTCGATCGCTGGTTCACCGACGTCTACCACAACCCGCCCGGCACCGATTTCTCCGGTATCCACGGTACGCCCGAGCAGGTGCGCGAGCGCCTTGAAGAGGTTGTCGCGATGGGCGCCAATCACATCATGATGAACCCGGTGTCGAACTATCCCGAGCAGCTTGAAGCCATGGCAGAGGTTGTCGGGCTGAAATAGTGGGCGCGCCTTCCGCCGCGGACCTGGAAACTCGGGTTGCCGAGCACCGCCTGTCGCTGGGCGAGGTGCATCCGGACACGCTTTCGGCGATGCTCGACCTTGCCGAGCTGGTCTGGGCCGAAGGCAGGTTGTGGCGGGCGCGGCAATTGGAAGAGGCCGTCGTCGCCGGACGCCGGGCGCTCTATGGCGAGACGCACCCTGATACGCTGAAGGCGCTTGGCAAGCTGGCGGTGACGATCGGCCAGCTCGGCAATCTGGGCGAGGCGCGCCGGCTGCAGGAGGAGGTCGTCGCCGGCATGCGCGCGCTGCACGGCGCGGAGGGCCGCGACACGCTGCGGGCGACCAACAATCTCGCGGGGACGATCGCGGCGCTTGGCGACACAGCCGGCGCCCGCGACCTGCTCGAAACAACGATCGCGACGCTCCGCCGGGTATTTGGCGAGAATGATGGCGACACGTTGACCTCGATCGCCAACCTGGCGGCGCTGCTCTGGCAGGAAGGCGAACGCGACGAAGCTTTTTCGCTTCAGGAGCAGGTCGCCGAAGCCCTATGCCGGACTCGCGGCGCGGACGATGCGGCCGCGCGCAATGCAGAAGCCGTACTCGAGAGCATGCTGCGCGAGGCGGGGTTTTAGAGCGCCGCCGAGCCTCTCGCGCCTATGGTTTTTGCCAGAGCGCCGCGAAGGCGTCGAGCTGGCCGCGCTCAACGTCGGAGACGGCCCTGAAATTCATGCCGTCCGCCGTCCAATGCACGACATTATAGCCGTGGATGGCAGTGTCGCTGGTCAGATGCGGGCCCGCGCCGCCCTCCGGCCAGACATAGAGATCGATGATGTGCTTGTCGCGCTGGTAGACGAGCGCGGCGACCGGCCGGCCGCCGAGATAATCGAGCCGGCCGCCCTTTAGCGGAAAACCTTCGGCCGCGAAATCCCTGACCGGCGGCGCAAAGTCGATGCGCCCGTCGAACCACGGCTTGACGGTGTGCTGGTCGGTCGAGACAACGTCTTCCAGGTGCCCCGGCTGCAGAGCCCGGACATGGCTGGCGACGATTTGGTCGACCAGATCATTGTTCCCGGGCAACAGGACGAGCAACGAAATCGCGGCGGCACACGCGGCGCCGAGACCAAAGCCGAGACTCGGCCCGCGCAACCAGTCCCACCGCCATCGCCGGCGCGGCGGCAGTGCCGCGGGAGGCGCCGTCTGACGCAACCGCGCCATGACCCGCGCCCGCACATCGTCGGGCATCGCCGCGTAGGGCTCGCCGCGCACCAGCGCCCGCGCGCGCAACAATTCCTGCTGCGCCGCCTGGCAGATCGGGCAGTCGGCGCGATGCGCTTCGAGCGCGGCGGCCTGTGCCGCGTCAAGCTCGCCGTCGAGCTCGGCCTGCACCAGCAAGACATTCTCGCAGGCGGGCACTCTGCCGCTCATGGCAGACCCTCCGCGGCCGCCGCCTGGGCGAGCAATTGCCGAGCCCGCCACAACCGCGACATCACCGTGCCGATCGGGGTTTGCGTCGCCTCGGCGATCTCTTTGTACGAGAATTCCTCGAACTCGCGCAGTACCAGCGTCTCGCGCAACTCCACCGGCAGCGCGGCGATCAGCGTCCGTACCTGGCGGCTTTCGCGTGTCCGCAGCAGGGCGGTTTCGGGATTGTCGTCGCAGGACACCAGCTCGACCGCGCTCGCCGCGTCGCTTTCCTCGGCGAGCGGCACGCTCTCATGGCCGCGGTTCAGCGCCATCGAGCCATAGGCCGTGTTGCGCACGATCTGCAACAGCCAGGCTCGCGGGTTGACGCCCTTGAAGCTCGCAAAATAGGTGAGCGCGCGCACCATTGCCTCCTGCAGCACATCCTCCGCCGCTTCGCCATCGCGCATCAGCCAGCGCGCGAGGTTGTAGGCGGCGTCGAGATGCGGCAGCACCACGCGCTCAAACGAAGCGTCACCCGATGCGTTTGGCACGTCTCCTCACGAGCTCGGGCCGCGAAGCCAGGCAAATGCCGCCATGCTCTGTGACCGGCGCGCGGCCGGCTTTATTCTCCGACGACAAGAATTTCTCCGAAAAAAAGTTCGTGCCCCGCGAATAAATCGCCGGAAGCGTCGGTCTCCCTCGCCGACACCTGACCGTGGGAGCGGCGATAATGGACACACGACGCGATTTTATGAAATGCCTCGCTTGGGCTGGTACCGGTATCGTTTGGAGCGTTGCCGGCGGCGTGCCGCGGGCGATGAACCTCGGCGGCGCGGCGCTGGCGGCACCGACCGATGGTTTTAGCTTTGTCCAGATCAGCGACACGCATATCGGCTTCAAGGCGGCGGCCAACCCGGACCCCAACGCGACCCTCCAGGCCGCGCTCGACAAGATCGCCGCGCTGCCGACAAAGCCGGCGATGATGATCCACACCGGCGACGTCACCCATTTGTCGAAGCCGGAACAGTTCGACACCGCCGACCAGCTTCTCAAGGGCGCCAAGCTCGACACGCATTTCGTCCCCGGCGAGCACGATGTGATCGGCGATGACGGCAAGATGTATTTTGAGCGTTTTGGCGCCAAGGGGGCGCCAGCCGGCGGGTGGTACAGCTTTGATCAGGGCGGCGTGCACTTCATCGCCCTGATGAATGTGGTCGGTTTTGGCCCGGCGACGGGTGGTGTTCTCGGCAAGGAGCAGATCGACTGGGTCGTCGCCGACCTCAAGGGCAAGAGCGCCAGCACGCCGATCGTCGTCTTGGCGCATATACCACTGTGGTCGATCTATCCCGAATGGGGCTGGACGACCGGCGACGCCGACCCGGTCTTTGAAGCGCTAAAGCCTTTCGGATCGGTCACCGTCCTCAACGGCCATATCCATCAGGTGGTGCAGAAGGTTGAGGGCAAGGTCACCTTCCAGACCGCGATGTCGACCGCTTTTCCGCAGCCCGAAATCGGCGGCGCAAAGGGCCCCGGTCCGATGATGGTCCCGGCGGAAAAATTGAAAACCGTGCTCGGCATCCGCGAGATCGCCTACACGCCGGCCGCCGGGCTGAAGCTTACCGACGAAACGCTCGCCTAGGGAGAATTCCGATGATCCCGATGATGACCCGGCGGGCGGTTGTACCGCTCGCCGCGGCGGTATTGCTTGCCATCGGCGTTGCGGCCGGCGCCGCGGCGCCGGATACCGTGACGATCGACAATTTCACCTTTGCTCCGACGCCATTGACCGTCGCGCCGGGAACCAAGGTTACCTGGGACAACAAGGACGAGGAGCCGCACACCGTCGTTAGCGCGGATGGCGGCAAGACGTTCAAGTCGGACGCGCTCGATACCGACGACAAATTCTCGTTCACCTTCGACAAGCCCGGCACCTACAAATATTTCTGCTCGATCCACCCGCACATGGTTGGGACGATCATCGTTCAGTAGAAGCTGCGATAGCGCCTTAGCGTCCTTCGAGACGGCCGCTTCGCGCCCTCCTCAGGATGACGATTTTCTTCGATGGCGTTCTCTTGCCTCCGTCATCCTGAGGAGCATCCGCAGGATGCGTCTCGAAGGACGCACAACGGTCATCCCGCCTTGAACAACCGTCCCCCAAGGATCGGCCGGGGGACACCGGTCGTCGTCGGCAGGCTCAGCGGCAGGCCGCGCAGCGAGCGGATCGCGAGATAGGCGAAGGCTTGCGCCTCGAGCGCATCGCCATCCCAGCCGACCGCCTCGACCGGGCGCACCGCGACGCCGAGCAGCCGCGCCATCGCCGCCATCAGGGTCGGGTTGTGTCGACCGCCGCCGGTGACCAGAAACTCGCGCGCCGGTCGTGGGAAATGCGCGCGCGCGGCGGCGACCGCGGAGGCCGTCATCTCGGTCAAGGTCGCGGCGCCATCAGCCGCACCAAGCCCTTGCGGAACAAACGCCGCGAACGCGTCGCGGTCGAGCGATTTTGGCGGCAACTTGGCGAAATACGCGGCCGCGAGAAAGTTGGCGACATGCGGCGGCGATACCTGACCAGCACGCGCGAGCGTGCCGCCAAAATCCGCCGCCTGCCCGGTATGCCGGGCGACCCAATCGTCGAGCATGGCGTTGCCCGGCCCGGTGTCGAATGCGAGGATTGCGCCGTCGTCGCCGATCCAGGTCACGTTGCCAACCCCGCCAAGATTGAGCACGGCGAGCGGTTTCGCCAACGGCGCGGCCAGCGCGGCGTGATAGAGCGGCGCGAGCGGCGCCCCTTCGCCGCCGGCGGCGACATCGGCGCCGCGGAAGTCAGCGACGACGTCACATCCCGCGAGCCGCGCCAACAAAGCGCCATCGCCAATCTGCCAGGTACGGCGCTGCTCGGGGGCATGCAGGATTGTATGGCCGTGAAACCCGATCAGCTCAAACCGCGTTTGCGGATGACGCGCGCAGAACGCGTCGATCGCCGCCGCGTGGAGCCGGGTCAGCGCGTCCTCGACCGCGGATACATCCCCAACGCCGCCGAGCACGCCGCGCAATCGCGCGCGGAACTCCGGCGGATAGGCGAGCGTCATCGCCGGCCCGGTCGCGACCCGCGTCTCGCCGTCGCTTTTGATCGCCGCGACATCGATGCCGTCAAGCGAGGTACCGCTCATCAGCCCCAGCGCCGAGCGGAGATTTGCCGCCGGATTTGTGTTAGATGAACCCGCCATGTCGACTTCGAAATCGCCCTTCCTCGCCATCGCGCACGCGCGCGGCTTTATCCACCAATGCACCGACGAGGCGGCGCTCGACGAACGCCTCGCCGCCGGCATCGTGACGGCCTATCTCGGCTACGATTGTACCGCCGACAGCCTGCATGTCGGCCATCTTGTCGGCATCATGCTACTGCGCCTTTATCAGCGCTCGGGCCACAAGCCCATTACGCTGATGGGCGGTGGTACGACGCGGATCGGCGACCCGTCGTTTCGCGACGAAGCGCGCCCGCTGCTCGACGACACGCAGATCGCCCACAACATGGCGGGCATTCGTCAGACCTTCGCCAAGTTCCTGAATTTTGGCGACGGCCCGACCGACGCGGTCATGGTCAACAACGCCGATTGGCTCGACGAATTGCGCTACATTCCGCTGTTGCGCGATATCGGCCGACATTTCTCGGTCAACCGGATGCTGACGCAGGACAGCGTCAAGCTGCGCCTCGACCGCGAACAGCCGATGACCTTTCTCGAATTCAACTATCCGATCCTGCAGGCCTACGATTTTGTCGAGCTGTCGCGGCGCTACGATTGCGTGCTGCAATTGGGCGGCTCCGACCAATGGGGCAACATCGTCGCCGGGGTCGATCTCGGGCGGCGCGTCGTCAGCAAGACACTGTTCGGGCTGACGACGCCGCTGCTGACGACGGCATCGGGCGCCAAGATGGGCAAGAGCCTTGGCGGCGCGGTGTGGCTCAACGCCGATCGGCTGAGCCCCTATGAATACTGGCAATACTGGCGCAACACCGAGGACGCCGATGTCGGTCGCTTCCTGAAGCTGTTTACCGAGTTGCCGCTCGACGAGATCGCTCGGCTCGAGCAACTGCAGGACGGCGAGATCAACGCGGCGAAAAAGCTGCTCGCCACCGAAGTCACCGCTCTATGCCACGGCCGAGAAGCGGCGGAAGCAGCGGCGAAGACGGCCGAGGCGGTGTTCGGCGCGGGCGGCGATGATGCCGGCGGCCTGCCGCAAATCGCCGTGGCGCATGAGGCTCTGGCGAAAGGGCTGCCGGTCTTCGAGCTTTTCGTGCGCGCCGGGCTCGCCGCGTCGAATGGCGAGGCGCGCCGCCTGATCAAAGGCGGCGGCGCGCGGCTCAACGACGCGGTGATCAAGAGCGAGACGCAGTCGGTGTCGCTCGGCGATCTCGACGCGGCCGGACAAGTCAAACTCAGCGCCGGTCGCAAACGCCACGTCCTGGTGCGCGCCGACTAGCCGTCAGCGCCCGCCGTCGTGCGGTGGAATCTGCGCCGATTGGGGTGGTGGGGGGCCGTTGAACGGGTCGAACAAATGCCGCAGCAAGCCCGGCGTCAGCGCCGAGAGCGGATTGACCGCGACCGACGGGTCGTCGTTCGAACCGCCGAGGTGGAACCGCGCGGCGATCAGCCCTTGGCCCTCGCCGCCCATCAGCAACGAGCCGATCACCGGAAAATTGCTGAGCACCGAATTGAGCGCATAGGCCGGCGCCAGCGTCCCGTCGATATTGATCTGATCCTCGCCGGGATTGAGCCAGCCCTCGGCGCTGACCCCCAGCGCGCCGCCATAGGCGATCACCCGCTGGAGCGAAATCTCACCGCGCGTGAAGGCGACGTCGCCACGTAGCGCCAAGAACGGGATACCAGAGCCCGACATCATGCCGGCAATGCCGTCAAACGATGTCAGCGAAAGAAGCTGGGCGAGCACCGGCGCCCGCGCCAAACTGTAATCCGCTCCATTGATATGGGCGCGGATGACATGGTGGCCGTCAACCTCGCCGACCATGCCGTCGACCGCGAGCCTGCCGCCGACGACATTATCGGCGATGCCGAACAGAGCGAAAGCCGCGCCAAGATCGTCTGAATCGAAATGCAGCTTGCCGCTGCCATTGGGGCCGAGGGTCAGGGTGAAACGGTGTCCGCCGGTGTAGTTGCCATCGACCCTGACCGTCTGCCAATCGCCGCGGTCGCGCAGCATGGCGGCAGACACGTTGCGCGCCTCGCGATGCGGCCCGAGAAACAGCCGCGCGACACGCAGATCGATCGCCAGCGGGGCTTGATCATCGGGCGAATCATTTTCGAGCGCGCGCTTGACCGCGTGATGCACATCAAGCCGGGCACCGCCGATATCGGCCCGCCAGCCGCCGCCTGGCCGGCGGCTGACGCTGCCGCTGATGTCGTTGTCGCCGATGACCAGACGGCGGATGTCGACCCGATCGATCCGCCGGTCATCCGGGTTTAGCGCCACCGCGAATTTCGCGTCGAGCCCGGCGGCGGTAATGTCGAACTCGGGGATCGCGACGACCTTGTCGTCATTGAGCGCGACGACCAGCTTCGCGGCGCCCGGCGCCTGTGGCGGCTTTTTCCAGCCAGCTTCGTCGCAGGCGAGACTGGCGCCGCTGAGATCGAGCGCCGCGCTGACCTCGGCGCGGGGGCCGCTTGTCGGCACGAGATAGGTCAGGTCGACCCCGACCGGCCCGCTTAGCCGGTTGCCCACCGAACCCCAACCGAGCCGCTGCCGTGCCGCGTCGTCGAGCACGATCCCGATGCGATAGCGGATGCGCGGCCCAGTTTTGGGATGAAAATAGAGGTTGCCATCGACCGTGGCCGGGGTGCCGTCGAACTTGCCGCTGCCTTGCGCATGGACGTCGGTGTGACCGAGATCGAGCGTGAAATTGCCGTCGGTGAGCCCTCGATCAAAGGCGACTTTGGCGTAGGACACGCCGCTGAGCGTCGCCTTGGCGCCGTAATCGACATCGGCGAGCTTCAGATCGGCGAGCAGCGGCAGTTTGAAATGGACTTGGGCGTCAACCTTGCCGCCGACGCGCGTGGGGTCGATGCCGGCGTCGCGCGCGTAGCGCAGCGGCTTTGAATCGATGACGTCGAGCGCGTCCTGTAATCCGCCCGAGAGCCCGACATCGACCGTCAGCGTCTCGACCGGCGCGCCGATATCGGTGATGGTCACACTGCCGCCAGTCTCCTTCAGCGATTTGAGCACCCCGCCGGCGATCGCGAAATCGAGCCGGCGATCGCTGAGCACCGCCGTGCCGCTTATTTTTTTTGCTGGCGGCAGGCCGGAGAAATAATCAACGGTCAGATCGTGATAGCGCATCGTCGCGTGAGCGTTGGAGAAATCGGCCGAAAGCGCCGCAGGATCGAACTTTACCGCGAGTTGCGCGCCCATCTCGTCGAGCACGCCGTCCGACACGTTGGCGGTCACCCATTTCCGACCGCCGGGGCTGACGCCGCGCGGCCACAACGCCGGAAGCCGGCTGGCCGGGACATGCGTGACGTTGACGCCGAGTTTGCCGGCCAGGCTCGCCGGCAACGCCGCACCGGTGCTGACGAGTTGCGGCTGCAGCCCGTCGAGCTCGCCGTCGATGACCAGGCTTGTGCCGCCTTGCAGGTCGAGCGCGAGTTTTTTGAGATGCAGCGCGGCGGTTTCCGGCGCGTAATCGGCGTGCAATTCGCCCTGCGCCACCGGCAGCTTGCCGCTCGCCAGGAGATCGGTCTGGATCTGGCCTTCGCCAAAGCCGAGATCGAGCCGACCGCTTTCCGGCTGCCCGGTGGCCAGATCGAAACTCATTCCCGCGGTCCCGGAAACCGGAAACTGCACTTGCGCGAGCGGCGCCAATACCGGGGAGAGTGGCGCCAACGCGGCGGGATCGAGCCCGTTGATCGAGAATTCGAGACCAAGCTTTTGCGTCGCCGCGACGTAGCGATAGGTGGCGCGCAGCCCCGGCGCCGTATCGCCAAGCGTGATCGACACGGACAGATCGCCGGTGACGCCCTCGCCGCTGCGCTCGAGCGTCGCCGCGGCTCGATCCGCTCGCCAGATTTTTCCGGTCAGCTGGTCGTCGACGATAATTGTCGCATCGCGGATCGCGATCCGCCGCAACTGGCTCCATGGCGTGCCAGGCCGCAGCGGCGAGAACAGCGCAAGAGCATCTTCGAGCCCAAACTGATCCGTCGCCGCGTCGGGATTGCTGACCCGAAAGCTGAGGGCGCCGGTCAGGTCGCGGGTCAATGCCAGTGCCGGATGCTCGATGACCAGCCGCGTCGGTTCGATTCGCCCGCCGAGCATCGCGCCGAGACTGAAGCTCGTCGCCATCTGGGGAAAATTCGCCAGCTTCTCGCCCGAAGGCAGCGACAGGCGGACATTCTGCGCCTGAAGGTCGAGCTGGTGCGTCTCGCGGTCGATGCCGATGCTGACCCCGGCGATCGCGACGCCGATGCCCGAACCGGAACGCTGCAGCGCCTGCTCGACAAACGGCACCAGCCGGTCAAGCTCGATCGGGCCTTGCAGCAACCGCCAGATGCCGGCGACGGCGACAAGGATCATCACCGCCGAAAAACCGCCGAGCCAGACCAACAGACGATGCGCGTGATGGCCGACATGCTGCACCGGCGTGCGCACCACCTGCGCCCGGGGGCGACGCGACGGCCGCGCCGGCACGACGGCCCGGGCTTGACCCGAACCCGCCCGCGCGCGACTGTCGTCGCGGGAATCGCGTGGTGACGCTGCTATCGCCCCTCTCCCCCGGACCTAACGGCCTGCCTCGCCCCGCCGACGCACGCCTGCTCGCGCTTGGTCAACAAGCGTGGGACGATATCCTCACCACGGCCGCCGATCGCGAAGCCGCCGTGATCGCCCGCGCCTGGAGCGCGACACCGGCCGGCCAGACCCTTCTCGCCGCGATTTTCGGCAATAGCCCGTTCCTGACCGACGTCGCGGTTCGCGAATGGGCTTGCCTGACGCGGCTTATCGAAGACGGCGCCGACACGACATTCGACGCGCTTGTTACCGAAGCAAAACGGCCGATTGATGGCGAAGATCAGGCGGCGCTGATGCGCCGGCTGCGCATCGCGCGGCGCCGCATCGCCCTCGTCGCGGCGCTCGCCGAGCTTACCGGCGTGTGGAGCCTCGAGCGTCAGATGGCGGCGCTGACCCGCTTTGCCGAAACCGCGATCGATGCCGCCCTGCATTATCTGCTCCGCCATACCCCCGGCGCGACGCTGCCCGCCGCCTCCGCGGAGCCCGAGCAAAGCGGCCTCATCGTCCTCGGGATGGGCAAGCTCGGTGGCGGCGAGCTCAACTACTCGAGCGATATCGACCTCGTTCTGCTGTACGACCCGGAGCGGGCCGCGCCGATTGCGCGCGAAATCCTGCACGGCTTCTTCAACCGTCTCGCCCGGGAACTCGTGCGCATTCTCGACGAGCGCACGGCGGATGGCTATGTTTTTCGCACGGACCTCCGGCTGCGCCCCGATCCGCGCTCTACGCCGCTTGTCATGTCGGTCGCCGGAGCGCTCAGTTATTACGAGAGCGTCGGCCAGAATTGGGAGCGCGCGGCGCTGATCAAGGCGCGCCCGGTAGCCGGCGACCGCCTCGCGGGACAGCGCTTTCTCGCCGAGTTGCAGCCTTTCATCTGGCGCAGGCATCTCGATTTCGCGGCGCTCGCCGACATCCATTCGATCAAACGCCAGATCCAGGCGCATCGCGGCGGCGCGCGCATCGCGGTGCTCGGACAGGACATCAAGATCGGCCGCGGCGGCATCCGCGAGATCGAATTCTTCGCCCAGACGCAGCAGCTGATCTGGGGCGGGCGGCGGCCGGACCTCCGCGTTGGCGCCACTTGTGCCGCGCTCGGCCGCTTGGCCGCCGCCGGGCGAATCGGTGATGCCGATCGCGCGGCGTTGACCGCGGATTACCGTTTTCTGCGCCGCGTCGAGCACCGCCTGCAGATGGTCAACGATGAGCAGACCCACCGCCTGCCCGGCGACGCCGATGGCATCGCCAAGCTCGCCGTCTTTCTCGGCTACGCGGACGCCGAATCGTTTACCCGCGAGCTTGTCGCGCATCTCGGCTCGGTGGAACGGCACTATGCCGCGTTGTTCGAGGAGGCGCCGAGCCTTGCCGGACCGGGCAACCTCGTCTTCACCGGCACCGACGACGACCCGGGCACGCTCGAAACGCTGGGGCGAATGGGCTTCGCGGACCCGAGCGCCGTCGCCGGCATGGTGCGCGATTGGCATCACGGCCGGATGCGCGCGACGCGCAGCCAGCGGGCACGCGAAATCCTGACCGACCTGGTGCCAGGGCTGCTGCGCATTTTTGGCGCCACGGCAGCGCCCGACATCGCGTTGCGGCGTTTTGACGAATTCCTGTCGCGCCTGCCCGCCGGGGTGCAGCTCTTTTCGCTGTTCCACGCCAATCCGGGGCTACTGCGCTTGGTCGCCGACATCATGGCCGAGGCGCCGCTCTTGGCTGAGAACCTGGCGCGCCGCCCCGCTTTGCTCGACGCCGTGCTGAGCGAAGACTTTCTGGCGCCTTTGCCGCCGCGCGCCGTTTTGGCCGCCGATCTCGCCAACCTTGTGGCCGGCGCCCGCGATTTCGAGGACACGCTCGATTTGTTGCGGCGCTGGGCCAATGAGCGGCGATTCCAGATCGGCGTGCAGCTTTTGCATCGCGCTCTCGACCCGGCCGATGCGGGGCGCGCCTACGCCGAGATCGCCGAGACCGTGCTCGCCGCGCTGCTGCCCGCGGTTTCCGAGGATTTCGCGCGAGCCCACGGCAAGATTCTTGGCGGCGAGGTCGCGATCCTGGCGATGGGTCGGCTCGGCAGCCGCGAGATGACCCCGGCCTCCGACCTCGATCTGATTCTGATCTACCATGCGCCCGAAGGGATCGACGCGTCTGATGGCGACCGCAAACTGGCGATCTCGACCTACTATGGCCGGCTCTGCCAGCGCCTGATCGGCGCGATCATCGCCCCGACCGCCGAGGGTCGGCTCTACGAGGTCGATATGCGGCTGCGCCCGTCGGGCGCCTCGGGGCCGATCGCGACCAGCCTGGCGCATTTCGCGCTTTACCAGCGCGAGTCGGCGTGGACCTGGGAGCATATGGCGCTGACCCGCGCGCGACCGGTCGCGGGCGATTCGCGACTTTGCCGGCGCATCGAGATGGCCGTCGCCGCGGCGCTCGGCAAACCGCGCGATCCCGACCGGCTCGTCGCCGACGTCGCCGACATGCGCCAGCGCATCGCCGACGAGCATCCGCGTCCGGCGCCGATGGATTTGCGCTATCGCCCTGGCGGCCTCGTGGATCTCGAATTTATCGCGCAATACCTGATGCTGCGCGAGGCGGCGCACACACCCGGCGTGCTACGCCGCGATATCGCCGCCGCGCTCGAAGCCCTTGGGGAAGCGGGGATCTTGGCTCCGCATATCGCGCAAGCGCTCGGCGACGCGTTCAGGCTGCTGCACGCGGTGCGGGTATACCTGACGCTGTTGTTCGACGGCACGCCCGCGGCAGAGGCTTTGGGCGGCGCGGCCGGAGCGACGTTGGCGCGCTGCGCCGGCGCGATTGACTTCCACCGGCTCGATGCGGATATCACTGCCGCCTGCGACAGCGTTCTCGTCTGGTATGATCGGCTGGTCGCCGAGCCCGCGCGACTTGTGGCGCAATCCAATGAGATTCGAGAAGGAGACGTGGCGAGATGAGCCTCAATGTCGACGATAAAGCCCCCGATTTCACCTTGCCCACCGATGGTGGCGGCTCGGTCACGCTGTCAAAGCTGAAGGGCAAGCCGGTGGTGATCTATTTCTACCCAAAGGACGACACCTCGGGCTGCACCGCCGAGGCGTGCGGGTTTCGCGACACCTTCCCCGATTACGGCAAGATCGGCGCGACGGTGATCGGCATTTCGAAAGATTCGGTCGCCTCGCACGACAAGTTCAAGGCGAAATACCAGCTGCCCTTCATCCTCGGCTCCGACAGCGACGGCAAGGTCGTCGAAAGCTATGGCGTCTGGGTCGAGAAAAGCATGTACGGCCGCAAATACATGGGCATCGATCGCAGCACCTTCCTCATCGACAAGGATGGGGTGGTTCGCGGCGTGTGGCACAAGGTCAAGGTGCCGGGCCATGTCGCCGCGGTGCTAAAGGCAGCGCAGGCACTTTGATTCAATAGGTACTCTCGCCCTTCCTATCGCAAAGGTGAGGGTATGGTTCGCCAATGACCACCCTTGCCGCGAGCGCCGTCGCGATCCTCTCCGCCGCCGATCCGGCCCGGAAAGTCGCGCTGAGCCGCGCGGTTGCAGAGCGCTGGCGGCGCGGCGAGATGGCGGTCGGCGTCGGCCGCGCGCCGGCGCGCCCGGGCCGCCCCGAGCGACCGACGCTCACCCCGCCGCGCGAGATGAAACGGCGGCGCAACCTCGGAGCGCCGCTGGGCCGCATCGCCCTGATCCACGCGCTCGCGCATATCGAGCTGAACGCGATCGACCTCGGCTGGGACATCATCGCCCGGTTCTCGACCGGGGCTTTGCCGAAAGAATTCTTCGACGACTGGGTCGGCGTCGCCGCCGAGGAGGCGGAGCATTTCGCACTCCTCGCCTCTCGGCTCCGCACGCTCGGTGGCGATTATGGCGACCTGCCGGCGCATGACGGCTTGTGGGAAGCGGCAGCGGCGACCGCCGGCGACCTGATCGCCCGGCTCGCGATCGTTCCGCTGGTGCTGGAGGCGCGCGGTCTCGATGTAACGCCGGAAATGATGCGCCGCCTCGAACGCGCCGGCGATCATGACAGCGCGGCAATCCTCGAACGCATCTACACCGATGAGATCGGCCATGTCGCGGTCGGCGCGCGCTGGTTCGACCGGCTCTGCCGCGAGCATGGCCTCGACCCGGCCGCCACCTTCCAAGACCGCGTGCGCCGCTATTTCACCGGCGCGCTAAAGCCGCCGTTTAACGACGCGGCCCGCGCCCGCGCCGGATTGCCGTCCGCGTTCTACGCGCCGCTCGCCGCCAAAACAGCATGACATGAGCAAACCGTTCCTGCTTCGTCTGCGACCGACATTGTTGACCGCGATCGTCGGGCTGGTGCTGCTGACCGCGATGACGATCGGCGGCGCCGCGGCGCTTCTGACGCTGTCGGTAACCCGAACGCTGATCAATCAATCGCGCGCCGCCGTCGTCATGGCCGCGCGCGAAGAAACGCGGCAGCTCTTTACCGTGCCGCCGCGCATTGTCGAGGAGTTGACGGCCCAGGCGCGCCGGGACGCGCTGCCGATCGAAAACCGTGACCGGCTCGCCGCGCTGTTTTCCGAGCGCCTGCGGGCCTTTCCGCGCTTGGCGATCATCGGCTATGGCAATGCCGAAGGTGACTGGTATGTCGGAGCCGGGCGGTCGGACGCGGGCGAGATCATCGAATATCTCGCCGATCCCAAGATCAAAGACAGCGTACCGATGGAAATGGCGGTAGCGGTGGGCGGGGCGCGTTCGCCCCATGATTACGCGCTCACCGAGCCTTATTATGCCGTCACCCGGCCCTGGTATCGCGCGGCGATCGCGGCAAATGGGCCGGTGTGGTCGCCGTTCTACCGTTTCGCGACCGGCACTGTCGGCATCACCTGCTCCGGCCGGTTCACCGCCCCGGGGGCCACCACGCCGACCGGCGTTTTCCACGTCGATCTCGACATCGCGGGCATCGCGAACTTCCTGTCCTCGTTGCATGTGGGCAAGCGGGGCGCGGTTTTTCTGGTCGACGGCGAGGGTCACCGCGTGGTGACGCCAACCGGCGACAGTGTCGCGGAAGCCGCCGAGGCGATCGATGCCGCGGCGGCACAGCGCGCGAGCGCGACCCTCACCGATCCCGCCGTCATCCGGATCGGGCGCCGGTTCTACGAGATAATCTTTGAGCCGGTGCCGACCGATGGCGATATCGGCCTGTCGATCGGCGTGGTCGTCAACCTTCGCGACATCAGCCGCGGCGCCTATCAGCATGCGGCGATCGCCGCCGCCGTCGCTTTGGTGGCACTGCTGCTGGCCGTGTTGTCCGGTAGAAGCTTGTCGTCGCGCATCGCCAGTCCGATCGTCACGATCGCCAACGATCTCGCCCGGGTTGGCGCGTTCTCGATCTCGCGCGATCCGTCGCCGCGCTCCTTTGTGCGCGAGGTCAGCGAGCTTGGCGCCTCGGTCGATATGATGAAAGCGAGCCTGCGATCGTTTGCCCATTACGTGCCGACCGATTTGGTGCGCCGGCTGCTCGCGCAAGGCCAGGAAGCGGAGCTTGGCGGCGAAATCCGCCGACTGACGATCTATTTCTCCGATATCGCCGATTTCACGACCATCTCCGAGAGCCTGAACCCGGATCAATTGGTCGATGCCGTGGGACGCTATCTCGAGCTGATGACTGGGACGATTACCCGCCATGGCGGCACGGTCGACAAATTCATCGGCGACGGGATCATGGCGTTTTTCAACGCGCCCGAGGAATTGCTCGGGCATCCGCGCCAGGCTTGCCTCGCGGCGCTCGAAGGCCAGCGGTTGTTAGCCGAGACGGCGACGACGCGGTCGCCAGGCGAGCCGGTTTTCCGCACCCGCATCGGGCTCGGCCTCGGCGAGGTCGTCGTCGGCAATATCGGCACGCCCGAGCGCTTCGCCTATACGCTGCTCGGCGACGAGGTGAACCTCGCCAGCCGCCTCGAAGGGCTGAACAAGCTCTACGGCACCGCGATCATCGCCTCGGCCGCGGTGATGGACGAGGCCGGCGACGGGTTCGAGTGGCGCCGCCTCGACCGCGTCGCCGTCCGGGGACGCCGGCAGGGTACGCTGATCTGCGAGTTGCTCGGGGCGACGGGCGAGGTGGCGACCGCGATCCTCACCGCACGCGATGTCTACGAGCGTGGGCTCGATGCCTATTTCGCCGGCCAGTTCGATCGCGCCGGGGAGTTGTTTGACGAGGCGGCACGACTGCGCCCCGACGATCGCGGCGCGACGATGATGCGCGAGCGCGCGCGCACGCTCGCCGAGGACCCGCCGCTTCAGTGGGATGGGGTGCACGTGATGGAGGATAAATAGCGTCCAGCGCGCAATTATCATCGTTTACGTTTATTTGATCCGTAGCGGCGACGCTGAGAGGCGATTATCGTTACCGCGACGAAGCCGCCAGCGAGCCGACCATGATGATCCGCACGTTTTTCCTGCTTCGCCGAAGCCGCGATCTCGCGCCGCTATGGGCCGCCCTGTTTCTCGCCGTCTCGCTTTCTGCGGCCGTCGCGCAGACGCTCGTGCAACCCGGCCAGACGACAAGGCCACTCGTGCCCCCGGCCGGCCCGACGCCTGTGCAGACCCAGACGCAACCCGGCCCCACGCCGACCCTCGTCACTCCACCCGGCCCGACACCGACACAGATCGTCGCCGGGCCGGTGAGTACGCCGGCTTCCGCTCTCTACGGCCTGTGCCAATGCCTCTCCGACATCAACAATCTCGATTTCACCTGTCCCGGCAGCGCGGCGGCCTGCCAGTCCAATTGCGGCGGGAATTATTCCTACGTGCCGGACGCGCAATGCCGCGCGGCCGGACAATGAGCCGGGACCCGCGCCTCACCCGGTAAACGCCGCCTTGGCGTCGCCGGGGTTTTTCCGCGACAATGCCGCGCGACGCCCCGACTGCTAAGGCCAAGCCATGAGCGAAGACTGGATCAAGATCACCGCCGATCTCGAGCGGCTGCTAAAGCTGCGCTCGTTCGTCTTTGGCATGAAGCTCTTCGAGGACCGCGCCGAGATGGAGGCGATCCCGCGTATCCGCCGGCCGCAGTCGATCCACACCTTTGACCAGGTGGTCGGCCAGGCCTCGCGGCTCGGCTGGACGGTCGGGATCACCGCCGACAATCTCGTCGGCGCGCAGTGCCGCGCGGTGATCGGGCTCGGCAACGCCAAGGATCCCGAATGGCAATCGGGCAAGCATATGGTCGGCGTCTGGTATTCGACGATCGATGACGCGAGCGCGCACCAGGCGGCAATGAATTGCGTCGCCGACGGCCAATATGAGGCAATGGCGGTCGCGCCGCTGGCCAGCGGCCGGCTCGACCCGCCCGACATCGCCCTGTTCTACGCGACGCCCGGCGCGATGATGTACTTCATCAACGGGCTGCAATGGGCTGGCTACAAGAAATTCGATTGGGGCATCGTCGGCGAATCGGCCTGTGCCGATTCGTGGGGCCGTGCGCTCAAGACCCGCGAACCGAGCCTGTCGATCCCGTGTTTCGCCGAGCGCCGGTATGGCGGGGTGCTCGACGACGAGATGCTGATGGCGCTGCCGCCCGAGTATCTGCCAAAAGCGATAGCCGGCATGGAAGCGCTGTCAAAGAACGGGCTGCGCTACCCGTTCCCGCAATACGGCATTCAGCAGGACGTCCGCGCCGGCATGGCGGTCAGCTATCCGGGCCGCGGGGCCTAATGGTGCGCCTGGCGATATTTATCCTGAGTCTCGTTGTGGCGAGCGTCGCGGCGCTTGCCGACGAGGCCCGCACCGTGCCGGCGGTCGGCACCAAGCTGACCTACCGCGCGGTCAGCACAACCAAGCTCACCAACAAGACGATCGGCGGCGGCCAAATTTACACCTACATCGTCACATCTTCAGATGGGACGACCGCCGAAGGCCAGATCAAACCGGTGGCGATGATCCTCGATTGCCCGGGCGGCACCGACTATCTCGGCTGCCAGGACGCGGGAAAATCGCCCGGCGCGCATTTTGATGGGGATTTGCTGACCGTACCCGTCGCCAGCGACGCCGGCGATGCGTTGGTGACGCATAGCGGTTTCAAACTGATCCATTTCCTGCTGGTGTCGCGGCAATTTCCAATACCGTCCAGCCGCGATCCAAGCGAGCACAACCTCAGCGATTTCGGGCCCGAACCGGCGTTTATCCTCTCCAATTCGACGCAGTGCGATCTCGGGAGTCTCGAGGGCTTCCTGCCGTTTGGTAAATCGCCGCAAATCACCTTGCCTTGCGACACGGCGTTCGAGCGAACCGCCTCGCGCGACGGGCTCCTTCCGGAGGCGTCCACGCACAACACCGTATCGATGGAGATATCGTATGCGGGCGATGGCTGGGTAACCGTGCCGTCGGGCAATTGGCAGGTGCAAAAACTGACCACGAAGATGGTGCCCAAAGATTCGGGCGGCCCGACCAGCGAGACCGAAACGCTGTTTTCGACCCAGCTGGGTGCGCTGGTGCGGGGCCACACGATCGGTACCAGCTCGACCAACCAATCGACGACCGAGATCACCACCGAGCTCATCAGCGTCGCGCCGTGACCTTGGCGATCCCGGTGCCGACAGCCACGCTCGACATTGCGAGCGGCGATGGCGCACTCTCTCGCGTGCGTCGGCACGGCAATCCCCGTGGGTGTCGGCTGATCGTTGGCCACGGCAACGGGTTCGCGACCGACGGTTATGTCACGTTCTGGAGACGGTTTCTCGGCGCATTCGAAATCATCGCGTTCGACGCGCGCAATCACGGCTGGAATGAGCGCGCCGATCCCCCTGGGCATGATTATGCGCATATGGCGCGCGACCTCGACCGCGTGCGCGAAGCCGCCGAGGCGGAATTTGGCCGCAAGCCGACCGCCGGCGTTTTCCACTCGATGTCGGCGCAGGCGGCGATGTTGGGCGCGCTGGAATTCGGCTGGCGGTTCGATGCGCTGGTGTTGTTCGACCCGCCCAACAATCCGGCGGAAGGCCATCCGGCCCGCGTTCCGATGGTCGAGTATCTCAACAAGCTTGTCGCCTGGGCCAGCGCACGGCGCGACCGGTTCGCCGACCCCGTCGAGCTCGCGCATGATTACGCCGCGACCCGCGCCGGGCGAAATTGGGCGGGAGGCACGCACCGCCAGATGGCCGAAGCCGTGCTGCGCCGGGCGGATGACGGTTGGGAATTGCGCTGTCCTTGCGCGCTCGAAGCGTCAATGTACGCGCAGGGGATCATGCTCGATCTGTGGCCGAAGGCGAGCGATTTTGCCGGGCCGGTAAAGCTGATCGGCGCCGACCCAAGGCGCGAACGCCCCGACCCGACCGCGCTGTCAAACCAGGCGCTCGCGGAAGAAGGCGGCTACGATTACCTCGCGCTGCCTGGCACCGGACACCTGCTGCAGCTCGAAAAACCCGCCGCCTGCGCCGACGCGGCGAGCGAGTTTCTGGCCAGCAACGGATTTAAGTAATCGTCGCTTATCGTGGCGCCGAGGCGATGTTGCCGCCGTCGACGGTGGCGATCGAGGCGGTGGTATTGCGCGCCAGAGCCAGGTCGATAAAAGCGGCGGCGACGTCCGCGGCGGTGACCTCACGGGCCAGCAGGTTGCGGCTCATATAGGCGGTTTCGCTGACCCCATAGGCGGCGGCGCGGTCCGCGATCATCTCGCGCGTCAGCAAGCCGCCGCGGATGCCGTCGGCGTTTACCGCGTTGCTGCGAATGCCCTGCGCGCCATATTCGAGCGCGTATTGGCGCATCAGCGCCAGGGTTGCCGCTTTCGGCATGCCGTAAGGGCCGAAATTCGGACCGGGGTTCACCGCCTGCTTTGAGACATTGAACAACAGGCAGCCGCCGGTGCCTTGCGCGAGCATGATCTTGACCGCCTGCTGCGCCACCGACTGATGCGCGAAGAAATTGAGTTCAAAACTTTCGCGCAGCACCGCGTCGGAGACCTCGCCGATACGGCCTTGCCAGGCGGCGCCCGCATTCGACACGACGATATCGACCCCGCCAAAGCGAGCGACGACGCGCTCGAATGCGTGGGCGACAGCAGCGGCATCGGTGACGTCGCAGGCGACGCCTAATCCGCCCAATTTCTTCGCCGCGGCTTCGGGATCTGCCGCCGCGCGGTCAAACAGCGCGATCTCGGCGCCCTCGTTGCGCAGGGCGCGCGCGGTCGCGAGACCGATCGTCCCGGCCCCACCAGTCACGATGGCGACCTGGCCGGCGAGCGGCTTTTCGACCGCGCCACCAAGCTTGGCCTGCTCCAAGGACCAGTATTCCATCTCGAACAATTCGGCTTCGGGCAGCGATTCGAATGTGCCGACGGCCTCGGCATCGGTCACCGTCGCGACCCAGCTTTCGGCGAGATCGGCGGCGACCGCCGCGTCCTTGGCGCTGCGGCCAAGCCCGAAAAGGCCCAGACCCGGCACCAGGATTACCCGCGGCATCGGATCGAGCTCGCGCTTGATGCCGCCGACCGCCGCGTTGTTCCGCGCGAAATAGGCGTGGTAATCGGCAGCAAAAGCCTCTACCGCCGCCCGCGCCGCCTTGGCGAAATCGTTGAGCCGGCCGGCCTCGGGCGCCGGCGCCAGCAGCGGGTAGTTCTTGGTGCGGATCGTGTGATCCGGGGTCGCGACCCCAGCGCGGCCATAACGACCGATATCGGCGGCGTTGACCAAGTTCAGCACCGCCGGCCCGCCACGGAAATCGAGCACAAAGCGCTTATAGGCGCCCGCCATGCCGGGATCGGGGAGCGCGCAAGCACCGCGCAGGATCGGCGCGATTTCAGCCGGCTTCGCGATTGCCGGCGGCAGCGCGATCGAGGCGAAGACGGTCTTGCGGCCGCGCTTCAGCCGTTCCTCGGCGAGGGTTACCGCGTCGATCATCCGCTCATACGCGTCGCGCGCGGTGTCGCCAAAGGTAAAGATGCCGTGCTTGAGCAGCACAAGCCCCTCGACCGTCTCATCTTCCTCAAAGATCTCTGCCGCTTTTTTGGCAAGCAGGAACCCCGGCATGATGTACGGCACCAGC